>Ga0315279_10000261_pt1 | contig 113370 bp, 67 predicted proteins | sample YL17G06_20_MG_FD_203694 | JGI IMG/M metagenome (GOLD analysis project Ga0315279, IMG submission 203694) | Sediment microbial communities from Yellowstone Lake, YNP, Wyoming, USA - YL17G06_20 | ecosystem: Environmental > Aquatic > Freshwater > Lake > Sediment | place: USA: Wyoming | collected... | reverse complement strand
GGGAATCGACGCCCAGGGGCAGCCAGACCCCGTCATCGGTCCACCACCCGAAGCGCGGAGGCATGACACCGATGATGGTATACCGCTGATCATCTAAACGCAGCATCTTGCCAAGGACGTTGGTGTCGCCTCCGAAGAGCCGTTGCCATAGTTTGAAACTCAATACGGTGACCGGCTCCGCCACACCGACGGGAGAAATGTCGGAAGGCTGGATCGTGCGGCCGATCACCGGAGGCACACCAAGAAACTGGAATGCATTTCCTGACAGGCGCCTGCCCAGAATGGTTTGGGGCGCGAATTCACCGGTCAAGAGTACGCTGCCCGGATAGGTCGCCATGACCTCCGAGAAGACCGGCAGCTTCGCCATTTCCAGGTATTCGCTCAGCCGGTAAGGACGCATTCGCTGGTTGGCATTGACGCTGAGGAGGCCAGGTGTCCAGATGTCCTGAGGTTTCTCGTAGGGATAAGGGCTGATCAGCACGCCGTAGATGACGCTGAAAAGCGCCGTCGTCGCCCCGATGCCGAGCGCGAGCGTGAATACAGCAACAGCGGTGAAGCCGGGATTCTTGACCAACATTCGCGCGCCGTAGCGCACATCCTGGAGCAAGTTTTCCAGCAAAGTTTCACCTCCTTGATGGACTCCGATCGGCCGAATTGCTGCAAGACGACCAACCGAGCTTCTCCGGGACTACGTACAGCTGTGCGAAAAAATTCGATAATGATTGCAATTTCACCAGTGCGAGACCGCGAGCGATTGCGCCGCCTGTATTTTTCAACAATCAGAACACGTTACAGTCCCCATCCCTCGCGCCGCGGTCTTTTCACCCATTCGTTCGCTTCGGCGAAGTTGGTGACCTTCATGTTGGCGGCGTCCCACTTCAAGATGTGGCCAGGGAACCGCCGCGCAAGATTTCCAAGAAGGGCGACTTCCGTCAAAGGCCCCGAATAGTCGAAGTTGGCGCCCGCGGGTTTCCGTTCCTTGCAGGCCCGAATCCAATCCTGCTCGTGCGAGCCTTGAACACGCAGCAGGGTCTTATCCGGAAACTTCTGCTCCTTCATGGCCGCCTCGGGAATAAGGCGCGGACTCTCGCCGTAGACGCCGGCCATGATCATGCCTTTTTCACCTTTGAACAACACGCCGCCTTCGGCGGGAAGTTTCCGCTCGTCCTCGAGTTCAGGCGGGCGCGGGGGCTCGAGGCCTTCGTACCACGTCACTTTCAGCGGGGGCAGGCTCGTGCGCGCCGGGAACTGAAATGTGACAACGGCCGCAAGCGGGTGTGTCTCGGCATTTCCGCCCATGACACTGGCCTGCACCGTCTCGGGTTGTCCCAGCTTCATCGCCGAATAGACGCAATCCAGCGTGTGCACGCCGCGGTCGCCCATCATCCCGTTGCCGAAATCCCACCAGCAGCGCCATGCCGCCGGGTGATACGCCGGATGATACGGACGGACCGGCGCCGGGCCAAGCCACAGATCCCACTCGAGTCCTTCGGGCATGGGCAGCGTGTCCTGGGGCCGATCGCTCCATTTCGAGCTCCACGCCGCGTGGCCGAAGGGATAGTATGAGAGGCTGCACCACGCGTCGATTTCCTTGACCGTCCCAATGACGCCGCCCCATATCCACTCGCAAATCAGGCGGAGACCCTCTCCCGAATGGCCCTGGATTCCCATCTGGCTCGTAATGCCCGCCTCGCGCGCGGCCTTGGCGAGCGTCCGCGCCTCGTAGATGTCGTGGGTCAACGGTTTCTGGCAATACACGTGCAGCCCGCATTGAATGGCGGACATCGTTACCGCGGCGTGCGTGTGGTCCGGCGTGCCGATGATCACGCCGTCCAGATTCCTTTCCTCCTCCAGCATCTGCCGGAAATCTCTGTAAAGTTTCGCGCCCGGATATTTCTTGAAAGTTTTGGCCGCATATCTGTGGTCGACGTCGCACAGGGCGACAATATTCTCACTCATGCATTGATGGACGTTGTTGCCACCCATGCCGCCCACGCCCACGCCGGCAATGTTCATCTTCTCGCCGGGCGGAATCGTCCCTGCCCGCGCCAGAACGGTCCTCGGAACAATGGTGAACACGCTGGCCGCCGCCGTAGCAGCCAGGAAATCGCGACGCGTGGACTTCTTCTGATCCATGGCTGATTCCTTGTCCTTTCCCTGTAACGCCTGGGTCGGCGCCGGCTTCCGGATGCCTGCGACAACGCCTGCGCTGCGATTGTATTGCCGGCCAGTCCGGCAGCGTCCGGGCGGCCCTTAATATTACCTGGATCTCGGCGACCACCTCCGGATTGGCTGATGCTACATCGGGTGCAGTTAAAAGTGGAGTCAGTCTCCTAAGATAATGATCCGGGCCCGTGGCTGCCGCCAATGGGCAAGCACCGAGGCTCAAGAGTTCGGACAGACAGAATCTGGCCCGCGGATTTTCGCGGATCAACACGGATCGTCGAGATTATGCTGGCGCAGTTTCTCGAAGGCAAGCCCAATCCTCGAGATCATAACCGCATGGCCCTTATGCGGTTTCGGCCAGGGTCCGTCCGCCCAGCACACCTGGATCTTGAATCTTGTAAGTGCGGCCTGAAGACGCAGTTGACCTATAATCGAGTTCTGAACCCATGAAAGGCGGAAATCCATGAAGCGGAAAACTCCGGTGGCTTTGTTACTGATCGTTGTTATTGCCGGCATCGTGCCCGTATTCTCCGCTGAGCGCGTGGTTCAAGAACCACGGTTTCGGATTGCGATTGTGGGCTTGGTTCACAGCCATGCCTGGGGCAACGTGCGCAACGCGGCCAGGATGCCTCAAGTCGAGATTGTGGGGATAGCCGATCCCAATGCCGCGCTGCGGGACCTTATTGCCAAAAATGTCCCGGGAGTGGCGTTGTACGAGGACTATCACAAGCTGCTTGACGAGAAAAAGCCCGACGGAGTGTGGGCTTTCGTCGAAAACGATCGTCACCTGGAAATCACGCGGGAATGCGCCTCACGAGGGATTCACCTCATCTTCGAGAAACCGATGGCCGCCAGTTACGATCAGGCTGTTCAGATGCTTGAACTTGCTCGAAAGCACAAAATCCGGCTCATGATCAACTATCAGATGGCCTGGTGGCCCAACAATTACGCCGCATACAACCTGGCCAAGAGCGGCGATTTGGGCAAGATCTGGCGCGTCCGCACGGTAATCGGGCACGGCGGGCCGGCGCCCAGCAGCCCGAGCGACGTTCGAAACCAGCTCTTCTGGGCGTGGCTCAATGATGAAAAACGCGGCGGCGGGGCGCTGATGGATTTCACCTGCTACGGCGCAGTCTGGCTCCGCTCGTACCTCGGCATGCCGACGACAGTGTATGCCGTTACGACGCACACCCGTCCAGATGTTTACAAAACCAACACCAACGCCACTGTTCTCGCGGCGTTCCCTGATAACGGAGTGGGAATTATCGAGGGCTCGTGGGATCTGCCCCGAAGCTTCCAGGACGTGGAGGTCTTTGGCAACAAAGGCAGCGTCTACATGACGAGCAGCAAGATCGAGGCATATGTGGGCCGCGAGCGCAAAGAGATAGCAGCGGAAGCGCTCGATGAAAACCATAGCACACCCGTCGGCTACTTCGTATACGCCGTGCGTGCCGGTAAGCCAATAGAAGGAATGGTCAGCCCCGAATATAACGCTGACGTTATGCAAATCGTCGAGGCAGCCCAGCGCTCGGTCAGAAGTGGACAGCCGGTGAAGCTGCCCTTGCGATAAGCAATCCTCGCCATCGCCCGCGCGGGTGCCGGCAGCGGGCGACCGTCAGGCCGCCTGCTGCCGCGGGACATTGTGACGGTCACCCGGACGATCTGCTGGTCGCCCCGGGGCGTGGACAGTCCCTCTCCTCGAGATTTGCCCTCAATGTAGCAAATCGATGTCCGATCCGAGGGCAACAGGCGCAGCGAAGCTTGACATCAAATCATCAATGGATCTCTGTAGTGATGCATGAGGACAACACTGAGCCTTGATGATGATGTAGCTGCCCTCCTGGAACTTGTGCGCAAAGAGAACGGAACCAGCCTCAAAGAAGTCGTGAATCAGGCTCTGCGGGAGGGACTCCGGAAAATGATAACGGCGGCCAAGCTCCGTAAGCCCTATCAAACCCCGTCAGTCTCTCTCGGGCGTTGCTTGCAGGGAAACCTGGATGACGTGGCTGAAGTGCTGGTGATAGCGGAAGGTGAGAGCTTCCGATGATTCTGGTCGATGCGAACTTGCTGGTCTACGCACACATCGAATCGTTGCCCCAGCACTCCAAAGCCCGGGACTGGTTGGATGAACGGTTGAATGGCACCGCACCAGCCCCTCGAGGCAATTCAAGGTGGGCAACAATACACAGCGCGCCTCCACAGAGGAAACCTCATGCAGCAACCAGGCCGCGTCTCCGCGGTTGGACGGAGCCCTAAGCGGCCGTTGCGCCTCTACTCGTACCGGAGCGCGCTCGTAGGGTCCAGCCGCGCCGCCCTCCGCGCTGGTATGAAGCACGCCAGCAGCGCCGCCGCTTGAACGCCCGAAATCGCCTTCACGCGCTCCAGGACGCTCTCCGAGAAGGCGATCCGCTGCTCATACGTGGCATATCGTTTCGGCGGAAGCGGCAGCCCGACCATCAGAACCCGGTCCGGCTGAAATCCCGTATCGGCGCGCTGCAATTGGTAAAACCCGCGGATCGTCAAACTGGCGCCCACCAGCAGGATCACCGAGAGCGTCACCTCCACAATCACCAGCAGGTTGCGCGTGCGCCCGCCCGCCGCGCTAGTCCCCGCGGCCCTCGCCCCCTCCTTCAACGCCTCCACCAGGTCGGGGCGTGAGCATTGCACGGCAGGAGCCAGCCCGAACAGAATTCCCGTCAGCACCGACACTGCCGCCGAAAACAGCAGCACGTACCCGTTCACCGTAATCCGGGCCTCGTTGGGCACGTAGAAATCCGGTATCAGCGTCACCACGCCCTTGGTGATCCCCAGCGCCAACAGAATTCCCAAAACCCCTCCCGCCACCGACAACCCCGCCACCGCCGTATGCCCCAGGCTCTTGCGCAGCATGCGCGCCGCGTAGCGAAGATCCTGCCAGAGCGTTTCGATCCATCCGATGCTGTTCATGTGATAAATCTCCTCGCGAATCAGGACGGGATTGCCCAACTTCCGGCGCGCCCCCTGGCGTGCCTCTTCCACCGGCATCCCGCGGGCTCGTTTTCGGCCGTTTCCATTTCCAGGTAGGCTTCGAGTTCGCGAGCCCGCTCGTCGTCCCAGTTCCTCGGGTGAAAATCCGGCCGCAGCCCATTGCGCGCCTATCCCTCGGCCGGAAGCAGCAAATATCTTCAGCTTGGGAAACTCCTTGATATAGGCCATCAGCCCCTCCGAGTTGCCGGAGGAATCCTTGATGCCATAGAGTTTTTCATGACTGGACAAGCGTCGGACCAAGTCGCGGCTAATGGGAACCCCGCTGGTCCCAGGAATGTGATAGAGCAGCACTGGAATCCGGGCTTTGTTAAGCACAGGAGCGAAAAAGGCCTCCAGTCCTTGGACAGTGGGATTCTTGTAATAGAACGGGTGCAGCACCAGCGCTTTGTCAGCTCCAGCTCTGGCGGCATGATCGAGCAATTCCAGGGTCTCGGGCAGGTTCAGGGTCGCCACGTGGCATACTATTTCGAGGCCTCCGCCATGTTTGAGCATTGCCTCCAGGATTTTTTTGCGCTCGTCCACCGAGAACGAGCTGAATTCGCCCGTGGTGCCCAGCACGACAACACCGTCCACATTGTTCTTGCGGAAGTAGGCAAGCAGGTCGCGAGTGAGCGCCTCATCAAATCTTCCATTTCGGTCTGCCGGCGTCACTGCGGCAACCCAGAACCGCGGACCGGCAACTGTTGCTGTCTTTGGTGCCGGCCGTGCCATTGCCTCCGCCGCGGCTGCGCCCAGACCACACAAAAAAGCTCTGCGGGTTGCTTCCATCAGATGTCCCTCCCTTGAGCTTGGATCCTGAATTCACAAAGATAAAGGCAGAAGGTTGATGAACCAAGGCGGCGGTTTCAAGCGCCCCCCGATCGCAGTTGCTACCCGCGTGCTCTTATACCAGGGCCTGTCGGGAAAATCACTTGCGGCAATTCGTGTCCGCGCCAGTAGAATCCGACAGCTTCCGGTTGCCCCTATTTCTCCAATTTCCCTTTCCCGGGATCCCAGATGGTGGCCGCGATGTATCTCTCGCTGTCCTTGTGGTCGTTGTAATAGTAAACGGTGACGATCTTCCCATCGGTTCTCTGGACGCTCCTGGGATATCCAAGATCCCAGCACCCGGCATCGTCGCGCAGGATAAGCTCTTTACCCCACGTCTGCCCCTCATCGCTGCTCAACCGGGCCCGCATGCCATAAGGTTCGGAGCGATAACCGTAGGTGATTGCCAGACGGCTGTCTCTTAGTTTGACTAGGCTCGACGGATTGCCCTGGGAACCGCCCGTGGATTCCGCCGGCCTGTTGAGATGCTGCCAGGTCTTCCCGTCGTCCCCCGTTACCCAGGCCTCGATCCAGTGCAAAGGGCCTTCTTTGTAACGCAGTGTGGACAGGATCTTAGTCGCCGAGAGCCGGACCGAAGATGGCATGATTGAGAAGCCCTTCGGCTCAGGTCCAATCCAGCTCACAAACTCCCACGTCTTGCCCCCATCGGTGGTGCGTGTGCAGAACACATGTCCCTCACCGCCGCTTTGCTTCGATGCGGTGATAAACGCCGTCAGATCATGCCTCCCGTTCACCAGGTAGTCCGTTCTTGCCATGATTCGCTTCTGGCCGAACATAGGCAGCTTGTAGGGGCCCTGCCAGGTCTTGCAGCGATCCGCCGAATAGTAGATGCGGGAAGGCTCGCCGTTCTTCTCGTGCATCCGGACCCTCATCGCAAAATTCGGGTTGCTGAAGTCAATACCTCCGGGGCAATCGAGAGGTTCCTTCTCTCCGCCCTTCTCATCCAGAAACGACGGCACTTCGATCTTCCACGTCTCCCCGCCATCCAGGCTGCGCGCGAAACGAAGGACGGACGGTTTTTCCCCATCAATGGCGTGTCCGCGCTCGTTGTTTTTGAAATAGCCCCAGATAAAACCCACCACCATTTCGTTCCCCCAGGACCATATTCCGTTATTGGCCGGCCAGCCGCCGAACCGCCCTGGTTCTTTACAGACAGTAACGTTCTTGACACCCGGCGTCGCCTGGAAGCCCAAAGCACACGCCGCCGTAAGCAAAAGAACTGAGGTTCGTTTCATCATGACTTGTTTTCCCTTCCTTTCAGGCCTTGGGTTTGGTGACGAAGCAGAGTCCCCCGCGCCTTTCCCTCTTCCTTCACGGTACAGCCGGCGGTAGCGTCTTGAGCCACGCCAGGTTAAACACGTAGTCATTTTTGCTGCTGATGAGATGGATCAGATTGTCGGCAGTTTGGCAAATGGACAGGTATCCGAAGGTCTCGGCGCTGCTGGCGCTCATCGTGAAGACCATCCGGTCAGTGGTTTCCATTTCACGCGGAGGCCCGTCGTCAGTGATCAAGCGCCGGGTAGGCCAGGTTTCGCCTTCGTCGTAAGAGAGTGCTGAAAAGATTCCCGACACCGGGCGCTGTTTGCCCGAGGCGTCTGTAATCAGCATGTCTTCCTTGTTGGGCTGCGTGCGAGCGCCGCAGAAGGAGATGAACAGAAGCGGACCCTCCTTGAGCCGGATGAATACGGCCCGCTGCATCCCGCGGAGAGCTTGGAATGGACTCGCGCTGTATGTCCAAGTCTTTCCCATGTCGGCGGAGATACTCTTGGGCATCATGCCGTTGACGTTGTCCCCGCGTCCGAGCGCCATCAGCCGCCCGTCTTTGAGTTGAACAACTCCTGCGTGGATCCCGGAGATCCTGCCGCCGCCGTCTTCCCAAGTCCGGCCATTATCGCGGCTGACAATCACGGTTGAGCCGGGATTGGCATCGGAGGCCAGGACGATGAATCCTTCTCTGGTACGGAATACGGATTCAACGGGCATGTGCCGTTCCACATGCTCCGGTCCGATCAATCGAGCTTTCGACCACGTCGCACCGTTGTCTCTCGAGGTGCGCAGAACGAGCGCCAGGTTTCCGATATAGGTCGCTCCCGTCGAGAGCCCGACAAACTGGTAGATTGTGTCTTTCCCGTCGAACCACATGGATGGAGCGTGATCGTTCCGATCGGGTGCATCCCAGAATAGCGCGGCCTCATCCCACTCTTTTTGACCGTAACGCAAGCGACTCGCCAGCAGACTCAACTCGCGGCCCGTTTCCTGGACGCAGGTGTACCAGATGGCGAGCAGATCTCCATTCGGACATTCGACCAGCGCTGGATCATGGTTGTGATGGGAAAACATTGGACCGACAGAGTTGGGCGGGATCTTGACGTATTTGCGCGGCCCAAAAAAATAGGGTTTGTCGGGGTCCGGTCCTTTGGCGAGATCCGAAGGCGTGCCCTGCTTTACATTGCGCTGATGCAGTTGGGGCGGCGCCGCCGGCAGCGGCTTCGTGTTGGGCATCCGCCCGAGTGCAACACGGAATCCGATCAAGCCGTGCTTGTCCTCGGGCAGCGTCCCCATCCGGTTCTCCGCGCGCAGGTAATACACCTCGGTGTAGCGGCTCCCGCCGCGCGTGACGCGAAAATCGCCATCAGAGCGCCCCACCGGGTCGACCTGCTCCCCGGCTTCGTAGGGCCCATACCAGTCATTCACCCATTCCTCGGCATTTCCATGCATATCGTAAAGGCCCCAGGCATCGGGCGGAGTCTGGCCTCCCGCCATCGACACGGCCGCCTCAGGCGGGTAGCGGCTCTGTGTCGCGTTCTTCAGATACGCCTCCGGCAGTGTGTCTCCCGTGTGGAAGTGTGTCGTTGTCCCCGCACGAGCGGCATATTCCCATTCGGCTTCGGTCGGCAGACGGTAAGGAAGACCTTCTTTCTTGGACAGCCATCGGCAAAAGCGGTTTGCCTCGTGCCAGTTGACAAACACAACCGCCTCGTCGTCGGCCTTTGACAGACCAGCTTTCCCGCGCAGCTTGCGGTGCTCTGGATCGAATTGCTCGTATTGGGCATTGGTCACCTCGAGGGCGCCCAGATAAAAAGGCCTGCTGATCTTGACGCGGTGCGCAGGCTGCTCGTCAAAATCGCCCGGCAGTCGCCAGCTGGCGACCGCCCCTGAATTCCCCGATCGCCCGGCTATTTGCTCGGGCAGAGGAGTTTGTCCAATGCCCATCAGGAATGAACCAGCTTCGATCCGGACAAGGCGCATCCCGATGGAGTTGGTGTGCTCTTTCCCCTTCGGGATTTCCGGAGCCATGCCGCCTCCGGACAAGACGGCTAGAGTCGTTGACAACAGTAAGAGAGCTCGCTGGCGGAAATACCTGGTTCCGGCACACTTGCCGGAAGAAAATCCCGGATTCTGCATGATACCTGCCTCCTCACGATCAAAAGGTGCCGACGGCAAGCGGAAACGACTCCGCAAATAATAAGTGTCCAAGAGCAGAGCCAAGCTAAACCTCGTCTGTCCCTTTTTGTCAGGGGCTAGCCACCTGCGTTGTGTCGCGCGGCAGCACACAGAAGGTGCAGATAGAAAACTGAAGCCACGCAACCGCGTCATCAGCGGCAAAAAGAGGACGAGGCCTCATACCTCGATGAATAATGTACCGTCAAGACAATTGAACCGAAAACAGACTAGGCTTACCGCCATATATTTTATCCGGCCAATATTTATGTTAACTTCCCCCGGCTGCTCCAAAGTTCCCAAGCTCGAATGAAACAGCGAAATCGTGTTGAGAGGGGGAATTTGCGTATGGCTCCGCCATGCGGCAGGAGCGCGCTTTCGGTCTGTGGCGCCTGCTCAGGAGATTTGCCGTTCGTCTGCATCGCCATCCAGCGCTGCGGAGGCAATCGGCGGCGCCCTTGAAAGCAGTTGATCGCTGTTGGCTGCGGCCGAAGGCCGCGCTGTGCTTCATTGCCGTTTCCTACAGCCGCGATTGTCTTCCACGATACCGCTTGACTTGGATCTCGAAATCGAGGAATTGGGGGCTTGTTTCCAAGTTCAGACCAGCCTGAAGCGCGAGGCCAGCGTTTATTGAAGGCCTGCCGTGGACAGATCAGCGCTGCCTGCCCAGATTTTCGTAGAGTTTGATGTTGCCCGTGGATGCCCCGATACAGACGATGTCCGGCTTGCCGTCGCCAGTGAAATCATCGATCTTGCAGTCGGCGGCGGCGATGCCTCCATCGTCCAGCACCGTCTTATGCCAGTGAACGCCGCTTGCGTCAGCAGCCTGATAAATCGAAAGCTTGAAGCCCTTGCCGCGGAAGCCGCACACGATTTCATCGCGCCCGTCGCCGTCCAGGTCTCCCACCGCCAGCGCATGCCCATTGACCATCCCATCTTCGAGTACCAGGCGATTCCACCGCTTCCCCTGTGGGACGTAGACAACAGTCTGATTTCCGTGCCACGGCTCGATGGCGGCCAGAAAGCGCCGCTTGCCGAGATGGCCGAGGCATACCTCGCTGCTGCCGCACTCCGGGCACGGCCGGGGATCGCCCTTTGAGATCTGCGTAGAGATCCACCTGCCGTTTTTGGACTCGAACCGGTGCAAACCAAGAAAACTCGCAGTCAGCAACTGCTGCGACGGCTTGGCGTCCCAGTTCACCGGATTGATCGCGTGCAGAATCCCATGCAGTTCCACCGACAGTGTCTCTCGCTTCCATTCGCCGGGCCGGTAGAGATAGATCGGCACGTTGTCGTCATAGAGCGGTGCTCGGGCTTTGAGTCCAACCATCGGACCCAGGAGGAGCAGCTTCCTTCCCTTGCCCTCCGGGTCGATCCAGCGCACCCGGTGCGCTGTCGGCACGCGGTCGATCTCTCGCGCAGTCCACGGTTGTCGCACATCGGCACCACTCTTCAGCAGCACGAGGTTGCCGACGCTTTTTTCGGGATTAGTTTCGAATCCGTACGCCAGCACCACTTCGGGAATTCCGTCACCGTCCATGTCCCAGCAATCCGCGTTCAATTGCCGCGGCACATTCACCGCCAGCACGTGCCGCTCCCAACCCGGATTCTCGAACCACACCAACTCCCTTGCCCGCTCATCGATGGCAATCAGGTCTTTCCTCCCATCGCCGTTCAGGTCTGCGGACACAAGCTGATAACCGAACTTCAGTTCTTTGGTAACAACGTGCTCGCTGAATTTCGGCAGGTTCTGGGCGTGGAGACCGACACAAGCTACTAGCGATAACACGCATCGGGAAGCCACACTTCGTCCCATTTGTATCAGGGGCGTGGCCCTTCCGCATGCTCCTGCCGAACCGTAGGCCTTCATTTTCGATCTCCTCGATCTCTTCAAAAGGCCGCCGTGCCGTTGCGCGCAATGCGAGAATGTTACGATTGGCGCGCAGATAGTGTCTGTCGCGAAACCCGATCTGCCAGCCGCTGGATCGAGCCAACACTCGGAGCGGATAGACATCTGAGGTGGTCTGAGTGCTTAGATATTCGCCCACGGCAATAACCCCAGCTGGATTGGCCGAAATGAGCGCGTTTTGCGTCGGAGTCCGGCTGTGACGGCTGGTCCAACTTCCGAGTTGGGGCGTTAACTTCCCCGGGCTGCTCCAAAGCCCCCAAACTCGAATGATACAGCGAAATCGTGTTGAGAGGGGGGAATCTGCTCATAGCTCCGCCATCCGGCAGGACTGCACTTTCGGTGTCTGGTATCTGCTCAAGAGATTTGCAGTTCGGCTGCATCGCCCTCCAGCGCAGCGCTGGCAATCGGCAGCGGGCTTGATGGCTGCAGCCCGGATGAGCCTGGCGGGGGATAGCCATCTGCTTGATTGCCGATTATCGAAGGCTGTAAATGAGCGAGCATTTATGGTTGAATCCACAAACCGCTATCGAATTCACTGCAATCTGTGCTAAGAGAAAGGGCACGACGAGAAGGAGCGTGAGATTATGATGAAGCGATTTGTACAGACGGCGCTTTTGCTGACATGTTTATGCCTGGTGTTATCTGCTTTTGCCCTGGGACAGACTGCCGCGGGAAGCGGTCATCCCGATACCTCGGGCTGGAAGAGTCTCTTCCAGCCGGATCTCTCCAACGCGATAATGGATCCGGGGGCGTGGGTGATGGAAAACGGGGAGCTGAGCGCCAAGAGCCATGCAGTCCTCTGGACCAAAGAATCCTATGGCGATTTCGTGCTCGACCTTGAGTTCAAAGTTTCGAAGGGTGCCAATAGCGGCGTTTTCCTGAGGGCGGGCAACATTAAAAGCGACCTCTCCGCGTTCGAAATCCAGGTTCACGAATCGACGGACGGGTCGAAGTACGGAATGGTGGGAGCCCTCTATGATGCCAAGCCTCCCAGCAAGAACATGGCCAAGCCGGTTGGTGAATGGAACCACTTCACCATTACATGCAAGGGCAGCATGCTTTCCCTCATATTCAACGGGGAAGAAGTAATCAATGTAGATCTGAACGACTGGAAAGAGCCACATATGAACCCAGACGGAACCCGGAACAAGTTCGCCGTGGCATTGAAGGATTATTCCCGCGTCGGTCCGATCGGGTTGCAGGGAATCCACGGCAGGGAAGCCGCGCCGGTCTGGTACCGCAACGTCAAGATTAAGGTGCTCCAGTAATAATCCCGTAAGGTCAAGAAACTCAGACGTCCGGCAACTGCGCCTCTCTTCGACGCTTTGAGTTGGGAAAGAGCGGCTATTTCGCTCGACAGTGATGGGGCGGAACCCCGGTTTCCAGCGGCGGCCGGGCTCAAGGTCCCCTTCTCCGCTTGGTGGCAGGGACGCGAGTGGTCACCTGCACACACCTCATGAGGAGGCGCGGCAGAGCGGCCGGCGTGAGGTGCCGACCAAGGTCAGGCCGCTTTGTGGTAGTAGTACCGCAGCATCCCGCCCAGTTGCTCCCGGCACGCGATTTCGCCCGCCGCACGGCCCACTTCTTCCCCCGGCTCTACCAGCCGGTTGTCGAGTCCCTGATGGTTTCTCTCTTGGTGATAATGAACCAGGAAATCGGCCACAGCGGTCTGCGGAGATCTCTCCCCGAAGAAGATCATGCGCTCCAGGCACTCTTCCTTGACCGATCGCATGAAACGTTCGAGATTCGGATTCAAATTCGGAGCGCGCGGCGGTAACCGCACGGCCTCAATCCCGCCTTGCTCCACGATGACCCGGAACGCCTCGGAGAACTTCGCGTCGCGATCCATCAGCAGGTACTTCTTCCCAAGTAGGAATCCATCTTCGGCATCGTTCAAATTCCTCGCGGCCTGGCACATCCACGACTCGTCGGGATTCGGGGTGCAGCCCCCGAAGTGCACCCGTCGCGTTGCCAATTCCATGACAAAGAGCAGGTAACAGGTGACGAGCCCGCTCTTAGTCCAAACCTCAATAGTGGTGAAGTCCACCGAGGCCAGCACATCCCAGTGGGCTTCGAGAAAGGCCTTCCACGTCGACTTGCGCCTCCGATGCGGCGCCCGCTCGATGCCGTGGGCCTTGAGGATGTTGGCGACCGTCGTGTCCGAAATGCGGTGCCCCAGATTTGCCAGCGCCCCCTGAATCCGGTCATAGCCCCAGGTCGGACTTTCCTTCGCCAGCCGCAGGACCAGCTCGACGATCTCCGGCGTAGCAGCGGGACGTCCAGTGGCTTTCCGGCAACCCCTGTAATCGCAGTGCCTGGCGACGAGTTCGCGATGCCACCGGAGAATCGTATCCGGAGTCACGATGGTGGCCAACTGCTCGAGCATCCTCCTCCCGAGGATCTTGCCTTTGACGGCCAGGCGCCTCCGCTGGTCGTCGTTGAGCAGGATTCGGTTCTTTCCGAGCTTCTCTCTGAGGACCCGATTCTCCGTCAGGAGGTACTCGACGGCGTCCTGTTGTCTGCGATTGATCCAGCCGGCGATAATCAGGAGCAACAACTGCCATAGCTGAAACTGCGACTTCATGTTCCTCCGGATGCGCGGTTAAGATCCGCAGCATCCGGGATCATTAGCACCCTGTCAAGCGTCGAACCCGGCGTTGCCGGCCTCCGGGGCAAAACAAGCCGTTACAGCCGCTTGCGGCTCGGCTGGATATTTTGACCCTACGGGATAGCCAAGCTCCAAAGCACGCGCCGGCAGCGCTGCCGGACCTGGACGGCACATCCTCAGTGTCCCTTTGCCTCACGGTTTGTGCGCATCTAACTCCACCGAATCAAATGAGCAGGCAACTGGCGGCGGGCGCAACAGGAAGCGCTCGGCCTGTCGCTGGCTCCTCGACTCATGGTCGGCGAATGTAGCCGACAGCAAAGCAAGAAAACGGAGGAAATGATGAACAGCATCGTCAGAGATGGAATGACGGCGTTAGCAGTCGCCGTCTTCTTGGCCACCATGGTTTTCGCACAGAGTTCCGGCTCGATTACCGGAACGGTCAAAGACAGCAGCGGGGCGGCAGTTCCTGGGGTGACCGTGACGATTTCTAATCCGGCTCAGGCCGTCACCCAGACGACGATAACGAATACGGAAGGAATCTTTGTCGTCCCCCAGCTTCCGCCCGGCACCTATTCGATAACCGCTGAACTCAAGGGTTTCAAGAAAGCCCAGAAAAGCCAGGTCATCCTGACCACGGGCTCCAAGATCAATGTGGGAGATCTCATTCTTGTCGTTGGAGACGTTACCGAAACGGTGACGGTTCAGGCGGATATCGGCCAGCTCCAAATCCAGACCGAGTCGGCCGAACGTTCCGACCTGGTTACGAACAAGCAGATCCGTGACATCGCACTCAGCAGCCGTAACATCGTCGACCTGATGAAGACCATCCCCGGTGTGATGGCCGCCGCAACCACTGTGGCGGGTGCTGCCTCCACGGTAAACAACCTCGTCAACAACATCAACATCAACGGCACGCGCGTCGACCAGCACGAGTACACGGTGGACGGAGTGACGAACCTCAATATTGGCAACAATACCGGGGCGCTCGTCACGCTGAACCCCGACGCGGTCGAGGAGATGAAGGTCCTCACCTCAAACTACCAGGCTGAGTACGGCAAGGCCAGCGGCGGCTTCATCGCGCTCACGACGCGATCGGGCACGAGCCAGTACCACGGCGGCGCCCGTTACTTCCGGCGTCACGACAGCCTGAACGCCAACAATTTCTTCACCAATGCCAACGGGCAGCCGCGCCCCCTCTATCGCTACAACTACTACGGGTACGACCTTGGCGGTCCCGTGCCCCTTATTGGCTCGAAGGACAACCGGAAACTCTTCTTCTTCTTTAGCGAGGAATTTTACGACCAGCTCGTGCCTCAGGCCTCACCCATCAATATCCGTGTGCCCACGGATGCCGAGCGGAAGGGCGACTTCTCCCAGACGAAAGACGGAAACGGAAACCCTATCACCATCAAAGATCCCCTTACCGGCCAGCCGTTCACCGGCAACGTCATTCAGTCGAGCCGATTCTTCCCGGGCATTGACAAGCTTTTCAACATCTTTCCGCTGCCCAACATCGACGGCGGTTATCAGTACAACTACACTTCACAGAAGTCGAGCGAATATCCCCGGCGCGAGGACATCCTCCGCCTCGACTGGCAGATCGCCTCCGGGACACGGCTCTCTTTCCGCTACATCCACAATAGGGATGAACAGCGCTTCTCTTACGGCACGACCTCCGCGTCTTGGAACTTTCCGCTGGCGGTCACGAACAGGAAGAACGGACCTGGCGACACCTTCTCGACGACATTGACCCATTCCTTCAGCCCTAAGCTGATGAACGAGTTCGTCCTTGGACTCGGCCACGGCGGGGTCAACATTGTCATGGAAGGCGCCGCCGGAACACGCACAGGTACGGGGATCAACACTCCGCTTCTGTACCCGAACGCCAACGATGGTGACGCTATCCCGAGCATCTCCTTCAGCGGCATCGCCAACCAGACGTTCCCGAACACTTCCTTCAACGGCTCGCCATTCCACCAGAGCTTCAGGATCGCCAACCTAATGGATAACCTGACAAAGGTCTCGGGGAGCCACACGTTCAAGGTCGGTTTCTACTGGCAGCGCGCCACCAATGAACGCACCTCCTTTGGGCCGGTTCAGTCCAATCTGGCTTTCGTCAACAATTCGGCTAATCCGCTCAATACCGGCCATCCCTTCGCAAGCGCGTTGCTGGGCATTTATGACACCTACGATCAGGCAAGCGTCAAGCTGCACAACAACTTCTTCTCCCAGAACATCGAGGGGTACGCTCAGGACACCTGGAAGATCCATCGGCGCCTGACGCTCGATTACGGGTTGCGGCTCTCTTACTACGAGCCCATCTACGATCAGGAAGGACAGCTTGGACTCTTCAATCCCAAGTTGTTCGATCCAACAAAGGCGCCGCGCATTTACAGGGCGGCTTGCGTCGGCACCAACTGCACTAGGGCCATCGACCCGGCTATCACGGCCCCACCGACTCTTAACAACACTCTCCCCAGCGTCTATGTCGGTCGTCTCGTGCCGAACTCGGGCGACTTCATCAACGGAATGGCTCGCGCCGCCAGCGGCGCACCGCGTGGCGGCATCGCGAGCGCCTCGGTCCTGTGGGGACCGCGCCTTGGCTTCGCCTGGGACGTGATCGGAAACCGAAAGACGGCCGTGCGCGGCGGTTTCGGCATGACCTACGACCGGATCCGAACCGACGTCATCGCGGATGCGATCACGAACCCGCCAACTGTCCAGACACCGAGGCTGTATTACGGGACTTTGGCTGATCTCGCGAGTGCGGCAAGCAGTGGCACGTTGGCGATCCCGAGCGTCATCGGCATGGATCCAGATGGCAAATTGCCTACCGTTTACAGCTACAGCATAGGTGTACAGCGTGACATAGGCGCGGGCATTACGGTGGACGCAGCCTATGTAGCAACGCAGTCGCGGCACAATGCCCGCCAGAGGAACTTGAACTCCCTTCCCTACGGGGTGCTCTTCCAGGCGTGGGTGCAAGAGCCGACACGGTTCTCCGGCGGCGTAGTCCCTTCCGTGGAGCCGAACCTGCAGCAGGCTTACAAAGACGCCGGGCTCAGCTTCAGTGGGCAGTTCGCCAGGACAATCGACTTCTTGCGGCCCTACTCGGGTTATGGTGACATCTCGTATCGAACCTGGGACGCCAACGCGTCCTACAATTCGCTGCAGGCATCCGTCCACCGCCGGTTTTCGCGTGGCTTTACCTTCGGGATCTCCTATACGCTCTCCAAGGTGCAGTCGACCTCAGACGCTTACTCCGACTATACCCACATCTCGAACGCAAAGAATTACGACTACAAGCTCGCCGGCTTCGACCGCACGCATTACGTTGTGGTGAATTACATCTGGAACGTGCCGAAGGGGAGCAAGCTCCTGGGCGGAAACCCGGTGGCAAAGGTCCTCTTCGACGAATGGACGATTTCGGGGATCTCAATGATCTCCTCAGGGAACCCAGCCGAGCTCACCCTGAGCGTCTCGGGCGTCGACGCGGGGCAGCGCATGCTCGGCACTTACACCAGCGGCAACTCCTCCGCCCAGCAGCCGCGCTTCCTGGTGAGCGGCGATCCCCAGAATGGTTCGAGCGGGCTCCAGGTCAATCCGCCTGCCTTCACGGTTCCCGGGATCGGCACGATCGGGCCGTACCCCCGCAACTATCTGCGCAACCCAGGCATCAACAACCATGATCTTTCGATCTTCAAGAAATTCTTGTTTGGCGGCGAAGGTTCCCGCTACCTCCAACTGCGCCTCGAGATGTTCAACTTCCCGAACCATACCCAGTTCTCGGGTGTCAACAGAACTACCAACATCATCAATGGTGCAGGTCAGACCGGGGCGAACATCTTCAGCAACTATACTAACCTCTCGATCACCAACAACCTGCGGACCGCGGGTTCGACCCGCCCGCTCGGGACCTATTTCGGGGAATACAGCGCCGCGCGAGATCCTCGCATCATACAGCTCGGCGTGAAGGTTTACTTCTGATCGACGGCGCCCATTCCGGGAACACAACACTTATTTGCCGCCGAGTGAGGCCCGAATCAACGCACGGTTCTCCCCGGCGGCAAATATGTATTATGTCCCGAATGGCGCTTAGATAAGGCGTATTTCCGACAATTGGGCGAATAATGACGACGCAAAGCTGGGGAGCCCTGAAGGGCGTGGCAGAAAAGCCCAGGGTGTCGACCCTGGGACTCGATGCCTGCTGTAACGGATAGGAGAAATAAGCCGCTTGCGGTGAATCCACTCCAGCGGGTTGAACACAACCATTTCAGCCCCCGTGCGCGCATCTGGCGGAGTGTGCATTGCCAGGGTGCCGTCGTCTCGTTTTTCGAGCGCGTCCATCGTCGGGGTAGTCCTCTCTTCAGGAGCGCCATATTTGATGGCTTCAAGCAACAAACAACTCCAGAATCGAAGCTAGAGCTTTTTCTGCTCTACGCGCTCAAGCTTCGTGTCGGGCACCGTCGGGCATTGGTAGATGCTGAGGGCCTCCACATTTTTCAGCACGAAGGTCGGCACATCCCGGGCAAGCTGTGCCTTGATGTGGAGGAGGTCAGCGCCTTTCACGTTGTCGAGGAAGAACGCCGGCCGGAGATCTTCCTTCATGTAGCTGATCTCGACGTCCCTCAACTCGATACCCTTCACATGGCGGACGAAAAAACCGTAGGCTGGGATCTCACCAAACATCCGCGGCTCAGGATAGTCTTTTTCCTTCTCAGGTGGTTCAAGAGCAGCCTGTTCCTTCGTGCCGCCGCCCTGGTAGAGAATCCGGATGTTACTCAGCTTCACGTCTTGAATGTCGTGGCCGGGGATGCCGCTGATGATCGATCCATAGCGCGGATCGGCGTTGTAAACGACGACATTGCTGATGATCACCCGCCGCAATTCGCCCACAGGAGTACCCTCGGGAGCGCGCATCCGGCTGCCCAGCCGCAGGAAAATCGGAGAGTTCACGATGTCGCGCATGGTGATGTTCGTGATCGTGACGTCTTCGAGCAGCCCGCCGTCCACGGTTTCAAGCGCGAGTCCGCGACAGTAGTCGAAGACACAGTTGGAGATCGTGATGTTCTTGAAGCCGCCGTTGGATTCGGTGCCGAACTTAATCCGGCCGGTGGCGCCTCCGCCGTCGGGAACCCTTTTTTCGTTGCGTTGGAATGTGCCGTTCAGGAACGTGCCTAAATCATATCCGCTGACCTGGCAGTTCGTAATGGTCACGTTTTCCGTGGCCCGCGCAAAGCCGAGCGCGTAGGAACTCTTCGGGCAGATGGCATCGTCCCACGGCGAGTTGACGCTGCAATTGGAGATCCGCACCTGGCGGCAGCAGTCGACGTCGATGCCGTCGCGGTTCGTGTCGATCTTGAGGTTGTCGATCGTGAGGTTGTCCACCCCGGTCGCCAAGATGGCGAAATGGCCGCCCTGCAGGATCGAAACGTCTCGGATGATTACATTGCGACAGAGCTTGAGGCTGATCGATTTGTTGCCTACGCCCATGCGCGGGTTGCCGCCGCGGGTCAGCCCTTTGCCGTCGATCAGTCCCGGACCAAGGATGGAGACATTCTCTATACCATCGCCCCATATCAAGCTGTTGTGCCAGTGACTGTGGCCAAAGTCCTGGTATTTATCCCATGGGTTAGGCTCGGCTGGGTCATACCCGCCGCTACCCCCTTCCGGCGGCGGATCGGCCGCGAGAATCGTCGCACCTTGATCGACGTATAACGTGAGGTTGCTTTTCAAATGAATCGAAAAACACAGGTACGTGCCGGCTGGGAAGCGTACCGTGCCGCCTCCCGCGGCAGCCGCCGCTTCAATCGCCTTGTTGATGGCCGGCGTGTCGAGAGTCTTGCCGTCGCCCTTGGCTCCAAACGCTCTCACGTCACATATACCGGCGGCCCCGGCAGCGCCACCCGCGGTCATTTGCTCGGGATTGAGCGCATGAACTCCGTCGTTTTGGTGCGCCGGGCTGTGTGCGACTGCTATGGAAGCTGTTGTGCAAACGAACAACAGTAAAAGTTTGATGCATCGGTTCACGGTCTTCATATAACCTCCCTCCGGAACGACTTTGTCCCTTTCAGATAAGGTAAACCATCACCTCTGGCGATGAGACACGAAAAGGCCCTGTCGCTCCGGCGGCATTAGAGAATCGGCCGCGAATTCCACCAATTGCACGAAACCTGAGTTGTCGGCTGCAATTTCGTGCAATTCGTGGAATTGGTGGCTGTTTTCGATTCGTGTTATTCGTGGAATTCGTGGTTGCCTCCGGTGCTTTACCAAGCCCAACACCTCCCTCTGGAAGGCCTCCTAAAGCCACCCCCTCTGCGGGTGGTAGCTTACTTCCTGTTGAGTGGCCGCATCACAATGTTCTGCAATTCTCCATAATAGAAATTTGCTTTTCACCCGCAAAAAAAGAAAGCTTTATTCACATCGCATCTGTGTCCGGATCCAGACGCCAGGACATTATCGCGCAAATAGAGGCCACACCATACGCATTCAATTACGGGCAGATATGGCGAGGCGGCAATCCATCCGCCCGATCCGTGATCTTACTGGGCGTGCAGGACAATCTGGAACCACGAGGGATCATCATTTCCAATCGCGCTTCGTTCCGGCCGTTTCTGATTGCATAACAGCGGCTGAGCGCCAACTCGCAGCACCTCGACTTTTCAACTCGCACATTTGCGCCACAAGCATTTTCATTTCAATAAAATGCCATCACACGCCACGAAGGCCAGACGTTTTAATCTGCAAAACCAGTAAAAAATGTGAAAAGCCGCTTTACATGCCTTGCATTGCGTTCACACAATGGGATGCATGTAATTCTGCCTCGGCGAGGCCGGCTTGCGAAAGGCAGGGGCGCCTCCTGATCCAAACGCGGAGGAAGCAGGGCCTGCAGGGATTAGTCCCGCAGCTCCTGCCGGCCCAGCACAGGGGAAAGCTTGAAGCACCACCTGGGGTGCTTTCGGTCCAGCACGGGAAATTACACTGGAGTGAGTTAACCCCCAATCACTGGAACAGTGTTTTGCGGATTGGGCGACCAGACGGAATCACAAGCGAGCCAATCGGGCGTCGTCCGCGACGATGTTGAGGTGCGGATCAACGACCGCATCCAAATCAACATTGTGCTTGGAGTCGGCGGGATCGAACAGACTGTCACCGTCACAGGAGAGACGCCGCTGCTCAATAACACTTCGGCTTCCATAGGACAGGTGGTGGATGCGCGCCGCGTGGTCGAACTGCCGCTCGCGCACGGGAACCCGTACCAGTTGATCGGGCTTTCGAACGGCATTACCTTCAACCGCGATCCCAGGCTGGATCGCCCTTACGAGCCGACCCATATCGTTGGGTACACGATCGATGGCTCGCGGGCCAACCGCAGTGATCTTACGATCGATGGCGGGGCGAGTACGGCAACGGCGAACAACTTTGAGGTGATTGCGACGTACGTTCCGCCGGGGGACATCATCCAGGAGTTCAAGGTCCAGACGGCGACGTTTGATGCCAGCTTCGGCTCGACGGAGGGCGGTGTCACCAATATCAGTATCAAGTCCGGCACGAACAATCTCCATGGCATGGCCTATTACTCGGGCCTGCCGCCGCTGCGATTTCCGTCCTCTTACAACGATGCGATACCGAAGGAAATCCGGCATTTCCCCGCCATCTCCATGAGCGGTTACCAGGGCACAGGTCTGGCCGCGAAAAATCATTCATCCCCGCAAGTGAGGCACTCAACGTGAAGCGCGTCGGCTTTGTGCTCAAAATGAATCCCGAAAGGATCCGGGAATATAAAGAGCGCCACAAGACCGTTTGGCCCGCGATGCTCGACGCTCTGCGGCGCAACGGATGGCACAGGTATTCGCTCTTCGTGCGCGACGACGGCCTGATCTTCGGCTATTTTGAAACACCGCAGAACTTTCGCGCTGCGCTGGAGGGTATGAGCAAGGAGGAAATCAACAAGAGGTGGCAAGATTCTGTAGCCCCCTTTTTTGAGGACCTCAACGGGGGCCACGCGGACGAGTCCATGATTGAGCTGGAAGAAGTCTTCCATCTCGACTGATTTTTTCCTGCCGTCGCTGGTAGTACCGCCTCTTTTGATCTTGCTCGTCGGCAGATGTGGCGGCCGCAGATCAAGCTGGCGGACCGCTTGCACGGCCAGTGGAAACCGCTTGCGGACGCGCTGGAAAGGCTGTTCGCGGGATTGGCGAATACCCGGTTCGAAGGCGAGAGATGGATGGAGGCGGTGGTTTACCTTAATGGAATAGACCTCATCTCGCGACAACGCTTGAGATCTTGCCGCCTTCCGGGGTCCTGAGAATCAGTCGGCAATCCCCAGCGGTTTCGCCCAACGATATATTTCCGTGCGGCCCAGGACCCCACCAAGCCAGGACCTCTGTTCCGGCAATCCTGAAGCCGATACTATTTCCCGACTTCACCATGACAACCTCAGGTCGAGCTTCGGAAGCGCGGTAAGGCACGAAAACGGCTAAGAACTTCATCTCTTGCGCCAAGGCCTCAGTCGTGGCCTTGAGATGCGATTGATTCGCAAAGCTCTCATTCCCGAGCACGTATGCGGTGTTGGCTGCAAACTCCGGCTGAACTGGAAATCCAGTGCGCTGTTCAAAGCGGTATGGCACGCTGGCCATCAATCGCACAGCGACCTTCGCATTCCCGTCGCAGATGGACGCGGAGCCCTCGCGGCTGTCGGCTATCATAGGGTTGAGAGCGTGAAGGAGCCAATCGAATGTGGTTGGTGCGTCCGTCCGAAGATAATCCTGAACCACCAGCAACGGGTGCTTTCCGGAACCCACAAAAGCCAGTGTGCGCTCGAAAGTCTCCAGCTTCGGTTCCATCGAGGGGAGCGGCATTTTCAGATACCTCTCCCACTCCCGCACGATGCTCGGCGGCTGGGGGATGTTATAAGCATCCGCTGCCTGACCTCGCACCAGTGTCACCAAGCCGTGCTTTTCGAAGCTCTCGATCCGCCCCGCAGCCTCCCACGTGTGGGCTGGTTGGCCTCGACCGTTGACCAGGATGCCGTTGTGGGCCCAAGTCTGCCGCGTCCAGAGATTATCGTGCGGCGTTCCGTACGAGGGATAGTATCCCGAGTCGATCGCCAGAGCGCGGCCATAGGCGTATAGCTGGAAAGTGTTCTGGTCGGCGTGGCTATGGCTGAAAGAGCCGAAGCGACTCGACTTGAACATCGCCCACACATCGTTGTCTGCGTCCCCGAGTGCCGAGTGCATCGCCACCCAGCCAATATCCTGAAAGTGGCGGGAGTTATCTAACTTGGATGGCGGCTGCGGCGCGATGCTGGAGATTCTTCCCTCGCGTAGAGTTTCTATCACATCCTCCATGAACCATTCGCACCATCGGGTGGTATTTCTTTCTCCCGATGAGGCGACCGATTTCGCCTGCCACTTCAGGACAGGATCGCGCAAAATTTCGGCGAGACAGTCTGTCAGCACCCCTTCCACCTCGCTCGGCGGATGATAGCTCCCGTCGCCGAATCCGCCCTGAGACGCGTAGGGAGGATGGAAGTAAACTGGCAAGTAACCGGTGTTGTGGTAGAACGAACGGCGAAAAATGTCCGTTCCAGTTGCGTCGCGCAATGCTTCCAGAAAGTTCGTGTGCCCATAAACATAAAAGGACCAGTAACTCATCCCTTGCGACCAGCCGCCCTCATCGCCGCCCCAGCCCGGGTAGGAAGTGAGATAGCAGCGGAGAGTGTAGTCCAGCCACAGTTCCGCTTCCGGAATGTCGCCCAGGAACGCCAGACCCGCTTCCCCGAGAAAGGCGATCACGCGGCCCGAATGGTTATCGAAGGGGTGTGAAAGAAAGTCCTGTTGCTGGAGTGTTCGAAGCACTTGGTTGCCGCGCTCCGTCATGGCCGCTATTACTTTCGCCCGCTCTTCGGCAGTGAGTTGGTCCCCCATCCAGTCCCAAGCGAACGACATGCGCTCCAGCATAGGCATTGAAGCTTCGTCGTTGCCCGTGCCGCCGATCGGCAGCTTAAGGTTGTGGCTCGTGATCCCCCTGGGATCCCAACCTGCCAGAGTCATCATCCACCGCCGCGCTCCTGCGAGATATTTCTGCTCGCCAGTGATTCGATAGGCAAGAGCGGTGCGGGCAAGGTGGGCGCTCCCAACCTTCGCCGGCGTGAAGGTCCGCAGCCATTCCTGGTCGGATGGAACGCCTGGGCGGTAGGGCGCCGGTTCCGGATAAGGTGCCTCGGCGAGCGCTTCGTCGGCTGCTCTCCGCAAGCGGTCCCACGAGGTCACGGCGCCTCGTGCAACTGCCGCGCGGAGTTCTTTCAGTCGTTCGCCTGCGAGAAATATTCGCGGACGCACCCCAGCTAGATGCGCCTTGAGTGCAGTGATGTCGGGCATACGCAATTGCAGAGCGCTGTCCGTGAGGCGAAATCGGCGTGTCTTCGAGCGTGCGAATGGCGCGCCGTTTATGTCCAAGTAAATCACCTGCCAGTCATACTCCGCCGGCTCGAACGTCTGGAAGGGTGGGTATACGGTGGAAGTCTGCGCCTGCGAAAACAGCATGGTTCGCAAAGCGCGCGCCTTCCGTACCTCCAGGCGATACCCTTTCGCTTTCTCGTGTGGTGTCCAGCAGAAACCGGGTGGGTTCACGGCAACGGTCTGGCCGTCCTCCGGATAAGCAAGCAGATCCCTCGGACGCGGTGAGCTTTCGTTCACCTCAACTGATTCGGTCCAGGGTGCTCCCCTAAGCCCACAGCCGCAAAGCGCCAGCGCCGCCAGGCAGCAACAGGTTACGAGCATTGCCAGCTTCATATGCATTTCCCCTATCACTGGAAGAATACGTTTCCAGCATTTCCAGGCTTTGCGAAAACACAAATAGGTTTTTGTATCGTGGGTGTGCCCACAGGAGCAAGCCAGAAATGCCAGGGCGCTTAGTCAGCCAGTCTTGGGGGGAATTCGGCATAGCCCTCGCACTCTTGGGGAAATGATCTGCCACGAATTGCACGAATTAGACGAATGCTCGGGAGGATGCGGCGATGCGTGCTAAGATTGGCGTACCATGAAATCCAAACTCCTTTTAGTTTTGTTCGTCCTGGTGTCGGCTGTTTTCCTGACGGCCGCTGATGCCGATGTGATCTTTCATAACGGCAAAATCGTGACGATTGACGGAAGATTTTCCATCCAGCAGGCCGTGGCCCTGAAAAACGGCAGGATAACCGCTGTAGGAGAAGATAGTGCTGTACTGAGTACCGAGCGTGGACCACAGACACAGGTTATCGATCTTGCCGGACGTACCATGTTGCCGGGACTAATCGACAGCCATGTCCATCCGCTCGAGGCTGGGCTCAGCGAATTGCGCGCGCCCCTTCCGCGCCTGGATTCATTCGCAGCGATACAAGCGTATGTCCGCTCCCAGGCGGCTAAGACTCCGAAGGGCGAGTGGATCATCGTTCCTCGGACCTTCCCGACTCGCCTGAAGGAATTGCGCATGCCCACACGTGAGGTGCTGGACGTGGCGACGGAGCATCCCGTCATGTTCGATGCCAGCTATGTTGTGGTTGTTAACACCTTCGCGCTAAAGATGTGTGGCATCGGCCGCGACACGCCGGATCCGCCGCGCGGCGTGATCATCAAGGATGAGAAGGGCGAGCCGAACGGCATTTTACGAAATGCGCAGTCTTTGCTCAAAGGGATCAACCCTGCGGCGGGCTTTACGGCCCAGGAGAAACTCCAAGCCCTGGAGAAAATGCTCAGACTCTATCAGGCCGCAGGCCTGACCTCGATCGGTGACGGGGCGGTGACTACCGAGGAAATGCCCCTCTATGAGAAGCTCAAAAGTAAACACAGGCTTCCGGTCCGTGCTGTTCTGACCTGGTGGCTGGATATATCCAAGCCCACAGACGATCTGGTAAAGGATATTCGCACAGCAGGGTACACGACTAACACCGGGGATGATTGGCTGAAGTGGGGCGCGTTCAAGATCAATGTAGACGGGGGTATGACGATCGGCACCGCCTATCAACGACAGCCTTACGGGCCCTTTGGCCGGCAGCTTTATGGAAAGACAGATCCAAACGACCGCGGCCAGCTGTTCGCGCCGCCGGAAAAATCGCTTGCAGTCATGCGAGCTGCCCGCGACAAGGGTTGGCAATTGACAGCTCATTGCCAGGGCGGAGGAGCTATCGATGTCTTCCTCGATTTGCTCGAAACACTCAATCGCGAGCGGCCTGTCGCTCCGAGCCGGTCGCATTGGATACACGCGAGTTTCCAGAGCCCGCAAGCAATCCAGCGCGCCAGACAGATTGGAGTCCTGGCCGACGTGCAGGCCGCGTGGCTCTACCTTGATGCGCCGGCGCTGGAGAAAGTCTTCGGTTATGACGGGCTGCGCTATTTCTTTCCCCTGCGCTCGTATCTGGACGCCGGCGTTCTGGTGGCCGGCGGCAGCGATCACATGATTGGCCACGACAAGAACAAGGCCATCAACCCCTACAATCCTTTCCTGGGCATGTGGACCGCTGTAACTCGCAAAACCGATCGCGGCACTGTCTTGCATCGGGAAGAGCGGATCACCCGCGAGGAGGCGCTCAAGATGTATACCGTGTGGGCTGCCTATCGACAGTTCGCAGAGGATGCGAAGGGCTCTATCGAACCAGGGAAGCTCGCGGATCTGGTCGTGATCGACCGGGATTATCTCACTTGCCCCGAGGATGACATTAAGAACATTGAGCCCGTAATGACAATCCTCGACGGAAAGATTGTTTACCGGAAATAGTTCTTCCCGAGTAGCAGCCGCGGAACACGAGGCGTTTTGCCTTGGGGTGTCGCAGGTTGCTGCCGCCTTCATCTGTTGCGGGAGTCCGCAACAAACCAAGGCGCAAGCAGGCTTGCACGCTCCAAGGCTTTTGTACCGAATAGTTCCCTATTCCTTGACCACGACTTTGCCCAGGGGGTACCAGCCGTCGGGCTGCATCCCGGCGATGGCGAGCTTGATGGCGGGTTTGCGGGAGAGGGGGTGCAGCAGCGCGATATCGAGCATATATTCACCCGGAGGCAGATCGGCCGGAAGATAAACAGCATCATCGTAGAGGCTGTCTCCCGGGAGCCAGTTGCGAATATCGGCGTCGGTGGTAAGAATCTCCGTCCTCTTATCATTGCTCAGGCGTAGAGCCAGAGGAAATCTCGTGTAGCAGGGCGCCACCCCCTTGTTCTCCCACCACGACGTAAAAGCCAGCTTGCCCCGTGTTTGCACAGGGCTCAGGTACGTGAACTTCCGCAGCACAAATCGATACCCCATCTGCCTGAGCCATCGGTTGACCTGCGGCCACCATTCCTTCGGCACGGCGGAAGACTTGCCATTGAAGGAGGAAATGTGCCATTTGAGCGACTGGTCGATGATGTAGTTCACATCCCAACCTTTGTCCTTCCAGTATTGCATCACCCAGCACACTTCAAATGAAACTGGGGCCTTCTTCCAGGCGTCCTGCATGCCGAAGTTGATGATGCCCTCGGGATAGTAATCGTACATGTGGCACCAGGTCGGGCTGAAACCTCCCATGTCGCCGAGGCAGTCCACACGCCACCCCACCGCACGCTTTGAGATGGCATAGCCATTGGTTTCCTTGTCGGTCAGTTGCATGAGAAGGTGCGTCTTCTTGAAGGTGTCCAGATAACAATCTACAAGAGCCTGACGTGTCTTCTGGCTGAGTCGATCAGATCCCTCACCTTCTCCCCAGGCGCCGACAACGGACATGTCTACCGCTTCGAAGTCGGGATTGCCGTCGTAGCGGATTCCCAGTTGACGGATCATTCCTCCAAAGTGATTGACATAGCGCGGGTCTTCGGGATCGGTCCTCCATTTCTTGATCGGGAGCTTGCTGCTTTCGTCGCCCAGCATCTTGCGATACCAATCGGGCACGTCGTTGTCTTGGTTGGTTCCGTAAGGTGCGATGCGCAGCATGAGGGTCTGGCCGCGATCGTGCGCCGTTCGGAGAGCCGTATCGATCAAATCCCATCGATATTGCCCCTGAGTGGGCTCGATAAATCTCCAGTAGATCCGGAAATAGGCAATCGAGGTCGTGGGATGGTCCTTGTTTTCCAGGCCTCCCTTGAATGGTTGATAGACAATGGGATATCCCTCGGTCCATTTGAGACCCTCGTTTAGCGCATCCCCGTTAAACCGTTGAAAGGTCATGAAACCGATGCCCGGATTGATGAGGACATCATCAATTTCCCTCGGCCTGACGATGACGGTATCCTGCGCGGCAACCGGCAGGACGCAGCTCGCGACGATAATCAGACTGGCGAAGAATTGGCAGGCGCGCATGTTCATAAGTATCCTTTGATTAGTGAATCATTATAAAATGCACGCTTGGAATCATAAATCAGAACCCGTGGCTATCTCCATTGCATTAGTTGCGGGTGGGGGACGGAGTTCAGGCACATGCAGAACTTCCTGGATTGTGTGCGCAATCGAAAGGAACCGAAATCTTCATTTTCGGAGGTTTTCATCTGGTAAGCAAGTTGTGACAGGAGCGTGCAATGCAAAGACTTTTGATAACACTATGGCTGGGATTATGGTCAGCACCTCAAGCGGCGGGCGCCGATTTGCGAGTAGGCATTATCGGATTGGACACTTCCCATGTGATCGCATTTACGAGATCACTGAATGACCCATCCAGCACCGATTACGTGCCGGGCGGACGTGTGGTGGCGGCATACAAAGGGGGAAGTCCGGATTTGAAAGCCAGCGCCGGGCGCATCGACAAATTCACTGCGGAATTGCAGGAAAAGTATAAGGTCAGACTGGTCGACAACATCCCCACGCTTTGCGAGATGGTTGACGCCATCCTGCTGGAAAGTCTGGACGGCCGTGTGCACCTGGAGCAGGCCCGTCAGGCATTCCGGAGCAAAAAGCCGATCTTTATCGACAAACCACTGGCGGCCAGCTTTGCTGACGCCAAACAAATCGCGATTCTGGCGCGGGGAAGCAGTACTCCCTGGTTCAGTTCCTCTTCCCTCCGGTTTGCACCCGCCCTTCAACAGGCTTTGCGCGATACCGCGGCGGGAAAAATCCACGGAGTGGAAACTTACGGACCCGCGGCCTTGGAACCTACCAATCCCGGACTCTTCTGGTATGGCATTCATTCTGTGGAGAGCCTGTTCACGATGATGGGACCAGGGTGCGTATCGGTCACCATGACTTCCAACGATGATTTCGATCTGGCAGCGGGTATTTGGAAAGATGGACGGATTGGCGCTGTCAAAGGGTTGCGGAGGGGCAAGGAAGATTACGGCGCGCTGGTTTATAGAGAGAAGGGTATCTACCACATCCCCGTACAAGACGTCTCCTATGTTCCCCTGGTCCGAGAGATCATGGAGTTCTTCAAAACCGGCAAACCGCCGGTGACGCCTGAGGAGACTCTGGAGATCATGGCTTTCATGGATGCCGCCGAAAAGAGCCGGCAACAGGGAGGCATTCCGGTGAAACTGGCACAATAACACTTGCTGGTCATCGCTCACCTGGGAACTCGGGATGTAAACGAGGTTCCTTCCGGCCACCATGTTCCGGCACGCGTAGGTTGAGGGAAATTGAACAAGGAAGGGCAACATCCAACGATGAGATACACCGGTGCCGAAGCTGTCTGGGAATGCTTGGTTCACGAGGGAGTGGACATCGTCTGGGCCTATCCGGGCGGCGCCGCCCTGCCGCTGTTCGACGCGCTCGCCAAATTCCCGCAGATCCACCACGTCCTTGTGCGCCATGAACAGGCCGCTGCCCACGCGGCGGATGGCTATGCTCGCGCCACCGGCCGGGTGGGAGTCTGTCTGGCTACCTCCGGGCCGGGGGCCACGAACCTGGTTACCGGGATCGCCACGGCGATGCTGGACTCCGTCCCGATCGTCGCCTTGACCGCGCAGGTTGCCGACTCGGTCATCGGCACCGACGCCTTCCAGGAGATCAATATCACCGGCATCACCTTGCCCATCACCAAGCACAACTACTTGGTCCGGCACGGTAAGGATCTTGTGCGGGTGCTGCGCGAAGCCTTCTTCCTCGCTCGGACCGGCCGGCCAGGTCCGGTGCTCGTGGACCTCCCGAAGGATATTCTCATCGGACCGTGCGAGTTCCAATACCCGGAGCGGGTCTCGCGCCCGGGCTACCGCCCGGTCGTGCGCTCGGTCCCTTACCAGATCCAGCGCGCCGCACAGGTGGTCGCCGACGCAAAGCGTCCAGTGGTGCTTGCTGGCCACGGTGTGCATGTCGCCGCTGCCTGGGAGGAGCTCAGGCGCTTCGCCGAGCGGATCAATGCGCCGGTGGTGAGTACGCTCCTAGGCCTGAGTGCCATTTCGGCGGACCATCCGCTCTGTCTCGGCATGGCGGGAATGCATGGGGTAGCCTGGGCGAACCTCGCCACGCAGAACGCCGACCTCCTCATAGCTCTGGGAATGCGCATGGACGACCGGTTCACCGGGAGCCTGCCGCACTTCGCGCCCCAGGCTAAGCTGCTCCACGTCGACATTGATCCCGCCGAGATCAGCAAACGCGTTCCCGCGACCGTGCCCATGGTGGGCGACCTCCGGTTTGTCCTCGAGGCCTTGACCTTAGCACTGGCCGAGCTGGACCATCGGGACTGGCTGGCCCAGATTGGCATCTGGCGCACGAGTCATCCCCTGGAAGTCCACGCCCAGGGACCGCTGCCTCCACAGGAGGTCATCCGGGCGCTTCACCGTGCGACGGAGGGTGAAGGCATACTGGTGAGCGATGTCGGCCAGCACCAGATGTGGGTGGCCCAGCACTACGGCTTCAGGCGCCTCAACAGTTTCTTCACCTCCGGCGGCCTGGGCACCATGGGGTACTCGTTGCCAGCATCCCTGGGCGTGCAGGTCGCCCACCCCCGGGAGCCCGTCTGGGTTGTGGTCGGCGACGGCGGCTTCCAGATGAATCTGCAGGAGCTGGCAACCGTCGCCCAGGAGCGACTCCCCATCAAGATCATAATCATGAACAACGGATACCTCGGCTTGGTCCGGCAGTGGCAAGAGCTGTTCCACGGGGCTCGCTACATCGGCACCCCGATCAGCGGCCCGGACTTCGTCCAGCTGGCCGCGAGCTATGGCATCCCGGCCCAGCGTGTGAAAGCCACGGCCGAGCTGGAAGAGGCCATCGCTGCAGCGCGCGACACGAATGGCCCCTTCCTCCTCGACTGCAAGATAGAACGGGATGAGAATGTCTACCCCATTGTCCAGCCAGGAACCAGCAACACCGACTTTGTGGAGGATCCGCGGCGGAGGGCCCAGGAGAAATGAGACACGTCTTGGTAGCACTGGTGCAGGATGAGCCCGGCATGTTGGCCCGGATGGGGAACCTCTTCGCCCGGCGCGGCTACAACGTGGAGAGCTTCACCGCCGGAAAGTCCGAGCTGCCAGGGATCACCCGGGTGACTATAGTGGTGGAAGGCCCGAGCAGGGCGCTGGATCAGGTGGCAAAGCAGTTCCGCAAACTCATCGGCGCGATCAAGGTGGCGGACGTGACTGCCGATCCGGAGCAGCTCTCCTACGAGATGCTGTTGGTCAAAGTGGCGGTGAACGCCAGAACGAGGCAGGAGGCGGTCAGCCTTGCCGATCTCTTCAAGGCTCGCATCGTGGACGTCTCCTCAACCACCCTGATGCTGGAGGCAACGGGCGACCCTGACAAGCTGGACAAGTTCCTCGAAGTGATGCGCCCCTTTGGCATCAAGGAGCAGGCCCGCACCGGCGCCGTCTTCATGAGCCGCGGCGCCAAGGTCCTCAACCAACGCCCCGTCTCCCCCTCGGACCGCAAGTATCTGGCGGAATAGCCCAGGACTGCGAAAGAAGAGCTTTTCTTTACCACCTCAGTCCCTTGCGGATGATGCGGGCTGCAATGTCCCCCCAAAACTCCGGAGGCCTCAATTCAATGCCGTATCCGAAGTGGTTGAGATGATTTGCTGAGGCGACGTCGCGCCGAACGATTCGGCCCGTGGAGGTATCGTACCATTCCGCCTCATAGGACCCATCGGCCAGCCCTAAAACGTTGCAGCTGGCCGAGCGCTGACCTGGCCCTCGCACAGGTTTCCCGTCAACGACGCGAAACGCCAGTGGATCGTGAATCCAAATCAAAGCCCGATTCTCTGCCGCAAGTCCGTACACATTCAGGCTGACGGGGAGATTCGGACGGGAGATCCCGATCATTGACCACCGATGCGCCGGCCAGTCGACTCCCTCCACGAACTTTGCCAGCAACGAAAACTGGTGATAGAGGTTATAAGGGTCAATGTAATTGTGCCACCACCAGTAGAGCCCCGGTCCCGCCGCCCCACTTAGCGCGGTGGCCCACAATGTATCGTGAAAGTGCTTGCCCTCTGGGTCGACACTGACTGGTCCTTCGATTCCCTGCTCGCCGAAGAAGAATGGTTTGTCAAAGCCACGCATCAGGTGCTCCGTGTCCTGCACGGAGTATTGGGCAGCATCATATTCGGCACCAAAGTAGGAATGTCCCTGCACGATGTCGATCTGTGGAAGGGCAAATGTTCGGCGGTCACGCCAGCTTGTGGTAATCAGGTGTTTCCAGGGGTCAATGGACCTCAGATAATCACCCATGTCGCGGTGCCAGTCGGCGCAGGCCTCGGATTTGAAGTCCTCGTTGTTGTCTACTTCGTTCCATAGTTCCCAGGCAACCAGATTGCGCGCCCAGCCCCATCGGGCCACACTGTAGCGGAGTCGGCGACGCACCAGATCCTTTGCTGCAGCGTTCGTGAAATAGTCGGACGGCAGCATACAAGGGCCCCCATTTTCGGAGTTATATGGATTACGCTTCCACCGGTACTCCAACCTTCGCTGCCACCACACCGTCATTTCAAAGGTGAGCTGCCAATAAACGTCAAGTCGCTGGCAGAGCTCTGAGACATAGTCCAGACGCCAGGCAGACTCGAGGTCGTAGCGGCCCAGCCCGGTTGCCTGAGTCTCCAGAGGGAAGCCGGTAAAGCTTCCTTCACCGGGCCGGGCGATCCTCTTCAGGTCGCGGGAAACATAATATTCTTGCCAGAGACGGACGTAGTTGGCGCCAGCCGCAGGGAGTTTCTCCAGGATTCGGTCGTAATAGTAGGTCCCCTCCTTGTTCTGATACATGCAAAGATTCAATCCGATGGGGAAGAACGGCTGACCGGACTCGTATTCAAGGTACTGGTGGTTGCGAGGACTGACGCGAACAAAGCCCCCTCCGGGTCCAGGCGTGATGTAAAACTCCTGCTCCTCGCTGTGGTGCAGGCCTGACTTGTCCTGCAGCTCCAGCACCAGGCGGTGCCGACCCAATTGACTACTGGAAAAGTGCACCCGCCACTCAGGCTGACCCTCTCTCTCCAGGATCTCGACACGATCATTCCCTTGAGCTTCAGCGCTCTTTGTGGTGCGGCGATATTGCTGAAACCAGAAACCGGGAACTTTCACCTGTTTTCCGGATGGCACGGTAACTAGCGCTTCAAGCGAGACCTCTTTGGGGTCAAAGGGATTGTCAGGCTGCCGGTCCGGAGTTAGGGAGATCACCACTTTTTCATACTGCCGCGCCGAAGGCGTCAACACGCGCACACGACCCAATCCTTCCGCCGCCATTGCCAAAGAGGTGCTGTATGCAAGCAGGAACAAACAAAACAGCAAAGAAATAGTGAAGCGGTTGGCAGGCATCTATCTGTCTCCGTCCTCTTATAAATGTGCTGTCGAAAGTCGGATTACATGCATATCGAAAATCGAAGCCGTAAAACACCCAGACAGCTGCAAAAGAACAATTCAAGATACTCTATTTCCTGCTTTGTGTGCGACACGTTATAGGGAATACTCTGCCTTCCTGGCATGAATCGATTCAAGGATCGTTGCACTCTCGATCCGCGTTGAGATTGCTGCAATTCAACATCGCATTGAACCAGAGAAAGCAACTCGCTCTCCTGCGCCACAAGAATTGTGTTCTTGTGGGTTATAATGCCGGCCCATGAAACTTCTAATTGCCGCGCTTCTTTTGTCCATCCCCGGTGCAGTGCAAGACTTCGAGAAGTGGTGGGCTGAGGGGGGCGAGCGGGTCCGGCTGGAGAACGGCCGCATATATGTGAATGCGGATAACGCCAATATGCCGGGCGGCGGCGTGGCAACGGTATGGCGCAAGCAGCCGCACCCTGCGGAGGCCAGGGTTTCTTCGCTGCACCCCCGCATATATGTTCGCCACGACCACGCAATCGTGGGCCAGGGCCTCACCGTGTCCCAATGGCGCGCCCGGCTTCAAGATATGGAATACGCACGTTTCAAGAGACGTGCTCTCGCCATTCGCGGCGCCTCAGCCATCGTGGAGCGCGCCGCCCGCTATCTGGAAGATGGCAACAGCGCTGATCTCGAATTGGTGAGTGAATTCCTGAGGACTCAAGCTTTCTCCCTCGCCAAGCATGGCGTCTCTGGGCTCATGGCCGGCGCCGAGATGGCAATCGCGCTGGACTGGACCTACGCTGGTCTCTCGCCATCCGATCGCGCGTCGGCCATGGCTAATATCGTAACCACAGCCGACAGTTCCCAGGACTTCCTGCTTCACGGCAACCCCGATATAAACCACAACTACACTTACATGGCCATGAACACCCTGGCGGTGTGCGGCCTCGTGCTGAAGGGCGAGCCTGTACCCTTTCACCAGAAAGCCATCGATTATTTGGCTCTGGCGGAGAGATTCCTTGCGGCACCCGGAATGGCTCTCGACACCTGGAATGCCCGCGAAGGTGCCTGGGCCGAGGGCAGCCACTACACCTTCCACGAGACCCTCCGGAATTTCGTGCTTATGTTGCTGGCTTACCGAAGCGCCGGGGATCTCGACTATCTTCCCCTTATCGAGCGCGTTCATGGCAATTTTCTTTGGAAGGCCGGACGATTCTTGATCGCCTCGACACGCCCGGATATGACTTTCGAACGGATCGGCGATTCGTCCGCCTCGCGCGTGACCGCCAACCTGACGGTGCCGCTCACGGTGGAGATGATTGCCGCCGGATTGAGTAATAGAGACGAGGTTGCGCAGTTGCGTTCTTTTTCCGACGCGCTGCTGAAGACCTACAGCGAGCAAGCGGTTCACCCGGCTTTCGATTGGGGCATGCGGATTTTCTTCGATCCGCGAGCGGCAAAGGTGCCCTCTTATCAGACACTGCCCACGGCGATGCGGCTGGGGGCGGGCACCTACGAGCACTTGATGTTTCGCAATGGCTGGACGCCAGCGAGCACCCTGATCACAATTCTGGCCGGAGATCACTTTACCGATCACCAGCACTTCGACAAAGGCCAGTTCCTCATTTATCACCGTGGCGGGCTGGCTGTGGATAGCGGCGCTTACGACCAAATATATCAGCCGGGCCAACACTCCAATGAGTACGCGCCGCGCACGCTGGCGCACAACTGCCTGCTTGTGTTCGATCCGGCCGAACCGCTTCCCGAGGGCTATACCAACGACGGCGGCCAGATCATCCACCGGGGCAAACAACACCATGGCGACTGGCCGACCTATATCGCCCATCGCGTCGCGGAAGGATTACACGCGGCCGAGGTCCTGGCCTATGACCAAGATGCCCAACATGCCTATGCAAGGGTCGATCTCAAAGCGGCATACGGCCCCAAGGTGATTTCTTATGACCGGCAGTTCGTTTACCTGAGGGAACCAGACTACCTGTTGGTCTACGACCGCGTCCGCTCAGCACAACCGGATTTCAAGAAGCGCTGGCTGCTTCACTTCCAGGAGCAGCCACTGGTGGATGGACGAGCCCCGGAAGCGGGAGTCCATTCTTTCGCCGGCGCCGAGCTCGTAACGGCTCGGCGCGGCCACGGTGTCCTCTTCGTCCGCACGCTGCTGCCCGCCGAACACTCCATCACGGCGGTGGGTGGGCCGGGATATGAATACTATAGCCTTTTCACTGGCAAGAATTATCCCGTTTCTAAACCCGCCGTCGCTTCCGAAGTCCGCGAGGCGGGCACCTGGCGTATCGAAGTCTCACCGAACCAACCGGCTGCATACGACGAGTTCCTTCACGCCCTCCAGATCGCGGACGGGGAGACGCGCGATCCCGCGCCGGTCCGCCTGATAAAAGCGGGCCAAGCGGCCGGGGTTCAGCAGGGCAAGCATGTCGTGCTTTTTATAAATGCAGGGCCATTGCCTCTGCGCTATGAGGTTTCCGCTCCTGCCCGCCATCTTCTGGTGGGACTGCCACCCCAGATTAAGGTGGTCATTCAGGCTGGCGGCAAAACGATTTCTGATCTCCAAGTCAACGCTCAGGGATTGCTGGCCTTCGATGACACTGCGGCAGGCCCGCACGAGATCGTCGTCCGGTAGGCCACTCAAGTCGGAAAGACAGAAGCCTGCGACACTGAGCATCGTATATGCGGTAAAAGAGGTTTATCAGTATGCTTCGAAAAATGCTACAAGTCATCATTGTTTTCGCCGCATTTGCCTGGTCCAGCTTGATCGCTGCTGAAAATCCTCAAGCAGTTAAATTCAGCCACGGCAAGCGGGAAGTGCCCACCTATACCTTCGGGCGCTCGGAGATGGTCGCCCCATTATTTAGATCGATCGAGAACGCCGGATACTACCCATATACGATTCTCGACTGGGAATCCCGCAGCCGACGCCCGGTGCCCGTCCAGTATGATTCTCTGATTCTGGAAAACGAGTATCTCCGGGCAGAGTTCCTTCCCGAGTTGGGCGGCCGCATCTGGTCCGCGCGGGACAAGGTGGCAAACCAGGAGCTCTTCTACCACACGACGGTCATCAAGCCAGGCCGCTACAATCAGCGCGGCGGTTGGCCTGTGGGCAACCTGGAACTTTATGGGCCCTTTGATGCTCACATGCTGACATGGCCGGGGGAACCCTGGTCATGGGCTCTGCAGCGTCAAGCAGACGGGAGCGCCACCATCGTGCTGTCTCATATCGACCACTTCTTCAGAGACAAGATCTCTCTCGAAGTTACGTTGCGCCCGGGCCGGGCCTTTCTGGAGACCACTATTCGCCTGCGCAACAAGAACCTGCTGCCCAATCGATATTTGCTCTGGACGAATGCCGGCGTGGCTGTCAGCGAAGGAAGCCGATTTGTCTACCCAATGACAAAGACCATCGGACACGTCAGTTCTGCATTGAGCACGTGGCCTGTCATCGATGGTGTGGACTTGAGTTGGAACAAAAACAACAAAAACATGCTGGGCGTTTTTGGATTGGACATCTTCGACGACTTCATGTCGATCTACGATTACAAAAACGACTACGGCACCATCTGCTACACGAATCGGCTGCTGGCCCGCGGCATGAAGACCTGGACATTTGGGTCGGGCCTCACTGCTCTGCGCCACATGGCCGCTTACACCGACAGCGATGGTCTGTACATGGAGATGCAGAGCGGGCGCTTCATTTGGGACGGCAACTACGAGTTTATTGAACCAGGAAAGAACGATGGTTGGACCGAATATTGGTACGGGGCGGCCAACCTGGGCGGGCTGACCACCGCTACTCGCGATGTTGCCGTATTGCTCGACGTTCCCCGGGAACGCCCGGGAGCCGCCAGGCTGGCAGTGACAGCAACAGGAGTATTCCCCGGGGCCAGTCTTGAGCTGCGAGCCGCTGAAAACTTGATCTGGCAGGAAAAGCAGGATCTGGCGGTGGGCGCGGCTTATCGCACTTCCATCCAGCTCAAGGAGGAGACTGCAGGACGCATCCTATCTCTCCGCATTCGAGCGCAGGATGGCAAGCCTCTCCTTGACTATGCACTCTATCCCGATGAGTCCCATCCCAATGCTGTTTATGCGAAGGACTCGATTCCCCGCAAGTTTGGACCGCCGGAAACCCTCTCGGCTGAGGAGGCGTTCCAGAAGGGGCTGGGTCACGAAAAATTCGGACAGTTGGCAGACGCCGAAGCAGCCTACCAGATTGCTTTGTCCAAGGACCCGCTCTTTTCACCGGCTCACCTCCGGCTTGGCCTGATGGCGCTGGATCGTGTCCTGGATGAAGAAGCGATCCGGCATTTCGAGCAGGTTCTGGAGCGCGATCCCACCAATGGCGATGCGCACTACTACCTGGCGGTCATCCATTCGGAATTAGGCCACAGCCTGGAGGCGCGACGACACTACTTCCTGCTGCTGCCGTCTTCAGCGAAGTATGAACGGCGCGACTACGGTCTGGGATTACTGGCGCTAAAGGAGAATGATCTTCCCGAGGCCGTGCAGCGGCTGGCCTCCGCTGCCGGTACCAATCCGCTGGATATATCGGTGCGGCAAGCGCACGCCTACGTGCTTCGAAAGGCCGGACGCAATCAGGAGGCCGAAAAGGAGATGGAAGCACTCCTGAACATGGATCCTACCAATGCCTTTGCTCAGGCTGAAGGAATTCTCTTTGATGGCAGGTCTGGAGCGGCTTCTCGGGCGAGGCAACTCGAAGGGGCTGTTTCCTCAAGATTCGAACCACTCGATCGTGCCTGTGCCCGCCATCCTCAGGGCTATCTGGAACTGGCGACCGAATACATGCGGCTATCAGCCTGGATTGAAGCCGGGCGTGTGCTCGAGCGGGGGATCGCAACGGCTCAATCAGCGGGGGAGAATCCTTACCCATTGTTGCCGTATTACCGGGCCTTTTTGGCCGACCGCCAGGGCGACACGGAAGCCGCACGGAAATGGATCGAGGCCGCGCAGCGGCATGAGCTGAGAATTGATATCTTCCCATTCCGTTCCGAAGACATACACATATTGAAACGGATCGTTGAAATCGCACCGAAGGACGTCAATGCCGCTGTCTTGCTTGGAGATATCCTTTACAGCCGGAACCGCCGCCAGGAGGCGATCAACATCTGGCGCTCGGCTGTTGCAGCCAGCCCAAAAGACTTCTCGGCTTTGCGTGACCTGGGAATGGCGACGCTGGAAGAAGGCAAGGCGCAGGAAGGTCTTGGGCTCCTAACCAGGGCTTCGGAAGTCCGCCCCGATCACCTGATGACCACTCTCCTGGTAGCAGGTATAAACGCCCGAAACGGCAACGCTCAGGCTGCACGAGAGGCGTTCCGGCGGGCCCTGGAAAAGACGCCTGGGAGTGATCCGCTGACGGAAAAACTCGCCTCGGTGGAAGCCCAGATGGGTAACTATCAGCGTGCATTGGAATTGCTGACAACCCGCACTTTCCAAGCTACGCATCTGAGCTATTCGTTGCTGCATCTCTATCGGGGAGTTCGACTGATGCTGGCTCTGCAAGCGTCCAAGAAAGCGAATTTTTCCGAGGCGCTCGAGCACATGCGAGCAGCCGCACAACCCCCCTCAAGCCTGGGGATCGATGACTTTGCCACCGTGAAAAGCTCACGTCTGCTGGTGTTCGAAGCGCTATTGCACCAGGTCGCCGGCGACGCCAAAGCTGCCGCGGCATGGAAAGCAGTAGCAGAAACGCTGGACGACGACGTGGAAAGCGAGGGTCTGTTCCGCGCCATCGCTCTTTACAAGGTGGGGGAAACCCAAAAGGCAGAGGAATGGTTTGGCACCTTTGCCAGTGTTAACGAGCAGCGGAAGACAGACAATGCGGTTGACCTTTGTCTGCATGCATATTGTATGGCGGGCATCTACGATGCTTTTTTAGGTGACACCGGCGGGGCTGCTGAAAACTTCCGAAAGGCTCTGGAGATCGACCAATCCTACCTCTATGCCAGGCAGGCGCTGGCCTGGCTTGAAGCCGGCATGCTCAAGGGTCTCTCTCGCTAGGTTTGGAACAACCCCGAATAATTTGCCACGAATTTCCCGAAAGGTCCTTGATGTTTCGTGAAATTCGTGGCTGCCTTTGAGGGATCCGCCAACAGAAACCCCCTGCCGGCTGACAGCCGGCAGGGGGCTGGTAATCAGGTCGAACTCGTAGCTACCAGTCCAAGCGGAGTGAGAACTGAATGATTCGTCCGTCGTTGTTCTGACGGCTCAGATCCTGCATTCCCGTCGTCATATTCGGGTTTACATCGATCGGGTGGTTGAAGAAGTTGAAGAAATCCGCTTTGAACCGGATCATGCCCGATTCCTTGATGCGGAAGTTCTTATAGATTCCAACGTCCGTGTTCCACGCACCGGGACCCATGATGTTGGCTCTCGGGCTCCAGTTATACATTTCCGTAATGCTGGTTTGACGGAGAGCCCCGGTTGCCAGCGTCTGGGCGACCCTGTTGTCGAAAGCTGAGCCGACCTGGCGCAACACTCTTTGCGAACGATCCACGGGAACCAGGGCAAGCAGATCCCCGCCCGTGACGTTCTTGGCCTGGGTGGGATCAAAATATCCCTTGAACCAGAGCCTATTTATTTTGCCTGACCAAATGAATTCCGGCCGCTGGTCGGCAGGAATGCGCGGGTCGCCGAATGAATACAGGCTGGTGCTCGGACTCATCCAGAAGCCGCTGCGCCAATCACCGTTGAGCGCGATCTGCCAGCCGCCCAGCACACCATTGACCACGGGATGCCAGTCGCTGCCGAACCTCTTGCCCTTGCCGAAGGGCAACTCCACATTCCCGTTATAGCGGACGTGGTGCGGAGGAATAGTCGTCGTATTGAAATAAACTAAGGCGAGCCGCTGATCGTAGCTGAGGTTGGGCTCCCCGATTAGCTGGATGTTTTCAGGCACCTGGCCTCCACCGCCGGCTGAGTTGATGCTCGAGCTGCCGGCGTCAAAACCACCCGAATCGGTTGTGGTCAGGGCGCGGTTGTAAGTGTAAAACCACTGGAAGGCGATTCCCTTGCTGAATCTCCGCTCAATCTCCACCTGAGCCCCATTCGTGTTGGAATAGCCGGTTTTATTGAGCCCGTAGGCACTCCAGTCCTTGTTCACGCGCAGCAAATCACGATTGCTGGGAGGCGCCAGCTTTGTCCGAGCCACGTAGTTATATTCCGCCTCCCTCTGGTCAAGGGAAAAACGTTGCTCCAGGCTGCTCCCGTGCTGGCCGAGGTAGCTGAGGCGCAGAGAGGTATCACGCATTATCTCGCGCTCCACCGTCAAATTCCACGATTGGGCGCGGCTATCACGCCAGTTGCGGCCGTCCCAGATCATTCCGCCTTGAGGGTTCGTTGGAAGATCCACGACCCCCGCGGTATCGATCGTGATTTTGCCGATATAGTCAACGTCCGCCGGTCTTGCCACCAGCGTATAGTTTTGGGTGGCGTTCTTGTAGTTAGGGAGGTTTTCATATCTTAGATTCAGAGGAGGGTTAGTCCTCGAAGCCTGCAGTATCTGTGACAGCGGCATGGTCCAGAAATACTCGCCATAACCGCCCCGCAGAACCGTCTTGCTGTTCAGTTGGTAGGCAATGCCGATGCGCGGGCCAAAGTTGTTATTGTCGCCCCGGAAGAGAGTGCTTGGATAACCGATAGCGTCGGCAGTCGTCCAGGTTAATCCTCTTTTCTTGAAGGAGGCCAGCATGGATGGAGGAAGTCCCTGGATATCCTCCATCTTGGTGCTGCCGGGCGTCACCACCTCGAATTTGCTGGCGATCGTGTTGATATCGACAACATCCAACCGGTTGAATTTTTCTGTGTAGGGAGTCCACTTGTCCCAACGCAGTCCCATGTTGATCGTCAGGCGCGGTGTGACCCGCCACCTGTCGTTGACATACAGACCTGTTTCACTTTGCCTGAAATAGAAAAATCCACGGTTGTATTGGTTGGACAGGTAGTCTGGCAGACCCAAGAGCAGATCTGCAAAGCCTTCGCCGGTATAGGAAACCTGAGAGTCATCTTCCGGGCTGTACAGCCCCGTCCACTCGCCGCCCCAGTTATGACTCCCGGCAGCTTGCTGCAATTCCCTAATGTTGTTGTACTCTTTGCGGAATTTTCCGCCGAATTGAATTTCGTGTTTCCCTTTATTCCAGGACAGGTTGTCTTCGAGAACGATGCCGGTCAGAGCCTCAGTCTTAATGTTGTCGCCGTCAAAGGCAAAATTGCCGGCCCACATCGTGGGCCAGCCTGGTACTCCGAATGGATTGGGCAACCCCAGTTTACTCCCCCAGTTTTCAAAATCTGCCAGCGTTCCAGAGCTTTTGTTGGAACGATGCGCGCCCACCACCAATTGGTTGAGAATCCTGGGGGATAAGGTGTGCGTCCAGGTCGTCGAAACGTTATTCACAATCGCATCATTCCGCGAGGTGCCATATCCATCCGCAGGGGTTGCCGGATTTCCATAGTACCCGCCACTGACTGTGGCGTGGCGTATGCTTTTCGTCCATCGCGCCGACAGGTTGTCTTTGGCAGAAAGCTTATGGTCCACCTTGGCGGTGTAATTGTCGGCATTCGTTGTTCTGGGCTGATACTTGTCGTAGTTGTACCAAGTGACAAATGGGTTTGTGTCATTGGTCGGAAGAGCGGTCATTTTCTGCATCAGCTTGGCGAACGCGCTGATCCGGCTGGCCGGGATTTTGTTCCCCGGGAAGGGCTGCCGCAACCCCTTGGCATCCGTCGTCAGCGGATCATAGATGGTGGTTTTGTTGCCATCGGAATCGATGATATTACTCAGATCGCCATTCCACATATCCGCTGTTGGAGTCCAAGGATAGGAAGGGAAATACGACTCCATCTGCCTCGCGCCTTCGTAAGCGAAGAACCAGAACGTCTTGTCATGGCCGTCATACAGCTTGCCCAACCAAACTGGTCCACCGGCAGAGGCGCCGAACTCGTTGCGGATCAGTTTAGGCCAAGTTACACTTCCATCCTTATTGATCGGAGTGTCGCGTCGCCTGGCAACCAGCCCGGCGGTGTTATTCCGATGGGTCTCGAAAACGCTGCCGTGAAAATTGTTGGTCCCGCCACGGGTCACCATGGTCACTGTTGCCGGCCGGGAATACCGGGCATCAGAACCGACGGTTTCAATCCGGAATTCCTGAATGACATCCAGTCCGGGCTGAATGCGGGCGATGCCGCCGCCAAAGCGATCGACCAGTGAGATGCCGTCAAGCGTGATTTCCAGCGAGCCGACTTTCATACCGTTGACACGCGCGTTCCCGCCGCCCTCGACTCCGGGGGTCAGATCGAAGAGGTTGCTGATCGAACGTCCGTTCAGGGGCAGGTCGCGGATGCGCTCAAAGTCTTTGACATTGGAGATCTCAGTTCCTACCGTGTTGATCGCTGCCGCCGCGGATGTCACTTCAACCGTAGCCGATATCTCACCTACCTCCATAACCGGGTTGACCGCTGCGTCCTGTCCGGCCAGCAAATCTAAAGTGCCTACCCATTTCTTGAATCCTGTGAGATCGACAACCACCCTGTAGTGGCCCAACGGGAGGGCCCCTACCTTATAGGCGCCTACATCATTGGTAATGGTCTTCTGTGAGATGTTCGTTGCTTCATTGGTGACCGTGACCTCGGCTCCGGGAATAACCGCCTGCTTGGCATCCCGAACAATTCCCGCAATGGAGCCGGTTCCGGTCTGCGCCCATCCTGCCTGCGATACCAGGAGGAACACGGCCAAGCCGACAAGCAATGAAGGAAAGGCCGCGGCGATCGTGGTTCTTTTAAACTTTGGGCTCTTCATTGTTCACCTCATAACGAATCAATTATTCAGATAGTCCAATCTCCTGATCGTGTTGCCATTTGTAGTCAAATGGGCACCAGCTCCAGCTTTGTTGAACGGGTCCCTTCCCGACTGATCGATGCCTTTTGTGCTATACCCACACGTTAGTTTCTGTCTAACGGAAAGGAACTTAACACCAGAGTGTTTTGAAAAGCAACAAAAAAGTCGTCCAAAAAGTAGCCCGTTAGTCATTGAGGGATTCGCGAAATTAGTGGCCCGCTTCTTTCGCTCAATTCGTGAGATTCGTGGCCTTTCCGCTTTCCAATATCTTAAGGTTTGGGCTTGAGGCGTTGGAGGATTTGCGCTTCTCTATCAGCATCGGCGACTCTCCCCTGCTTTTGATAGATCTCCAGCGCCGTTTCGTGACCCGCTGCCAGATTCGGGTCTAACCTCAGAGCCTGCTGGACGGATTCCAGCGCGCCCGCGAGATCTCCCTTCTTAAGAAGAACCCTCGAAATGACCATGGGGATCAGCACATCCTGGCTGTTCAGCGCCTGAGCCTTGCGGAACGCTGTCAGCGCCTCATCCCACCGGTCCACGGTGACGTATAGCCCGCCTAGATTGAAATAGGCCAAGTAATCGTTCGGTAGTTGTGCCAGCACCTTTTTATATGCCGCCTCGGCCTCGTCATAGCGCCTGCCGGCCATGTAGATCTCCGCCAACCGCCGCAGGGCAAGATCGTAGCCCGGCCTCAATTCCAGCGTCTTTTGGAATTCCTGCTCTGCTTTGTCCAGCGCGCCCGTCATGCGGTAGACTACGCCGAGCTGGAAATGAACGGCCAGCAATTCGGGCTCACGCTGAACAGCCTGAGTCAACAATTTCACAGCTTGCGCATATTTTGCATTTCCTGCCGCAAGCGTCCCCTCCTGGATGAGATCATAAAGTCCGATGCGATCCTTGGGATCAGGAAGATTCCTGCCGGGTGCCGGGTTCGACGATCCTTGGCTGAGAGCCAGGTATCCAAGGGATGCAAGTTTCTCCACCGTAGCAGGATCGACATCCTTGGGTAGGTTGGCAGCCGCATTCCTGGGGGAATAACGCGCAATGTCCTGGCGCAGCAACTCCTTCAGCCGGGTAGCCATCGCTTGCTTTCCGGCATACAGATTCTGCTTCTCACCCGGGTCGGCTGCTGTGTCGTAAAGCTCCGGTTTGGGAGCATCAATATACTTGAAGTTTCCCATTCGAATGCTGTGCAGAGGACTCCATTCGAAATGATAGAATGGGAGCATAGTTTCAGCTTGAGACATCACATTTGAAAGCGAGGCCTTGTCCAGCAGCGCAGGATAGGCGCTTCTGCCCTGCACCTCCGGCGTGCGCACCTTGCCGGAAAGTCCCAGAACCTGCAATACCGTGGGGACCACATCAACGATGCGCACAGGGCCGGCGACTCTTTTGGCGCGCGGGGCAGCAGCGCCCGGCAGCTTGAAAATCAAAGGAATCCGCAGCGTCGAATCATAAATGAAAAAACCATGGGTCTTCTCACCGTGTTCTCCCAGGCTTTCGCCGTGATCGCCCAGCAGGACGATCAGGCAGTTATCGTAGAGGCCGCTCTGCTTGAGCGTGTCGATGATCCGTCCGACGTTTTCATCTGTAAACGCGATCTCCCCATCATAAGGCCGCGCGCTGTATTGCCGGTCGTAGGGCGGCGGCGGAGTGTACGGATCATGCGGATCGAAGAGATGGACCCAAAGGAAAAAAGGCTCCTTCTTGTGTTTCTCCAGCCAGCGCAGCGATTCGCGTACCACCTCGTCGCCCCTCCGTTCGGCAACCGACTGCCAGTTTTGAGTCGACGGAGGAGGAAAGTTGTCGTAATAAAAATCGAATCCCTGACTGATCCCCCAGTGGGCCTCCAGGACCGCCGAGGCCACGACCGCTCCAGTTCTGTAGCCGGCAGACTTGAGCATGGTCGCAAGCGTGGCCCGCTCCTTGCTGAGGGTAAAGCCTGTGAAATCACGCACGCCGTGGAACACCGGATAGGTTCCTGTAAAAAGGGAGGCATGGGAAGGCAGCGTCAGAGGAATGGGACTGTAAGCATTCTCAATAAGGATGCCATCCGCAGCCAGCGCATTGATTCGGGGTGTCTTGATGAGTTTGTATCCGTAGCACTCGAGATGGTCGGGTCTCAGGGTGTCAATGGTAATAATCAGGAGATTCGGCGGCTTGGCAACTTGCTGAGCCGGAATCCCGGCGAAAGTGAATAGGAGCGCAGAGACAAATACTGCGCAGTAGAGTAGCTTGCGTCTCATAATTCCTTCGTTATCAGCCGATCGAGGCAATGCTGGGGACGGCAAAAGAACGCGCCAGCACAAGGGCAATTGCCCCGACGAGGCTGGGCCGATTCTCCAGCGTGGTGGGTATCAGCGTCAGGTGGTCCAGGTAGAAGCGGGGAACTCTCTGAGACAACTCTCGAATCATGAAAGGATAGACCATCTCCCAGGCATGGGTTATGGGGCCACCCAAGATAATAATCTCCGGGTTGAGTGAGTAAACAATCGGCATGAGTCCCCGCCCGAGATAGGTTGCTTTTTCCTGCAGGGATTCCACAGCTTCCGGCTCTCCCTGGAGGGCTCGCGCAACCACCTCGTCGATCGTGACGCGGCTCACTGGTGGGCTTCCAGGTTCGCGGCGCGATCGGCAGAGTCCCTCATAGCGATTGACCGTGGCCGGATCGGCGGCATAGGCCTCCAAACAGCCGCGGGCGCCGCAGCTGCACAGAGGGCCGTCCGGATGCAGCGGGATATGCCCGAACTCCCCTGCTCCATAAATCGAGCCATGATAAAACTGCCCCTGAATGATAATGCCTGAACCGATCCCTTCGCCGATATCCAAAAAAACCAGGTTTCTAGGCGGACGGGCATGCTTCCCGAACCAGGTCTCGGCCAGCGCGCAAAGCCATGCCCCGTTTTCAAAGTACATGGGGATATCCATATCCAGCGCTTCGCGAAGCATGGATCCCACGGGCACGTCTTCACCCCAACCAAGCCCCTCGCCGGCAAGCACCCTACCCTCCTTGGGATCCACCAGCCCGACCAGGCTAACGCCAATCCCCTCAACCGACTCGCTCGTGCATGAACGCAAGACCTTTTTAATATGCCTGCTGATTTCGTCAATAGCCTGATGTGGATCCGGTTTGCTCGGCAGATCGATCGAGGACAGAATCTTTCCCCGGAAATCGCTCAGCGCCACTGTATAACCGCTGGGCCGGAAATCCACGCCGATGGCACATGCCTTGCGGGGATTGATATGCAAATATCGCTTTTTGCGCCCACCCTGAGGCGAAGCCTCGGCCACCCCCTCTTCATACACCATGCTGTCGGCAACCAGCCGGGCCACAATCTTTGAGACCGTGCTGCCCTCGAGACCAGTCAGCTCGGCGATCTCAATACGGGAAATCGGCTGCTTCTCACGAATAACATTGAGGACCATTACCTCGTTAATGTCCCGCAATACACGGTGGTTTGCTGGTGCGAGATTTCCGAGATCCATCTTCTGCATAGGGCCCCTCAGTCAGCTCCCAACCGCCAGTTCACGGTAATGATTGGGTGGGTTGCTGGTTAACAGAATCTAACCCTTGGCAAAAGGCAAGTCAATCCTAAAGGATATCTTCGGCGTAGCCCGTTGGTCTTGGGGGGAATTCGTGATAATCCCCGCACTTGATAGGGGATGATCTGCCACGAATTGCACGAATTACACGAAGGCTCGGCAGGACCTCACCCAAGCGGTTGGTGCAATTCGTGAAATTAGTGGCCCGTTTCTTTCGTTCAATTCGTGAGATTCGTGGCCTGTTTTGTCTAATATCTGACACATTCCACACAACCAGAAAAGAACCACCAAAGTTCCCCGAGACTATTGTACTTGACATTCCCTGTTGTCGCGTGAGATTACTTGCCGATCGACAGCAACGAACCCTTTTCGCCGGAGGCGGAGCAATGCCTCACCGATTCCTCCAATTATGGTGCCTATCAATGCTCTCCATATTTGGTAAGAAAGCCAGAGTTGTGTTGGTGCTGTGCACTACCATGTCCTTTGGAGGCGCAGCAGCCAAGCCGCTGCCGACAGAACTCTTCTTGCGCGGCTACTCCTTGATACCCACACCGCAGAAGGTCATTCTGCAGGACGGCGATGTTGAGTTAAACGACCAGTGGGTTTACCTAGCCCCGGCCGCACCAGACCATATTGCCGTCCGTTCGCTGCTTAAAGACTTGAAGGAGTTCCATTCGATTAATATGAAGAAGGGCGGCCCCCAGGCCACAAACGTGGTTGGGCTTTCCATTGTCAAGGGCACTGTGAAAACCGGCTCCAGTCCGGAAATTGAAGAGCAGGGTTACCTACTACGAATTGCACCAGGGCGGATAGAGATCACCGGCAATGGCGACCCGGGATTATTCTATGGAGTTCAGACCTTGCTGCAGCTTCTGAAGCCGGGGCCGCACGGCAGCCTTCTGCTGCCGTCGTGCACCATTGAAGATTGGCCCGCCTTGCAGCTTCGGTTTCTCCATTGGGATACCAAGCATCATCAGGACCGCATCGAGACACTGAAGCGTTACCTGGACTGGTCGGCACGCTTCAAAGTCAACATGATCGGCTTTGAGCTGGAGGATAAGTTTGAGTACCCGTCCCATCCCATAATCGGCGCCCCGGGCGCCTTCACCACCCAGGAGCTCCAGGAAATCGCAGACTATGGACTCGAGCGCTTTATCCAGGTAGTACCACAGATCCAGTCTCCTGCCCACATGGCTTATGTGCTCAAGCACCCGGAATTTGCAGATTTGCGCTCGGACGGCAACAACTATCAGGCCTGCCTTTGCGATGAGCGGACCTACAACCTGATCTTCTCGATGTACGACGACGTCATCAAGGCCACGCGCGGGGTTCAGTATTTTCACGTCTCGACTGACGAGGTCTACTATGCCGGCATCTGCCCGAAGTGTACTAAACCCTACAACCCGGAAAACCGCAGCTTGAAATGGGTGGAGTTTGCCCAGCGGGCACACGAGTTCCTGGCCAGCCGGGGCCGGAAGATGCTGGCGTGGGTTGAATACCCTGTCCTGGCCAAGCATATTCACCTGCTGCCGTCAGATCTCATCAATGGGGTCATGGGAGACGACATCCATCAGATCAAGGCGGAGGTTGATCGGGGTATCCGTCAGCTGATCTACACCTCCATGCAGGGTGATGAGCTCCTATTCCCTGATCATTTAATGTTGGAAGGGGACAAGCGGCAGCCGCAGGGACGTCTGGAATCGGCTTATGAGACAATATTGACCAGAGCGCACCAAGGAAATCCCATCGGAGTATACGGTGCCGCGTGGGACGATTCGGGTTTGCACGGCGAGACTTTCTGGCTGGGCTGGGCCACCGTAGCTCGATACGGCTGGAAGCCCGGCTTGCCTTCAGTAGAGCAACACGTGGATGAGTTCATGAACATCTTCTATGGACCTCGAGTGACCGATATGGCGGAGGTCTATCGTGGCTTGCAAGCCCAGGCGCGCTTTTATGAGAGCTCGTGGGATCGCGTGGTTTCGAGAGTGCGTGGCCCCGCATACGGCAATTCGGAAGGAAAAGGAATCGGCACAACGCGCTGGGATCGAACGCTGCCGCCCCCGTCCCTGCCCTCGCTGCCTCTACTGGACGTGAAGCCGACCTACGAGGGCCGTTATGGCCAGTTGGTCGATAGAGCCCGCCACATGGCCTTCGAAAACGACGTGCTTCTTCAGAAGCTGCACGAAAATATCTCCAAAGCCGATCGCAATCGGTACAACCTGGAGGTTTTTCTGTCCGTCTCTGAATTGACCGGGCATCATAACCGGATGATCCTCACGATGAAGGCCATCGAGGACAAGCTGCAGGAGGCACAGCACGCCGGCAGGAACAATCCGGCACGCGCGCTAGAACAGCTGGCTGCCGCTTATGATCAGGCTCGCGCGCTTGCACAAGAGCGGAATCAGACCTTCGAATACGTCAAGACAATCTGGGAAAAAAGCCGCTTTCCCAAAGGACAAGAAGTGAACGGCAAAAGATTCTATCACGTAATGGACGACACAAAGGACCACCGGGCAGATCGCCGCGCTGATCTGAGTTACCTGATTGCACCCGAGGAAAGCATGGAGTTGGAAAGGTGGATGAGGGGGCTTGCCGCCTTGGCACAGCAATATGCAAAATCGAACAATCTGCCCATCCCCGACTTTAGAGAATGAAAGAGATCACTCCTGCTGCGAGACCGGCCGACGCCGGCGTCCCAAGAACCGAGAGTGGGTTCCACCGTGTGCTTTCGCTTCGCGACCTCGTATTTTTCGGCATTGCGTTCGTCGGACCGACAGCGCCCTACTCGATGTTTGGCATTGCCACGGTTAAGTCACAGGGTCACCTGCCTCTGGTTTATTTCGTCGCAATGGTTGCCATGAGCTTCACGGCTATCAGTTACGGACGCATGGCTGCCGCTTATCCGGAGGCGGGTTCAACCTACTCCTATGCGTCGAAAGCGTTGCATCCTGTGTTGGGTCTCCTCGCAGGATGGTCGATGATTCTTGATTACATCCTAATACCCATGCTGAGCGTGATTTTCGTCGGTCTCACCGCGCACAAAGTCTGGCCGGAGGTGCCTTACTTAGCTTGGGCCCTTCTCGCGGCATGCACCATCACGGCCATCAACCTCCGGGGAATCCAGATGACTTCACGCGCCAACTACGTGATGAACCTGATCATGGGGGTCTCGCTGGTGTGGTTTATCCTTATGGCCCTACGGGCACTTCTAGGCGGTGTGGGAGAAGGCACGCTCGTCTCCGCAAAGCCGTTTTTCAACCCGACCAAGTACACAACGAGTGGGATTGTCGGCGCTACTTCGCTCGCGGTCCTGTCCTTCCTTGGTTTTGATGGTGTCACCACGCTGGCCGAAGATGCAAAAAATCCTCAAAGGGACATCGGGCGCGCCACGATACTCGTGTGCCTCATATGTGGCTGCCTCTTTGTATTGCAGAGTTACCTCGCTCAGATGATATGGCCCGACTACCGCTCCTTCTCTCCGGTCGAAACCGCATTCATGGACGTGGGCCGGTTGGTCGGTGGCAGCACGCTTTTCTATTTCCTGTCGTTTGTCCTGGTGGTGGCCGGCCTGGCCAGTGCCGTTACTGGCCAGGCCAGCGCATCACGGCTTTTGTGCGGCATGGGTCGTGACCGCCTGCTGCCCTACAACCTTTTCGGTTACGTGCATCCCAAACTGGGAACGCCAGTTTACAGCGTGCTCTTAATGGGAGGTGTTCACCTCACGGGATCTCTCCTCCTCAAATATGTAGAGGCGGCTGAGCTGGTCAATTTCGGCGCATTCATCGGCTTCATGTCTGTGAATCTTTGCGTCATTCGCCATTACTTCCTCCGCCTGCAAAACAGAAGAGGAAAACAGATCTTGCTTAATCTGGCGCACCCGGCCCTTGGTTTCGGGATCTGCTTTTACATTTGGCTTCACCTCTCGCAGCTCGCCCTGATGCTGGGTGCCCTGTGGATGGTATTGGGCTTTTTTTACCTTCTGTTTCTCACGCGAGGGTTCAGGCGGAAGCTTGCAGAATTAAGGCTCGGCGCCGATGCCTCCGGCCTATGATCGTTCCAGCGCAATGGCAGCGGAGTCTCGAGGGTAGGGGGATGAATCACCGACCTACCCAGCTTCCTGAGCGTTGGTTGATGTCCAAAAGAATTAAACATTCCGTGAAATGTCGATCCATAAAAAGGAACATTCCGGCACATGACCTTTGGGCATAACAGGTTGTGGCAACCTGTGGCTGCTGTAACTTACTGTCCCAGACCGAAAAATGCTTTGACGACTGGCAGCCAAAGCATAGAATTGCTTTTGGTTTGACATCAACTAACTATCATACCAAGGCAAACCTTATGCATAACCGAGAGGTGGTTGCTGACCAGGCACAGTTGGAGCAGCATTTCTCACTTTTGGCACGTGCTCGGCGGGATCGGCTTGTCAAGACCATCGGGGAGTTGGTGCGCATCCCCTCCGAGAACACCCCGCCGACGGGCTCCGAATTCGAATGCCAGCGTTATATCGGTGAGCGCCTGGAAGAGCTGGACCTGAAAACTGAATTGTATAGCCCGAGCAGAGTCCCCGGTCTCACCCAGCATTCCATTTACCGCTCCGGCCGCGATTATACCCATCGTCCCAACGTCGCCGCCACCTGGCAAGGCAGCGGCGGCGGTAGGTCGCTGCTCCTCAGTGGCCACAGCGACACCGTGCCGCGCGGTTCTGAATCCTGGAGCCGAGATCCTTTCGGCGCCACAGTCGAGGACAACCGCCTTTACGGCCTGGGCGCGAACGACATGAAGGGTGGAATCGCCGCCATGCTCATGACGCTGGAAATCCTTAAGGAAACAGGAATCCAACTGCGCGGCAATCTACTCGTGGAGACTGTTGTCGACGAAGAATTCGGCGGCGTAAACGGGACTCTTGCAGCGCGCCTGCGAGGCCACAATGCCGATGCAGCGATCCTGTGCGAGCCCAGCCAAAACATGATCTGCCCCGCACAAACTGGAGGGCGAACCGCCCATATCACGTTGCGAAGCGCGGAAGGGGGGATCTTGTCCGAGGGTGCCGCACAGGCCCCCTTGGTCGAGCAAATCAACTATTTTCTGGGCAAGGTCGGAGAATTTGTCAGGAAACGGCGCGAACACGCACCCATCCATAAGCTTTATGCCGACAGTGCCGACCCCGTTCCCGTATGGGTTACCAAGATATGGTGCGGCGGATGGGGCACCAAAGAGCCGATCACCCTGCCCGACCGCTGCAAGATTGAGCTCTATTGGCAGACCATGCCTGGCGAAGAAAAAGAGATGATTGATCAGGAATTTTACAGCTGGCTTGAAGAGCTCACCTCCTCGCGGCCCGACCTGTTTTCACAAAAGCCTGATGTGCATTTTCCCATCCAGTGGCTTCCTGCCTCAGCAATCGACAGCCGGCACGAGCTGGTTACTACGCTTGCCGGAGCTTTTCGGCAGGTGACTGGAATACAGCCCCTGGTACGGGGGATTAGTGGACCCTGTGATATGTTTGTATTTCACCAGCACTTTAATGCGCCCGCAGTGCTGTTCGGTCCGCGAGGCGGCAATACACATGCCCCGGATGAATGGGTCGACATCGACTCCACGCTGGTGACGGTTGAGACGCTGGCACGCTTTATCTGCCGCTGGTGCCAGGTGGATTGGGAACGGTCTTCAATTGCGCTCCGGCCGTAGAGGTGGCACTCTGCGCCATGATTTATTTTGATCCTCGCGCCGCTCCAGCCTTCGCACCTGACCCTTCCCCCTGGCAACACGCACGGGCGCCGGGACGCACGAACAGCCTTCCTTTCGCAGCGGCTGGATCTTCGGAAGCTCGCCACCAAGTTTCCATGGACCTCCGTCCCACATTGGAGAGAAAACCATGAGCCACTTCCAGACATCGACACTTCTGCTACTGATGCTATTGGCGGGGCTGATGCCCGGAGCGCCTGCCCGCGAGCGCTCGCGCTCCGCCTTGCCGCCGGCTCAGCGGCCGGCCGTTCAAGGATTGCGCGTCAGCAATGACCGTTGGCCCGATTCCTTTACTCTGCGTTCCTTCGCCGAGGATGCGATCCGCATCGAGCGAGCGCGCAACCAGGAGGAAGAGGCGGTGGCGCTCTACAGCTGGATCGCCCGTGTCATGACCATCGGGGGATCTCCCTTCGAGGGTCCTCCGGGCCAGGAGGCGGCGGTTTTAGACACAATCAAAATCATGAATGTCTATGGCAACCACTGGTGCGACGGCCAGGCCAGGCTTCTCGAGACAATGTGGCGCTCGCTGGGACGGCCAGCGCATCGGCTCTACATTCCGATGCGTCACCACAGCTTTGTCGAATTGTTTTGGCCAGATGGCGATGGCCAGGGCCGATGGCATGCGCTGGATGTCAATAACGGCTGGTTCGTGCGCAATCAGCAAGGCTGGATCGCCAGCAGTGAAGACATAGAGCGCAATCCGCTCCTCGTCGTCACTGCCAATCAGGACCTGAAGATGCGCACCATGGGCTGGCTGCGCACCCACCTGAGTCAAATGCCGGAACACTCAATGACGTTGCACTTCCGCTATGGAGAGAGCTACGCCCTGCGCTGGGAAAATGGCGGAATCTACTACGTCAATCCCAAGACCCGAGCATCGGTCTCTGCTGACAGCCCGCTATACAGCCCGGGCGGTCCCTACTCTCAATTTATCGGCGGCGGGGAAATAATGCTTGTCCCCGATTTGGCCAATCCAGTCTGGACCGATGATCTGCAGGAGGAACCGAGAAACATCTCCTTATCGGCAGGCCGACTCGGGCCTGCCGTGGCCGGACGAGCTTCAAGCTTCACCTATACATTTGATTTTCCCTATTTGATCGCCGATGCATCCGTCGAGGCCACGATCGTTCGCAAGGAAGCGCAAGCGTCGGCTGCGATCTCCTTCTCAGCCGACGGCGGAAAAACCTGGAGGGAAGCCTGGAGTTCAAAAGAAACTGGCGAGAACCGCCTGAAACTTAGCCTGGGCATAGATCGTGACAAAGCCGGCCTGCCCTCGGTGTGCGGACTCTATTCATATACGCTGCGGTTTGAGCTCCAGGCGCACGCCGATCCACAGGAAGTCTTTTTCACAAACCTCAAGTTCACGCACCACACCATGATGAACAAAATGACGCTGCCCAATCTGCGGCCGGGGTGGAACCACTTCAAGGTTGCAGCTCAGGCCATGGCAAAGGACACTGGTCTTAAAGTCATCCTGGAATGGTCGGACAAGGACGGATCGCAGCGAGTGGAGCAGACAACCGCTCGGCTCCCATTCGAGTTTGATGTTTTTGCCAACTGCAGCGGCGGGGCAGTCGTACAGATGCGCTCCTTGCAGCTCAAAGCAATCCCGCTGCGGGAAGCGGCCGGTGCGACAGAGAAAGTGTCAGCGGCAGACAGGCTGCGATCCGGATCGGTGTCCGACCGGATCGGGGCCATCATCAATGCGGGACTGAAGAAGGATACGACGATACTGAGTCTGCTCATTCTGGCATTGAAGGACGACGATCCGGAGATCCGCTACTGGGCCGCTGATGCACTTGGGAAGATCGGAGATTCCCGCGCAATTCCTGCCCTGATCGGTGCGCTGCGCGATCCGCTCAATGCCGTGCGCATGTCCGCTTGTGTGGCACTGGGAGAGTTGAAAGCGAAAAATGCCTTGCCTGACCTCCTGGACTTGGTTAGCGGGAAAACACCTTCCGGCAAGGGCTATCGTCTTTTCATACCCGAGGATGTCGGAGCGGTACGATGGATGGCAGCCAGGGCGCTAGGTCGCATCGCGGACTTGCGCGCTGTCGAGCCGCTGAGCCAAATCCTGCGGGGGCGGGATTCCGGCCCGCCTGGCGGTGATCTGGGACTGTACCTCGCGCAGGCCTTGGGCGAGCTGGGCGACCGCCGCGCCATCCCCGCGCTGCTTGAAGCTGTCGGACGAAAGGACGAGCCCGAGCTGCGCGGAGTGGTCGAGGCGCTGGGGCGGATCGGCGATGCGCAGGCCGTGCCGGTCCTGATAGATTTGCTGCAAAAGGGTAAAGAGGACGTCCGCTATGCAGCTGCCGTCGCACTGGGGCACCTGGGCGATCCCCGGGCGGTAGCTGCCTTGAGCAAGGCCAGCCATACCGATCCCGTCGACTTTGTGCGTGAGGCTGCGAGCGCCGCATTGGCACGGCTCCCGAAAGCAGAAAAGAAAAAATCAATTGATTGACGATTTACGATTGACGATTTAGAGCCGAGTTCGTGAGATCATCGTTATTATTGAGGGAGTCATGATTGTAAGCAGAGTTCTGCTCGTGTTGTATGCTGCTGCTGTCTCGGTGCACCCTCCGATCGCTCCGGCGCCCCCAACGACACTTCCTGTGACTTACGCGCTGGATCGTATCAAGGAATTCAATCCCAAAGGATGGGGCCCGGCGGCCAGAGAGGGAGAGAGAACCTATCGCCCGGCACTAATGGGGCAGCAGGCCTGGCTGCGCCTTTCCCAATGGTGGGGCAACTCCGTCCGGCCACCGCGGGGAGCGCACTACATCATCGAAGTGACCTACAAAGATGTCGTCGACCAGCCTGTAATCGCTGAGATCTTTGGCGCCTTCGAAGTCAACTATGCTCGAAGCGAGATCCACCGTTTCGGCGGTGCCAACGATGGTCAATGGAAGATAGCGCACGTTCCGGCCGGATGGGACACCTTGATCTCTCCGAGGGGCACAAAGAGCGCTGAGATGGGCTTCCGGACTCCGGCAGATCTTCCAGTGGCTCAGATCAGGGTGCGTGAGGCAAGGTTACCGGAGGATCAGGCGCGCTACGAGGCCGAGTCGCGCGCCTGGATCGCGAAAGTCCAGGAGCGGAAAGCCGCGGCTGCCCGGTATGCTATTGAGACGGAAACTCCGGTCATTCCGGAAGTCTATCGGCACAGAGCGATGGTTCCCTATGTCAGACCCTACTACGAGCACATCCAGCCCCACAGCGCCCCGCGGGAAGGCGAGGCCGGCGCTCCGATCCGGATCCGCCTTGCCCGGAATGAATACGAACCCGGAACATTTGCAGTCTACGCCCAGGAGGAACTGAAAAACGTAAACTACTCGATCACCGACCTGAGGAACGAGAGAGGCGAAAAACTATCTTGCGAGATCGGGAGCTATACCGTCGAGTACGCCCTGCAACAGCAGCGCCTCCCGAAGGAGAAGTCCGTCAGTCTGGTTTGGGTACCACAGCGTCTCTGGCCTGCTTTCGCCACTGGTATCCAGAAAGGGGAGTCAGGCTGGTTCTACATCACCGTCCACACGCTCGGCGACGAGAGCAAGCCCGGCGTATACCCGGGCAAGGTAATCATCAACGCCGAACAACACGCAGCCAGTGTCCCGCTCGAGGTCGAGGTGCTCCCGATCACGCTTCTCACTATGGATGAGGCAGGGCTGCGCATGAGCGGCTGCGCGAAAGGGCTTCCTCCCGCCGGCGATATGCAAACCATGCTGGAACACAACCACAACATGATCAATATCTGGTTCCACGGGGTCAGACCCGAGATGAAGAAGGCGGGAGGCAGGATCGAGCTCGACTTTTACTACCTGGATGACTGGATGAGGCTGGCAAAAGAGAAAGGCCAGGAATCGATGGTCTGGTTTCTCGGCGGAAACCCGAACGGATACCCCGAAACGTTATCCATTGAGGCCGAGCTGTATGCCGTGATGTACGAAGGGGGGAAGGCCGCCTACTACGAGAAGATGCGTACCGCTGAGAATCGCGGCCGAATCCTGCCTGAGATTCGTGATATCTACATGCAATGGCTAAGAGACGTCGCGGCGCACGCCAGGGAGAAAAACTGGCCGAAGTTGATCTTCACGCCGTTCGACGAGCCCGCCAAGTGGGCCTATCGAGAGCCTAGAGCCGAGGCCAACCGCAAATATGCGATCGGGTGCGGGCCATGGATCCGCGATCATTTCAAAGCCGCCTGCGCGCTGATTCATGAAGCGATCCCACAAAATAAAGTCTACATGTCCCTGCACAACAACTACGAAACCGAAGTCCACGGGTATAAGGGACGCGTCGGCGAGATCTTTATTCCGGATGTAGACATTGTCTGCACCAACGCCATTGAAGAGGATAACGAGCTTGGGGAAAAGGTCCGCAAAGCGGGCAAGGAGTTTTGGCAGTACACGGGAACCCAGAGTCCGCGCTACAGCTTCGGGTTCTGGTTCGGAGCGTGGAACTCACGCGGCTCGCTCTGTTGGGCCTACAACTGGGGCGCGCGTCTCGATGTGACCGAGGGCTCGAACTGGCAGTACGCCTGGTACTCACCGTTCGAGACGATTCTCACCCCGACTTACGAGGAGATGCGGGAGGCCTGGGATGACCGTCGCTATCTGGAAACGGCCAAGACTGCCGCGAAGGCTGCCGCCAAGGATATTGGGCCGCTGTTGGAGCAGATCCGTAAGCAGGCGCTCGATAATCAGGGTAGCGACAACAGTTGGAAGCGGGATCGCGATCCTGCCCAGATGGATCAGTGGCGCAGGATGCTTGCCGACACGATCGTGGCGCTGACCAAGCGATAGAAGATTTCCGCGATTTACAGCCGGTCCCTGGCCCCTGACCCCTATTTTCAGGAGAGTTGCTCATGCGTCGATTGACGCGCCGCCGTCGATGAAAATGGGCGATCCGCTGCTGATCCTTGGTGATCTTTGTGTTCTTGGCGGCTTGGTGGTTTCCTTTTAAAAACCGCACCACCACCAAGACCCCAGGAGCACCAAGGACACCAAACCAAGCATTTCCACGGGAGTTACTCATGCAGCGATGCCGCGCCACTAATGATCAAATTGCGGATTGCGGATTTCAGATTGCAGATTGAAAGACAAAACGTTGTCTTGACAATCCGCAATCCGCAATCGCCAATCCGCAATTTCAGGAGAGAGCCATGAGGAATCCCCGAGTATTCTTGCTTGGTGTTCTGATCTGTGTTTCGTTTCATTCCCAGGCCGCGACCTCAGCGCTGCCGAGCCAATACTTCCAGTTGCTCGAAGCGGGTGCGAAGCAGGTCGAGCAGCGCCTGGCTGCCGAACCAGGAGCCGACCTGGAAAAGCTGGAAGCGCGTCCCGGTTGGCGGCACTTCCCCTATGCCATTCTGGCCCCGGCAGTCCTCTACGCAAAACAGCATCCGCAGAATCCCCGCTATCACGATTCCAAGATGCTCGCCTTGGCTATCCAAATCGGCGACCTCCTGGCCGGCGAGAACGAGAAGGGCCGCTACGAACCTCGCCTGGACAGCGATTGGGACACATACATGTGGCTCGAAGCCTTCCGGCTGCTCGAGCGGGAGTTGGGCGAGGAGCGGCGAGCGCGCTGGAAGCGGGAGATCGAGAAAAACGTGGTTCTTCTGGTTCCGGACGCCAGGGAAAGAGTCGACTTCCCCTGGTACCAATCGCCATTCATCGGCACCTCGCCCAACCATTATGCGCAGTGGGCCTCTCTCCTGCATTTTGCCGGACGGGTTCTCGGCAACAAGGAATGGGAACAGCTGGGGGCGCAGGTGATTCGCCGCTTTGCAGTCGTGGAACAATCGCCCGACGGCTACTGGGGTGAACACAACAACTCAGGTCCTACCACTGGCTACAACCATCTGACGCTCACCGGGGTGGCGCTTTACTATGAGCACAGCAAGGATCCTGCAGTTTTGGCGGCGCTGCGTCGAGCCACCGACTTTCACGAGTGGTTCACCTATTCTGATGGGACGCCTGTGGAAGTGATCAACGATCGCAACCGCTACTGGGGAGTCAGCGCCTGGGGCCAGTTCGCCTTTTCAAATTTTGCGGACGGGCGGCGCTACGCCGAGTTCTTGACCAGCTTCTTCCGTTCGGAGGACCTGAGCATGGATTCCTTGGGGCGACTCGCGCAGGATGCTTTGTACTACCATGAAGGTCTCATGAAACCGATCCCGCAGGACCAACATTCCTACTTTCACCAGATGAGCATACCCGCCGGAATCCGCAAGGTGGGTCCATGGACGGTCTGCCTCTCCGGCCTAATCAGTACACAGGCAGTCAACAACCAGTTCTACCTCGATCGCCAGGGGAACCTCAGCATCTTTCATCAAAAGCTGGGACTGATCATCACCGGCGCGAACTCCAAGCGCCAACCCGAGCTGGCGACTTTTTCGGAAAAGCTCCTCGGCCAGGTTTTTCATATGCCCGTGAGCAGCCGCCTGCAGATGAGCGAGACGACAGATCGGTTATCCCTGGCTTACAACACGTTTTTCGCTGACATTTATGTTCCTACTCCATTGGAGAACGAGGTGGCCTTGCGTGTTGCGGTCATAGGCAAGGGAAGCCCGCCGGCAGAGGCGCGCCTAACCCTGCAGTTGTGTTTGAAGAATGGGGAAACCCTGGAAACGGCGGCCGGAAAGAAGGTGGTGCTGGGGCCTGAAAGAGTTGAGCTATCGGCAAGCGAGCTTGGCGGTTGGATCCGGCATCATGGCTGGACGTTGAAAACCGATCCTGCAGCAGCGTTGATCTGGCCCGTCCACCCGCATAATCCCTATGCCGACGCGCCCGAGAAGGGCCTGGAGCGTGCAGTCGGCGCGCTCTCGGTGCCCCTGCACCTCAAGTCGCAGCCTGGGCGTTACATCCGGACGGGTGAGCAGGAGGTTTCATTTGTGCTGCACGCCAACTGACAAACCCGGGAAGAATTCGGGGACTGGCTAGAATGGCGCTTAAATAAGGCCATCTTCGCAGCAAATGACGAGTTACGAATGACGAATTACGAATGAGCGATCATCGGAAATCCGTCATTCGTAATTCGTCATTCGTCATTTGTAGCCAGGAAAGGATCCGCAAATAGATGGAAACGGTCGCGAAAAGCGGTTATTTAAGCGCCATTCCAGCCTGCTCCCCGATTTGACGCTTCTCGGCCATCAGTTTCTCGACCTCCGGCATCTCCTTCGGCACATCCTTGGTAAGTATATCGCAGCCGTCTTTCGTCACCAGGACAGTATCCTCTATCCGCACTCCCAGATTCTCTTCGGGCAGGTAAATGCCGGGCTCGACTGTCAGCACAACTCCGGGTTCGAAGGGCTCAGACCTCCCGACATCGTGGGTCGACATACCAACGTAATGGCTCACTCCGTGAGGCATCTTCCCGGCGTAGCCAAAACGCGATAAAACCTCTCGCACAGCGTTGCCCAACTCGCCAAAAGTCGATCCCGGGCGGACTTTTGCTATGGCAGCCCTCTGAGCGTCGAGAACAATCTGATAAATCCTCGCCTGCTCCTTTGTAAACTTGCCGGAGACGGGGAACGAACGGGTTATGTCCGACCCGTAGTACTGGTATTCCGGCGCAAAGTCCATTACCACAATATCCCCGGCTTCCATCTTGCGGCGGTTGTCATGATAGTGCAGAGCGCAGGAATTGGGACCGGAACCGACGATCGGAAAGTAGGCCGGACCCATGGCGCCGTTCCACTTGAAGATGAACTCGGCCGCGGCCGCAATCTGGTATTCAAGGATGCCCGGGCGCGTCGAACGCATCGCCTCCATTATGCCAAGCGCCCCGATTCGGGACGCCTCACGCACCCTCGCGATCTCCTGGGCGTCCTTCACACGCCTGAGGCTGTCAAGGATCGGGCTGAGATCTTTGATATCGACGGAATCGCCTAGTTTCTTCTTGAGATTTGCGGTAAATGCCTTGGCCCTGGAAACGCGGCCATCCCACATGCTGCGCTCCAGCGCCGCGTCAAACGTCATGGCACGGTCACGGCTGGTAGCGGCCTCTTCGACCGCAGCCAGGGGCGTATAGAGACTCTTGAGTGAGTTCCTTCGCCTCTCCAGTTCTGATTCGAACTGCGAAACTTCCAGCACTTCTTCGATGCCCGTAACGGCCTTCGCTTCCGGCCCGGCCCAAAGGCGCGGCCCCTCCCAAATCTCGAGCGCCCGGTTGCGGGGCGGCAGGAAGAGTATCGACTTTCCCTGCGTGGCATCGATGAGTAGCATTGCGCCGGGAGTTTCGACTCCGGTCAGATAATAGAAGTCGTTGTTCTGCCGGAACTGCAAATAGGCGCGAGTATCGGGAGAACCTTCGAGGAGGGCGACCGATCCCTCGATTTTCTTCATGACGGCCTGCCGGCGTGCAGCAAAGTACGACTTGTCATCGCCCTGCGCAAAAACCAACGGGAGCAGCAAAAGCGCCGCTCCCAGCGTTCGAAATACACCCTTATGCATGCTTGGCTCCGTAAGTAAAACCCTTACCGCTAAGCCACGGAGGACGCAGAGAATCCTCTCCGTGTCCTGCGCGCCTCTGTGGTAAGGACTATTTCTTCTTCGGCTCCACGAGGGTGGCGCGGGTGATGGAACCTTCTCCATAGCGCCGGACAATATCGTCCAGGGCTGCCGCGAGCTGGCGATCCCTGTGCGGCATCCTGTCGAAGAGGCGAAGCTGCTGGCCAGTGGCTTCCGTTTCGAGATTACATGCGTAGACACCGATAAGCCGGACTAGGCACCTTTCGCGAACGAGTGTTTTCATGAGCCTGGAGGCGACCGGGAAAATCTTCTCGGCGGTATCCACAGGCGTGTCCAGGGTCGTTCGACGGGTGTAGGTTGTGAAGTCGGCTTCGCGAAACTTGATCGTGACGGTTCGCGCCCGGGCACGGTGCTCGCGCAGCCGCTGTGCGACCTTCTCCGTCAGTTCGAGGAGTGTGCGGTGCAACAGCTTGGCGTCTGCCGTATCCTGCTCGAAGGTAATCTCATGTCCGATGGACTTGTATCCCTCCTCGGGGGAGACCGGGCGGTCGTCTATACCCTGCGCAAGCTGCCACAAATGCTCGCCGCTCTTGCCAAACCGGGTCATGAGCTCAGAGCGCGTCAGGTCGGCCAGATGTCCGATGCGCTCGAGACCGATCTTTTTGAAATATGCCTCGCTCTTCACTCCAACACCCCACAGGCGCCCGATCGGGAGCAGTGCAAGGAATTCCTTTTCGGCACCAGACTCTACCACCACGAGACCATCCGGCTTCCTGAGGTCCGAGGCAACCTTTGCGACAAACTTGTTCGACGCGACTCCCACAGACGCCGTGAGGCGCAGTTCCTCATGGATGCGGCTCTTGATCTTCCAGGCGATTTCCTCCCCCGAGCCGAAAAGCCGATAACTTCCGGTCACATCGAGGAAAGCTTCATCGATACTGATCTGCTCCACCAGGTCAGAAAAATCCAGCAGGATGGCCATCACCCGCTCGGATGCGCGCGCATACTTCGCCATGTCGGGACGGAGATAGCTGCCGTGAGGACACAGCCGCCAGGCCTGTGAAATAGGCTGAGCGGAGTGCACGCCGAACTTGCGCGCTTCGTAGGAGCAGGTCGCGACAATGCCGCGCCCTTTGCCGCCTTTCGGGTCAGAACCGATAATCACCGGCTTCCCGCAAAGCTCGGGATGATCGCGCTGTTCCACGGCAGCGTAGAAGGCATCCATGTCGACGTGCAGAATTGTCCGGCCAACTCCTCCGCCGCTTTCCTTGTCGATAATTGCAGACACAAGACCTTCCCGCAGATGCCGTCTATATTAATACGCGGACCCTGAGATGGGATCGTATCTGCAAAATGCAATTTTTCCGAGACTTTCCTTTTGACCTCGAGAGCATCCCAAAAAAACGAATTTTGCAGATACGACCCCATCAGGGGACCCAATCAGCGACAAAGATGTTCGTCTCGCCGGGCCTGGAATCGTGGCGGTTTGAGGCAAACACCAGCTTCTTGCCATCCCGGCTGAACATCGGGAATCCGTCAAAGGTCTCATTGAAGGTAATCTGCTCGAGGCCGGTGCCGTCCACATTGATCAGGAAGAGATCGAAGTTGCGGCCGCTCGGATCGTTCATGTTGGAAGCGAAGATGATCTGCTTGCCGTTGGGGTGGAAATAAGGCGCAAAGTTGGCCTTGCCATTGTGGGTGACTTCTCTCTTGTTCGATCCGTCCGCGTTCATCAACATGATCTCGAGAGATCGTGGTTCGATCAGGCCCTCGGCAAGGAGCTTCTTATAGCGCTCCACATCCTTGGGATCTTTCGGATGGTGCGCCCGGTAGACGATCTGTTTGCTGTCGGGAGAGTAGAAAGGTCCGCCGTCATAACCGATCTCGAGGGTGAGCCGCTTGACGTCGGATCCATCGATATTCATCGAGTAGATGTCCAGGTCACCGTCGCGCGTCGAAGTGAAAACGATGCGTCTTCCATCGGGGGAGACGGTCGCCTCGGCATCGTATCCCGGCGTTCGCGTCAGCGGCCTCAGGTCCGTTCCGTCCGCGTTTGCCGTGTAGATGTCATAACTCTTGTAGATCGCCCAGACGTAGCCATGGCTCATGTCCGCTTTGGGCGGGCAATCGGGGCTTGCCTCATGGGTTGAAGAGAAGAGAATTCGCTTGTCGCCCGGAAGGAAGTATCCGCACGTAGTCCTTCCTTTGCCTGTGCTGACGAGACGTACATCCGTTCCGTCGAGGTTCATTGTGAAAATCTGATCGCACTGAAATGGCGGACGGGTGGATTGGAAGATTACTTTCTTGCCATCGAAAGAAAAATAGGCCTCGGCATTCTCGCCGCCTGGAATGAACGTGAGCTGACGAATGTTCGCCAGGTGTTTCTCTCCGGGCAGAGGCTGTAGAACCTGCTCTGAATCAGCCCCCAAGGCAAAAAACATGATAATGAGCGCGACAATGAGGCTTTTCATCAGACCTCCTCGTTCATGAAACAAAAGGATACAAGAATACAAGGAGCGCTCCAATAGAACTGAGCAGGCAGTAGGCAGACGGCAGATAGCAGAATGCAGTTGATAATCATCTTTTCTAATCGAAAGCCCTCTGTTGTGCTGCCTGCTGCCTGCTGCCTGCTGCCTGCTGCCTGCTGCCTGCTGCCTGCTGCCTGCTGCCTGCTGCCTGCTGCCTGCTGCCTGCTGCCTGCTGCCTGCTGCCTCTTGTGCATAACACCACCTACCTGAATACAAAGTTCACAGGGGTCTCGGCTCGACTTATGCGGTAAAATCACCGCATCTCATCGCACCAAAAGGAGGGACCCATGCAGCATGTCACTCATGCCACCTATGAAGACGCAAACCTGATCATGAACCTCTACGATCTCAGGCGGGAGGAGAAGCTGAGAAAAGCGCGGGATTGGTTTCAGCGCGAATTCAGCGCGAATACCGTCAAAGAGTTTATGGAAAAGTATCCGCCCGGGAGTGAGCAGAACGCCTGGTACCGGATGGTCGTCAGCTACTGGGAAATGGCCGCGTCTTTCCTTGTGCAAGGCATCGTTCACGAAGAGCTGTTTTTCGAATCGAACGGCGAGCTGGTGGCTGTCTGGGAGAAAGTCAGGCCCCTGGTCGAAGAGTTCCGCACGATGATGAGGAGTCCCTTGATCTCGCGCAATCTCGAGAAGGCGGCTGCAAAACACATCGCGTGGCTGAATCAGCATGCGCCGGGGGCTTATGAGGCTTTCCGGCAGTTTATGAGCAAACCGCCCTCGAATCCCTGAGAGCCCGTTTCTGTTGAGGTCCGCCAATGATATCTGGAAATCGCGTGCGCTTGCGACCGGTCGAGCGAGAGGACCTACCGCGCTACGTGCGCTGGTTCGCCGACCCCGAATTTCGCTCTCTAATCGCCGCCTATAAGCCTTTCAGTCCGGACCAGGAGGAACGGTGGTTTGAACAGAACTCAACTACCGGAGATCTGCAGGCATGGTCTATCGAAGCTCAAATCGACCGTGATCCGTCGGACTCCTCAGAGCGGTGGGTGCATATCGGGTCCTGCGGCTTTCACCAGATAAACTGGCGCAACCGCTCGGGCGAAGTCGGTATCATCATTGGCGAAAAAAACTGCTGGGGCCGCGGATTTGGGACCGAAGCCCTGCGCGCGCTATTGGAATGGGGCTTCGGAACTCTGAATCTCAACAGAATCTACCTGCGCGTTTTCGCCGATAACCTGCGCGCCATCCGTTCCTATGAGAAGCTGGGATTCGAGCTGGAAGGGAGGATGCGGCAGGACGACTTCCGAAACGGCGCCTATCGAGACACCCTGCTGATGGGGTTGCTGCGGGAGGAATGGTACGCGCAGCGTCCTGCCGAATCGCCGGAATCCTAAAAAATCTGCCACGAATTGCACGAAACCAAAATATAAATTTTTTTCGTGAAATTCGTGCAATTCGTGGCAGATTTTGATTCAAGCAATTCGCGGCACTTTCAGTGCTTTATCTTCGCCCAATATGTCTCGAAATTGAAGTTTGGTGATTGCTCCGGCGCATGACACCGCGTACAGGACTTCTGTTTCACTTTGAGGCCCAATCCCGGCTTTTCAGTCTGCGGGCTCTTCACGTGTTTCACGGACATTCCATGACACGCCTCGCATTGGACATTTGCCAGCCCGGCAGTGCGGACCAAATCGGCATACCCGCGGTTCACTCCAAATCCGGTCACGTGGCAGGGAATGCACGCCTGGTTGTACTGGTCGTGAGTGGCGAGCAGCGCATCGATGGCGTGAGCATGCTTGCTTTTCTCCCAAACCTGAAAGGCCTTTTCGTGGCAAATTTTACATTCCTTGTCTCCAGCGAAGACGGAGGGAATTGTCAACGGCGGGCTCTTCTTGGCTTCCTCTTCCGCCAATCGGGCCTGTTCTGCGTGCGCCTGGTCCACGATGGCCGCAAGCTGGGGTGAATCGGTAATCATCGGCGGCAAGGGAATGGGCTGATTCACAGATTTTGTAATGTGTCCCTCGGCATCCCACTCCACCTCGAGAGTCCCCAGTGACTCACCTTGCTTGGAGGCCTCGACAATTACGGTATCGCCGACTTTGGGATACTCCTTTCCCTCACCCGTTGAGCTTCCGTTGATAATTATGTCGATTCCGGGATACATGCAAGCCAAACGGACCAACTGATCGCCGCTCATCCTGGCCAGCAGAATCACTATGTCCGACTTGGCATCCACCTCCGGCAGGTAACGCTCAATCGCTTCCTCAGGGCTTAGGAGCCTTGCACCATGCAGTTCCTCCCGGCCTGGCGGACTGACGGCGAGCACGCCGACATGCACTTCCTCGTTTCCCTCGCTGGGTCTCAGAGTCTGAATAGAATAGGGCTTGACTGAGAATTTAGGCGACGGACTTGGCTCGACAATAGAGGAGAGGTAGAGGCTGTGCATCTCCTTAGGAAGTTGATCCAGTTCCGACAGCCGGGTCAGCCGCCGCAAATCCGCAATCGTCGTGTTGACGATGTTGATGTTGAGCAGCTCGAGCGCTTGCGCCATCCACTTGTTGGCAGGATCGTCAAGGTTGTCAGACTGCTTCATATCATTGCCGGTTTCCAGCACGAGGACAGCCGTATCCTTCCCGCTTCTTCGATAAACTGCCAGTGCGGCGGCCCGCCGGGCCACCCCGCCCATAGGGGGCGCCGTTCAGGTGCAAGGATCGAGACTGCCCATTTGATCTCCTGCATAGGCGATCTTGAGCTTGCCGCTCTTCCCGGACACTGGCATGGCCCGATCTTTGATTACCGCTGTTGCCTTCGAGGGCTGACTGGTGTCTTCCGAACGCGCTGAAAGGAACAGATATGACATCACTGCGGCAAAGCAGAGGGATATGGTCAGCAAACCATAGAGGAGAGGTTTCAACTTCATCGCTACTCCAGACATCAGCTACACGCTGGAATGTCAGATTCGTTCACAAAAAGTAGAGATATTACACCATAAGGACGCAGAGGTCACGGGGACAACAACAGCGCAGCTTCATTCCCGTGGTTGAATCAATTGGCGGGTATAGGCCCACAGGGCCGGCGCTCCGCCCGTGTGCCAGAACAGAATCGCCTCATCTCTGGCTATGGCTCGGCTCCGAATCAGGTCAATCATTCCGGCGGCTGCGCGCCCGGTGTAGACGGGATCCAGAATGATCCCCTCGATGCGCGCAAACAACTCGATGGCCTCGCGTTCCGGTACGCCCATGATGGCGTACCCCTCGCCCAGGTAATCGGCGTTGGCGTAAATGTCAGCAGGCTCGAAGGTGCGCGGATTGCCCAGCAGACGCATGGTTCCACTCGCAATGTCCGCTACCACATCCTGAAGAGACTCCAATTCCTCATCGATACTGATGCCGAGCACTTCGCCACGAAATCCTTCTAGATGCGCACCCGCAGCCAGCCCGGCATGCGTTCCACCGGAGCTCGAGGCGAAAATAATGCGATCAAACGGCACACTGGCCTGGCTCTTCAGCTCCTGCATGGCCAAGACATAAGCAAGCGCGCCCAGCGGTGTGGACCCGCCGAGCGGCACGGGATACGGATTTCGTCCAGCGGCTCGTTCCTCCGCAACGACTTCATCCATCACCTCTTCCCGGCTCCTTGCTCCGGACCAGCGCACGTCGGCGCCCAGCAGATGGTCGAGCAGGACATTTCCCGTGCAATCCGCCGGCGGATCACCTCGAAGGACGAGAATGCAGCGAAGGCCGGCTTTAGCAGCAGCAGCCGCGGTCTGGCGACAGTGATTGGACTGTGCAGCTCCCAGCGTGATGAGTGTGTCGGCATTTTTCGCCCGGGCGTCCGCGACCAGGAATTCCAACTTGCGCGTCTTGTTTCCTCCGCCGGCAAGCCCGGTCAGATCGTCCCGCTTGATGAAAATGCGCGGTCCCTTTAGAGCTTCGGTCAATCGCGGTAGGAATTCGACCGGGGTCGGCAGGTTGGCCAGAGGAAAGCGAGGGGGCATGTCAATCATGAGATCCTCCGTGACGAAAACCGCATGATACATCCAGCAATCGCAGTTTGGATATCGATATGGAAAACCACAGAGCTTCCGTGAGCCCCGAGCACTCCGCCGCGCAAGAAAACACGGAAATCCGCGTGCTTGCTGCCCCATAGGCTGGCCTACAGAACCGCCGCCGCACGGAGCGGGACAACGCCGCATGAGGGCCAGACTTCACTTCTATCCGGGCTTTTCTGATCTGTGCTTGAAAAGGTATCCAATCATGTTGGCCTATCCCGCTCGCTTCGCTCGCGGCTCTGACGATCCTCCCAAAGGGTCACAGCCATCCAACATGGCACATCCCCAGGGGATTTTCAGGGGAGTCCCTCATGCAGCGATGCCGCACAACAAATGATAAAACCGCGGATTGCGGATTGAAAAACGAAAATGTTGTCTTGACAATCCGCAATCGCCAATCCGCAATTTCAGGGGAGTTGCTCATGCAGCGGTGCTGCGCCACTGCGCATGAAAAAACCTTTATTACAGTGGGGGCGGGCTTTAGCCCGCGCCCCAATAGCCCCAAGAAAGAACCGGGCTAATCATTGCTCGTATCTATCTGAGCTGAAGGTGCTCGCGTTCAATGACTGTTTCACCTGATGAAGTCACGCGGACGGGCTGAAGCCCGTCCTCACTGAAGCAAGGGGATTTTCAGGGGAGTTGCTCATGCAGCGGTGCTGCGCCACTGCGCATGAAAAAACCTTTATTACAGTGGGGGCGGGCTTTAGCCCGCGCCCCAATAGCCCCAAGAAAGAACCGGGCTAATCATTGCTCGTATCTATCTGAGCTGAAGGTGCTCGCGTTCAATGACTGTTTCACCTGATGAAATCACGCGGACGGGCTTCAGCCCGTCCTCACTGAAGCAAGGGGATTTTCACGGGAGGCACAGTGGTCCCAGAACAGAAAGACGAATAATTATGAAATTGCATTTCAACCGGATAGGAAATTGCTTATAATGATCCCGGAGGTCTTTACTGATGGCTGCGGAAGGTTCCGTTCCGGTGAAAAAGGTAATTCTTGTCGGCAATCCCAACGTCGGTAAGTCAGTTATTTTCAAGCTATTGACCGGAAGCTATGTCCTTGTCTCAAATTTCCCCGGCACCACCGTCGAGATCTCCCGCGGGAAAATGCAGCTGGGGGGTATCACCTACGAGGTTGTGGATACACCCGGTGTCAGCAGTTTGGTCCCTCAATCTGAGGACGAGCGGGTTACGTGCGAGATCTTGCTCCACGAAAAAGCGGACGTGATCGTGCAGGTGGCGGACGCGAAAAACCTGCGCCGCACGCTTTTGATCACTTCCCAACTTGTGGAGTTCGGCATCCCCATGGTGCTTGTGTTGAACATGATGGATGAAGCCGAGGAGCGGGGCGTCGAGATCGACGTGAAGGGATTATCGGAGTTCTTTGGCATCCCGTTGGTGGAAACAGTAGCCATCTACTCCCAGGGAAGAAGGCAACTGCTCCAGGCTATCCAGAACGCGAGACCGCCGAAGAACCCATGGCAATCAGCCCTCTCCGAAAATGAGGCCTTCCGCTGGTATATGGGGGCCGGACCGGCTCCGTATCTACTGGCACTCGAATGGCTGTCTCTAGGAGATCGCAACTTCAACAGAGTCCTGGAGAAGACGCTGGGAACGCCGTTCATCGAGCAACTCCGTGAACTGGAAGAAGGGTGCCGGCAGGCCCATCAACGCGCACTGTCCAGAGAAATCGAGTCCGCCCGAAACACGTTTCTTCAGGAGGCCGTAGGTACCTTTAAAAAGAAAAGAAAAGCTCACTACGTGGAGGCGTCGGGCGACGGCCGATCCCGCTTTTGGTTGCTTCTGCTGATCCTGGGACTCGTTTTATTTGCATGGAACGAGGTTGGCGGCTTGTTTGGCAAAGCCACTCCTTACTCCTTCACCATGCACTTCATTAGCGGCAACCTCGAGGCGGCCCTGGGCCCGGCGTCATCAGGCGCCGGCACAAGCCTGCTTCGAAACGTGCTGTTGGGCAAGGGCGCCACCGGGCGTTATGAATATGGGATTGTGCCGGAAGCCATTCATTTCCTGCTCCTCATCGCCCCGGTCATGGTCCCCTTTGCCGTGCTACTCCTACGCAGCCGCAGTTTCATTCATGAGATCGGAATCCTGACTCGGCGTGCTTCCACCGGAATTCCCATCCTGGTCGCCGTGCTCCTGCTGGTGTACGAGTTCGTTGGCTATACCGGCGCTCAGACGCTCGTCGGCCTGCTGGAGAAGATACTGTTCGGCCAGTATCTCATCCCGCTGTTGCAGCACCTGCTTCCCGCGGGCTTCTTCTCTGAGCTGATAGCCGGCAAGTACGGTTTGATCTCGATGGGTCTGACCTATGCCATTGCGATTGTTTTGCCCGTCGTAGGTACCTTTTTCATCGCTTTCAGCCTCCTTGAGGACAGCGGCTACTTGCCCAGGCTTGCGATCCTGTCCGATCGTGTCATGCGAGCCATGGGGCTGAACGGCAAGGCAACCCTGCCGATGGTTCTAGGGTTGGGCTGCTGCACGATGGCCACCATGACTACTCGGATCCTCAGCTCCAGAAAAGAGAGGCTGATCACCACTCTTCTGCTTGCTCTCGGAGTCCCCTGCTCCGCGCAGCTTGGTGTGATCCTGGGCATAGCTGCAGGCTTCTCTTCGATTGCTACAATCACCATAATCGGCGTGGTAGCCTCCCAGCTCTTGCTCGTGGGATACCTCTCCTCGCTGCTGGTCCGCGGGCAGCGTAGCGAGTTCATTTTCGAGATTCCGCCCATCCGCGTGCCGCAGTTGAAGAACGTCGCGCTGAAAACTGGTTATCGCATTCAGTGGTATCTGAAGGAAGCCGTTCCGCTGTTCCTCTACGGTACCTTGGCTCTGTTCCTGATGGACAAGCTGCGAGTGAGCGGCAGGAGTCTGATGGAGTGGCTGCAGGCGGCGCTAGCGCCGGTTCTAACGGGAATCCTTCATCTTCCGGCTCAGGCTGCCGGAGTCTTCGTTCTGGGATTCCTGCGCCGCGATTACGGTGCGGCGGGGCTATTCGAAATGACGCGAAACGGAATGTTGAGCGCGCAGCAGGCCGTCGTCAGCCTGATCGTAATCACGCTCTTCGTGCCGTGTCTGGCCAGCTTCCTGATGATCGCCAAGGAGCAGGGACTCAAGCGCGCGCTGGCGATTACCACTTTCATCATCCCGTTTGCCATTTCGGTAGGCGGAGTCGTAAGCTGGATTCTGCGAACGTTTAATATTCAGTTCCAATGAGGTGCTGCGGTTTGGGACGACATTTGGGAATGACGAATTACGAATGACGAATACTGAGGGCGGATCCCCATTTGATTTTATCGATTTGCTTCACATGCCGCTGATTCATCGCACTTCCCCTCTTGATGGTTTTTTTATTCGTCATTCGTCATTCGTCATTCGTTATTCAAAGCTACCTGACGCCGGTTATTTTCAATGGACATGAAAACAACACTAACGGAAGAGACGGCCGAGGTCCTGGAGGCGCTTTGGACGCTCGAAGAAAAGGGCAAGGCCTCCATTGACAGCCTGTCCGGTGAGGCTGCGACGACCGTGACAGACAAACTGCTTCAGACTCTCCGTGACGAAAACCTCATCGCCACGGATGGCCCAAACGAGGTGAAGCTTCTCCCCGGCGGCCGAACTCTCGCAGAGCAGATCATCCGGCGACACAGGCTGGCCGAAAGGCTGATCTGTGACGTCCTTGGCTCCCACGTGGATGACAGCGAGGACGCTGCCTGCGAATTTGAGCATGTCCTCGCGGAGGGAATCACCAACTCGATCTGCACGCTGCTCGGACATCCGCGCTACTGCCCGCACAACCGGCCCATTCCCGAAGGGGATTGCTGCCGCCAGGCACGCGAGGAGTTGAAGCCCATCGTTGTTTCCTGCGATCAGCTAAGCGTGGGGGAGTCCGCGCGGATTGCCTATCTCTCCACCCGAGAGCACGCGCGTCTTACCAAGCTGTCTGCGCTGGGTATCACACCGGGTGCCGTTTTGAAGCTGCTGCAGAAATGGCCTACCTATGTGTTTCAGTGCGACGAGACGGAGATTGCCATCGAGGGCGAAGTGGCACGCAACATTTACGTCTGGCAAACGCCGCCCGATTAATACCCCACATCCTCCACCGGGGATGTCGCCGCGTCCGGCAAACGCCTCGGGAAAAAACCACAAAGAGCAGGCACGAGCCTGGCTGGATCCAGGATCCGCAGCCTCTGCCAAACTGCTTGACTTAAAGCCTGGAGCTAGGTAGAAAGGGAACGTAGGATTACGAGCAATAAGGCTTTTTCACTCCCTGGCTGATTAAGCTATCCGGATTCTTCCCTAGATCTTTGGAAGCAAGCAGTTAGATAAAAGTCAATGGAGGACTTATGCCAAGAGAGCTCAAGCATTTGCCCCTGTTATGTCTCGTCGCCCTAAGCCTGATTCTGGCGTTTTCCATAGAACAATTGAACGCGCAGATACTCTACGGATCGCTGGTGGGCACGGTGACTGACCCCTCGGGGGCGATAATTCCAAACGCAACAGTAACTATCACAAACGAAGCAACCGGCCAGACACGGGAAGTGTCTTCAGATGAGGCCGGACGCTACTCAATCCTCAGCGTGCCGCCCGGTGTTTATTCCTTGAAAGTGGCAATCAGCGGCTTCCGCACACACGAGCAGAAGAACGTAGAGATCACGATCAACACTATCACGCGTACCGACATAAAAATGGCCGTAGGCGAGATCACCCAGCAGGTCATGGTGGAAGCGGCTGCGGCGCTCCTGCAGACCGATAAAGCCGATGTTCACACTGAATTGTCATCCAAGGCCGTGGCAGATCTGCCGCTGCCGGCCTACCGGAACTACCAGAGCCTGCTGAACCTGGTTCCCGGTGCGACGCCGACGGCATTCCAAAATTCTCAGGTGGACACGCCGGGCCGCTCGCTGACCACCAACATCAACGGCACGGCCCGCAACAACAACAATACGCGCGTGGACGGTGCAGCCAACGTGTACATCTGGCTCCCGCACCACACCCTATACAATCCGCCGGTGGAGGCGGTCGAGACAGTCAATATCTCAACAACATCATTCGATGCCGATCAAGGCATGACCGGAGGTGCGGCGATCACCGTAACGACAAAGTCAGGCACGAATGACATACATGGCACCGCCTTCTTATATCATGACGACAATGCCCTGAAAGCTCGTCCCTTCTTTTGGTACAAAGACAAGCCACTAAGTATCAACAACATCACCGGCGGTACTATCGGCGGCCCGATCAAGAAGGACAAGCTGTTTTATTTCGCCAGCTACGAGTATACGGCGCAGCGGACCGGCAACACGGCAAGGTACTCGGTGCCGCCTGCGGACGTCCGAACGGGAGACTTCAGCAAATACGCTGCTTTCTCAACCATCTACGACCCCTTGACGGGCAACGCCGATGGAAGCGGACGAACCGCATTTACTGGTAATAAAATCCCGGCGAGCCGCATCAGTCCGATTTTCGACGCCATCCAGAAGCTCTGTCCGCTCCCCAACCGCGGGGGCCTGTCCGACGACACCTGGGGGCTCTCGGGCAACTATGACGTTGCCACCGTTACGGCAATGGGTCGCGGAAACTGGGACATCAAGACAAACTGGGCAGCCACTTCAAAACTGAATATCTGGGGCAAATACAGCCGAATGGATGCCAACGTCAGCAGCCCCGCTATCTTTAGCGAACTCGGAGGACCCGCCCTTAACACCCGCGGCACGGGCGATACCACCGTCCAGATCCCGATTGTCGGCTACAATTACATTTTCTCGCCGACGTTTCTGCTTGACGGCAACTTCAGCTATACCCGGTTTGATCAGACAGTCCGAGGCCCGGACTTCGGTAAGTATTATGGGTCGGACGTCTGGAAGATCCCCGGCACAAACGGCGGCAAAGAGTACCCCAACGATCCCATGTACAGCGGCCTTCCGGCGCTCCATACGGGCTTTACCGACTGGGGAAACACCGACACCTGGATGCCGGTGAATCGCAACGATCGCAGCTACCTCTTCAATGCCAACTTCAGCAAAATCAAGGGAGCTCACCAAATCCGCTTCGGTTACGACGCCATCCGGCATGCGTTAAACCACTGGCAGCCCGAAACGGCCAATCCGCGTGGCGACATCACCTTCGGCGGGAATGCTACCATGATCAAGGGTGGGACCTCGCGATCGATCAATCAGTACGCAACTGCTCTGCTGGGCATCGTTACCAGCTACTCCAAGTCGGTCCAATACATGCTCATGAAGACCCGGGAATGGCAGCATGCTTTTTACATAAGCGACCGGTGGCAGGCTTCACGCAAACTCACCGTCAGCCTTGGCCTGCGCTATGAATACTATCCTCTCGTCAATCGTGGTGACAGGGGGATCGAAAATTGGGATCCCGCGACGAACATCGTAACCCTGGGCGGCATCGGGAGTGTGCCCTGGGACAACGGATACACCGTGAGCAAGAAGCTCTTTGCTCCGCGAGTCGGTTTTGCATATCGCCTCGGCGAGAAGACCGTCATCCGATCGGGTTATGGCATCTCCTACGATCCGTTGCCCTTCGGCCGGCCGCTGCGCGGCCAATATCCGGCAACTATCACCGCCGGTTGGAGTGCGCTGGATCAATACGGGTACTACAATGCTCTCGCCCAAGGCATTCCAGCTATGCCGATTCCGAACATCAGCACGGGTACTCTTACTTTGCCTCTTGATGTTAACATGGGCTTGTTCAGCCCGTGGAAAGGACAGATCCATCGCGGCTATATTCAATCGTGGAATCTCGCGGTCGAACGCCGTCTGCCGGCGGATTTTGTTTCCTCGCTCGCTTATGTCGGCACGCAGACCGTTCATCAGCTCGGCTACGTCAACGTCAACGCGGGCCCGTTAGGTAAGGGCAACGCCGGGCGTCTACTATACGCCACTCAGGGACGTATCATCGACATGTACATGTGGGATGGCTTCGCGAGTGGTAACTATCACGCTATGCAGGCCACCTTGGACCGTCGGTTCACCAAGGGTCTCTTCTTGAAGACCTCATATACCTGGAGCAAGACGCTCAGCATGTTCGATGAGGACGGTTGGGCAGGGGTGCGCTGGACCAACTGGTGGCCGGATATGCGCCGCAACCGCACCGTTCCCAGTTACGACCGTACGCACATGTTCACCATGGGCTGGATTTATGACCTGCCCGTCGGCACGGGGAAGCGATTCAATTTGAGCGGCCCTGCCAACGTGCTCCTGGGCGGATGGAAGATCAACGGTATTTTTTCCGCTTACTCGGGATTGCCGTTCACGGTCAGTGCGTCTACGTCGTCGTTGAACATGGCCGGGACCTCGCAGGGTGCAAACCTGATTGCCCCAGTCAAGCTGGTCGGCAATAAGGGTCCGGGCACGTGGTATTACGATCCGACCTCCTTTGGGGATCCGAACTTCAATCGCCCGGCGGACGTTTACCGCTTCGGCACCATGGGTCCATACTCCCTACGCGGGCCGGGCTTCTGGCGGGCGGATGTCAGCATGTTCAAGGAATTCAAGATTCTCGAGCGGCTGAGAATGGAGTTCAAGGCGGAGGCCTTCAACCTCACCAATACTCCACGCTTCGGCAACCCGGCAGGAAACGTCTCTTCGATGAACTTCAACACCGACGGCAGCATCAAAGCCGTTAACAACTTTATGGCGATAACGGGCGCCAGCGATGAGCGGCAGATCCGCTTCGGCATGCGCTTCGCCTTCTAGCCTCATGTTACTCAGCCCGCTGGGCTGAACGGATGCAAAGAGCAAAGGGACAGGTTACAATGTAGCCTGTCCCTTTTTCTTTGGAGCAGTGCTTCTTAATCCATGCAATCTGTAGAAGAAGACCGGCTGCGGATTGCTTGGATTACACTGACTCCTCCGGAGATTGTGAACAGTGAGATTTCCGCGCTCGGTTATGTTCCGGTTAATCTCCGGATCATTCATAATCGTCTTATGTTATTGCCTCTTTGCCGGCTCGGGCCAGGAAGGTGCGAAAAACACAGATCCGATCCGGTTCCGCAATGTCGCGCGTGCTGCAGGGCTGAATTTTGTCCACGAAAACCATCCGACGCCCGAAAAGCACATGATCGAGACCATGCCCGGCGGGATCGCCGCCTTCGACTATAACGGAGACGGCCGCACGGATATCTACTTCACCAACGGCGCCGCGATCCCATCCCTCGAGAAGGAGTCTGCCAAATACTTCAACCGCCTTTTCCGCAACGATGGAGGAATGAAGTTTACCGATGTCACCCAGGAAGCCGGGGTTGCAGGAGCGGGCTACTCGATGGCAGCCGCGGCTGGGGATTACGACAACGACGGCAACGTGGATCTCTTCGTGGCCGGCGTCAATCGCAATATCCTCTATCGCAATCTGGGCAACGGCAAGTTCGAAGACGTAACAGCCAAGGCCGGCATCAAGAATCATGGCTGGGCTGTAGCAGGTGGATGGTTCGATTTCGATAACGACGGATGGCTGGACCTGTTCGTGGTGAATTACCTCGAGTGGACCACGGCCCTTGACCGATTCTGCGGCGATTCGGCAGAAGGGGTGCGCGTCTATTGCCATCCGAAATACTATCGGGGCCTGCCCAATTCACTCTACCGGAACAAAGGGGACGGGACCTTCGAGGATGTTTCGAAAAAGTCAGGCATTTCGCAGCATGTGGGCAAAGGAATGAGCCTGGCATTTGCGGACTACGACCTGGACGGATTCATGGATGTCTTCGTTGCAAACGACAAGATTCCCAACTTCCTCTTCCACAATCGGGGCGACGGCACCTTCGAAGAAGTAGGGCTGGAGTCGGGTGTGGGCCTGCTGGAGCATGGGAAGGCGATATCCAGCATGGGCTCGGACTTTCGTGACTACGATAATGACGGCCTGCCGGACATATTTGTCGCAGCCCTGGCAGGAGAGACCTTCCCTCTGTTCCGCAATGAGGGTAGCGGTTTCTTCTGGGATAATGGGTACCGCAGCCAGCTCGGCCGGCTTAGCACACGTTGGAGCGGCTATGGCATCGGACTCGTCGATTTCAACAACGACGGCCGCAAGGATCTGTTCACTGCCAATTCCCACGTAAACGACAGGATCGAGCACTTCGAAGCGACGGAATACAAACAACCCAATAGCGTCTTTGCCAACATCGGGGGCGGAGTATTTCGCGAAGTCTCAAAGGAAGCCGGAGTGGGTCTCGAAGCAGCCAGGGCTCATCGGGGTGCGGCGTTTGCAGATTTCAACAACGACGGCAAGATCGATGTGGTAGTGAGCTCACTCAAAGATGATGCGGAACTTTGGGAAAACATCAGCCCGAATGATAACCATTGGGTCATTCTCAGGTTGATAGGGTCCAAGAGCAACCGCGAAGGAATCGGTGCCCGGGTGAGAATCGGAGATCAGGTCAACCACATGACCACGTCCTTCAGCTATGCATCCTCGAGCGACTTCGGAATCCACTTTGGCATCGGTAAAGCAGAGCAGATCGGCAAGATAGAGATATTTTGGCCCAGCGGAACCAATCAGATCCTTCACAACGTCCAAGCCAACCGCGTAATCCAGGTAAAGGAACCGTGACGAAGCTGCTCTGAATTGCTGGGCGCAGTTGAGCTACAGACCATTGAGGATTGAAGCCAACCGTTGCCGCGGGTTTGCATCCTTAAAACGCGCATTTTAAATGAATTTGTTCGGTGCTATCCCGATTGCATTCGTCAATCGTCAATCCCTTGTTGCGCCCGTGCTGCATCGCAACACCCTGGAATTCGTGGCCGATTTTTTAGGGCGGCGTGATCTGGATTTCCTGCTCCAGCTTTTGTCGTTCGGCCTCTGCGGATTTCTGAATCTCTTGGTACTTTTGCATCATCTGCTTTGATAACTCAGCTTGTCCGGCGCTCTGATAAGCGCGTGCGAGCTGATAGTGGAGGCTGCCATCCGTATCGGTTCGCAGGGCGTCCTTGAGGTATGGGATGGCATCCTGAGCCTTCCCAATCTGGAGATAAGCGCGGCCCAGGGAGGCTTGGGCAGGCAGGAGTCTGGGATCATACTTAACCGCCTCTCTCAAGTATGGGATGGCCTTCTCGACCTGTTGCGATTGCAGCAACGTGTCGCCATACAGAAAATTCAGTTCAGCGGAGCCACGCTCTCGCTTCAGCAGGTCTTCCAGCAAAGGTTGAGCAGCCTGCAGGTCGAGGCTCTGATACAGCGCTTCAGCCAGCCTTTTCTGAATGGAGAGCTCCCCGGGCGACAGTTTTAGCGCTTCCCGCAATTCTCGAACTGCTTCCGGATATCTTCCCTGGGCGCTGTGGATCTCAGCGGTCAGTTCATGCTGCTCAACCGATGGCGGCAATTGACCGAGGTGGGAAAAGGACTGAAGGGCCAACCTGTTGTAGGCTCTTGCGGACCAGTAATAAGCTGCGGCAGTTTTTATGTTTTTCGCTCCCGCTACAATATCCTGATCACGGCCAGCCAGAAATGAACACTCCAGCGCCGGTGTGCTGCAGTCAGGCGGTGCAAGCTGACGAGCCTTGTTTTCTTCCTGAACGGCCCAATCGGGGTGCCCCGTCTTACGATAAATCTCCGCCAATGCCTCATGGATAAAGCGCGCCTTGGGGAGCTTATTGAGAGCCTGCCGATAGAGGGAGAACGCATTCGAATACCGCTTTTTCTGTATTAGGACCTCAGCCGCGAGCAGCATGAGGTAAGGGGACTCCGGATCCGTTCGTTCGATCTGGTCAAATGACCGATTGGAAAGCGCCTCATAGCTTCGTCCCAATCCGTACCAAATCCTGGGATTTTGGGAATCCACCTGCGTCAGTGCCTGAAACTGAGCGGCAGCCTGCTCATAGCGTTCCAGCGAAAGGAAAGCATCTGCCAGCATGTGACGCGCATCTTTGTTGCCGGGTTGGGCCGCGATCACCTTCTGCAAAGGCCCGATGGCCTTGCCAGGTGCCCCCAGGTCTAAATGAGAAGAACCCAAAACCAGCAAGGCAGGCACCAGGTTTGGCTGCAGCTTCACAGCAGCTTCCAGCTGCGGGATGGCTTTCTGAGGCTGGTCCGCCATGGAGTAAGCGAGACCTAGATTCAGGCGAAGGCCAGCCTCATTGGGAAGCGCACGCACCAATTCGGAATAGATTGAGATGGCCTCATCATATCTCTGCGCAGCCATCGCCTCCTTGCCGCGCCGCGACTTTTCGGCCAGATCCTCTGATTGGGCATGAGAAAATCCGGATATCAGAAAGGCACCGAAAATAAGGTATGTGAAAACCCTTTTAGTCTCAAACATAGTCTCGTATCTGTATTATTCACTTTTATCATTAAAACTGCCATGGGGGTCATATCTTTACTTTCCACTGAGGCGATTGCAGAACCTCGGAAAGCTTGGAAATTAAAAATGGATTTTGCAGATATGATCCCACTCCCTGCGCGGCCCGAGCTTCTGGAGGGCGGATGTCGGCCTGTTCAAGGAGTTCCAGATTCTCGAACGATAGAAAATGGAATTCGAGGCGGAGACGTTCAACCTCACCAACACTCCGCGCTTCGGCAATCCGGCCGGCAACGTTTCATCCATGAATTTCAATGCGGAGGGCAGCATCAAGGCTGTCAACAACTTCATGGCGATCACGGGCGCCAGCGGCGAACGGCAGTTCCGCGTCGGCTTCCGCTCCGCCTTCTAACATCAGATCGCCATATGGGCTCGCGCAAGAATTAATTGGCATTTTGGCGCGAGCGCCGGGTGGGCAGATGCGAGGCGCCGCGACGCAGGCGATGTCGGTGTACATCGTCGAGGAGCGGCAACGGAGCAGATGCCCACCCGCCGCCGCGCCCTTTCAGGCTGCGGCCCGCAGGCCAGCAGCAAAATGCCAAGTAATTCTTGCGCGAGCCCTAAGCTCGATTGGGCTAAAGGGCGACGGAACTAAAGGGACAGGTCTCACCGACCTGTCCCTTTTTCTTTGCGAGCGTTCTTCTTTGTACTAATATCGTTGGAACGTTTGCTTTTTTGAGCAGATTTCCATAGGGGCGCCACCTGTGGGCGCCCACAGAGCCGAACGGGCGGGCACAGGTCCCGCCCCTAGAGTAGTTTTGTTGCAGCCCTGCTGCCCTAGGTCCTAAATGCCTTTGTGTGGTCCTTTAAAGGAGAATGCATAAATGGATAGGATTATCGAACAGCTCATGGAGTTCCAATCACCCGAAAAAGGAAGACGCGATTTCTTAAAATCGACGGCAAAAGGTATAGCCGCAGCCGGAGCGCTGCTGACAGCGTCGCCGGGAGAATCGAAGCCCGCTCCCGCCCGGACCCGTGAAGAGAAGCTGAAACGAATTGCCTCAAATTGCTGGTCTGTCCGCCATTTGTTCAAGCAAAGGTCATTTGCACCGCCGGGTCAAATGAGCGAGGAACAGAAGAAAAGGCGGATGCAATACGAGCAGGAACGCGAACAATGGAAAAAGAAGTATGGTGAATTAATCCTGTTCGATTTCCCTCAATTCACGAAAGACACCTATCCCGGCGTCACCAAGATGGACCTGTTCTCGGGATTCTTTGGAGATCTTGACGACGATTCGCAGTTTGCCGTGCGGGAGTTTGGAGGCCAGAAGCGCCCCGGTGAATTTGATCCCTCTCAGGCTTCATCGAAGCGATACCTCGACAAGCTTGCGGACAAGATAGTCAAGACCGGAGTATACGCAAAGCACATTTCCAACAACGCGCCGCGCAATATAGCTGATCTAGACGACCAGAGGCGGAAGGAAGGCGTGCAGGTGGGGAAGAACTGGCTCGACGGCGCAAAGCAGATCGGCGTCCTGTCCATGCGCGTCAACACCGGCGGACCTCAAATCATTCCCGCGGCGGAGATCGACCCACAATTAGGCTATCCGGGCAACACGAAAATAGTGCCCTATCTCAAGAATGCCATCGAATCTTTCAAAGAACTGGCTGAACACGGCGAGAAGGTGGGCGTAAAAGTCACGATCGAGAATCACTGGGGGCTCGCCGCTGACCCGATGAACATCCGGATCATCATCAACGAGGTAAGGAGTCCTTACTGTGAAGCATCGCCCGATTTCTGCAACTTCGAGCACGAATACATGCTTTATCACGGCCTGGAGGTGCTTGCCCCGCTTTCATCATCGATGGTCCACGCCAAGCGCTGGACGCGCTTCCCCAACGTGGACATCGCCCGCTGCGTAAGGATCTTCAACGACGTCAATTATCGTGGTTACTTCTCAGTGGAATACGAGGAGCAGGACGATGGTGTTCAGGGATCGCTTCGCATAATGGAGGAAGTCCTGGCAGCACTGTAGCGACGGCAGTCTGCCTGCTGCCGTCTGCCTGCTGCCAGCTGTTTTTAAAGTTGCAGCTTGCGGAGGCGCAGCGCGTTGCTGATCACCGACACGGAGCTGAAGGTCATTGCCGCGCTTGCGATCATCGGGCTGAGAAGGAGCCCCACAATCGGATAAAGCACCCCAGCCGCAACCGGCACCCCGATGGAGTTATAGACAAAGGCAAAGAAGAGATTCTGGCGGATGTTGCGCATCGTCGCCCGGCTGAGCCTGCGCGCCCGCGCAATCCCGCGCAGATCGCCTTTAACAAGTGTGATGCCGGCGCTCTGGATGGCGACATCCGTGCCTGTCCCCATCGCAATCCCGATGTGAGCTTGCGCCAACGCCGGAGCGTCGTTGATGCCGTCGCCGGCCATCGCGACCACGCGCCCCTCGCCCTGCAGCTGCTTTACTATTTCGCATTTCTTTTCCGGCAGAACCTCAGCGCGGACTTCATCGATCCCCAGCTTACGGGCCACAATCCCAGCGGTGGTCCGATTGTCGCCGGTGACCATGACGATGCGAATTCCTTCACGGTGCAACGTCCATATCGCATCGGCGGTCGATTCCTTGATCGGATCCGAAACTCCCAGCAGTCCGGCGAATCTGGAGTCGATCACGACGAACACTACCGTCTGTCCTTCGCTGCGCAGCTTTTCGGCCATGCCCGGTAGCGGTGACGCATTCACACCGAGCTGAGTTAAAAGGCTGCTGTTGCCAACAGTCACGGAGCGTCCCTCGACTATTCCGGAGACACCCTTCCCCGTAAGCGAGACGAACTCTTTTACCTCCGAGAGTTGTACATCCCTCTCGCTGGCTCCACCAATTACAGCACATGCGAGGGAATGCTCGCTGCCGCGTTCCAAGCTGGCTGCAAGGCGCAGTATTTCCGCCTCGTTCCAGCCGGGAGCAGCCGCGACGGAAGTCAACCGGGGCCTTCCCTCCGTTAGCGTTCCAGTCTTGTCGACGACCAGCGTATCGACCTTCTCGAGAATCTCGAGAGCCTCGGCATTCTTTATGAGCACACCCACGCTGGCGCCGCGGCCGGTGCCCACCATGATCGACATAGGCGTGGCCAAGCCGAGAGCGCAGGGACAGGCGATAATCAGCACGGCGACGGCATTCAGCAATGCATAAGCCAGGCGCGGCTCCGGCCCTATCCTGGCCCAAATGATGAAGGTCAGAAGTGAGACCAGGACTACAGCAGGCACAAAGAGCGAAGAGACCTTGTCGGCCAGCCTTTGGATCGGCGCGCGGCTGCGTTGGGCTTCGCTCACCATCCGTACGATCTGGGCGAGAAGCGTGTCGCTCCCGACACGCTCCGCCTGCATGACGAAGCTGCCGGTGCCGTTAACCGTGCCTCCGGTTACCCGGCTGCCCGCGTTCTTGTCCACCGGGATCGGCTCCCCGGTGACCATAGACTCATCCACCGAGCTCGTCCCTTCAAGAATCACGCCGTCTACGGGCACCTTTTCCCCTGGGCGTACCCTTAGCAGGTTTCCCGGATGAACCTGATCAAGAGGGATGTCTTTCTCAGTACCGTTGTGCTCAATAATGCGTGCTGTTTTTGGCGCAAGTCCGAGAAGCGCCCTGATCGCGTTGCTGGTCTGACTCCGGGCACGCAGCTCGAGTACCTGGCCCAGAAGCACAAGGGTCGTGATGACCGCAGCTGCTTCAAAGTAGACCGCCGGCTGGCCGTTGTGTGCGCGGAACGAATAGGGAAGACTCTCTGGAATGAGTGTAGCGATGACGCTGTAAACATAGGCCGTGCCAGTGCCTACGGCGATCAACGTAAACATGTTAAGGCTGCGGTTGACTATCGAAGCCCAGCCGCGCACGAAGAAGGGCCAGCCGCCCCAAATCACTACAGGCGTGGCAAGAATGAACTGGTACCATACGGTATGCGGGAGCATCGAGCCCCTCAGCATCTCGCTCATTGCCATCAGCAAAACGGGCGCGGTGAGAATGAGGCTGATTCGAAAGCGCTTCCGCATTTCGAGCAATTCGGGATTTTCCTCTTCCAGCGGTCTCACTGTCCGAGGCTCCAGCGCCATGCCGCACTTGGGACAGGCACCAGGGCCCTTCCGATCAACCTCGGGATGCATTGGGCACGCGTAAAGCGCAATCGCATCCGCTTTCAGCTCAGCTTCTGAGGGGATTGCCGGCGCTGTCAGAGGCTTGGACGCCAGATAGCGGGCAGGATCCGCGCGAAACTTTTCCACGCAAGAAGGATTGCAGAAATAATATGTCTGCCCCTCGTGTTCGACGGTTCCGGCGGCCTTCTCAGGATTCACGATCATGCCGCAAACGGGATCCTTCACCTTCCTTGCGGGGGCCGAATCGCTCAATAAGGTCACTATCATGGACTCAAGCTTAACACACCGCGGAGACACAGAGATCTCATAGATCTCCTCCCAAGCTGTAACCTGCACAGGCGGGCTGCGTATTAGTAGGTTAGAGAGAGATAATCTTTGGGGTTGATTATTTGTTTCCGTCCGGACGCCGTGGAGAGTAAGATGAGCAAAATAGGGTTCTGTCAAAGGTGGAGGATCAGATGCTTGGCATTATCCTGACTCTCCTGGCAGTGTTTTTCGTCGTTTGCGTGGCTTTTTACTTTTCCGACCACACTGGTCCACACTCGCGCGGTACCGACGCTCTCTTCTTCCAAAAGCCCGTCAGGGGAAAAGGCCGGCAACCTTCCCGATAGCGGAATTTGGTTCGACCGCAGAGACGCGGCGCGGCCGGCAGCCGCAACCAAATAGGGCGGTTTAGCCCCCGATCCGGCCGCGCTGAGCGGTCAGCCTTCAGCTATCAGCCCTCAGCTGGATGTATTTCCAACAATGGCTGCGCGGTCCCGTGATGGATCGTTCAGAGCCGCGCGCGAAGCAAGCGGGGATGATGAACAGTATTGTGTCACATCCCCGCTCCCTGCCGGTCGCCGCTCTGAATACTTGTTGATGAGGCAAGGCCGCAATAATGACCGCACAAAAACTCTGTCAAAACAGCAGAGTTTTACCTGTTTGCCATACAGAAAACTCCGAAAGAGGTTTTTCAAAAACAGAAGGCTTTGTCCTTTGGCCGGAAAGGACGCTGCAGCCAGAGAGGTCTGCGCAGATTCCCCGGCCCCGGAGCCGGACGGGTGAGTGCGAGCCATCCCCTGTAAACGGTGAATGACCTGCCCGTGTCGACGTAAATATCACCATACCGGTCGCCCGGGGCAGGCATTTCCAAGCGGACTTTCTGATGCCAGCAATGCATTCCGCTGAGCGGATCGGGATGCGAAGGAAACGCTAGATTCTGATGAACTCCGGCGTCCTGCCACCAGATCCGCTCCGAATCCGGATCCGCGCTCTGGAAAGGCTCCACACCCTTCAATTGGCGCACGCGCCAGATGCCGCCCGGTTCTTCATCTATCTTCACCAGGGCAGAGCACCAGCGATTCGTCTCTCCGCTTTCCGTCACTCTCCAGCGCCCCATGTGATGCGAGCAGGCGACAACGCCCGGCCGGATCCCTTCCGTTACCCAGGCCCGCACGATGAAATAGCCTATCTCGGTATTGACCTTCACCAGATCGCCGGTGCGCAGCCCCATCCGCTTCGCGTCGCTGGTATGAATCCAGAGAGGATTGGAATGTGATATCTCGTTGAGCCACTTGGCATTGCCTGACCGAGTGTGGATAAGAGTCGGAAGACGGAAAGTGGGAATCAGGATGTACTCACCGTTCTCCCGATTCATGTTCGCCCAGTGGACATGACTTCGGATGTAGGCCGGCAGCGCGTACTCCGGCCAACCCCATTCTTTCGTAGTCTTGGAGAAAAACTCCAGGCGCCGCGACGGAGTTGGAAATCCGATGACGGGCTTGTTGTCGATCATCACACCCAACGGGTTCCCATCTGCATCGGACACGATCCGATCCAGCTCATCCACGTGAGTGCCGGCCAAGTGCTCAGGAGAGACCGGAGTGTACTGGACGTTGTAAACGTTGCCCGGGACCTCGAAAGCCCCGTACTTCCGCATGTACTCGATAGGTGTGAGGCCTTCCCTGGACGCGGCCTCCGGCAAACCCGGCACACTGTTCTCAAACATCCAGCGGTAGTACTCCTCCACAGTCACGCATTCCCCAGGTCTGTATGGGGACTCGTAGTACTTGCGGATACCCATCTGCCCGTCGCGATCGATGCACCACGAGAGACTGATCCAAAACTCATCCTCTTCCCAGACTTCTCCAGGATTTGCCTGGTAAGTGAAATCAAAACGCTCCCCAGCCCGCTCGCGGGCAACGCGGACAACCGGCTGGCGGAAGGCTATCCAGCGGCCCGCGTGCGTTTCCTGGCTCTGAATATCGTGCCGCTCTCCTCCCACACCCATGGGCAGCACGTAGTCTGCCAGCCAGGCTGTCTCGCTCCAGGTTGGAGTCAGCGCCGCGTGGAGGCCGATCTTCTCTTCGTCGCGCAGAACCTCCATCCAGGAGGCGCCGTCCGGATTAGTCCACACCGGATTGTAGACGCGGGTAAAGTAGACGCCGAGCCGGCCGCGTCCCTCCTTCAGAAAGTAAGGCAGCAGGAAGCTCATCTCATGGTGTGCCAGCGGATACCCCCGCGGCCACAGAAGCTCATTCCATAATTCCTGTGCTTCCGGACGCGCAAAGGGAGGCGGGATGAACTTATCCCACCCGGCGGGAGAGGTTCCCCCCGGAGTTCCGACGCTGCCCGTCAGAACGTTCAGGAATTCCAGAGAGCGCGCCACCTGCCAGCCTCCCAAATTGCCGCTTGCTGCGCTGCGCCACACGTGAGTCGCAAATGCGGAACCCGCACGTCCGATTTCTCGAGCCACCTCCACGATTTTTGAAGCCGGAATCCCACTCTCGTGCTCTGCGAACTGCGGCGTGTAGCTTGCGTAGATCTCCTTGAGACAGGCAATGAAATCCTCGAAGCTCGCGTCCGGTCTCCCTCTTTCCTCTACCATGTATTGCTTCCAGTTGGTCCAACTGCGAAGGAAGTCACGGTCGATCATGTCCTCCTCGAGAAGAATCCTGGCCATCGCGAGGAGCACGGCCGCTTCCGTGCCCGGATAGGTGGGGAGCCAATAATCGGCCATACTCGCGGTGTTCGAAAGCCTGGTGTCCATTACGGCAATCTTGGCGCCTTTTAGCTTGGCCTCGATGATTCTCTGCGCGTGCGGATTGAAATAGTGTCCACTCTCGAGATGCGAGCTGATCATGAGAATGAAGCGGGCGTTGCTGTGGTCCGGCGAGGGGCGATCTGTTCCTTGCCACAGGTCATAGCCCAAACGGGCTGCGGAAGAGCATATGTTGGTATGACTGTTGTGGCCGTCAATTCCCCAGGATTGAAGAACACGTTCCATGTAGCCGTCGTGTCCCGGGCGTCCTACGTGATATACAATTTCATTGCGCCGGCCTTCGAGCAGAAGCCTGCGTATCTCGCTGGAGATCTCCTCCAGCACCTGGTCCCAGCTTAGCTGAATCCACTTGCCTTCGCCCCTGCGGCCCGCCCGTTTCAGAGGATAGAGGATGCGCTCCGGATCCTTGATCTGGTTGACTGTGGCGGGTCCCTTAGCGCAGTTGCGGCCGCGACTGGCCGGGTGGTAGGGATTTCCCTCCATCCTGCGGACGGTCCATGTCTCCTTGTCGATGAAGGCGAGCAGTCCACAGGCTGCTTCGCAGTTGAAGCACGTAGTCGGAACCACGGCGAAGTGCTTCTCCACCCTTCGTGGCCAGGACTTGGCGTCGAACTCGACCCAGTCGTCCCACCGATCTGCAGGCGGAGCGTTCTCCAGCGGCGTGACGCTCATTCCTTCGGGCAGTAGATCTTGGGTGCTATCAAGATTTGTCATAGCTCTCAACTCAAGGGCAGCGCCTGTCCGGCGCGCACGTAATAGTCCTCATAGGCCAGAAGCCCCAACAGCGAGACAACAGATACGAGCGCAGGCAGCATGGATCCAGGCAAGGAGTTCGCAAAATAAAAGGCGAGCAGGTAAATCGGAACTGCGATGCCGCCAAACACCGCCGCGAACCAGAAGGGGCGCGCTAAGGGCCCCTGGATCAAATAGCGAATTGCGCCTGCCACATCCTGATTGCCGTGCGGTAATGCGACCTCACTCAAAACCAGAAGACCATGAACGACCAGGCCGATAAGCACGCACCGCAGCAACAAACCCGTCAACGCCGTGCCGGAGCCCAGGTAAAGGGCGCCCACAGTAAGGATCGCTGAGCCGGCCAGGAATGCCTGCACGAGGAGATGCGGAAACAGCAGCGGAGATTGCCACAGGTCGCGCGCACGAGCTTGCGCCAGCAGGAAAGCGGAATGGGCGGCGGCCAGAGCTGCAAAGATAAGCCCGGGCCAGAGAACCAGAGCAAAAAGTTCTTCCAGGAGCAGCAGGCCAGCTACCATCCAGAAAAACGCGATGGCGGAAAAGATCATTATGATGTAGGTGCCCCAAACCAGCCAGGAGCGCGGGTTCGGGTGAAGAAGGACTTTCAGGAAGCGCTCAGGCCGCTCCAGATCGCCGACCAGCAGGATGATCGTGAGGAAGGTGAAAACCAGAGCTGCAAAGGGAGCCACGCGCCCCAAAAGCACCGGCGCTCGTGCATATCCCAGGAGCGTCAGCAGAGCCGACACGAGAATCGGACCGGCGGCCATGGACTTTGTCCATAGATAGAGCGAGACGTGGAAGCCCCACGGCTTCTGGTGGGACACATCGTAAGTGGTTCGGGCCGCTCCGGAGTCAGGCAGAAGATTGAAGTCGGCCTCGATCTCCGCCTGCGGTCTCTGAGCCCAAAGATAGCTGGAAGATTTCGGTGCGGCGCCGGGTGTAAGCGACGTGCTGTCCCCGTCGACATAGAAAACTCTGGGCTTGGCCCCTTTCTCCGGCTTACGGACCGAAACCTGCTGCAGAGAAACAAGACGCGAAATCGCACTTTGAGAATCACCCAGATTGCCTGCGATGATAGCCTGCTCGGGGCAGACGGTCACACAGGCGGGTTTCAGTCCTGACTCTACCTTGTGAGCGCAGTAGTTGCATTTTGCGGCTGTCTGCGTGCTCAAATCGATGTAGAGCGCGTCGTAGGGACAGGCAGCCATGCAGGACCTGCAGCCAATGCAATGGTCCTTGTCGAAGTCGACGATCCCGTCCTCACGGTGAAAAAGTGCGCGCGTGGGGCAGATGTTTACACAGGGAGCGTCTTCGCAGTGGTTGCAGCGCAGAACGGTGAAGTAGCGCCGCACATCCGGAAAGGCTCCCTTCTCGACGTACTTAACCCAGGTGCGAAAGTTCCCCAGAGGAACCTCGTGTTCTGCTTTGCAGGCGACCGTGCAGGCGTGGCATCCGATGCAGCGCCGATTATCAATGACGAAGCCATAGTCCATGATTTCAACCCGAAGAGCTGAAGCGAAGCTGGAAGCCGCGCGGCCGAATGCGAAGTCTATCCGTAGCAGGAAGCTTTTGCAACCAGAGGGAAAAGGAGGGCTGGCAGATTCACGATTGACGATTTACGATTGAAAGGCAGGAATCTCCAGATTATTCAACCGTCAATCATAAGTCGTCAATCGTCAATCCGGGATCAGCCGGCCACGGCGAGACTTTCACTTGGCGGCCTTGGGGAACTAGCTGCGTCCTACCTTGGTTGCGGCGTCGGCTCGGATGTTCTTCCACTCCTCCAGCGGTATGCCGAGAAAAGCATCCACCACCCTCGGATCAAGCTGGATACCGGAGATGCGGCGGATTTCGTCCCTGGCTGCCTCAAACGAAGTGGCAGGTTGGAAGGGGCGGTTCGAGGTCATGCAGTCCAGCGTATCGGCCACTGCGAAGATGCGTGCGCCCAAAGAGCTCTCTTCTCCTTTAAGCCCTGAGGGATACCCAGTGCCATCGTACCGCTCATGATGGTGCAGAACCAGCTGCGCGGCTCCCTGAAGAAACGTGATCCCTGAGAGAATCCGATATCCGATTATAGGATGCTTGCGCATCAAGACCCACTCGCTTTCCGCAAGCGGGCCCGGCTTGCGCAGCAATTCGTCCGGCACTCCGATTTTTCCGATATCATGCAGGACGGCGCCCTGCTGAATCACACGGATATCCCGTTCCGGCACTCCAAGTTTGCGTGCCAAACGCGTTGTGTAGAGGGTGACCCGGAGGGAGTGGCCTTCCGTGTCGGCATCCCGGCTATCCAGCGCTGTGCCCAGGGCCATAAGAGTGGAGTGGTACGTGTGCTGAAGCACTTCCAGAGCTTCCTTCAGCTGGCGGGTACGGCTCGTAACCTGTTCTTCGAGCGTGCGCTGATAGCTCCTGTTTTCGACCAGCAGGCGGCGCTTTTCCAACGCTCGAGCGACGCCGATGGACACCTCCTCCAAGCTGAAGGGTTTGGTGATGTAATCGTAGGCGCCATCTTTGAGGGAATCGACTGCCAGCTCGATGTCGACTACTGATGTGACGAGAATGACCGCAATGTCGGGACGGACACGCAGGGCTTCCTTCAACAGGGCAACGCCGCCCATGCCCGGCATCATCACGTCCGCGAGAAGAAGGTCGTATTCGGTGCTTGCCAGCATATTGAGGGCATCGTCGCCGTTCGCACAGCAGTCGCAGGAATACCCATGGTTGGAAAGCTTGCGGACCAGGATCTCCCGAACGATGACCTCATCATCCGCGATGAGTATTCTCGCCGGCCGGATCAGCAGTTCCATCGGATTTGAGTGCTGCGTATCCAGGGTGTTGCTAGCGGTGGACATATGGGCGCATTCAGGCTACCGGATAAAGATGTTTCCTTCCTTCACAGAGCACACGCGACACTCTTACCCCTGCGCTACATATCGACTGATTGGTCGAAATCATTGCCAACGATTTTAAGAAATGTGGCGATTGTGTGAGGGGGGGCCACAGACAGCTGCCGACACCGCAACGATACCTCATCAGTTATTGTCATTCGTCATTTTTATCCCCAGTAAGTTGCCTGCCCCGCTTTCTTCGTAGGAGTTCCTCATGCAGCGGCGCTGCGCCACTGATGATGAAATTGCGGATTGCGGATTGCAGATTGAAAAACAAAACGTTGTCTTGACAATCCGCAATCCGCAATCGCCAATCCGCAATTTCAGGGGAGATGCTCAGTCTTTCAAGAGCCCACCGCGGAACACCGGCTGGCCGGCGAGGGATATGTAATAGCCGTAGAGCGCGAGACTGACCGCCACCAGCAGGACGAGAATTGTTCCCGGCCCATACCATGCGAAAAAATCGGAGGTGAGCGGACAGTTCAGAAGGAGGAAGTTGTAAAACTGAAAGATGATTGCAGCAAGCAGACCAAAGCGCGCCAGTACCAGAATGTAGGCTGCCACCATCACGCCGACCACGAGCCAGTTTAGTGCAAGCTGGACTCCGAACAGCCTGCCTGCGCCGAAAGTAACCAACAGCCAGGCTGCACCGAATGCCAGCCATTCCTTGCGCAGAACTACAGACAACAAAAGCAGGACCACGAGGATGAACATGGGATCGCTGATAGCTTCTTTCTGCATGGCCAGGATCTGGCCGACCACGCCTGATACGCCGCGTAGTGTGCCGAGCGCCACGGAAGGAGGCTTATCTGGAGGAAATCCAAGTACCTTAACAGCAAGGTACATGTAGGCCGCTAGAAGGGTAGAGGCGGTCCCGAACAAAGCACCCAGCAACATGTCACGGCCGACTAGTGGATCGCGCAAGCTTCCCGCAAGCAACCGGGTCCACGAGATGATCCTATACGGCCATCTGCGCCGGACATAGGGTTCGAGCGCAATATAAAGAAGCCAGATTACGCCGGAATAGAACAGGGCCCACGCAACGGCCGTGTAAAAAAGGTCGATTTCCCCTACCATGCGGACGTGATGCGCCTGGAACAGCCATGCCAGCATCTGCGCCGCGAAAATATAGAGAGCCAGCCTGAAGGCCCCACGCCTGTCGCCTCGACCCAAACGCAGGTTGTGTCGGGCGAGCAGGGCACTGGTCAAGCTTCCCACCATGAAGATGACAAAGGAAAAGGCAAAAAAGGTTCGGCTTTGGGCGCCGTGCTGGTAGCCGGCACGGCCCTCTGCCGGCGTGTATACTTTAGCATCGGGGACAACGGTTCCTGGTCCGGCAATCTTGAACAAGACCGGCTTCCCGCGGTAGGAGGCCGCCTCGATATGTATCCTTACGAGAGGTTGTTCGGGAAAGGTTCCTTCCCATGCCTCCCGCCTATCGCTCATTTCCGGCGAGATCCAGTTGGATGGGACAGCTTGGAATCTCGTCATGTCTGCCAACCCTGCCGCAACGAACAGCATATTCCAATCGGGATTGGAGGATCCCCCTGGGTTTTCCACTTTGGGAGGAACAGCCCGGAATTCTATCAACCGTCCTGTTGTGTCCAGGCAAACATTTACCATCCCGGGGGATTCGAGCGGCGGGTCGTCAGGAGATACTTTGCCCTGGCTGTAGGCAACGAGATAACCGGGGCTTTGGCGGTACCAAAAATAGAGCGCCGCCGGTTGGCCGGTTGCGAGCTTGTTCCATCGGTCAGGCGATGGGTCATTCTTCACAACGTAGTCCAGATACTCGTCATTGCTGCGAAACCCATAGGCAGTATCAATCGGCGGTTCGGTATAGCCCAGTTTCTTCGCCAGAGCATTGGCGCGGTCTGCAAGCACCTCAGGACGATTGTCCAGCGGCACCGCGCGGTGCAGCAAGCCTTTACCCGACATCAAGACCATGAGAAAGAGGCAGACAAGAAACGCGACCATGCATGTTGAAGCCGCTGCCGGTCGGAGCGCGCGTTCCAAGGGTGAGGCCGCAACCATTTCGGGAGACGGCGTAACACCGGCCGCCAGCGCCGCGGCCAAAGGGTCTCCTCCGGGCAGAGCGGCTGCGATCTCCAAAGCAGTGGGCCGCGAGCGAGGGTCCTTCTCCAGGCAGCGCATGATCCAATGCTCCAGCTTGGGATCGAGGTACTTGATCAACCTGGACGGAGGGACCGGACTCGCCTGCTGGTGAAGCTTGATCAAGTCGGCAAGGGTATCGGCATGGAACGCCCTATGGCCCGTGAAAACCTCGTAAAGCACCAGACCGAGAGCATAGATATCGCTCTTAGGCGAAAACTCCCGGCGCAACAATTGCTCCGGAGCCATGTAAGCCGGCGTCCCTGCGTGCACTTGGTCGCCCACTTGATCAGCCAAGGCTGCCAGGCCGAAATCGGTGATCCGTACTTTCCCACGTCCATCTATCATGACATTTGCGGGTTTGAGATCCCGGTGCAGTACGTTGCTTTCATGGGCTGCGGCCAAGCCGGCACAGAGTTGGCGGGCGATGTCGACGGCTTTGTCTTTGGGCAGGCGGCCGATACGCCTCAGCAGGGAAGAGAGATCCTCCCCATCGATGTATTCCATTGAGAGAAAGTGCCGCCGTTGTTCTTCGCCTATGTCGAAGACCCGGCATACGTTGGGATGAGCAATTTGACGGGCGAGACGCACTTCTTGATGGAAGCGCGCCAGCGCGGCTCCGTCGAGAGCCAGGTTTTCGGGAAGGAACTTCAGGGCCACCTGCTGTCCGAGTTTGATATCCTCGGCTCTATAAACTTCTCCCATCCCGCCCTTGCCCAGCAGGCCGACAATTCGATAGCGTCCTGAGAGGATTGTGCCGGAGACGAATCTGGCCTGAGCGTAAACTCCTGAATGTGATGAAGAAGAGTATGGAACATCCCTCGTGAGAGCCTCACTACCTGGACTGTATTGAGGATGGGCTTTTGCCGCATTTTCCAACGCGAGCAGCGTTGGAAAAAGCTCTCGAATCCGCGCGGCGAGCTCGGGATATCGCCTCTCGTATTCCTGGATATCTGGACACTTGCCTTCGCGTGTCGCTCGCGTGAATTCCTCGGCCAGTTGGCCAAGTAACGACGATAGATCGGCTATCTCGCCGAGGGCAGCCCCGCAAGAAGGGCAGGAAGGGCTTTCATCAGGCAGAGTGCCCGAGCAAAAGGGACACTGGATCATCTCCGTGGCTCCATGCGAGGACAGGCTGATCTTCGACCGGATGCCAGGGCAGTGCAAGCAAAAAGAGCTGCTCGCCTTCGAGCGGGCAGGTCGCGCCCGCGAAGCGGGACGCCACAAGGCTATTTACACCCGGTGACTAGTGGATACGACGGTCCACATTTTTACCGCAGCAGCGCCGAGGCACTCCACAGAATCGGCGCCTGCCCGTGCAGATCTCCCAGGTTGCGCGGGCGGGTCAAGTAATAATTGAGATCGTTGAGCTTGTTCGTCCCTGCGCAAACGTTGGCGACATTGCCGTCGTTGTCGAGATTCTTGACCAGTCCGAGCCAGGCCGCGCGCGCAGCCCTGCCGTATGTCTTATTGTCGAGCCACCCGCCCTTGACCCCGGTGATCATCGCGAAGGTGAACATCCCCGTGCACGAAGTCTCAGACCAAGCTTCGCGGTGATCGATGAGCTGCCGCCACAGGCCATCCTCGCCCTGATACTTGAGCAGCGATTCCATCATTTTTCTATAGCCCTCCATGACCCGGGCTCGCTTTGAGTGGTTTTCCGGCAGAGAGCGCAGCAGCTCAGCCATGCCTGCGGCCACCCACCCATTGCCACGACCCCAATAGAAAGGGGTATCGAGAGCATGAAGGAACAATCCGTTCGGCTGTTGCAGCTTGTCCAGGTAAGCCGCCATGGCAAGCGCTGCACGGTCGATGTACTTAGGGTCACCCGTTGCGCGGTAGGCCTGCACCTGCACCGCTGTGATCATATACATATCGTCGATCCAGTAGCGGGCCTCGCGTGTAATCCCATCGGGTGTGGGGTCCTCCCACTGGCTGTCGGCAAATCCCTTACCCAAGTCCAGGTACTTCTGTTCCTTGGTCTGGATATAAATCTCCAGCGGCACGGCGCCGAAAATCCGAAAGTCCACGTGCGGGCTTTGCGAGATCATGCTGGAGTCCGGGGGGGTCAGCAGCCGATCAAGTTTCTTAATCAACCTGGCCTGGAGATCCTTGTCATTGGTCAGCTGTGCCACGGTCAGCGCGCCGTACCAGGTGCAGACTTCCGGGTAAATGATTCCGATGCTTGCTTTGCTTGGGTCCGATTGAGCTCGATAGGGGCGCACGATGAAGTTTTCGGCCACGCGCTTGCCGATTGCCTGCGGCGAAGCACCCTCGGGCCAGTTGCTGAATCCTTCCTGCTGCGCCCAGCCTTGGGCGACGGCCCCGATGATAACCATCCCGGCGACCAACAGGAGCACGAATGATCGGTAATCCCTATGCATGTTTGTCCTTCCGTCGCACAATAGAGGTGGCTGACTTCATCAATCCGGTCAGCTATAAGAGCCAATGGCCTTGCTTCTTGATCTCCTCGTGTTAAATAAACTGCGCACTACGTTTGATGACCATAGCACGATCATGTCTATAGATCAAAACGCCCCTATCCCCGCAATGCGGCAGGACAGCGTTGCTGATCTCGCACAATCTCGGCTTTTGATGGTCAAACCAGCTTTTCGGCTGTCTCATCAAGCAGAGCAAGGTATGATCGAAGGGGGAGTCGGGGAGTAAAACAATGCCCCAAGATAAAATCCCTATTAATCACAGTCCTATGAAGATCCTATCTGTGCCGCTGACCAGTTCTTTCAGCCTCGAGGGCGGATCGTTTGGCCAGCAGGGGGAGGCAATAGTCATTCTGCCCCCTCCCGTTGCGATGTTCGATCAACTCTCGGGTTGGCTATGCAGCCAAACACCGCCAGATCCAAGCGGGTTCAGCACCGCAATGATCGGAATCTGCGCGGCCGCTCTCTGCTTGCGCTGGGGCACCTATCGGGCGGTCCTGCTGGATGAACACAAACCTCTCGACCCACGAGTCGGATCGGCGGAGATCAGCATGATCTCCGACCCCGACATGAAACGCATTAACCTTGAGTTTTCCGAAGGATGGGGTCACATCTGTCAAATGTAGTTTTTGGATTAGGAGCCGCCATGCTAGGTGACGCGAAAAGCCCAAGGTGACCAAACGGGCATTAGGGTGGGCTGCAGCAATAACACCGGCGGTCGCGATGATACCTTCTAATATGGAAACTTTATTCTACAGATACGACCCCACGCTCGACAGGTGGAGGAGAGGCCGTCCAGTTCACTCGTAACGGCGGGGTATCCCCGATTGAATCGGTAGACGGAAAATATGTGTATTATCGAAAAGGTCAAGACCTGTGGAAAATGCCCGTCCAGGGCGGCGTGGCCAGAAAAGGATCCGCAAATAGATGGAAACGGTCGCGAAAAGCGGTTATTTAAGCGCCATTCATCACTGTCCCCGGATCGTCGGAGGATAACAATGTCCTCCCATACCAAACGCGAAGCTGCCGGCGGCAGCGTGCTCTGAATGCGCCCGTAGCCCCGTCTTCCCAAATCTGTCGGCGATCAGACTTTCAAGGTCTTGAGATAGGCGACGCTCTGCTGCGTGAGCTCCCAGTTCTGCTCGACGAAATAGTTCTTGACCCCACCCCTCTTCGCCGCGGTGAAGGTTTTGACCCAGTCGATGGAGCCCTTCCCGACCGCAACCTGCGGGCGTCGGCCCCCGCGTCCGCCCTGCCCTGCCGGCGCACCCGGTGTTGGCGGTGGAGTCGTGACCGGGGCGTTCATGTCCACGTCCTGCACGTGCATCGAGATGAAGCGGCCCGGGTACTTCAGGAAGTATTCGGCGCCAACGAGGCCCGCCGTGATGGTTGACATCTGGAACTGGAACTTGACCAGCTTCGGATCGAGCAGATCGAACAACATGTCGTAGGTCCGCTTGCCATCGACCATAGAGAGCTCAAAACCCTCGTTGTGCAGACCCTGCTGGATGCCGGCCTTGGCCGCGACGGCGGCGATCTTGTTGTATTCATCCGCCGCCCTCTTCACTTGTTCCATCGTGGGGCTGTTCCCCCCGTTTCCGTCACCAAGGCTTGCCGTTATCATTTGCCTGATGCCGACTGCTTTCGCCCACGCGATACTCTTGTCCTGGTTTTTGCGGAGCTCAGCCAAGCTGAAGTGGCCGCTCTCGGCCTTTATGCCGTGATCGGCCAGGATCTTTTTCACCTCTTTCCCGTTCGCGAGGACGGCGAAATCAGCGCCGTAACCAATCGGCGAACATAGCTCGAGCCTCGTCACGCCAATGCCGGCCATCATTTTGACAAACGCAGGAAAGTCCTTGAGCATCGAACGGAGGGGATAGATCTGACTTCCAATCGGCAGGCCCAGCGGATTGGCCCCAAGTTCGCCCGCATTGGCGGCTAGAAGCCCGGCCACCACGGAACCGGCTGCCGCCTTCTCCAGAAACTCTCGTCTCGATATTTCAGCCATAGAAACTTCTCCTCAGGGGTTGAATGAGTCCGAATCGAATCCAAACATGCCCCTATGGTCACACAACTCGCAGGTGTTTGGAAAGGACCTGGCGTACTCATAAGAGCCTGCAGATGTGAGGTACACCAGATGGATATGATCTTGGGGCCCTCGGTGATCTGGTATGGCGATGTGTTTGGCACCAAGGCGCACCACATCCTCGTGCAGCACTTTGCGAAGCTCACCGTTGGAGAGATCCATGAGCTTCCGATTCAGCAGAGGCGCGGCCCCCGTGGCCTCCAGCGCCTGTCTTCGACATCCAGAAAAATGCGACGGGACCTCTCCGGCAGAGAGGATGTGATATTCCGATAGTCCGTATATGCCCTGTGCCGACATGAAGTACCGGACCGTACAGCTGTCCTCCTCATCGTAACTGTTCCACCGAGCCTGAAAGTACGGACTGATGCTCGCGCGAGTATTCATCTGCGATTCGGAGGAGAGGAGGATTACCTCGCGCTCCGAAGGTGTGTCGTCTTCTGTGCATGAATATTGAATGCTCCCGCGGGCGACCCTTCTTGTTCCCGCCAGGGCTTCGGCGATGCTGGTTTTGCCCGAGCCCGCGGGCCCGATCAGCACCCACCTCTCACCCATCCGGATGGTCCAGTTCATGTTCCTGAACAGAACACGTCGATCCCGGGCAATTGAGACATTCTTCAATTCCAGCAGCGGCGGCTTCATAAGTTGATCGGTGCCGGACCAGGCTATCTTCATGTGTTTGTGATGGTTGAATTATCAAAAATGGCTGAAATCACCCCTTACGTTCGATTTTGGCCCGGCATATTTTCTGTCTGGCCTGCAGTGTCAAGGTTGTCGTTGGCAGACATGTAATTGTCAAAAAACACCCCCTCAAATAGAAATCTAAGCCGCCGTATTTTCCTCCCTGGAGCGAACAAACTCATTTCATTCAACGATTTGTTCTGGTCCGGCACCGATTCCTTCCCATGAGGTGCTTTCCTATGACTTACGCCGAGGCTTGGCGGCGCCCACTAAAGGAGCAACGCTTTCGACAACGGTCCCCGAGTGATCAGGGGCGTCAAATGTATGTCGTGCTTTCTGCACCTCCTCGATGTGAGCCTCCGCCCAGGAACATATTCCGGCCACAAGCTTGACCAGGGAGCGGCCGAGATCAGTCAGAGAGTATTCGACACGCGGGGGAACGCTCGCATAAAGGCGCCGGTTGACGATCCCGTCGCGCTCCAGGCCTCGCAGAGTGCTCGTCAATGCCTTCTGCGATATGCCGCTGATCGCCCGACGAAGTTGCGAAAAACGCAACGTGCCGTCGGCGAGGCGGCGGATGACCAGCACCGTCCACTTGTCGGCAATCCGGTTGCCCTCCCGTTGCATCTCGGGGTGCTCGCCAGGGGACATGGCGTGGTTGTGGACCACTGCGTTTTCCACCGGTGCAAGCTGACGGTGGTGTTTTGGGGAGCGCAAGGAGGGACCGCGAACGGGGACGCGATGCGGTATTGCCTCGCCGTCGACAACTACGGTTGCGGGCTCTGGACGACCCAACCCGGCGATGATTTCGAGTTCCGGAATAACATCATTTCCGGGAGCTAGTATGCCTGGATTCGTGAGGGCGGCCGCAGACACTATAAAATCGTCAACTCGATTTTTGCAGGCAACACCAATCTCGTCGGAAGCGGCGCCGGGCCGGCACTCAACTTCCAGCCCCTCGATCCGGCAATAATGGAACTCTCGCCCTCTATCCCGGTGGTTGACGGACCGGTCAAAATTGTCAGAGAAGAATCCAGGCGGGACTTCCTCCACGTAGCTGAGGGAACCTTGGGCAGCGATCTTGGTGCGGGATTGTTCACAAAAAAAGCGTGAACTGCATACCGCCACGCTTCATTTCGGCCCTCGCAATCTCTCGAAAGCGGGGACGCTGCCCTGTTTCCCATGAGGCACATGCCGGCCGTATCAGCCCGACCAGGGCCGGCTGAGACGGGAGCAGGGCAGCGTCCCATTTCCCCCGAGGATGGGGTCACATCTGTCAAATATAGTTTTTGGATTAGGATCCGCCATGCCAGGCGCCGAGAAAAGCCTGACGTGACCAAACGGGCATTAGGGCGGGCTGCAGCAATAACACCGGCGGTCGCGGTAATACCTTCTAATATGGAAACTTCATTCTACAGATACGACCCCACGCGACGCGAGGGAATCCATCTGGCTGGAAAGGTGATCGGTGTCGCGAGGAACTGTGTAAAGGCTCCGCTCCCATGACGCACGGTTTTCCATGCATAGGTAAACAAAGACTTCCGGGGCGGCCTGATGAATCCATGCGCGCATCTTGGAATAGAGCTCCTCGCGTATGGGACGAAAATAACGCAGCTTGCCGTGGTGGCCGGGAACGAACTCTCCGTATGGTATTTTCGATTTGGGAAATCTTTGCCGGACGATTTCCTTCAGGTGCGGGGTAAAGCGCAGAGCACCGAGGCTGACCCATGCAATCCGCTCGGGATCGACGGCTTGGAAGACCTCCTGCACGGCCTCCCTGTAATCCGCCTCCCAGCCTTCGTAGTCTATTATTGGGTCGAAGTGGAATCCGATCCTGTAACCCCACTCCTGGCACTGCCGGGCTGCAGCCAGCCGGTCCTCGAGAGATGCCGTCTTCAGCTCCTCCGAACGACAGATCCGCTTCGAATTGACCGACCACGAAACTATCGTGCGGCCGAGGTGGTCCAAATCTCTCAAGTTCTCGATCTCGTCGGATTTGGTTTTTAGTTCCAGCACTCCGTTCGGGAGTGTGGCGAATAGTGGCACGAGCAGGCGTGAGCAATGTGTGATCTTATCCAGCGCCAGGGAGTCTGCCATCTCTCCCGTGCCGATTCGAAAGAAACGGTTAGGCGCCTGAGCCAGCCTCTCACGGATCTCCTCCATCAATTGGTGGAGGTTGGTGAAGACTATAAGCGCCGGGTTATCCAGGTAGGACTGCAGGATGCAGTAAGTGCACTCAAGATGGCAGTTAAAAGCATAATTCACGACGAAGTAATTGCAGCAGATCTCCGCTCCGGAGCCCGGGCACTCCTTCATGAAGCGCCCCCGATGGCGAGCTAGAATCAACGTCCTCTTGCCGCTCGCGTGGGGATCGGAGGCGCTGTTGAGCTCGGGGATTATTGAATCCACTTGCTGTATCGTGCGGACCGGGATACCCGGCAGCCTGCTCAGAATGTCACGGGCGTGGGCGTCGTTCCAGGACTCCTCCTGAACCAATATCCTCTCCGGACGGTAGGGGATCATGCCCATTCTTCAACTCACGCGAAACAATTCTTCCAGTGCGGGTGCCTCGGCTGCCTCCCGCAAAGCCGATGCGATCTCGCGAAAACGCTGCGCCGAGGCAACGTCGAACTCGACGCGCAGGCGGGGTGTCTCGAAATGCGGATCTGGGCTGATCCGGACGGCGCCCGGCAGCCCGAGTTGCTTCTTCTCGACCTGGAATCTCTCCTCAGCCTGAGACAAGCGCGGATTTCTCCAGCGATAGAGAAGTTCGTAGATCTGCTCGCCTTTTTGAAACGGAGAAAGACGAGAGTCCCCCAGAATGGAATGTATCTCCGCACGCTCGAAGACCTCTCCCAAGGCCGTATCCGTTATCGACGCCAACTCCTCCGCCAGATCCAACATCTCCCGCTGCCGGCTCGCGCTGAGCCGGACCCTGGCCAGCAGCGAGGCGAACCTGTACTGCGCTTCCCGGGGCGAGCCGGAAAGCCGCTCCGCGCTGGCAAGCGTCAAGCGACCATCGTTGAACATTCTCCGCAGGTCTGGATCAAGAACATGCAGGCCGAGGTATGTCCGCAGCACGTTTTTGTGCGTCGGGAGTCCCAACAGAGGAAGATAGGCCTCCACAAGAGTGTCATGCGCCACTTCGCATACACCTTTAAGTGTAAAAAGAATCCGCGCTTTTTCCAGGGGGCTGAACTCCCGGTGCGAGAGATTATCGAAAATCGCCAGCCGGAACGCCTCGAGGCGGCTGCAGCCGGCCGAGGCGCGAGTCTGCGCCAGTGCGACTGTACGGCCCAGCTCGCGCAGGGCCCGCAACCTCCGGAACCCGCACACGATGATTCGGCGCGACGATTCCTCAATGAGCAGGGCCGGGTTGAGCTGACCGATTGCAGCCAACGAAACCCGCATCGCAGCGGAATCCACATCCTCGCTGATGCGGAAGGTTTCATCCACGAAGTCGATGCTGTCCAGCGGAACCTCTTGAAAGATCATGTCCAAAAGAATATCACCACAGAGGCACGGAGATCACGAAGACTCTGCCCCACTCCGAAGTTTGGTGTCCAGGATTTGGATCCTTAGTGGGTACCTATTAGTTTTAAAACACAGAAAACTTGGACGCGGATTTGCACGGATTTTCACGGTCCCCCAGTTGTAAGCAGATCGGATGAGCTTTTGCCGCCACCGCATGGGCTGCCTCCAGCCAACGTCTTTGCCCGAGCCCCGCGGGAAAACGCGCCCGGTTTGCAGTCATGGACAATCTGCCTCTGAGGTGCGCTTTCCCGCGGGGCTCGGGCAAAGACGTTTCAGCGCGAAGCGCTGGCCCATGCGGTGGGCGGCAAAAGCTCATCCGATCTGTGTAAATCAGTGTATATCCGTGTACCATTTTGCTTCAGCGCTCTCTCCCCGTTGAGAATAATCGATTCCAGTTAGGAGAGACTCGACTTGGAGTTCGGAGTTAAGTCGTGGACACCAAATTTCGGTGCCTCACTGGTTGATGTTGTACGTTCCGACATTTTGGGATATAAGACATTTAATATTGAGGTAACCGTCGGCAAGGATCCTCAAGGATCCTATAAGGAAGGAGATACCGACATGACTTCCCCGTCCTTCTCATTGATTTCCCAAAGAGCGTTCTGTTTCGTAGTACTCGCATTCCTGGCGTTCGGGCAGAAGTACCTGCCCGGTCAGGAACAGGAAGCTCCAAAATACACCGTAGAGGAATACAAGGCCTACCAGGACATCGCCTCCGAAGCGAGCCCGGTGAAGAAAACAGGCCTGGTCGTAACATTCCTTAAGACCTATCCCCAGTCTGCGCTGAAGCCCAATGTGGTTGCGGCGTACCAGGGCGCGATAAACGACCTGCAGAAAGCCCAGAATTGGCAGGAGATAATCACGCTCGGACATCAGTATCTGGCTGCCGTATCGGACGACATATTCACAATCTCCATGCTCGCCACTGCCTACCAGCAATCTAAAAACTACAAGCAGTTTGTCGCTTTCGGCGAAAAGGTGTTCGCCCATAAGCCGACCCCGAACATCGCTTACTACCTGGCGAAAGCCTACCTGGAGATGAACGACAACCCGAAGTTCCTGCAGTGGGGTGAAAAGACGGCACAGCTGATGCCGGAGAATCATGAGATTCTGCTCGAGCTCACGCGTAGGTTTGGAGCCTCCCAGAACAATGCGCAGGCTGCAAAGTATGCGAGATTGGCCATAAAGGCGATGCAGTCCGCGAAGATGCCGGAAGGTACTCCTGAACAGACCTGGAAACAGTACCAGACCAATCTCTACGGTATCTGCTACGCCGTGACCGGCAACGTGGCCTACGAAAACAGGGACTACAACTCAGCAGTGACTAACCTCGAGAACGCGCTGAAGTATTATAAGAAGAACGATCTGGTCTACTACAATCTGGGACAATCCTACTGGCAACTGAACAAGATCGATATGGCCATGCTTAACCTCGCGAAGGCGTATCTCCTGAACGGAAGCACTTCAAGAGCGGCAAAAGGGCACCTGGACAACCTTTACAAGACAACACACCAGCAGTCTCTCGCCGGCGAGGATCGAATAATTACCAGAGCCCAGCAGGAGCTAAAACAGTAAACATTGGTCACTGGTCAGCATGTGCTGGCCAGTGACCACTGAGATCTTCGGCAGCACTCAGTCCCCTATGAGTCGAATGCTGGTTTTGTCGGCGGTGGATTTGCAGCGCGTGCTCCCTATGCCCGCGGCAATCGATGCTATGGAGGAGGCATTCGCGCTCAATAGCGACGAGTTTCAGATCCCCGTCCGCAGCCAATTTCCCCTCCGGGAATCGAACGGGATTTTTCTTTTGATGCCGGCTCACGCGGCCCGGCTTGGCAAGATCGGCATAAAGCTCGTCAGTGTTTTTCCCGGCAACGCCTCACGCGGGATAGATCCGGTTCAGGCTTCCTACCTGTTGTTTTCCGGAGAGGATGGACGGCTCCTGTCCATCATGGACGGCAAGTACATTACGGCGGTGCGCACCGCTGCTACCTCCGCCGTTGCCACGAAGTGGATGGCGAGAAAAAGCGCCTCGCGGCTCAGCATTTTCGGGACGGGTACTCAGGCAATCTATCATTTGAGGGCGGTTTCCCTGGTGCGCCCGATTGCGGAGGCGCGGATCTGCGGCTTGACTACCGAAAACTCCGCCGCGTTTGTCAAAGCGTGGACGCAGGAGTTCCCTTTTCCACTGCTTGTCTCATCCAGCAACGAGGCCGCGACCCAAGCCGACATCCTGTGCACATGCACAGATTCGTCTTTGCCCGTATTCCAGGGCTCGGTGTTGAAGGAAGGAACGCATATCAACGCCGTTGGAGCTTTCCGGCCAAACACACGGGAACTTGACGATGATGCCGTTCGATCGGCGCGCATTGTCGTGGACACCATGGACGGGGCGATGGCCGAGGCAGGCGACATCTTGATTCCACTGGCCGGCGGCGCCCTCACCGCCAGGCAGATCGTGGGAGACCTGGCACAAGTGATAGCAGGGAATGCCGCCGGCCGCCTCAACGAGGGCGAGGTCACGATTTTCAAGTCCGTCGGCTTTGCTCTCCAGGACCTCGTCACCGGGATCAAAGCATACGAGTCGGCGCTCCAATCCGGCCTTGGCCGTGAGATAAACCTCTAAAAACTAAACTACAAAGGTCACGAAGACCGCAAAGAACATAGGGCGGCTTTTTCGTGGTCTTCGCGGTTTAGTTTTTCATGAACATTATAATGGGTTCCTCAGACGTGGTGGTTATCGGCGGCGGCATTGTCGGCGCGAGCGTCGCCTACCATCTGGCAAAGGCGCAAGCGGGGAGAATCGTACTACTCGAGCAGGAGAGCTTGCTCGGCACGGGATCCACGGGGCGCTGCGCCGGAGGTTTTCGCCACCAGTTCTCATCGGAGATCAACATCCGGCTTTCGCTTGAGAGCGTGCGCATGATCCTCTCCTTTTCAGACGAACTGGACTACCCGGCGGACGTGCATCAGAACGGTTATCTGTTTCTTCTCTCGAAACCCGAAGAAGCAGAGACTTTCAAGAAAAACGTCGCCTTGCAGAACAGCTGCGGCGTTCCTTCCATCTTCCTTCCTCCAGGTGAGATCGCACGCCTGGCTCCACACGTTGCCCTGGACGAGATCCTGGGCGCGACCTACTGCCCATGGGATGGCATCGGCGATCCCAATGGAATGACCCAGGGATACGCAGCAGCAGCTCGCAGGCTGGGCGTGAATTTCCGGACGGGAGTTGCCGCTCGAGGCCTGCACATTTCAGGCAACCGAATCGAAGCGGTGGAAACAGACGCGGGCACTATTCCTTGCGGCGCCGTCGTGAACGCCGCCGGACCGCATGCACGCGAAGTCGCAGCTTTGGCCGGAGTGGACCTTCCCGTATATCCGGAGAGGCGGCACATATACACCACGGCACCATTCGCTCGGGCGCCCAAGGACTTCCTCATGGTGATCGACTTCAGCAGCACTTTCTATTTTCATCGAGAAAGCGGCGGCGTTCTCATGGGAATGGGCAACCCCGAAGAGCCCAAAAGCTTCAATCTGAACGTTGATTCACGGTTCCTTGATAAGGTACTGGAGGTTGCGCTGAGGCGGTTTCCCGGACTCGAGGAGGCCCATGTCAGCCGTGCCTGGGCCGGCTTGTACGAGATGAGTCCCGACGCGCTTCCCATTCTTGGCAGGGTGAGGCAGATCGAGAACTTCTACCTGGCAAACGGCTTCAGCGGGCATGGTTTCCAACACGCTCCGATTACGGGGAAGCTTGTCGCTGAAGAGATAGTTCTAGGCAAAGCCCAATCCCTCAATATCGATTCGTTGCGACTCGAACGCTTTGAAACGATCTCAACCACACGCGAAGTCAACGTGGTCTGATTGGATTGAATCATCGAACTGTCCGCGAGAGTGGGCCTCCAGGTTGGCCATCCAAGTTCGTCTCACCAGTACCGCAGGGAGTAGAAAAGAAGCTTCTGATACTCGAAAAACAGATTCTTGATGTTTTCCCGGCGGGTCCACCAGCCGTCTGGATCGAACTCGAAGCTCGGCGGTCCAGGATGTACCGAAACAGTGATATCGCTGCCGCGGAAAATGCGATGAAAGATCACGCGGCTTCGGCGTGAGTGGAAGTTCGAGGTAACTACGATCAAGCGATTCAATCTGTGGCTCTCCATATAGTCAAGGTACTTCCGGGCCTCCGCCACTGTGCTTTCGTTGTATCCATCCAGCACCAAAACGCAGTCCTGGGGAACCCTCATGTATCTGAGAACCTCAAGAGCTATCTCGTGTTCCGCGAGCACGTGGATTCCGTAACGTGCCAACTCCTCTGAACGGTAGCGGTAGTCTTCCCGTGTGATGAGAATCCGCGGAGCCAAACCTTGGAGATACAGATCCGCCGCTGCTCGTCCCCGGATCACGCCGTTGCCGCAGAGCACTGCTATGGCATCTGCCTTCTGCAGCGGATCCGAAACCACAAGGAAATTGCCGACACCGGTGAAAATGGGCTTGCGCAGGACGTAGAAGGTTCCACATAGCACCACGGCAATGAAAAGGAAGTACAGGAGCCGCCTTCTACTTTTAGCCATAACCGACAATCAAATCACGAAAATCGTCGTGATGTTAAAAACTCCCAGAGGATGCCGCATTTTGGAAGCATGTGATCCCTTAGGTGGATCTAAGAGCCGCGAGCGAATCGAGCGGACTCCCATAACATGATTCTATGCCTTCTCAGACACAAATCATAAAAGCCTTAATGGGTCAGAAGCCTAGCCCTCATGCTGTGTGATTCCGCTCCCTGAGGTCGCGGCTCTGAACGCCTCTTTACGGGGCAGCGTGCCCACGGGTTAGGGCGCAGAATGAACAATGACGAATAATAAGATCCGCCGAGGTATTCGTCATTCGTAATTCGTCATTCGTCATTCACTTGGGCTGGGGCTCGACAACCAGCCGGGTGTCCACGGCTGCCGGCAGGGATTGTGCTTCTGCACCGGTCACTGCCTGGCGACCGAAATGCGCACGCAGGAAGTTCTGGAAAGACTCCAAGTAGAGGTAATAAACCGGGGTGATGTAAAGCGTCAAGAGCTGCGAGAAAAGTAGCCCGCCAACCACGGCCAGACCAAGCGGACGCCGCGACTCGGCACCTGAACCGAATCCGAGGGCGATCGGCAAGCACCCCATGAGCGCTGACATCGTAGTCATCATAATGGGACGGAACCGAATCATGCACCCCTGGTAAATGGCTTCGGCCGGAGACTTCTCTTCTTTTCTTTGAGCCTCGAGCGCGAAGTCGATCATCATGATGCCGTTCTTTTTAACGATGCCGACCAGCATGATCACTCCCACAAAGGCATAGACGTTCAGATCCATGTGGAAGAGCTTCAGAGTGGCCAGAGCGCCGAAGCCGGCGGCGGGAAGACCCGACAATATGGTCAGCGGATGAATGAAGCTTTCGTAAAGAATGCCCAGGACTATATAAATGACCAGAATAGCCATCAGGAGCAGCAGACCCAACCCTTTTACCGAGGATTCGAAGGCCTGCGCTGATCCTTGAAAGCTGCCGCTCATGGTCGTCGGAAGTGTGCTGCTCACGACCTTGTCGACCGCCGCCACTGCTTCACCGAGCGCCACCCCCGGCCTCATGTTGAAAGAAAGAGTCACGGACGGAAGCTGGCCCAGGTGGTTGATCTGATAGGGACCAACACCGGTCGTCACGCGCGCCACGGCATTCAAGGGCACCAGACTGCCGCTGCTCGATCGGATGTACAGCATCGATAGGGCAGCAGGATCTCGCTGGTATTGCGGCTCCAGCTCCATGATGACCCTGTACTGATTGTTTGGAGCATAGATGGTCGAGACCTGCCGCGATCCATAGGCGGTATAAAGCGCATCTTCGATCTGCGCTGCACTAACCCCAACCGCGGAGGCTTTGTCGCGGTCGATTTCCACGCTTACCTGCGGATTTTTGATTTGCAAATCGCTGTTGACATCCTGCAACTCGGGCAACTGGCTCAGCTTCGATTCGAGTACCGGAGCATACTGATAGAGATCCTGAGTATCCGGGCTCTGGACAGTGTACTGGTAGAGGCTTTTGGTCAGCTGGCCGCCGATGCGGATCGGCGGTGGGTTCTGCAGGTAGACACGCATACCAGTAACTCGTGCCAGTTTGGGACGCAACTCCTGAATCACTTCGTCAGCGCTCAGCTTGCGTTCGGAGCGTGGTTTCAAGCGAAAAAAAACGCGGCCCTGGTTGCTCGTACCTGCGAAGGCGCCTGAAGCACCGACGCCTGCGCTATAGGACATGATGTTTGGGTCCTCGCTCAATACTTTCGCGACTGCCTGCTGGTGCGCGACCATGGATTCATAAGAGATTCCCTGTGCGGCTTCGGTGAAACCGAAAAGCAGCCCCGTGTCCTCGCTGGGGAGAAAACCCTTGGGTATCGATATGAACAGATAGACGGTTGCCACGAGGACGGCGGCAGAAACAAGCATCGTCACGAGCCGGTGGCGCAATACTTTCTTCAGACTCCAGTCATAGGTGCCGCGCATCCCATCGAAAAATCGCTCCGAAACTGCATAGAGGCGCCCATGCCGTTCTTCGCTGTGAGGTCGAAGGAAACGGCTGGACGCCATTGGAGTCAGGCTGAGTGAAACCACGCCGGACACCAGGATGGCAACGCCAATCGTCACGGCAAATTCATGCAGCAATCGTCCCAGGATGCCGCCCATGAAGAGCACAGGGATGAACACGGCCGCCAGAGACAACGTCATGGAAAGAATGGTAAAGCTAACCTCCTTGGAGCCGCTCAGCGCTGCCTGGAGCGGCCTCTCCCCCATCTCGATGTGGCGCACGATGTTTTCGAGCATCACGATCGCGTCGTCGACAACGAACCCGACCGAGAGGGTGAGAGCCATCAGTGAGAGGTTGTCCACGCTATAGCCCAACAGATACATGACGGCAAAGGTGCCGACGATCGACATGGGAAGCGCCAGGCTGGGGATGATGGTGGCCGAAATGTTTCGAAGGAATAGAAAAATCACGAGGACCACGAGACAAACGGTCAAAAACAGGGTGAACTTGACGTCATTCACAGAAGCCCGGATAGACTCAGAGCGGTCGTACATGATGGCCATGTCGACCGAAGCGGGGATCTGGGCACGAAGCGAAGGCATCAGCTTTTTAATGGCATCCACTACCTGCACCGTATTGGTTCCAGGCTGACGCTGGATTGTAAGAGTGATTGCCCGCGCCGCGTTGTACCATCCCGCAACCTTGTCATTCTCCACGCTGTCGAGAACCCTGCCAATATCCTGAAGGCGGACGGGCGAACCATTTCGGTAGGCCACGATCAGGGGACGGTAGGCGGCAGCATCCATCAGCTGGCCGTTGGCTTCGACCGTGAAGGCCTGAAACTTGCCGAAGAGAGTCCCGGTCGGCAGGTTCACATTGCTTCGGTCAACCGCGCTCGATACTTCATCGATGCCGATGCCTCGCGTCGCGAGAGCCTTCGGGTCCAACTGGATGCGAACGGCATACTTCTGAGAGCCGAATACCTGGACTTGGGCCACACCGCTGACCATGGAAATCCGCTGCGCCATGAACGTCTCTGCGTATTCGTCGACAGTGGACAGCGGAAGGGTGGGTGACCTTAGAGTAACGTACAAAATCGGCTGGTCGGCGGGATTCACTTTCTGATAGGAGGGCGGGCTGGGCATATCGCGTGGAAGCTGCGATTGAGTCTTGGCAATCATCGCCTGGACATCTTGAGCCGCCGCGTCAATGTCCCGGCTCAGATTAAACTGAAGAGTAATTGTGGTGAACCCGTTTGTGTTCGCCGAGTTCATGGAGTCCAGGCCGGCTATCGTCGAAAATTGGCGCTCGAGAGGGGTCGCCACGGCGGAAGCCATCGTGTCAGGGTTGGCCCCTGGAAGGCTTGCAGAAACCATAATCGTGGGGAAGTCCACATTAGGAAGATCGCTGACGGGAAGCATCCGATACCCCATGATGCCGAAGAGTATGATGGCCAGCATCACCAGGGTTGTCATGACCGGCCGGCGAATGAAAATCTCTGCAATGTTCATGATCAGCTCCCCTGCTTTACTTCCACCGGCTCCTTGATTTGGACCTTGGCCCCAGGAACGAGCCGGAGTTGCCCATCCGTGACGACCTTCTCGCCCGGCTGAAGCCCTTTTTCAATAACGGCCTCTCCACCAATTACTCGTCCTGGTGTAACCAGCCGCGACTCAGCGGTGAGATCCGGCTTCACCACAAAGACGTACGGGCCCTGTTGTCCCGACTGAACGGCTTCGTTTGGCACCACAATGGCGTTGGGTTGTGACGCCAAAGTGACCACCACATTCACGAACTGCCCGGGCCAGAGGCGCCTGTCACTGTTTACATAGGTAGCCTTGAGCTTGATCGTCCCTGTCGTGCTGTCCACAGCGTTATCTATGAATGTCAGCACACCGTGAGACGGTGACTCCGTGGTGTTGGCCGGAACTGCCTCAACCTTTACTTTGCCAAGGGCCATGTAACTTCGGATTTCCGGCAGATATTGCTCGGGAACCGCGAAATTCACGTAGATAGGGCTCAACTGATTTATGACCACCATGGCAATGTCGTTTGCTTTGACGACGTTACCCTGGTGCACGATCAGGCTGCCGGTTCGTCCTTCGATAGGCGAACAAATCGTGCAGTACCCCAGTTGTATCTTGGAATTGTCGAGGGCAGCGCTGTCTGCCCGTATCGCTTCGCTTGCGTTTTCGATAGCCGCCTGGTCGGCGCGGACGGCCGCCTCCAACGCCTCCGCGTTGGTTCGATACTGGTCATACTGCTGCTTTGCGGCCACCCCTTTGGCAACCAGTTGCTCGTAGCGGCGACTCTCCACAGCTGCATTTTGGGCCTGGGCGGTATCCCGCGCCAGGTTGGCCTTCGCCTGCTGCAATTGGGCGGTATCTTTCGCCAGGTTGGCCTGGTTGCGTCTCAAGTCTGCTTGAAATGGCCTTGGATCGATCTCGAACAGTGGTGCCCCATTCCTTACTTCCTGCCCCTCCGTGAAGTTCACCTCGACGATCTCGCCATTGACCATCGATTTTATGGATACGGTGGAGTATGCCTCAACTGTCCCTATGACTCTAATCTGGACCGGCACATCTTTGATCAACACGGCTGCAACGGATACAGGAACCGCCTGGCTCATCGCAGACGGCATCTTCTGATCTGGAGGAGTGGAGCAGCTTGAGTACCAGAGGATGAGGCACGAAGCAGCCAGGATGGATATAGTCCGACAAACCGCTCTGAGTACAACTTTATTCCTCGCCCGTTCACATTTCATAGTAGGTATCCATAGGTCCGGCTGATATCAGGCTCCGTTGCGTCGCAACTGATTTTTCACCAACGCAACCGTTATTTTACTTAGTGCATGGCCGCCATTGCCAGAATGATCTCACCCCAGAGAGGACCCCACGATGACACAAGGACCACGATGATTCTTTGTGAACGTCGTGTCATTGTGTTGTCCTTTGAAAACTCGCTATATGAGGTTGCGCTTCCGAGCCGCGCATGCGAGTTCGTCCCTGAACTTCGGATGGGCGATCCCGATCAGCGCCTGGGACCGCTCGCGGATGGTTTTGCCATGCAGATAGGCAGTTCCATACTCGGTGATCACGTAATGGACATCACCCCGCGAGGTCACCACTGCGGCGCTCTCCTTCAGGTACGGAACGATCCGGCTGATGCTCTCTTCCTTCGCCGTCGAGGGCAGGGCAATTATGGGCCTTCCCCCCTTGCTGCGCGCGGAGCCGCGAATGAAGTCCACCTGGCCGCCGATGCCGCTGTAAAAACTTGGCCCGATGGAATCCGCGCAGACTTGGCCGGTGAGATCCACTTCAATTGCGGAGTTGATGGCAACCTGCCGGTCGTTGCGGCTGATGACGAAGGGATCGTTGGTGTACTGGCTGGGATGAAACTCGAATATGGGATTGTTGTCGATGAACTCGTACAGGCGCCGCGTTCCGAGAACGAAGCAGAGGATGATTTTCCCAGTGTGCAGTGTCTTTCTCTCGTTGGTGATTACGCCCTTCTCGATCAGATCTATTACGCCGTCGCTTACCATCTCGGTATGGATCCCCAGATCTTTTTTGTCGACGAGGTAGTTCAGGACAGCATCGGGAATTTCTCCAATGCCAAGCTGCAGCGTGGATCCGTCTTCGATTAGGTCGGCGATGTTTCGCCCAATACGCCGTGCCACCTCCGAAACTTGACCTTGCGGATGCTCCAGTACGTCGTCCGAACCTTCGACGATGTGATGTATCTTGTTTAAGTGGATGAAGGAATCGCCGAGCGTCCGGGGCATCTTTGGATTCACCTGTGCGATGACGACGCGCGCGTGATCGGCCGCCGTCTTGGTCGTGTCCACTCCGACGCCAAAGCTGCAGAATCCGTGCTCATCCGGCGGAGACACGTGAATCAGTGCAACATCAATCGGGATCGCACCGCTGCTGAAGAGCGCCTCGACTTCGCCGAGGAAAATCGGAATAAAATCCGCCCTGCCTTCGTTTATCGCCGTCCGGACGTTCGATCCCGCAAAAAACGCAACGTGACGGAACTTCCCTGCCATCTCAGGACGCACATAGTCTGCAATGCCGACAGTAAGCAGGTGTATTACCTTAACGTCCCTCAACTCCTCGGAGCGGCGGACCATGGCCTTTACCAGCTGCTCCGGCTCAGCGCAGCCCGGGTGGATATAGACGCACGCGCCGCTGCGAATGACCTTGACTGCCTCATCGGCCGTGCAACGCTTGCCCCGGTAACTTTCAACCCACGACATTGCCCCTCTGCCGGAACGCTTTCCTGTAGACGTCGGCGTGATCGTTGACATAGATTCAGCAGTCTCCGCGACCGGGCTTTGCTTTTCGCCAGCCGCCCGCCCGAATAGACGGGCCACCTGTCATCGGCGGCGAAACCAAATTAGCGATCCCACCAAACCGGGGATCACTCTGAAAGCGACTTAAGGTCGACGTAATCCCAACCATGAAGCCCGGCCAAGCCCTCATGGGTGCACTCTCCTGCGTACAGATACACTCCCTGGTGTAGCGCCGGATTGTCACGGAAGGCCGTGACGCCCTTATCGCCCACTTCTTCGACGAACGAGAGCAATACGTTGTTCAAGGCAAGCGAGGCAGTACGTGCCACCGAGGAGGGAATATTAGGCACGCAGTAATGCGTGATCCCGTGCTTCGTGAATACCGGATCGGAGAGAGTTGTGGGCCGGCTAGTCTCGACACTGCCGCCATGGTCGATCGACAGGTCGATGATCACACTCCCGGTCCTCATTTTCTTGACCATAGATTCCGTAACGACGTGCGGGGCTTTGCGGCCATGTATGAGGACTGCCCCGACCAAGACGTCGGCAGTCGTCATATAGCGTTCGATGTTATAGGGCGTGGATAGGGCCGTGTTGACCATCCTCGCGAGCTGCTGCTCGACGAGACGCAGGCGGTTCAGATCCACGTCCATCACGATCACATTCGCACCGCAGCCGAGAAAAACCTGCGCAGCGGTCGATCCAACTGTCCCAGCGCCGATGATTGCCACGTTCGATGCGGGGATCCCGGGAACCCCACCGAGCGTCACTCCGCGGCCGCCATGAGTCGTCTCGAGGAACCTGCCCGCGATCTGCGGGAGAAGCATGCCGGCAATCTCACTCATGGCCGTAACCACCGGCAGATGATGTTCCTCATCTTCGATCCATTCAAATCCGACCGCAAATGCCCGCCGGACGCGCAGCATGTCATGTACTACCGGATTGGCAACCCCCAGCTGAAGCGCGCTGAACAGGATTTTGCGCTCCGGAATCCACACGCATTCATCGGCAGTGGGGGGCATCATCTTGACCAATATGTCCGCACGGGCAAAGACCTCTTCGGCGGAAAAGACTATGGTTCCCCCGGCTCCCCGATACGCTTCATCCGAGAAACCGCTGCCAACACCGGCCGTCGATTGGACCAGGACTGCGTGACCTGCTTTCTCCAGTGAGTACACACCGGCGGGCGTGAGAGCCACTCGGCGTTCATCGCGCCAGCTTTCCTTGGGTATGCCGACAATCATCCCGATGCCTCTCTGCTAAATATACCCCATCCGCACAGAAGGAAACCAAACCTCCTAGCAATACTGAGTCCGCTTGCTGCGACAAGAGTTGTATATCACGACCCTTTTATTCGCAAATGATTAAAAAATAGACGGCACATGCGACCGAGCCGTAATTCCGGAAATCGGTTGCAAAACCCAACCCGCTGGGGGAAAAACCAACAGGGCGATTCATGGGCGCCTTGGGTTGCGATCATGGTCTTGGATTTGCGAACCCGGGAAGAAATGACGAATGACGAATAAAAGAACTCCTTAAATGGCAAATGACGTTGTCGTGTCGTGTTGTCCTTGACTCTTTGCGATGTCTAATAATTCAATCTCCCCCAGTATTCGTCATTCGTCATTCGTCATTCGTCATTCGTCATTCGTCATTCGTCATTCGTCATTCGTCATTCGTCATTCGTCATTCGTCATTCGTCATTCGTCATTCGTCATTCGTCATTCGTCATTCGTC
>Ga0315279_10000260_pt1 | contig 113564 bp, 76 predicted proteins | sample YL17G06_20_MG_FD_203694 | JGI IMG/M metagenome (GOLD analysis project Ga0315279, IMG submission 203694) | Sediment microbial communities from Yellowstone Lake, YNP, Wyoming, USA - YL17G06_20 | ecosystem: Environmental > Aquatic > Freshwater > Lake > Sediment | place: USA: Wyoming | collected... | reverse complement strand
ACCATTGTTGTCAAGGGCAATATCAGATCATTCGCATATTATTAGTGACTACATATAGAGGTCAAAAAAAGAGCTAACTCTTCTGAATGCAAAAATTAACCTAAAAGCAGTGGGTGAACATCCGTTTGAGGTCTTGGAGGTCTTCGTGGTTCTGATTTGGATTGGCGGTTTTTTCGCGATCTTTTTCGAGCTGCGCTTCGCGCAGCCGTTTGCTCTCGTTGAATTCACGCAGAGCATCCTCCTTTCGTCCCAGCTGCTGGTACACCCGGCCCAGCAGATAGCGCATGTCGGCATCCTCGAGATGGCAGCAGGCAGTAAAACCCGGCAACGAATAGTATCTGAGCAGCCGACTGCATGCTGCCGGCTGCCTTCTGCCTGCTTTTTTATTCTGCCGACATTACGATGAGGGTGGCGTCGTCCTGAAATTCGCCGCCGCTGAAGTCGACCAGCGAATCCATCACACACTTCTGGAGTGCCTCGGCGCCAAGATGCCGGTTGCTCTCCAGGAGGTGAATCAGGCGTTTCTCACCATACTCCTCGCCGTCAGAATCCCTTACCTCGGTGACGCCATCCGTGAAGAGCACCACCCTGTCGCCGGAACCAAACTCGATCTCGTTCTGGTCATAGCTCCAGTCCTGAAAGACACCGAGCACGACCCCCCCTTCATGCAGCCGCAGCTGTGACCCGTCGCGTTTCAGCAGGATGGGAGCGTTGTGGCCCGCGTTAGTATAAACCAGGGATTTGCGTTCAGAGTCGTGGAGACAGTAGAAGAAGGTGATGAACTTGTTCGTGGCGATGTTGCTGCAGATGACGCGGTTGACTTTTGCGCACAGGTCCCGCGGCTGCATGGAGTCGGAAGCGAACGCCTTGACGGCAGCCTGCAGGTTCGACATGAGGAGAGCCGCGGGCATCCCTTTGCCTACCACGTCGGCGATGCACAGCGCGACCTTGGCATCTGTAAACTTCAGGGCATCGAAGTAGTCGCCGCCCACGGCGCTCGCCGGCTGCCAGGAGCCGAAAATCTCGTGGCGGGGAATCTGCGGGATCTGCTTGGGAAGCATTCCTTGCTGAATCTCCCGCGCCTCCTCGTACTCCCGCTCCTGGCCGCGCATCCTCAGATTCTCGATGCCGAGTCCGATCTGTTCGATGACCGTACTCAGAAAGCGGAGTTCCTCCGCATCGAACGGCTGGCCTGACAGTTTTTCGCCCAATCCAATGAAGCCGATCAGCTCGCTCTTGAGCTTCACGGGCACGACCAGAGAGCAACCCGCCTTGTTGAGCTTCATCCTTTCGTGTTCGGGCAACTCCTTCTCGTATGGATCGAAGATCGAGTCCATGTGGCTGAGGAAGCGGCTGTCAGCCTCGAACTTGAGCCTGCCAACGATCTCCTCGGGAATGCCGACTTGGGCGGTCACCCAGAACGCGTGGTCCAACGGCGCGCGCGTGAAAATCGTGACACAACGGTTGTGCAGCGCCTGCTGGAGATGATCGGCGACCCGCTTGACCAGAACATGAAGATCTCCGGCCGAAAGCACCGCACGGGTCAGCGCTTGCTTTTCCGCTTCCAGCCGGCGGCCTTTGCGCAACACCTGGCCCTGCTCGATGTGCCTGCGGAGAATGTTCACCAGGCGCTCGTTTTCCCATGGCTTCTGAACAAAATCCCGCACTCCGCGGCGCATGGCTTCGACGGCCAATTCCACACTTCCCCACCCGGTCATGACGATCACGGGAAGAGTGTTGTCGAACTCCTGGATCTGAGAAAGAAGATCGAGCCCTTCCTGACCCGAAGTGGTATCGCGCGCGTAGTTCAAGTCCATGAGAACGATATCGAAATGGCGCAACTTCAGGGCGTCGAGGAGAGCGGCAGGTGAGGACACGACTTGCGGCTGGAATCCTTCCCCCTTCAGGAGAAGCCATAGCGCTTCCAGCACTTCCGGCTGATCGTCGGCGACTAGAACCCTGGCTGCAGTCACTAACGGCATAATCATTCAGGTGCGTCTTGCAAGAGCTACAATCCTCTCATCTCCTCGATCCGCTGTCCAGTATCAGCTCAGATAAGAGTCGAACCATAGGTAGAGCAATGCCCGTGCCATCGGGCAGAAAGCTCATAAGGCAGGGACCTAATGAGACTTAGCGGAAGTCAGAGGAGGGTTGGCTCATATTTGCTGCCCGTTTCTGGGACGCGGTTGTCCCAGAAAGGGGATCTACGAGTGCAGGGATCTTGGTGTCCCTGGTGCCTTGGTGGTGGTATTTTTAAAAACTCACCACCAAGATACTAGTCAATTGCGGATTTCGAATTGCGGATTTGTTTGTTGTTCAATCCGCAATCCGCAATTGTAACTAGCGGCAATTAGTTTATGACAATCGGAACGCGCTGGAAATGGTTGGAGTCCGTGACCTCGTCTCGCAGGTGGATTTGGAGCGCGTAAGCTCCCCTCTTCAGGCTTTTCAGCGGTATCGCCATCGTCACCGTGGCCACACCCTTGCTGTCCTTGATCCAATCGGTGACGCGGTAGGGCTGAGACTCGAGAACCTTGGTTTTGTCCTTGAGGAATAGCAGGAGGGTTTCCAACGATGGCTTCCTGGTCTGTGAGTCCTCTCCCGCGCCGTACACCTGGAAATACACGTACAGCGTCTGCCGGGCGAGGAACACATTGCCGATGCTTGGAACGATACGCTTGTCTTCAATTTTCATCGGGTCGTGTTTGACTGCAAGCATCCTGAATCTCTCGCCGAAGCCGCTATGCTGCACACCCGGGGTATCCTCCTGCGCGTTGACCAGACGGCTGCCGAGCACGATCGAGCTTAGCTGCAACTTCTTGCCGTCTATAGGCGGCACCGTGAGAGACTGCTCAAAGCTGCCCAACTTTCCGGTTCGATTGTCGCGCATCAGGAACTTCATATTGTAATCACCGGGGCGGAGTTGAAAGCCCGTCGTGTAGAGAATCTGGCCGGTCTTGATCTTTTCTGCCGTCTGCACCGGCAGACGGACCTGGACGATGTCGCGGGCGACTCCGGCGACCTTCCCCTTCGGATCCGTAATCCTTGCCAGAAACTCGATCTGCGCCTCGCGGCGGTTGCCCTTCTCCTCGAACTGGATGCCGTTGCCGGCGAGCTGCAGGGAGACCGGCACTACGCTTGTGTCCTTATCATCTTTGAAGTAGTCGGCCTCCAGGATGAACGGCAGGTCGGTGAAGGGGCGATCCACGGCAAAGGCTTCTTCCAACTGCCGGTCCCGCTCCGTCTGGGTCAGCCGGGTGAACTGCTTGGAGGCAAAGTAACCCGGGCGGTGCGTGATCTTTACGTCGGGTCGAGTAACAGTCAACTCGATCTTCCGGAACTTGCCGTCCTCCTTGTTGTTCGTGGAGTAATAACCGAGGATGTAATAGCTTTGCGTGTCGGTCAGAACCTTCGTGAATACGGGTGCGATGTCGTTAGTGTCCTGGAATGCCTCCCCGCCAGTGTCGTGCGCAAGTGTGGTAAGCGTTTCCTGCGATGCCGTAAGACTTGCCGTCTGGCGTGACACGGCGTCGCCGGAAAATAGAGCCCTGCCGCCCGGGCTGCCCGATCTGGACCCTCCGCCCGGAGGCAGCGCGATGAGTCCGCGGCTGTCCACGGTGTAGATGGTCATGTTCGACCGGTTGGCCGAATCCACCGTGTACCGAATCTGGGAGTTATTCTCGCTGCCGGTGGTGGTGAATCCGCTGGAGAAGTAGATGAGGGATTTGCGCTCCGGCAGATCGCGGTACATTTTGGCCAGCGTATCGATCGAGGACAGGCGGCGATCGGTATTGAAGACGTTGAACTGCACGTCGTCGGGAACGTAAACGTCATCGGATGTATCCTGATCCCCGAGATCTTCCGTGGCCGTGTCGCCTGCCTCTGAGGGATTGAGGCGCTTCAACGCCTTGAGGAGCAGGTCGCGGTCGTTAGTGAAATCCTGCACGAGCTGAAGCGTACTCTCGTAAGTCGCGATGGCGAGAAGGTCCTGGGCTGTGCTCCTTTTCGAAACGTATTCCTCGGCGGTAGACACCGAGCGGATCAAATTATCGGGATCGCTACCGAGAGAAGAGAGATCGAAATACAGAATGATCAACCGCTTGTCCTGCACGTCCTCCCTCTTGACCTCCGAGGGAGGAGTAACGTTGAAATTAATCACCTGCTTTGGCGGCTGCGCCGCCTTAGGTTTTGACTCGTCTTCCGCAATCGTCTCTTCCCGCGTTACCGGGATGCTTTCCTGAGAAAACGTCACGATCTCCTGAGGCACATTGTCTTCGAGAACCTTGAAGTTTTCCCTGGTGAGATCGCGAATAGGATTTCCCTTCTTGTCTCGAACCGTGACGTCCACCACAACCAGGTTCGATGCCACCCTGAAGGTTGGGAGCTCTCTTTGGCGCGGCGCTTGTTCCTTTGCCTGGTTTGCCTGCGGCAGCGTAAGGCGGGGGCTCCAGACACAGCAACAGAGCAGGAGCAACAGAAGTCGAGATATGTTTTTCAGGTTGTGACTCATCAGTTCTCTTTCCTTGCCCGAATCAAAATCTGCCACGAATTTCACGAATGACACGAGAATCGTTTTTTATTGTTTCGTGCAATTCGGGCAATTTGTGGCAGGTTTTTCCCCTTCTCTAAAAGCTGATGCGCAGGTTGAATGTCATGGTACGCATTCCGCCGACGCTCGTAACCTGTCCGAAGTTGAGCGCATTTACGACCGTGGAGACGCCGCCCCAGTTCGGATGATTCAAAGCGTTGTTGATATTCCAGCTGAGAGCGGCGCTGCGGTTGTTTTCGTCCAGACGAAATGTCTTGCGCAGCGTCAGATTCAACAGGTTCGATCCCGGTCCCGTTACGGTATTTCTCCCGGCATTGCCAAACTTGCCCGGCTGAGGAATAGCGAACGCCAGCGTATTGAAGAAGCGCCCAGTGGTTTTGTCGCTTCCCGAAAGATTAGGGGAGATGCCGGTGCTGTCCGGCCTCTCCGATGCGGTTGCTCCGGTGCCGCTATTGTTACTAACATTCCCAAGGAGCCGTGCAGTCAGAGGCTGGCCACTATTGAGATTGTAACTGCCGTCCAGGTTCCATCCTGCAATCAGCTTCTGAATAAAGGGCCTGGCGTTGGCGAAGTACTTGCGACGCTCGCCGATGGGGAACTCGTAACTGAATTGGTTGCTGAACCGATGCCTCTGGTCAAAGCTGCTGAGCGATCGTTCGGCGTAGATGTTCTGATCGTTTTGAACCACGACTGGGGTTCCTCCGCCGATGCTTGAGGCGTTGTCGAGGCTCTTGGATAGTGTGTATGTGCTTTGCAGCCGGAAGCCTTGCGAGAAACGCCGGGTGACCCTCACCTGCCCGCTGTGTAGGACCGAATTGGCCCCTGACTGCTGGTAAGTGAAAATTCCCGCATTGCTGATATCGAGATTGTTCTGCGTGCTGCCCGAAGGCGCACGGTTGGGTGACCGGAGAATGTCGAGATCGGTCCCCTTTGATCCGCTGTAACCCACTTCGAGAGTATAGAGCTTGAGCAGTTGCGTCTGAATGTTCAGATTCCATGCCTGAATGTAACCGATCTTGTAATTCGGATCGATGGCATAGGAATTGAGGATAGTCACTGACGGCTGCGTCGGGAAGCCGTTTTGCAGGGTCAGTGGATTGCTCAAGGTCGTCAGGATGTTCTGGTTGACGGCAAAGGGTGGTTGACCGATCAGCTGACTGGCAATGTACGAGTACGCGGAGGGATTGTAAAACACCGCGTATCCGGTGCGAAAAACCCACTTCGAGCTGGCTTTGGGCTTCCAGGCTATGCCGACGCGCGGGCCGTAGTTGTTCTTGTCGCCGTTGATAAGGGAGCGGGGAAAACTTCCGCTGTAGGGACCAACCTGCGTCGGGAAGACCTGCGCCACGGCCGTGAAATCCGGCGCGACATCGAGGGTCACTAGGTGATTGTACAGCTCGTAGTACGGCATGATGTACTCATAGCGCAAGCCGAAGTTAATCGTCAGGTTTGACCTGACCCGCCAGTTGTCCTGGAAATACAGGCTGAAACTTCTGTTTCGCAGGTAGTTGTTGCTGCTGCCGTATCGGCGGGTGTCCTGGTAAGGAAGCCCAAGCAGAAAGTCGGCGAAATCATACCCGGTTCCTGCGAGGGCATGTCCCGAATTGTCGAAAGCGCTGGTTGCGAAACCGGTGAAACTGAAGGTGCCTCGCGCGTTCGGATCCGTATCCGTGTTGCGCTGGTTGAAGCTCAGGTCGCCGCCCGCCTGAAAGCTGTGCTTGCTGCCGATCTTGTTGATCCCACCCCCGAAGCTGGTCGTCTGTGTCCGGTTCAACGACGGATTGCCGAGTGACAAGGTGCCATAGTTAGTAAAGCTGACCGTCGGGATGCCGAAATTGATCGGATCTTTCGATACGCCCGTGATTCCAAGTTGCCCGGCAACATCATTGTTGAAGGAGAAGGGATTCGAGTTGAGGTTCCGCACTCGGTTGAAGGTGATCCTGTAGTTGAGCATAAAGCGGGGCTGAAACCTGTGTGTCCCGTTGATGCCCATATTCTGCGAGCGGTTGGTCCTATCCGAGTCCAGCCCGGGGAAAATCTGGCCGGACACGGAGTCACCCATGCTGATGCTGTAGTTGGCGGAGATAGTATCCTTGGCGGACACGCGCGTGCTGACTCTCGCCGATATGCTGTCCGAAGTGCTCACAAGGCCGCGCTGCTGCGTATAGTTCTGAACCGACCCGAGCAGATTCGGCAGCGGAATGTACTTTAGCAACGCGGCCGCTGCGGGATTAATGCGCGCAGCGGGTATCTTTCCGCCCGAAAAAACGCTCGGGGATGAGGATGCTGGGTCGTAGAGCACAACAGGCTCACCGGCGAGCGGGCCGGCGTGCAGGCTTGTTTGTGAGAAGTCTCCCGAGCGTTCGAGTTCAGTGGGAACCGTGGTAAAGACGCTGAAAGGGTTCCGGTTGCGGCTGCCCTGGTAGCTGACAAACCACATTCCCGGCTGCTGCGCTCCGCGTCCACGCCCGCCGCCGCTGGCTGAAGTGCTTTTTGACCCCCAGGGCAATACGCCACCGACTTGGGCACCGAAGCTGTTGTTTATCCGAAGCGCCGTATTCAATTCCTGTCCGGTCAGTGAGTAAGGACGTGCATTGAAGAAAGAGTTCGCGTAGGTGCTGTTAATGCTGCCATTGATCTTGGGCTGATTTATCCCTCTCCCTCGGAACCCTCCGGGTCCGCCGCCCACGAAGCCGCCACCCCCACGGCCGCCTCCACCCATGGGTCCACCTCCACCCATAGGTCCGCCTCCGCCCATTCCTCCGGGACCGCCGCGGCCTCCGCCGAAACCACCACCGCGGTCGCCACCCAATTGGAACCCACTCATCTGGGGACCGCCCTCCGGGCCACCCGGTCCTTGGCCGCCGGGACCCATGAATCCGCCGAAGCCCATGCCTTCGGCCATCTGTCGGATGCGGTCACGGAACTGCGGATCGTTCCAGTCGCCGGCGTCCACGCTGGCACTCGATGAGCCGGAAATAACGAGCAAATCCGAATTGTCTTGGCGAGGCGCGCCGGTCTCTGTTTCCGACCCAATCGTCCCAGATGCAGGCTGCACCCCCTCCATTCCCGGCATGCCGGCGAGATCGATTTCACGGAAAGCCTGTGCGTTTCCGTTGCGCGGGCCGCTGGGAAGGCTCTGATTCACCGGACGACCCCCACCTCCGGTGGGTCTTTGCGCTTGCTGAGGTTGAGGTCTCTGCAGGACGAGCGTGAGTTTGCGGCTGGCTTCGTTTTCGGGATCAACACCTTCCTTGGTGAGCTTCTGGAACCCGGTCATTTCAACTTCCACCCGATAGGCGCCGCCCGGCAGATCGGCGAACGAGAAGCTTCCGTCCAGATCGCTCAACGTTTCCAATGGTGGGCCTGGAGCCGCCGCAAACAGCTTGACCGATGCTGCTGGAATGGCCGTTCCCTTGGCGTCGACCACTTTGCCCTGAATGGTGTTGAGAGTCTGCGCGCGCAATGCGCAGGGAATCAGCAGAGCGCAAAGGACAAGCGCGCAACGAAGCCAGCGATACACGTCTTCCACCGAATCACCCTTTACCTTAAGTAGTGAAAATGTGTATAGATCAGAACCGCAGTTGAGAGGCAAAAACCTCACGGCGCATACTTTACCATCGATCGCGTGAATAATGGCCAAAACCCTCAGGAGCAAATTTACTCGGTACGTTCCGTTTTCAGCGGTTTCGGTTTCACATCTCCGTTTATCTGCAATGAGATGCACTTTGATATACGCAATGGCCGGGCGTTCGTTACAGCCCGGAGAAAGTGCGTCGCGCGCCCCTTTTTTGATGGATAATATTCCTGAAACATGGAAACGCGACTCCGTACCTCTATTATGGACATGGCAGATTCGGCGGATGCGGCGCTCATCGCACAAACGCTGGATGGGAACGAATTGGCCTTCGCCGAACTGGTGCGGAGGTACCAGGCAGCCGTATGGGGAACGGTCCATCGCATTCTCGGCCGTTCCACCGAGGATGAAGACGCAGTTCAGGAGGTTTTTCTCCGTGCCTTTTCCTCGCTGCGCAGGTTCGATCCAAAGTATCCGTTCGGGCCGTGGGTTTTGCGCATTGCCACCAACCACTGCATCGACCTGCTGCGCCGGAGAAAGGCGAGAAGATACAAGCTCTGGACGGAACTCTCCGAAGGCGAGCAGCAGCACCTGCTGAACGATATGTCTGTCGATGGCGACTTTGGTTCGGTCGTTTCCAGGAGCCCGGAAACCTATGAGAAGGTTGCCCAAGCTCTGCTTGATGAACTAAAGCCCAAGTACCGAACAGCCTTTATCCTTCGAGAGGTGGAGGGTCGAGACTATCGGGAAGTAGCTGATGCTCTGGGCACCTCGGAGCTGGCGGCGCGGGTTCGCGTTTCGCGCGCGCGCGCCGAGATCCAGAAAAAGTTTCGCGCCTACCTGGCGGGCGCGAAGGTAAAGGACTAAAAGAAAATGCGAGTCTGTGAATGGTTCGACCAATATCGCGACGAGGATCTGAATGCGGCTCAGCGGGAGCAATTCGAAGCACACTTGACCGGGTGTCCCGTTTGCCGCGCGAGGATGGCGCTTCTCGACAACGTTGTTTGCGCCTTGAGGCAGAGCTCGGCCGATGCTCCGCTTGGGTTTTCGGAGCGAATTGCCCGGCGCGCTTTCAACCAGCGCAAGTCCTGGGACCTCATGGTCGTTTCCTGGCTACGGCCGGCTCCTGCGTTGATTGCACTAATCGTGACGCTCTTCATTTTTTCGTCCCTGTGGCTGATTCCTGGCTTCAGGCAGACGGAAACTGTCGGGGAGTACGAAGCCGTCGTGAATGAAAGTTACGGGGTGAGCCCGATCAGCAGCTCTGGCCAAATCCATAGCGATGACGATCTCCTCAACTTGCTGGAGCAGGAAGGAGGCGCGCGATGAACGACCGCCTGCGTGCACTCACGGTGCTGGTTGCCGTCTTTCTCCTGGGCTGCATGGTGGGTGCAACATGCTTTTTAGTGTGGGGAGGCAAGGTGGTGGCGGCCAGAGGCTCCCGCGGCGAATCCAGCAGCCGCGGCGACCGTCCTATGCGGCTCGTGGAGCGCCTTCATCTCTCCCCTGACCAAGAAGTACGCGTTAGGGCGATCCTGGCCGAGTCGCGCAAACAACTGGATGCCGCCCGGGCGGAGTCGGCCCCCAGATTTGCGGCAATCCGGGCCGAGATGGATAAGAAAATCTCCGCAACTCTCAACGACCAGCAGAAAAAGGAGTTCGACGAGCTCCGAAAGGAAATGGAATCCCGAAGGGACAGAATGCATCGCCGCCCGGATAGGCAGCCACCACGATAATACTGGTTGAACTACCTGCATAATGGGTGGCTTTAGGATGCCTCCCCGAGGGAGGTGCTGGGCTTGGTAAAGCACCTAAAGCAGCCACGAATTTCGCCAATTACACGAATCAAAATCAGCCACCAATTTCACGAATTGCACGAAATTGCCGCCGACAACTCAAGGTTCCGTGCAATTCGTGTAATTTGTGGCAGACTCCTTCGTGCAATTCGTGTAATTTGTGGCTGATTCTCTAATCCCGGTTTTTTAGGAGGAGGACAACCATGACGGATTTTATTTCCAAATGGAGCCGGCGCCAATTCTTCAAAGGAGCCGGGTTACTTTCAACAGCTGCTGCGGCAGCGACGAACTTGCTGGCACGTAACGGCTTCGCAGCTGCCGGCGGCGCAGGCACGCGCGGAACGGTCTACAAGCGACTCGGCGTCCGGCCTCTGATCAATGCGGCTGGAACCTACACGGCGCTGAGCGCCTGCACCATGCCGCGCGAAGTCGTGCAGGCAATGGAGGAGGCGTCGCGATCTCATGTAGCCATCGACGAACTCCACGAGGCCGTGGGCAAGAGGATCGCCGCTCTCACCGGCGCGGAGGCAGCCCTCGTGACAGCCGGTGCTGCCAACGCTCTCTCGCTCGCGACTGCTGCGTGCGTCGCGGGCAAAGATCCCGAGAAGATCAGGCGCATTCCGGACACCGCCGGGATGAAGAACGAGGTGATCGTTCAGAAGACGCATAGGGTCGGCTACGATCACGCAATCCGCGCAGCGGGCACCAGGCTCGTCGAAGTGGAGAGCCGCGAACAGCTTGAAAAAGCCATCGGCGACAAGACGGCCATGATGTTTTTCCTCAACTACTCCGACCCGCGGGGACAGGTAAAGCGGAAGGAGTTCGTGGAAATCGGGAAAAAGGCCGGCATACCCACCCTGCTGGATGCCGCTGCCGACCTCCCCCCAGTCGACCGGCTATCGGAGTACGTGCGAATGGGCTTTGACCTGGTTGCTTTCAGCGGAGGCAAGGGGCTGAGAGGTCCCCAGTGCTCCGGGTTGCTGCTGGGTCGCAAAGACCTGATCGAAGCGGCATATTTAAATGGCTCGCCCCATGCCGACACGTTGGCGCGCGGCGCCAAGGTGGGTAAAGAAGAGGTCGTCGGGCTCTGGACCGCCGTCGAGTTATATATGAAGAGGGATCACAAGGCTGAGTGGCGCGAGTGGGAGGCGCGCGTCCGCGACATCGCTCGGGCGCTCGAAGGTCTGCGCGGCGTCAAGTCGGAGGCGTTCGTACCGGAGATCGCCAACGAGACCCCGCACTTGCGTGTGTCGTGGGATGAGAAGCTTCTTCCTTTGAAGAACGAGCAGGTGGTGAAACTGCTGCGCGGCGGCGAGCCACGTATTGAGGTGCGTCCCTCGGCAGGGGATAAGCCGGTTCTCGAGATTGCTGTTTGGATGTTGCAGCCCGGCGAGCATCGCCTCGTGGCGCGCAGGGTGCGTGAGGTCCTGAGCAAAACCTAGCGAGAACACCGCAGAGTTTCCATGAAGTAGTTCTTGGTGTCCTTTGTGTTCTTTGCGTCTTTGTGGTAAGGAATTTAACTAACACCGCCAAGACACCAAGAGCACCAAGGACACCAAGCCAATTGGTTTCGGCCGCTAGGCCACCACGTGGGATTCGGTAACTCTCTTACTCGGACCGGGTTCTGGCTGCTACGAAGGATGCCCTCACTCGAATGTCGTTCTTCTCATAACCGGAATTCGGCATCAGGCAGGTACGGACGCCGGGCCCCTTTGAAAAATATTCCTTGTAGATCTCGTTGAAACGCTGGTAATCGTTGATGTCGCGGAGATAGACATTTCCCGAAACGATATCCTCAAGCTTCAGTCCCGCCTCGGAAAGGATATCGATATGATTCTGAGCCATCCGGCGAGCCTGCTTCTCAAGATCGCCTGTGGTGATGCCCTCAACCGGATCAAAACCAGAGAGTCCCGAAATGTAGAGCGTGTTGCCGGCCCACACCGCTGGGCTCGCGGTCATCGCCCTCTCATCGGGACCGTACCTCATGGATGCGGGACGAACCACCTTGCGGTTCGCCAGATCGGTGGTGGCAATGCAGCTGATTTCGACGTGCGAATCACCGGGAATCCAATCGACGAAGACTGTGGCGCGGGCCGGTTCGTTGCCGTAGTCAAAAAACTCGCCGTACACCTTGTTCACAGTCGCGTAGTTTTCGTACTTGTCAATATAGACGTTGCTGAATACAACATGGCGGAAATCAAGACCCGCGGCCTTGAGAACTGACTCCACGTTCCTCATCATCTGGCGCACCTGCTCTTCGAAGGTTGCAGGATGGCTGCCGTCCGGAAGCTGGTCGCCTCTGCCTGAAATGTAGAGAGTATTTCCCGCGAGGATGCCCGGGCTGTAAGGCCTGCCGGCGGGGGGCGAGCCGATCTGCCGGATCTCAGCGGCATCGGTGTAAGCGATACAGGTTATCTCGACACGGGAGTCACCAGGGACGTTCGGGACCCCGAGCGTCGTGCGAGCGGGTGGCCTGTTTCGGAAGAATTCACCGTACACTTCGTTGAACTTCTCGTAGTACTGAGGATCTTCGAGATAGCAGTGGGCGGCTACCACATGGCTGAGGTTGAGACCACCCACCTTGAGGGTTTTTTCCACCTCGGCCAGGCAGTTCCTCACTTTATTGGGAAAGTCCTCGTTTGGACGGTAATCACCTTTGCCCGCAATATACGCGGTTTTCCCGACCAAAAGTCCCGACGCAAACAATCCGGCCGGTCTCGATCCGTCGCTCGTGAGAAATTTCTTTAACGGAAGCTGCGCGGATGATAACTGGACGCAAGCCAGGCAAACTAATGCAATCACGCATATGATCCGTGGCACCCCATGCATGTCGTCACTCCTTTCTGCTGGGAGTCCACTTGGTAATACTCCTCATGGTGCTGATATCAGTGGCTAAAATCCTGCTCCCGGTTTGATCATGCAGCAAATCACCTGAATTTTGAATCCAAATCTGTTGTCCACGCTACGAATGGCGTCTGAAAAAAACAATGGCCCACGGACAAACACAGATGCGCACGGATCTGCGTGAGTCTGTGTTAGTCTGTGGGCTCGATCACTCAATTCAATAAACAACAATGGGAGGTTCATGATGCATCGACGTTCGTTCATTACCCTTTCCGGAGCATTCGCCCTCTCAGCGCTTTCCACTCTCGCGAAAAGTGAAGGAGGCCGGGAGGTGGATCCCTTCCGGATCTACACGGCGCAGTTGAAGGGTTTGCGCCTGTCTGTTACCTGGGGAATGATGGGAAGAATGACGGTGTCACAAGGATTGGCGATGCTGGACCGTCTCGGCTACGACGCTTTCGAGATGTTCGATTGGAGGGATTCCAAGCTGCTGGCCTCCTTCGTCGAGGAGAAGAAGAAATACTCGATGGCTTGTGCAACGCTCGTCGCAAACAAGGGTGTCACTGCACCAGGCTGCGGACTCGTGAATCCCCGCGAGCGCGAAGGTTTCCTGGAGCAGATCAACCTCGCCGTGGATGCCGCGAGGAAAGTCGACTGCAAGCGACTCGTTGTGTTGACCGGAAACGAGCTGGGAGGCATGCCGCGCTCCGAGCAAATGGACAACGCCGTCGCTGCGTTGCGCGCCGCCTCCCCTATCCTCGAAAAAAATGGCATGACGGCGGTCGTGGAGATCCTCAATACCTACGTGAACCACGCCGGTTACTTTCTCTACTACGTGCGGGACGGTGTAGAAATGGTCGACCGCGTCGGCAGCCCGAATGTGAAGCTTCTCTTTGACATCTACCACACGCAGATCATGGAAGGAAATCTGATCGAAAATCTCCGAAGGAACATCGATTGCATCGGCCACTTCCATGTCGGGGATGTTCCGGGACGGCACGAGCCGGGGACCGGAGAGATCAACTATCGCAACGTCTTCAAGGCCATTTACGATCTGGGTACGGCCTATTCGGGCTACGTAGCGCTCGAATACGGGCCGCTCGCGCCGCCTGAGGAGAATCTCACCTCGATGCGCAAGCTGACCGCCTGGGATTGAGTCATTGAGCTAAGAGCGCGGGCAATTGATCGAAATCGCATCTTGGAGTGTGGCAGCTTGCTGCCGCCTTGGTTTCAAGCACCAATCAGCAACGAACCAAGGCGCAAGCAAGCTTGCGCACTCCAAGACTCAATGACGCAATGATTCAATGGCTAAATTCGTTGAGTGGCGCGCAACGGCAAACCCGGACTGGCGAGCGATTCGACCAGATGCTCGTGTATCTCCTGATCCAGCATGTAGAAATGCTTTCCTTCTTCCTGCACCTGCGCAGCTAGTCCTTTGGACACCAGGAGGATGCAAAGCTGCTGCTCTCCGGGGCTCAGTGAACTGAATTCGACACGCGCCATACCCTGGGGGCTCGGGATGAGCTTGCGCAGGAAATTGCGCACGAAGATCTGATCGTCGTTGGAGTCCAGAACCGCGCCCGCGGAAAACCAACGCTCCTCAGGAGCACCGAAGAAGTAGGGACCCGAGGAATATGCCAGCAGGAAGACGATCAGGTCGATGAATGCGGCCAGGGCGAAGGCGAAGACATGCCGGCTGCTCGGGGCCGTAAACAATTCCTGGAACGCAATCAGCAGATCCTCCTGATTGGTAGCTGACTTGTCGACAAAATCGGCGTAGTTTGGAACGGCTGGCAACTGGAGTTTCTCGGCGTGAAGGGCATCCTTGACTTCATTCCAGGGAATCCCGTCATAAACCTGCCGGAAGCTTCGGAGTTGATTTTCGGTCGAATCGAGCGGCTTGAGGTTGCCCCGAAACTCGCTCAGCGCGCGCTGAGAGTCCTGCATGCGAACAACAGACTGGCGGGCGAGCTTGGCGTAGCGATCGAATGCCGTGTAACGAAGCCCCTCGCCGGCTCCTTCCTTGTAATTCGCATTGTAAGTCTGTGCCTCACGCGCCACCGCCTCGCGAATCTTCGCGAGATATGGATCCGCATCCTGGGCGCGTGAGATGTACCCATGGGACTTCTCCGCCGCGGTCATTTCATCCAGGGCAAGTACATGCTTCTGGCCCTCGCTGACGGCTCCTGCCAGCAATTCCTGGGCCTGACCGGTTGCAGAGTTCAATGCGTCATAGAGTCTACGCTCGACGGTTGCCGGCCGCTCACGCGCGGAAAACCAGGTATACAGGCTGGCATAGGAAAATGCGATCGACACGATCGCCGTGATTATGTAGACGGCAACCAGCAGGGTGCGTTTGGTTTTCGTAAAACCGATGAGCCAGGCAACCAGAAGCAGGGCTGACTGAACACCAAGCGAAGCCAGCAGGGCAAACCACGGCGCAAGATAGAGCGCCATTCCCTGTTGCGTCGTATACCAAGACACGATGGAAAGTAGGCAACTTGCTACAAACAATGCCTTTACCATCGGTCTGCTCACCGATGTCAGCCTTTGGGATGTGCTCGCGGACACACTGGACATAGTTCCTCCTAGATGGGCGATCGGTTCAACGAAAACCCATTGTGAAATGTTCCGGGAATCTTTAACCTGGACGCCCTGACTTTATTCGGGGGCGATTGCATTTAATGATCGAAATTCGGCCTGAAAAGTTCAAGGCACTTATTGAGCCTCGCGTAATATGGTGACAATCCTGGACAGGGTAGGGGCACGGCGCGCCGTGCCCCTACATTCCTGAGATGTCACCGTATTTTGCGAAGCTCTGCAATGCTGTTTTCAGACGAATTGGGATCCAGCACCGACCATTGAAAAGAGACACGGCAAAGCATTATGGTAAAGTGCGTCCTTTCCGGGGACCCTTACAATCTGACAGTGTATTCTGACCTGCTCAGAGACGAGAAGGCTCGGCATGGGCAAGAAGAACGTTGAGGGAATAGCACGAAAATCGGCGGTGGTTAAAGGGCAGGCGGAAAGCGTGGCCGGCCGGATGAACAAGATCCAGCTGTCTCTGTTTGCGCTGGCACTCGTGATCGTATTCATGCGCTTCTGGGACTTGGAGGGGATTCCCGGTGGCGCTTATGTTGACGAGACCTCCATCGGTTACAACGCCTGGTGCGTCCAGAAGACAGGGGCAGACGAACACGGGGTCCACCTTCCTCTTTACTTCAAAGCCTTCGGTGAATTCAAAAACCCGATCTTTATTTACAGCCTGGTACCGATGATTCGAATCTTCGGCGTCTCGGTCTGGGTTTTGCGGCTCGGAGCGTGCCTCTTCGGTCTTGGATGTGTGATCTTGATCGGGCTGATTGCATGGGATAGTCTGGGCAAATACAGCTGGGCCATGTTTACCTTCTTGCTTGCGGGGACGACGCCCTGGCTGTTCACTCTCAGTCGGGTAGCCTTTGAGGCGATTTCGTTCCCATTCTTCATCGCGTTTGCCTGGTGGAGCTGGCTGCGGGCCACCAAGCAGGGCTCTATTCCTTGGTTTCTGATCAGCTCCGCAGCATGGGGAGTCAGCCTGTTTACCTATTCGACGGCACGTTTGCTCATTCCCTTGTTGTTCCTCGTGCTTATTTCCTGCTATTTCAAGATACTTCGCGCGCGATCCGTCCGGTTTGTCGCGGCTTTACTTCCATTCTTTCTTTGCGCCACCCTGTTGATATCCTGGTCGCTTAGGAATCCTGGAATCCTCACGGCGCGGTTTGAGTTTCTCAGCATCATGAAAGATAATGCGGATCCTCTGACCATAGCCTTTCGATTCTTCGCCAACTATCTGTCCTATCTCTCGCCGCTTTTCCTATTCGTCACAGGAGATCCCAACTTGCGGCATCACACCGCTCGAGGGGGTGAACTTTTTCTCTTCACTTTCCCGGCGCTGCTCATGGGCCTCTGGTATGCCTGGCAGAACCGGCAGAAAGCCCTTGAGCTCTTCACGCTGCTGGGATTCCTTCTTTTTCCCGTAGCTGCAAGTCTGACGCGCGATGAGCATCACGCCCTGCGCACAATCAACGCAGTCCCTTTCGCGATCCTTCTGGTTGTCTGGGGATTCCGGGAACTTGCGGACTGGGCACGCAACAAGAGATTGCTGGTTGGGCTTTTTGCGGCCATCGCCCTGTTTGAAACCGCGACTTTCTACTACGACTATTTTGGCCGCTATCCGGAGAGGGCCCAGGCTTATTTCTGTGCGGGACTTCCGCAGGCATTGAAGACAGCCTTTGCCAGCAGGCAGGGGCCTCTCTACTATTCGCCGCTTGCGTTTCGGGATGAGGACTTTGTTGTCAGAGAACCGTACATCCAACTGCTGTTTTTCGGCAATTTGGATCCGCGGACGTTCCGGACGAACGGACTGGCGGGTTTCGGAATATATCCCTATCAGAAGGGGATGGATCTTCCCGCCGGCTCCGTCCTCATCCTGAAGGATAGTGACAACCTTTATACCGCGAGTCACAGGATGTTGCGTAGTGAGAACCCGGATCCCGCGCCTCAGAAGAGCGTCTTGATCGAAGAGATCAAGGTTCCCATCTCGTCTGATAGTGTGGCGCAAAGTACTCTCGCTCCTCGCTACCGTGTCTATCGAATCCCCTAAACCTGGGAGGATAGCGAACGAAATGGCTCCCGTCCTATTCAATCCAGCTATCGTGCACAAGTTCGCAGTCGGCGGTTTTCAGAAGGTTACTGAGAACTGCGAACCGTGAACCGCGCACTTCTTCCCAAGGCGGAGTCGAGGGCTTTCCTGAAAAGGGATGAGGTGATAAAGCCTTCCAGGTCGGGCTGGTCAATCCATCGATAGCTGCTGCTGGTGAGCTTAAAAACGACTCGATCCAGTCCGGCGTAGAACACGTGAGCAAGTATGCGGCGATAGGTGATACCGTGTCGCACGGGCGCGCATTTTCGGAGCTCAAGCGGCTTCCCGTAGATCCTTCGTGCGAGTTTGGCGGCCACCGCCTCAGGTGAGTCTTCCAACTCGACGGTTCTTACGGGAAGCCCCCACTTGCCGGGAATGAATGTTGCAGCCCGCTCTGTCGTCATCAGAATTCCGGCCTTGCCCTCCAGCACCAGCATCACCAGTTCGACGTCTTCAGCGGCGCGGCTCGTGCGCGGCGCCGGTATGCGATCCTGGACTCCTTTCCTGCGTGCCTCGCACAGTAAGTGGACCGGACAAATCAGACACACGGGCTGCGCTGGAACGCAGAGAAGCGCACCCAGTTCCATGATGGCCTGGTTGAAGTCCGACGGACAATCTGTGGGGACCCAGGCCGCGGCCTGCTCCCAGAAGAAATCCTCGGGAGCTCCCTTCTCAATGCCGTGGAGCCGGCTAATGACGCGCCGCACGTTTCCGTCAACGATTGGCTGCGGTTTGTTGAACGCAATGGAGTGAATCGCCCCGGCTGTGTAGCGTCCAACGCCGGGAAGCATAAGGATCTCTTCGAAGTTATTTGGAAAACGTCCTCCGTAATCCCGAACGATTCTTCTTGCGGCGCGATGCAGGTTTCTCGCCCGGGAGTAATAGCCGAGGCCGGCCCAGAACTTCAGCACCTCCTCTTCACTTGATCCGGCCAGCGCGCTGACATCGGGGAAGCGCCTCATGAACCTTTCGAAGTAGGGAAGAACTGTTCGGACTTGCGTCTGCTGGAGCATGATCTCGGACACCCAGACCCTGTAGGGAGTCCTCCGGTTGCGCCACGGCAGTTCTCTCCTGTTTTTCTCATACCAGCCCAGGAGTAACCGCTGAAAGTTGCGGATTTTTGCAGGCGGCCACTCTTGATAGAGTCTCACGCCCATATCTGACTCTGGGAGTTACATCTGAACATTCGTCGATTCATCCTCTTCTTCTTTTTCATTGTATTCGCAGCCAGCCTCGAGGCCCACGAATTCTGGATACTCCGGCTAAACCGAGTGATAGAGCCTGGAGAAGAGTTCCACCGATCCTGGAGCGTGCCCGGCGTAGTGGTTGTTGAAGTATACGTAGGTGGGGATTTGGCGGGCCACGATGTCCTTGATGGGTGGGATCCACTGCTTCATTTGGTCGGTCCGATCTTGAATGAGGCTTTCCCAATCGAGCCTGCGTGTGCCATTCTCGCGTGCCTGCTTGACAGCTGCGTCCATCTCCTTGTGGTTCCCCAGGAATCGGACATAGACAAACGGAGCGGTAAAAACCTCCTTGCGATGGGCCAGTTTCGGCAGAGGGTTCATGGTGTAATAATCGATGAATACCAGAGAGATCTGCCTGCTCCGCAAAAGATCGAGCAGTTCGGGGCGCAGCCACTTGGAGTTGCGGATTTCGATTCCCCACTTGAACTCCGACGGGAGCAGCCCCACGAACTTTTTCAGCCGTGAAAGGAAGTCCGCGCCGCTTTCGTACTCCTGCGGATCTTTTCCTTTGGCTACATAGGGAAACTGCAGGACCAGGGGTCCTAGCTTGTCTTCGAGGCGCGACATGACGGAGAGGAACTCCTTCAGATCCGCATCGCAGTTCTCCAGGTATTTGTCGTGGCTGATGATTTTCGGTACCTTGGCGGAAAAAATAAAGCCGGCAGGCGTGCGCGACTTCCATGCGTCGACCATGGTCCGGCTCGGCATGTGATGCCAGGTTGCGTCGATTTCGACGGTGGAAAGCTGTTGCGCGTAAGTCCGGATCATTTCGCCCGGCTCGATGGATTCGGGATAAAAGGTGCCGCACCAGTCACGGGTACTCCAGCTGGAGGTGCCTACGAGAAGGTTAGGAGGAAAGCGAAGGTCGATCATGGGATTCTCTCTCGTCTCTAATCAGGTTTGCTTGTGGCCCGCGGAAATTGTAGCACGGCGGTCCCATAGGGAAATCTATGCTTTGACGTTTTTAAAGATTGAAATAAGGATGCGAACAGACTAGGCTAAAAGCAAGTTCCTACCAAAGAGGGTGCTATGCAGAGAACCGAACAATCTTCTCGCCGTAAGGGAAACAAATCGCCAAAACGTTCCAAAGTGCGGCCCCGCTGGACGAAGGAGGAGATCTCCATCCTGAGACGGCTCTATCGCACGCACAGCAATGCGGCGATCGCTCAAGTGCTGGGAAGGAAGGTATCCTCGGTGGTCTTTAAGGGACACCGCCTCGGACTGTCGAAGGGGATTCGGCGATTGAAGGAGATGGGCCGGGAAAATATTCGCAAGCGCTGGCAACCCAGGAAGCACAAAAGCAGGGCCACCGCGAAGAGTTAGGGTTTCGAGGGATTAGGGATTGGGGGATAGGACTTAGGAATCAGCCGCAGATTCCGATTTTGCTGCTCAGTCGCACTCCGAAACGACTCTTTCCCATCATAAGATAATATCTTCTGAATTCGTGGCCCCCCGATCGCTTGAACCAAGGCGGCGGGAATCTGCCGCACTCAAAAACCAACCTATTCGCTCTCCTTTTCTTTCGGGATGTAACTGCGGCGCGCGTTGATCACATAATCGCACCCGGGAATCAGCACCTTTATGTGTCGCGGCTTTTCATCATTGGGTCCGATCTGCGTCAGGTAGGAAAGTGCATAATAGTTTTTCAACGAGTACGCAATCGCACGGCAAACGCCGGTGATGTCCGCAGTGTCCGCCGAAAACTGACGGCCTCCGGATTCCCGCATCAACTGCTTCTTGTTGATCTGATCGCCGCCCAGGGTCACGAGAAGCGCAGCCTTGTTGGAGAATCCCAGCGTCAACAGCGTGAAGCCGGAATTCTGGACGTGCTCCACGGTGGCAGGACCCAATCCACGGAAACGATTCGAAATGACCAGCAGGGCCTTTTTACCGTTGTTTGTTTTGCGCAGGTTGAGAAGAGCAAGATCGATCCCGAGCGCTGTCCGCGGTTCTGCGCCGAAAAGCTCCGCGAGCACTCCGCCAGTTCTGTGTGACGGGACCGAAATGTTTTCGAGGGCATTGACCAACAAAAGGCGATCCTTCGTAAAGTCCTGTTCCAGATTGGCGTCTCTGGCGTCGAAGGAGTACAAGCAAACGTCGTCGTTGCGGCCGAGAAGGTGGATGAGCTGAAATACGAACTGCTTTGCCGAGTTCAACTTCTCGAGCGAAATCGCGCTGGTATCGAGGACGATCGCCAGGCTGATAGGCCTGTCCTGCAGCCGGAGGAAGTTGGTGAGCGCCATCGCCTTTCCTTGTTCCCTTACCACGAAATCCTGTTGCGCGAGGCCCATCACTGGGTTTCCAGTCCGATCGAGGACTTCTACGTCGAGCGAGACGATATTGACCCTGACGTTATATTTGGGTGGCTGCTCCCTCTGCGCAGGCATCGCCAGAACTACCGGCACAACCACGAGAACCAGCCGGCTCCATTGCATTCGCCCCTCCTATCACCTCTAAATCTACCATGCGATACCACCAGGTATCCATGATCCTGCGGCTCACCATCGAGCATGAAAAAGTGTCATACCCTGGCTGGCATCGCGCGCAGGGAACGACGAATGACGAATACCTTGCCGGTTCTGTTATTCGTCATTCGTCATTCGTAATTCGTCATTTTTGGCCCTGGTCAAGCGCAGGTTCATTTTTCATTGGAGACACAGAGTCCGCGGAGATCTCTGTGGCAACGCTTTTTGTCCGTAATCGATACAGTGAGTGTTCAGAAATGGACATTCCGTGCGGAAACTCCTCTGGGACTTTCCCGCTTAGGCCTTGAGCCATATAGGATTAAGCATTATCTGAACTTATGGCACAGCTTATGCGTTTATCTGGATGTCTCCGGTCTTGGAGAGAAGTGCGCATCTGGACGCGAACAGAGCACGAAGGAGTCGATATGACATTTTCTTCCGTTTCCCCCTGGCGGGTTGGTTTTGCGAAGGCAGCACTATCGGTGGTCTTGAGCTTATCCATGGCATTCATTGTCCCTCCGGCGAGGGTGTCGATCGCCCAGGATTCAGCTCTCCAGCATATCTCCCTTCCCCTAAGCCCCATTGAAAAGGCGGAAAAGGACGGCGCTGCCGTGCGTGTCTCACTGAAGGACATAACCAAGCTGGCGCTACAGAACAACCTGGACATCGCCATCTCTGATACGAATGAAGAACTGTACCAACAGAAACTAATCCAGGCGTATGGACCTTACGACCCAACCATTGCGGTTGGTCTCGGAGTCCAATCCACCAAGCAGCCGAATACCAACTTGACCAACCGGTCGACACAAGGCGCGTCCAACAAGATCGACTATGCCAACTGGAATTTTAAGTTCACTCAGTATTTCCCAACGGGCGGCGGGATGATGGCGACATACAACTCCAGCCGCAGCGATACCAACCAGGCCTTTGCTCTTTTTAGCCCACAATACAACGCTAGTGCTACGGTTCAATTTCTCCAACCGCTGCGTCGAAATTTTCGGATAGACCAGTATCGAGGAACGATTAAGCTGGCAAATCTGGACCTGAAGATAAACGACAGCCAGTTCAGGCAGAGAGTGACGGATACCATAGCCAACATTCAGGCCCAATATTGGGACCTGGTCGCGGCAATTCACGACTACGAGATCAAGCGCGAATCGGTCAAGCTGGCGCAAATCACGGTCTGGAATAACCAGAAGAAGGTGGAGTTTGGCACGCTTGCGCCCATCGGAATTACAGAAGCCCAGGCGGATAAGGCCAGCCGTGAAGTAGATCTGATCGTTGCCGAGGAAAAAATCTATAACGTGGAGAACGCACTCCGGGCCTTGATTTCCAGCGATCGTTACGGCGAGATTTGGCAAAAGACCATCGTTCCCGCCGAGACGCCCGATTTCAAGGAATACAAAGTGGATCTGGACCAGGCGATCGATACCGCGCTCAAAAACCGGACTGAGTTGGAACAGCTGGAGCTCAAACTGAAGCAGGCGGACATCGGCTATCAGTACAACAAAGACCAAATGAAGTGGCAGGTCGACCTGGTGGGTTCTTTCGGAATGGTAGGTGTTTCAGGCCCCCAAACCTATGTTACGGACCCGACGACGGGTCAGCCAACGATCCTGATCGATCCAAGCCTGGTCGGCGGAATAGGGAATGCTTACAAGACCCTATTTATCGGTGGGTACACAAACTGGTCCGTCGGCTTCAACGTGCAGATTCCCTTGCGCAACAGGTCCGTGGAGGCCCAGCTTGGACAGATCAAAGTCCAGAAGCGGCAGCTATTCATGAACCGGAAGCAAATCGAGCAGAGCATCCTCGTCGATATCCGCAATGCCGTGCAGCACATCGAAACGAGCCGCAAAGCGGTTGAAACCGCCAAGGTGGCACGGGAATTGGCAAAGCAGCAGCTGGATGGTGAGGAACAGCGGTTCCAGGCGGGGCTGAGCGAAAACTTCAGAGTCCTCGACCGTCAGCGCGGACTCTCCAGTGCCCAAGGGATCGAGCTGCAGGCATTGATTGCCTACAAGAAATCCATTATTACTCTTCAGCGGGCGATGAATACCCTGCTCGAGTCGAACGATTTCGAGATTGCCAAGAGCAGCGCCGGCAACGTGGCTGAGTTAAAATAAACTGCCACGAATTACACGAAAAAATCTAGGCCCAAATTGGGCTAAGCTCTTTGTCGAGAGTCCCCACTGAACCAAGGTGTATCTAACCCAGGTTATGTATTTTTTCGTGTAATTTGTGTAATTCGTGGCAGATTCTTTTGTGTAATTCGTGGCCGACGGGAAGACTGGCTTGACCGCATGGCAGCAAAACTACGATCCGCTACATTCCTGGGTGCTGTCGGCTATCGTGTCTGCGATTCCGCTCGGCACTTTCTTTTACATGTTCCTGGCGTTGAAGAAGCGCGTGTGGGTGGCCGCGCTGGGCGGACTGCTGGCGGCCTTCGTTTTGGCGCTCGGCGTTTTTCGTATGCCCCCTGCAATGATCGGCATCTCTGCCTTGTTGGGAATTCTCATTGGCTGGCTCCGCCTCGCGTGGATCATCGTCGCCTCCATCTTTCTTTACAACATCGCGGTGGCTACAGGTCAGTTTCAAGTCATGAGGGGATCCATCGCAAGGCTCACGGCGGACAAGCGCATCCAGGTGATTCTCGTGGCCTTTTGCTTCGGCGCCTTCCTCGAGGGCACGGGCGGCGTGGGAACTCAGGTGGCCATTACGGGGGCGCTTCTAGTTGGACTCGGGTTTCCTCCGCTGCAAGCTGCCAAAGTGTGCCTCCTCACCAACACCGTGCCGCTGGCATGGGGCGGGATCGGGAATCCTATGCACGTCCTGGCCGTAGCCAGCGGATTGCCCGAGCAGGCATTGAGCGCGATGACAGGAAGGATTCTGCCGCTCCTCGCCGCGATACTCCCGTTCTGGCTGGTGAATGCCATGGTCGGCTGGCAGCGGACGCGGTTTCAAACTCCCTCTTCGGGTTCCTGCAACGATCGACAGCCGAGCAAGGCGGGCTAAACCCTGTGCTTATGGCTGCGGCTAATGCAAGCGGGGGGGTCATGGGGAAAATGATGGACCCGCAGTCGATTCTTGTCTCCTCGACCGCTACCCAGCAGGGTGGAAAGGAAGGAGACATCTTCAAAACGGTTTTTAGGCACAGCCTGCTTCTTACCGCGTTCCTTGGGATCCTGGTTCTGATTTATGCTTTCCTTTTCCCGGGGGTAATCCCGCATAAGTAGGGAATTGCAGATTTTCGAATAAAGAGCAAACTTGCTGTTATTAATACCGTGCCTGAAGTTGATCTAGCCATCGCCATGGAGGTAGTCCGATGCAAGAGCGCACTTTCTGGGAAACGATAAAGGTTCAGGGCGGCGAGCTTCTCGATGCCGTCAAGAAGATTATCCACGAAGGGAATGTCCGCAGGGTCAGAATAAAGCAGGGAGACCGGATTGTCGCCGAGTTCCCGTTGACTGCCGGCGTTGTTGGAACTGTGTTTGCTCCGGTTCTGGCCGCGGTGGGCGCCCTGGCAGCCCTGCTGACAGAATGTTCCATCGATGTGGAACGAGTTCACGAGGAACCTGCCGCCGTTCAAAAGCCCCCCGAAGCCCAAGCCTGAATCGATTGACGATTGCAGATTGACGATTGCAAAGCCGCCTCATCAACCGTCAATCGCAAATCGTCAATCAATTTGTGTCTCTGTGGTGTTATGATCCTGCCCGCTTTTCTTGACAGGGGGTACGATCATGACACGTCGTCTTTCTTTCCTGACTGCAATTCTAATCCTGATCCCAGCCGCGCTGATTGCTTCCGACGAAGCCAGGTTTATGTCTTATCCCGACATAAACGGGGACAAAGTCGTCTTCACCTATGACGATGACCTGTGGCTCACTACAACCCAGGGTGGCATTCCCAACCGCATCACGACGCATCCGGGAAGGGAATACGCAGCCAAATTCTCTCCTGACGGGAAATGGATCGCCTACACCGGATCCTATGACGGTCCGCCAGATGTGTACCTCATTCCTGCCGACGGCGGCACACCCAAACGGCTCACATACTTGCCCGCTGGCTCTGTCAGCGTCGCCTGGACTCCGGACAGCAAATTCGTGGTGTTCCGCAGCTTCTATGGCCGCAAACCGATCTCGCGGGATCCCAAGCTCTACAAGGTTTCCATCGACGCTACCCTGCCCGAGGCCTTACCGGTGGAGAGAGGGGTTTCCTGCTCCTTCTCGGGAGACGGCCAGCAGATGCTCTATGTGAGAAAGGGAAATCAGGATTACTACTGGAAGCGCTACAAAGGAGGCCAGTACCCAGACATCTGGCTTGCCGATTTCTCCACGGGCAAATTCACGCCGATCACGGATTATGTTGGAAGGAACGCCTATCCAATGTGGATCGGCAACACCCTGTATTTCAACTCCGACCGAGGGCCCGGCGGGATCACGAATCTCTTTGCCCAGGACCTGAAGACCAAAGCAGTCAAGCAGGTCACCAACTTCACGGATTTCGATGTGATGACGCCATCAACCGATCGGCATCAGATCGTCTTCACGCAGAACGGTTACCTGTACGTGCTCGATCCCAAATCTCCGGCGCCACGCAAAATCACGATTCGCGTGGCGAACGACAATTGGAAGCTTCTGGAGCGCTGGACCAATGCGTCCGACTACATCCAGTACATGGACGTCAGCAACGACGGCAAGCAGGCGATCTTCACAGCGCGTGGTGATTTGTTCAGGGTGGTTCTCGACGAAAAGGAAACGACCGCAAAAAATCTCACCAGCACGACCGGTATTCGCGAGAAATATGCACAGATCTCGCCGGACGGCAAGAAGGTCGCGTTCTTCTCGGATCGCACAGGCGAGTACCAGCTCTACGTTCAGGACGTCGAGGGCGGGCAAGCCACGGCGCTAACCGACAACTTGAACCGCACGACCTACCATCTCCGGTGGTCGCCGGACGGAAGCAAGATTCTCTTCGGCAACAAGGAGTTTTCGATCTTCTACATAGACGTTGCATCGAGGAAGCTGACCAAGATCGATGAGTCGCACTACCTCGACAACGACGAGTTCACGTGGGAGATGAGCGATTATGTCTGGTCGCCCGACAGCCGGTGGATTGCCTACTCGTTCACGCGCGAGAATCGGAACAACGTCATTTTCCTCTACGACACTGCAGAGGGTAAGAAGATCCAGCTGACCAGCGACTTCTACGACAACCTGAACCCTCGCTGGGACGTGGACGGCGGATACCTCTACTTCCTCTCCAACAGGAACTACCAGATCGGGATGGACCTCTTCGAGGACGATCACATCGCTGTGAACCCAACCCGCGTTATGGTTGTGCAGCTTCGGAAGGGCGAAAAGCCTCCGTTTGCCAAGCCTGTCGTTGAAGAAGCAGACAAGGGAAAGGGCGGAGCCAAGCCCGAAGCCGCCGCGGCGGACCGTTTCCGCGTCGACGTCGAGGGAATTCAGGAGCGCGTCTACCCGCTTCCCGTCGACCCGGGAAACTACTTCCACCTGATCGGCGGCAAGGGTTACGCCGCGTGGTCGTCCGTTCCGAGTTTCACCGAGGAGGAATACGACGAGTTTTACAACGTCAGTGGAAGGACGAAATGGACTTTTCGTCTTTTCTCCATGAAAGACGAAAAGGCCGTCGATCTCGAAGACAAGATCGCTGAAGCGCAGGCTTCCGCCAACGGAGAGAACCTTATCATCAAAAAGGACTCCAAGGTCTACACCACGACGTTCGAGAAGGCCTACCAGTCGCGCAAGCTCGGGAAAGAAGTAAACCTCTCCGGCATGCTCTACCGGGTCGTTCCGTTGGACGAGTGGAACCAGATCCTCAGCGACACTTATCGCTGGTATCGGGACTTCTTCTACGACAAGGACATGCACGGCCGCGATTGGAAGACCATCGCCGAAAAGTACCGGGCCTATATCAAGGACTTCCGCTCGCGCGATCAACTCAACTGGGTGCTGTCGGAAATGGTGGGAGAGCTCTGCGTTTCCCATACGTACATTTCCGGTGGAGATTCTGGAGCGGAACCACGGAAGGACTCCCCGCTATTCACCGGCTTGCTGGGTGCGGATCTGGCTGCGGACAAGCAGAGCGGTCTCTACCGCTTCGAAAAAATCTACGGCCCGACCCAGTACTTCACGGAAATAGGGACTCCGTTGTCGCGCCCCGACATCAATCTGAAAGAAGGCGACTACCTGCTGGCGATCAATGGCGAGAAGGTCAAGGTGCCCGACAACTACTTCCGTCTTCTCCAGGTCGCGCGGGACCAGTATGTGACCATTACCGTGAACAGCGAGCCGTCTGAAACGGGAGCAAAGACCTACCGGGTGAAGCCGGCCGCTTCCGACCAGCAGGCGCGCTACGCCCGCTGGGTGTCCGACAACATCGACAAAGTGCTCAAGGCATCCAACGGCGACGTCGGCTACATGCACATCACCGCCATGGGCGGACCGGGCGTGATGCAGTTCGACAAGTACTGGCGCGCCTTCCGCTACAAGAAGGGGCTCCTCATCGATGTGCGCGGCAATAGCGGCGGTTGGACGGAGTACTTCATGATCGACAAGCTGGAGCGCCGCCAGGTTGCATATAACGTCCTTCAGGGTATGGAGCCGTATCGCTATCCCAACCCTGCGTCCCGCGCGCATTTTGTGATGCTATCGAACGAAGACAACGGCTCCGATGGCGAGGCCTTCGTGGAGCACTTTAAGGCACGCAAGCTTGGGACGGTCGTGGGTGTTCCCTCCTGGGGAGGACTGGTCGGAATTGTCAACACACAGCAAACCATCGACAATGGTCGTGTGGAGCAGTCGAATAACGCCTTCTACGGCAAGGATGGAAAGTGGTGGGTGGAAAACCACGGTGCCGACCCCGATGTTCTCCAGGACAACGATCCAGCTTCTGTGATGGCGGGCAAGGATCTGCAACTGGAGAAGGCTCTGGAAGTGGTCATGAAGAAAATCAAAGAGGAGCCCTTCCAATTTCCACCGGTTCCCAAATACCCCAAGAAATAACTCGGTATCTTTGCGCTTCAGGAAACATTGCGGATTGCCGATTGATAAGATGTCCCGGATTCGCAATCCGCAATTCGAAATATGGGGTCGGGAGTTCACCTCTGTTCCGACTACTATATACTTAAGTCATGGAGTGAATGACGGAGCTATGCGTACCTGCCTTATTGGAGTTTTGACAGCTGTTTTGGGAATGCTTGCCGGCGTGGCTGCCTCTCCAGTCCCGCCCAAGCCGACCCACTTCGTGGCTCACCGCTACGATGACACGCGGGTGGTCTTCAGCCTGGAAAAAACGTTCCCGGACGAGCCCGAGCTGCGGCGGCGCAGCCTCGCGCAAAATCCAACACGCATGCCCGATCCGGCCGCGAAGCTTGCCGGGATGACGCTGTGGAAAATGGATGAAAGTTTCTGGAAACGCCACGCCAGGGATCTTCCCGGACCTGTGCCTGGAGACCGGTGGGTGGTGGAAGCGGGGGGACTCTCCACCTACCACTGCACGATCGAAAACCTGGCCATTGCGGAGGTTGCATGCAGCACGGCTATCGTTGCCATCGGGCAGGTGGATCCGGCCGAGCAGGAAGCATTCAAGCACGTGAATGAAAAGCATTACCTGGTGGTTTCGGAAGCGAACCATGTCGCCGTCCCGCTTTCCGAAACCGGCCCGGCTATTCTCAAAGAAACGCCGGCCCTAAGCCCCACCGCAAAGGAGAGGCTTGAGGCGGCACTTCAGGAGCAATTCCAGCGCGAGTTGCCCAAAGTTCGCAGGGCTGCCGCCTCGAGCTACGCCTTGATGGCTCAAATGGGACGGGAGCATCCGTGGCAGCTGCGTGACGAGCGCCTGGCGCAAGGTGAGGGCAAGCTTTTCTATGATCTGCAGGCATTCCGACTGACCCCGGACGGCCAGCTTCGCTACTACGTACGCGCGCAATGGACATTGGACAGAGAAACGGCATTTCTGATGAGTGCATGGGCCAGGCCCGACCGCGACATGCTCCTGGAGGCGGTGAGCACGCGCCCCTCGCGATGGCTGCGGATGAACGAGTTTCAGTCGGAGCGGCTTGGCCTTGATGATCTTGGTGTTGTACTTAACGTCTTTGATTATGACGGCGACGGCTGGGGCGAAGTCCTGATCGGACAGCGCCTTTATGACGGTTTCCACATAAACCTTCTCGGGTATTCGGAAGGGCAGGGATTCCAGCGCACAGGTATCACCTATCGCTACGGCTGCTGACACACCAAATTCTAAACGAATTTGTAGGCCTTTTTAGCGAGACGGTAGGCCGTGTCGTGGATCATATCTTCGGCATCGGTCTCATCCACGATGCCTCGCATCACCAGGCCGGCCAGCCAGTCTGCATCGACGCGGCGCGAAAGGTCGTGTCGCGCCGGGATTGACGGGAAGGCGCGCGTGTCGTCGTTGAAGCCGGCTGTGTTGTAGAGTCCCGCCGTTTCCATGACCAGATCCCGGTAGCGACGCATCCCGTTGAAGCTGTCGTGGAACCACCATGCCGGGCCCAGCTTGACTGCCGGGTAGTGGCCGGCGAGGGGAGCCAGCTCGCGCGAGTACGTGGATTCGTCCAAGGTGAAGAGGATCAGCGTGAGACGTGGGTCGTTCCCATACTTGTTCAGGAGCGGGAGCAGATTGCGCGTGTACTCAGTTGCAACCGGAATGTCCGCTCCCTTGTCCGGGCCGAAGCGCTCGAAGAGCAGCCGGTTGTAATTCCGGTACGAGCCGGGGTGCAGCTGCATGACGAGTCCATCGTCTATGCTCATGCGCGCGTTTTCCATCATCATGTGGCCGATGAAGGTGACGGCGTCCGAGTCGCTTGCCTTCCCTTCCAACGCCAGTTGGAAGATTCGGTCTGCTTCGCCGTCCGACAGCCGGATGGTATAGGGTGCCACCACCGCGTGATCTGTCGCGGCAGCGCCCATCGACTTGAAGTAAGCGCGGCGGTTCTCCAGCGCGGCAATGTAACTGCGATAATTCCGGACCTCTATTCCGCTGACCTTGCTCAGGGCGTCAATGTTCTCTCGCCAGTCGGCGCGGTCGATATTTACGACGGCATCCGGGCGAAAGGTCGGCACAATCCGTCCCTTCCAGCCCGAAGCTTGAATTGCCCTGTGGTGATCCAGCGGGTCGGTTGCCGAATCGGTGGTTGCCAGTACCTCGATGTTGAAGCTCTCAAACATACATCGGGGCCGGAACTCCGGCGATGCCAGCCGCGCCGCAATCTGATCATAAATCTCCTGAGCCGACTCGCCGGTCAGCTTGTCTTCGACGCGAAAGACACCACGCAGTTCGTGCGCGAGCCACATTCCCGTGGGGGTACCGCGAAACAGGTAGAAGTTCTCTGCAAAGATCTGCCAGATCTTGCGGTGGTCGGTCTCCACCGCTCCTCCGTCCCGGCGTGGAATTCCAAGCTTCTCGAGCGGAATCCCCTGAGAGTAAAGCATCCGGAAGATATAGTGATCCGGAATCAGTAGAAGTTCGGCCGGGGTCCCAAAGCTGTAGTCCGGGTCAGAGAACAGGCGCGGATCGACGTGTCCATGCGGACAGACGAGAGGTGCGTGGGCGACCAGGGAATATAAATGCTGCGCGATTTCCCTTTGGCGCGGATTAGGGTCGAAATAACGATCTGTGGGAAGGAGTATCTTGGGCCGGTTGGTCATAGTGGCATTCCCTTCATGAGTTGCACCACGGGATTCTATTTTGCCTGTCCACTGGAAACAACAACTACTCTTGCCACGCATGGGCCAGCGCTCCGCGCTGCATCTTCTTTGCCCGAGTCCTGCGGTGGCAGCAGAAGCTAGTCTCATCCGTGAGGATCCGTGAGAATCCGTGTCCAGGTGGTGTTCATCGATTAATGTTGTTCAGCTCACGTATCTCGGCTTTTTGAACTTCAGCGCCGATTGTATATGGATGCTGGGCTCGGCGGAAGTCGTTGCCGAACAGGGCAATGTCACGAGTGCTGGCCCCGGCTATGCGCAGGAATGTTTCTGTGCCGGGCAGCGGGGAGCATGCACGGATCATGGCTTCCCGAACTCGGTTGAGTTGAATCGCAGGCGATTCGGCTCCCGGCCATGCCTGCTTCCCGCGGAATCCATCGATTTCGAGTCCCTGGATGTCCTCCAGGTAAAGGGCGCTTCCCCATTTTTTCAACTCGGGTTTCTCCCAGGTCACCTCGACATTGCGCAGCCTCAGGTTCCTGGCCCTCTGGAACTTGAACCCATGCACGGCCTTGTCATAGGGAGCCGAGGGATCGGACGAGAGAAACAACTTGATGTTCTCGAAGGTGATTCCGTCGAGCCAGCTGTCCGGATGGCCATTAATGACGCTGGAACCTTTTCCGTGCGCAATCACGTTCTGGATCAGCACATTGCGTATCGAGCCGGCGGGAGGTTCTTTGTCGAACTTCACCTGCGGATGAACCTCACTGCGCCGCTTGATGTTGAAATGGAACGGATCGCCGTCTCCCCACCAGAACCAGTCGTGCCGGCGGCACTCGATTGTCAGGTTGGAGATCACCACGTTGCTGACATATCCGCCGTCGAAGACCATGAAGGCGATGCCCCGGTTGGAATCCGTGATGACGCAGTTGTCCACGGTCACATTGCGCACACAGTTCATGTTGCCGTCGCAAAACTTGAGCGCGCTGGAAGCCGACGAGAGGCGGCAGTTGGTCACCGTGATGTTTTCGCACGGAAGCGGCGGACCGAACCAGTTCATCGAGTAAAAGACAATCGCGTCGTCTCCGGTTTCGATCGTGCAGTTTGAAACACGCAAATCCTTGCAGCCGTCGGGATCAATGCCGTCGGCCCAGACGCCATCCTTCAGACTGGAACGGATGTATACCCCGTCAATAACCATGCGTTCGCAGCCATAGGGATGAATCGTCCATGAAGGAGAGCGGATAAGGGAAAGACCTGTGATTCTTATGTCCTTGCAGCGCAGCAGGAGCACCAGCTTGCCAAACCCATCTTTCTTCGGGAAGGAGCGCATTAGAGGCTTGCCGGTTGCCTCCATGAGCAACTGGTTGTCTCGGATGAAGCGGTCGTCGATGTCGTTCAGGCGCCACTCGTACTCTCCCTGGCCGTCGATGGTTCCGCGTCCTTCGAGGGTGACGTTTTCGAGATCTTCTCCAAAAATCAAGGCGTCCTTGTCGAAGGCGCTCTTGTCCTTTACGGAGAAGATGGTTGCGCCCGCCTCGACATACAAGCGCACGTGGCTGCGCAGATGGATCGTGCCCGATGTGTACTCTCCTGGAGGAAAGTAGACCATGCCGCCCCCAGCCTGCGAGCAGGCATCGATCGCCTTTTGAATCGAGGCTTGGACATTGTCCTTCTTGACTCCGGCCGCGCCGAAATCCCTCACGTTGAAAACTCGATCGGGCAGGCTCGGCTGGGTCAGGCTCCTCGGTGCGGAGTACGCCAGGAGGCAAAACAATATTCCTAAAAACTGATTTCGCATGTTCGATCTCCCCGACGAATTATCAATCACTCAGACCTAGCGCGGCCTACCGGCCGCAACCGAAACGGTGGCAAGCAATCAGTCTGGAGAGACTCTTGACTGTGGTTTCAAGCAGGCAGATGGCAGCAGACAGTATCTAACCCAGACGTTTTTTCTTTCAGGGCTTTTACTGCCTGCTGCCTACTGCCTTCTGCCTGCTTCTCTCCAACTATATTATCTAAAGGCGACTAGAATCGTTTCCTGGAAGCGAAGGAATCGCGGCTTAGTAGCACAGACGTCACCGGACCCCTCCAGCCTCAGGCAAGCCGGCTTTTCTCGATGTCCTCGAGGGTCCCCCCTTTTGTCTCGGGAACGACATTCCAGACGAAGAGAAAGCCGTAGATCCAAAAAGAAAAGGAAGATGCGGGGACGTCCGAACTGTTGGCTGGGTTTTAGGATGCCACAACCTGTAAACAGTTGGGACGTCCCCGATCTTCCGTCTTCATAAGACTTAATAAGTTGTTCTTCCCGAGCGCGCTCCGGCAGGGTTGCTCCACGCGCGAGGGGAGGGGATTACAGCCCGCCGCTAGGGCTACCTACATCAGCTGTCTAACTCCATTACCCATTCATGAAAACATCGTGGCGGTCCCAGTTTTTCCTCTGACAGAAGCTGCCGCAACCGGTGATTCGCTACTTTGTTGCGATTAACAATCGAAACTTTCGCGGGATCACAATTTGTCAGCAGAAGAGTCATCGCTGAGCTGTCTGCTTTTGGCAGACTGTAACCAATCACATGAACCTCGTCTGCTGATCGCAACATCTCCGCAGCCTCCTTCCACATTCTTATAAACACCGTGTTGGCTTCGTCCTCGAGTTCATAATCCTTGAAGAAGCTGGGATGCAGCAAGATCTGCGCCTCATTCGGTGGTCGCGTAGGTAATGCCGCATCGACTGCATGCATGCCGAGCCCCTGAAGAATCAGCGGGTCAAGAGCAACTTCAGATGTGAGCGCGCCAGCTGCGACTTTTTCAATCGGTATCCAAGCGCTGCCCGAAGACGCTCCCGCCGATCGCTGAAACCAACCGATCGCGCCGTGGAGATGCAGAACGATGACCACCGATGGCACTGGCGCAAGTCGCGTCGGATGGGGTCGCAAGCTCATAAGAGGAATTTCGAATCCGTATCCCGTCGACGGAGACCACTTTCTCTGTTCTAAAAGGATTCTCTCTATTGTGGAATCATAGTTGAATGTAATTACGACATCGCCGCTTTTAAGTTTTCGGCAAAAGGTGCGCAGGAGATTCCACCCGTTGTGCCCTTGTGCTTCGTCGGATTCCGCGAGATCCGCTTCATGTCGGTGAAGGAAGTACGCCTGCAGAGCGCACAACAGGATTCGCCGATAATCCAGATATGTTCGCGTCAGCAAATCGAGCCGTTTGAACGACTTTTCGGCTTCCGTGGCTTTCGGCAACCCCAAATAACTGTCGTACAGTTCCTCGCTTTTGAGAAGCCAAGAGAGATCCAAAATCGTAAACAGGAGCTCGATTTGTCGCTTCTGGTAGGCACTCCGGACCAGTGTATTGGCCGTCCTGCTGAGATGATCGCAGAGTTTCGGCCACTCCGCGTAATCGAACCGATCGAACGACCTGCCGCGCCCACGAACGAATTGGTCCAATTCGTTAAACAGTTCAGAACCCAGCGGATAGCAAACTTCTTTCGACACTCCTGCACCCAAGACAAAGACCCTTCCCATCTGCCTCTCCAGTCAAAGGGACCCAATTCGGTAACGGCGTGTCGTGTCCGATCGGGAATATACAGCACTCTCTCGATTCCCGATTCACTTCACTGTGGGAACCATCCACCAGGATCACGATCAAATCGGCGCACATGGATTTCTTGAAGGATTCTCTGGTTGCGATTCTGCCCGGCCATGAACAGCGCCATCTCGATGAACGCGGGTGTCCATCCCATCTCCTGTCCCAGACACTCATGCGTGCCAAGGCAAATGGCGGCTCTCCGCGCCCACCGCACGAAGCCAGCGAAGCCCTCAGCAGCAACTTCAGGACGCCGGGAAATGACGTTGTCGCCGACGCCGCGGCCACGCCAGGGTGGGCATGGAAAGGCCCGGTAGATATCCCCGTTGATTGTGACCGTTACCGTGCGCAGGGCAAAGCCCACACGGCTATCGTAGATGGCAAAGCGAGTTTGATCCGCAAACGAAAGGAGCTTCGACACACCAACAATGCCCAGCCTTGGCGAATGCCTTATCAAGTGTTCTGCCGCATAGGCCATCCGATCCTCTTGCATCAACGACAAAGCATCGTGATAGTGCTGCTCCCAGTTTTCCTTCTGTTCCGGCAAAATCAGCCCGAAACCCCACTGGTGGATGGCGTTCGCCACAGTCCACCCCTGCCCACGCTGGAAGCCACCCGCAATCCAGCGTTTGACCTGAGTCTCTAAGTCACATCTCCGCTCCCATGCTTTCTTGATCCTCACACCTTTCGGCCACTCGTAGCCCCTAAGCAATGGCTCCCATGCAACGAATCCTCGGATTTCCTCCCAGGGTGCATTGATGTCCATTCGGCCACCATACTCTCTCGTTCCTGGCATCATACAACTTCTCACTCAAACAAGCAGGCCCTTCCCGTGCGGCTTCGTATAGAGATCAGGCGGTGAGGTGAGGGCTGTTTGGCTAAGTTTTTGGGAATCCAGTGGCCGGACCAGGCGTGGAAGATTTTGACCGCTTCAATCAAAGATGTGATGGCCTCCCGCGATCAGCTCATCGCAATGGACGCGGCGCCGAAGACTCTCAACCGAAAAACCTGATCGGTCTCGAGCTTTTAAAGCAGCTCGCGGGTGCCGCGGCCGAGATCCGGCTACCTATCACCGTACCCAATCCCGCGCACGCCCAGTTCATTGCCCGTGAGTCCACCGACCCGCGCGACGAGAGCCATACAAGCAATCAGCGAGTACATCGAGAAGGTCAGCATCACGAGCGGTCCCCTCTTCCGACCGAGGCTCAATCCCAGGAGCCGCAAATTCGCCGATTGAGCCATGAACCCCGTGAGCATGCATCTCCTGATCGAAAGCTACCTCGAGCGGCTGCCCGGGGCCATGAAGGAGCACCAGAACCCGGACAGGACCGTAACCAGGGTCGTGCGTTTGCACGCGCCATTCCCTGCGCGCAACTATCGCGATCCTCCTCCTCGACGCCAGCGTCGACATCCGGAAGGCCCAGGATCTCCTCCGGCACCGGCACATCACTATCACACAGATCTACGACAAGCGCCCACGGAGTACTTCCGAGAGCGCTTCACAGGACGTACCGATTTAGTGATACTATCAAACGCGCTCACGTGACCGTTCCATACCTACGACTGAGCCGCGGACAGAATCACGCACCATTAGTTGGAGCGCCTTCATTAAAGCTATGACCGCATGGATTCCTTTAGCAGGTGCTTTCATAATAGCGGCAGCCACTGTCACGGTTTTCATCCTTTCTGGGCGACGCGAGCGTCGTAAAGCAAGAATCCATGCAGCCGCCAAATTCCGATCCGCATTCGCTGAAGCTGACACTCTGTTGATGGCGGGGAACAAAGATCCCTATCTCGTGCTGACTCAGTACCAACTTCAGCATGACAGCGCAATCAATGAGTTTAAGCGTTCCCTGCCAGATCACCAGCGCGTGCGCTTTGATACTGCCGCTGAGAAATATCACCAGTTTCGGAGCAAGTTGCAGCCAGCAATAAGTGAGGCCTATCGTTCTATAGCAACCGGGCAGCCTCTCGATACCACCCAAAAGATCATAGAGGTTATTCATGAACTTTTGGCGTTCGCGGAGAAAACTTGACAGCCCACTTATATGAGGGGGCCGGTCCGCAGAAATCAATCTACACGTCTGAAAAGGGGCATTGCAGATCTGGAAAGGCAGGGAACAATAAGCGGGAGAATACCAATGCGAAAATGCGGGGACGTCCGAACTGTTGACTGGGTTTTAGGATGCCATAACCTGGTAAACAGCTCGGACGTCCCCGATTTTCGTTAACCTTCCCTAACCGTCCGGCGAAGGCGCCTTTGGCTTTGAAGAAGCCAACGCCAAGGCGTTCCGGCGTCTTTTTGGCTCAATCGCTTCCCCGGCCCATGCAGGTGGATGAAAAGACCGGGAATTAAGGAAGCCCGCGGACACTGCATGACGTGCCCCACGCGAATCTGACGCTCCGGCGCGGATTAAATTCAGATGGACTTGTATATATGAATGAAGTAAACTGTATATACGTCAAGCAAGGGAGACAGCAAACATGGCCGTTTCGATGACCTCGATAAGGTTGGATACAAAGCTGGCCGATGAGGCGGCAAAAGTTTTAGGGGCAAAAAACAGAACGGATGCCGTGCATCGCGCGCTCAAGGAAGTCGTTGCCTTGAAGAAATTCAAGGAGCTGATGGCGCGGCATGGCGGGAAACTGTCTTTCGAAGGGCATGGACACTAACGTCATCATCTTCGATACCTCGATCTTCATCGATCACCTCCGGACCAACTGCCACAAAGAACGTATCGCGGCGATAAGGGGACTTGTCAGGACTTCCTCAGTTGTGTTGGCAGAATTGTGGCGAGGGGCAACCAAAGCCGCTGAGCGGGATTTTCTGAAGGCGTTGGAGAAGAATCACCCGATCCTCACACCTACTGAAAAGAACTGGCTCGAATCGGGCGCACTTTTGTCGAGAATATATGCCGATACGGGCTTCCCGCCTGCAAAACTGCGCGATCTGCATTTTGATGTGCTGATTGCGCTCACCGCCAGAACGCATGGGGCACGACTCATCACCTCCGATCGAGCAGACTTCGAACTCGTAAGAAGATATCGGGAGTTTCAGCTCGAGGTGTGGCGGGTGTAGATGGGTGCTTCTTGGCGAAAAGCGCAATGCCGTAACGTGCAACGGAAACTGCGCGACGGTGATGAGCTTCCGTCCGCTCTTTTTGATATCGCAAATTGTGATACCCTCGCTTAAACTCTTGGCCCATGCCCAAACACATTCCGCAATCAACAACTCCACACGGGCTCATTCCCGTCGAAACAATCGAGAGACGAATTTTTCTGATCCGAGGGCAGAAGGTGATGCTCGACAGCGACTTGGCCGAACTCTATGGCGTTGAAACTTTCAACCTCAACAAGGCTGTGAAACGCAATCTCGACCGCTTCCCGTCCGATTTCATGTTCCAACTCACCGACCCCGAGTTCAAACTTTTGACATTCCAAATTGGAATCTCAAAACCTAAAGGGCGCGGCGGCCGGCGCACGCCGCCTTATGCCTTCACTGAGCAAGGCGTGGCGATGCTCTCGAGCGCCCTCAACAGCAAACGTGCTGTTCAGGTCAACATCGTCATCATGCGCGCGTTTATGCGCCTCCGCGAAATCCTAGCCACCCACAAAGATCTCGCCCGCAAGCTCGAGGACCTCGAGCGCAAGTACGCTGCTCACGACGTACGAATCCAGCAGATTTTTTCTTATATCAAAAAGCTTATGAAGCCGCCCGCCTCTCGACGTCGGCAGATCGGCTTTGTCTCTCCCGAAGAAAAGTAATCCACCGCATAAGGTCGCAATTTGCGACCTTGAAGAACTCCCATACTCCGCTGCGACAAAACACCACTTTCCTTTACGCCGCACGCGCACCAGCTCGGGAAAAGTCCTGTGGCTTTGCCGCTACTCCCACCGCCGCCACTTCCGGCACCGGCAGCTCTCTACCTGCCGGAGATGCAAAAGTCCCGGTGTCTATTCCGAGGGCCTGTGCTATCCCTGCTGGTACTATCGCCGATAAACAGCTCATGGGATTTCGCCATCATTCGTGTTCAGTGCGCTTCCTTGTGGCACGGGTGGTCGCGAGGCGTCTATATCTCAGCCGCGTCCTCATAATTACAGGCTCTTGAAAATGCGGGGACGTCCGAACTGTTGACTGGGTTTTAGGATGCCATAACCTGGTAAACAGCTCGGACGTCCCCGATTTTCCTATAACCTGGTAAACAGCTCGGACGTCCCCGATTTTCCTGTGTACGTCGAAGAAAATCCGGTAGTTCCCTACCCGCCGGCGGAACGTCGCCGGCTGGTTTTTGAGACGCACGATATTTCCGCTGAATGGGTTTGCCTGCATTTGAGCCAGGGCCGCCGTGATGTAGCCCTGGTCTTTTACAGGAGACCGCTCAAGCTCTTTTTCTGCCAGCTTTGCGATTTTGAGGCGCCAGGTCCTGGAGGAGTTGCTCCAGGGTCACGAACTGTCCTCTTTTGATCGCCGCCAGTTCTTCGTCGGAGGCGCTCACGACGGGGATGCGTCTCGCGAAGTAGTGGCGGAGGGCCTCGCGCACGAGCTCCGACTTGGTACGGTTTTCGGTTTTGCGCACCTTCTCGAACTCCTCAACCATCGCCGGCGGGAGCGAGATCGTCATAGTGTGGGTGTTTCTCATAGGCATACCCTACTAGCAACCAGTAAGACCTTTTGTTACAGAGTAGCAAAGGCACTGGCGTTGTCAAGCGGCGTTAGCGCGGAGGAATCCACTTAATAACTGTTTATAAGCTACCGCTGCCTCAGCAATTCACGTTCTAATCCCCCTCCTCCCATTCCGCCTCCCCGCGGAGGACGGGAGCCTGGACACGCCACGGGGCAAACGACCGTGCTCAACAGGACGGTCCCCCTCCGGCGAGCGCTCACGCGCCCGGCAGAGCGAGTCTCCGCCGTCCCAGCGTGGCGCCGGCGAGGCGACCCTCTTGTTGACATTTGCCCGGTGGCTTCGAGCGGCCGCTTCGCTGCCCTGGCCTCGTCGAACCAGGTAACCAATCGCCTTCAGCCATGAGCTACTTTTAGGACATTGACCGCTGGGCCGGTAAGCTAGCTTTTCTACGTGATCTCTATATCTCCGTGGTGTAATGTGGTCGGAAGGGTGGCTTCACTCGAGGAGGCACCATGCTCTTGAAGCCTCGGTATTTTCTTGTATCTTGTGGCCTCGGCATACTTCTGAGCGTGATCCTGTTTTCATACTACGCGGTTCCGATCCTACCTCCGGATCTGATAGAGCAAAGGCGCCAGTCGCAGAAGCTGAGCCCTGAGGCTCAGCTTCTGATCTATTACCGCCAATATCCGGACCGGTACATTCGCGTCTCCAAGGAATCCTGGCAATACGATCAGAGTTCGCGCAGCGCCTTTCACTCCTTTACTCTGAAAAACACAGCCGGCGTTGCCTACTATGCGATCGAGGTGCTTGTCAGCTATCAAAGGTCTGACGGAAAAATCTTATATACGCAGGCTGTCAAGATTCCGGGTACTCTGGCACCTTACGGAACGCTGGAGGTGAAAAAGATAACAGTGAAGCATGTTCCGGCCGCGTCGGAAAGTGTCCTGATAGGTGTGGCAAAGGCGCTCATCACTCAGTGAAGCCTCGGCCGTTTTTTAATTCCGGGCTACTCTTCCGCTCTCATTAACGCTGAGTCGTGAGCCCAGCTCGATTTCTTCACCTGTCGTTTTTTGGAGTGCCTCCTGCAAAACGGAAAGCACTCCAAGGAGGGCAGCAATGGGCGGTTTATTTGCGGTGGCCTCTACGGAGGACTGCGTCACAGACCTTTTCTTCGGCACGGACTACCACTCGCACCTGGGCACCCGCCGCGGCGGGCTTGCAGTCATGAATGAAGGCCACATCAACCGCTATATTCACGACATCAGCAATGCCCAGTTCCGCTCCAAGTTCGAGGATGACATCCAGAAGATGTGCGGCCACCGGGGCATCGGCGCCATCAGCGACTACGAAGACCAGCCCCTCATCATCGGTTCACACCTCGGTGTCTACGCCATCGTGACGGTGGGTTTGGTCAAGAACGCAGACAAGCTGATGGCGCAGGCATTCCAAAGCAGAACGCATTTTTCCGAAATGAGCGGCGGCGAGGTCAACCCGACCGAGCTCGTCGCGACTCTCATAAATCAGGAGGCCACCTTCGAGGACGGCATTGAGCGGGCGCTTGCGGCCATCGAGGGATCGTGTTCCCTGCTGCTGCTCACGGATCACGGCATCTACGCGGGCCGGGACCGGCTTGGTCGCACGCCTGTCGTCATCGGCAAAAAGCACGGCGCGACCGCGGTCGCTTCGGAGACCTGCGCTTTCCCGAACCTGGGCTACGAAATCGAGCGGTACCTGGGCCCCGGCGAAGTGGTGCTTGCCACGGAAGAGGGGGTTGAGCAAAAGAAGGCGCCTGGCGACCGGCTGCAGATCTGCGCGTTCCTCTGGGTCTACTACGGTTTTCCCGCCTCGTCCTATGAGGGCATCAATGTGGAGGCGGCTCGCTACCGCTGCGGTGCCGCACTCGCCCGGAACGACAGTGTGAAGGTGGACTGCGTGGCTGGTATCCCGGACTCCGGTGTGGCTCACGCTATCGGCTACGCAAACACGGCCGGCGTCCCCTACGAGCGGCCCTACGTAAAATACACACCTACATGGCCTCGCAGCTTCATGCCCACGGACCAGAACGTGCGCGACCTCGTGGCCCGCATGAAGCTCATCCCGGTCCGCGAGCTCATCCAGGGCAAGCGGATCTTGTTCAGCGAAGACTCCATCGTCCGCGGAACTCAGCTCCAGGACACCATCCGGAGGCTTTATGACTGTGGCGCGCGCGAAGTCCACATGCGGCCTTCCTGCCCGCCGCTTGTGTTTGGATGCAAGTTCCTGAACTTCTCGCGCTCTCGGTCGCCGCTCGACCTTGCGGGGCGCAGGGCCATCAGGGAGCTCGAGGGGCGCGGTGAGGCGCACCTTGACCAGTATTCGAAACCAGGCAGCGAGAAGTATTGCGCCATGGTGGAACGCATCCGCGCGCGGCTCCAGCTAACCACACTGCAGTACCAGAAACTCGACGATCTTGTAACTGCAATAGGCTTGCCCAAGGAGAAGCTTTGCACTCATTGCTGGGACGGGGCTGAGTGACATCGGGATCGTTAGCTGAAGCTAGAATCCCGAGAGCGCACACTCTCAAAGCCAGAACCGCTAGGGTACCGTCTGCGCGGGAATCGCAGAGAGAACAGAGAGGTTGTTCGTCCCAAATAGAGCGAAACCTCCCAGGTTGTAGTTTGAGTCGACCGTAATGTAACCCGAGCTGAGGTCCACCCCGGCGAGAGCGGGAAAGTATTCCGTCAACAGCTGGGATTTGCGGCCTCGCGCGGGTATGTCCTCGATCTTCGCCGCCACCTGATTCCCGTTCCTGTCGAATACCTGGATGATGGTTCTGGCTTCGCTGTCGTTCGGGTTGATGAGAGAGAGACCTGTGAAAAACGTCCCGTTGGAGGCAACCTGGCCAAACACCAGTCGTTCCTGTGGGGATGAAACCAGCGGGAGCGCAGTGGAATAAGCAGTGTGGCTCGGATTATCGAAGACCACGCTTCCCGCCAAAGGAATTCCCGCTGAAGTGATCTCGACATATCCCTGCTTCAGCATATTATCGGGGCTCACAAAGAAGGCTTGATCGGTCACATGGATCTTGCCTTTGGCGGAAATCGGCAAGACCTGGGTCTGACCGATCTGAGTGCCGTCATTGCCGATCAGTCGGAATTCTACACTCCCTGAATTTGGGCTCAGGCTGACAACCGAAATCGTCGTTTCCCAGCCCGGCCCGACGGCATATTGAGCCGAGTATAGCCTCGTCGATCCCGCGATGGAATCCTGTCCGTTGAGTCCGGCGACGTCTCCTGAAGATCTCCCCAGGTATTCAAAAGGAACGACCGGCTGGTCCGAGGCAACTCGGACATAGTCCGAAGAGTCCGGTGTTATTCCCGGAAACAGATCCTCGACGAACTCGACCAGGAGGCCATTCGAATTGATCGTCCGGCTTACTCGAGCGCGCACCGTGCCGTCGGCCCTGACTAAGTCCAGCGCCACATGGGCTGGCGCGTCATTCGGATTGGCCATGTGGAATTGGCTGAATCCGTCGGCTTGGAGTTCCGGGAAAACAAAGGAAGTCATCGTCCTCGAGGAGACATCCGCTCCGTCCATGCGGGAGAGGTCACTGTTAAAGGACAGGAAAGATCCCACTACCTCCGGAACATCCCCTTCGACCTTGATCCATCCCACGGCATTTGCACTGCGGATCCCCTCACCGAATATCTGGCTGGCGAGTACCGGCAACTGCTGGTTCGCATTGAGTTGAAGGATTGCGGGGTTCGTGATGTTCGCGCCGTTGATTTTCATACCGAGAGGGTCGAACGCTGTCAGCGTGAGATGGGCGTTTCTCGGGCTGATGTTGGCAAGCGCGATCCCGGTGAATTCGCTGGTGTCCGACGAGCTGCCTTGCACGGCGACTAGACGTGGATAGTAGAGCGACAGAGCATGAGGCAGTACGGCAAACGGCGCGGGGCCTGCGACGGCTCCGCCGAGCGCTGAGGGGTGCGCGACTGTGACGAAGACCGTGCCCGCCTTGGCAATGTCACTCGCAGGGATCGCTGCCGTAAGTTGGGTGCTGCTGACGTAAGTCGTTGCGCGCGTGGCTCCGTTCCACTGAACGACCGAGCCCGGCAGGAAGCCGGTACCTTTGACAGTAAGGGTGAAACCCTTCCCCGCAACAACCGCCGAGGATGGGGACAGGCTGATGATGGAAAGCTCGTACACCTCGAGGAAGCGCGGCCGCGAGGCGTCCGCTGAGGGCGCGGCACAGCCGGACAGCGGCGGAACGGGCGGACCGAGAGTGACGGACGTCGTGAGATCCTCGGTGTTGCACTTCCCTCCGCCGAAAATGAGCGTCGGCGAGATAGAGAAGGATTCCACCACCTGATCGCTCTTGTTCACCTGGTCGATGGCCTCAAAACTATACTCGGCGGTGGAGCTGGAATTGGAGAATGAGCTGCTCAGCAGATGAAGAGCTGCCCCTGTTGGGGCAACCGTTGAAGTCTGCGGCCATGACACGCTCGAGATTCCGTCGGGGATTCCGTCCATTCGAAGCACAAACTGGGTGGAGTTCGTGGGAGCGCCCAGCGCGTTGCCCCCGCTGTCCGTGCGGTCGTTCTGGTTTACCCCGTCATTGTTGGCGTCGTTGTCCACGAAAGCTCGCGCGAATCCTTCCGTGATGTGGATCTCGTAGGAGAGCGCGCTCGACACGACCTCGACATTCATGCCCTTGAGCGACTTCGCCACCCGAATACGGGATGGGTGGAAGCTGTTGGCTGAAGGATCATTGATCGATTGCAGATCGAGGAACAGGTCGGTTCCTGGCGTGACGGCGGCACTGGCATCGATAGCGCCGCGGATGCCCTCGATGCGAATGAAGTCGCCGTCAGCGGGAGTGGCCCCCGCTTGCAGGTTGATTGCCAGGAATCCGGCGCACTGGCCGTTGATGGTCTGGTTTGTGACGCCGATCAAGGAAGGATTCGCCGCGGCCAGCCCTGGACTGGAGAACAGCCGGATTCCCGAAGTCGTTGTGTTGTCGATCGCGAGAGCGGGATTTGCGAATACGAGACCGATCTGAGCTGCTCCTCCAGTGGATGTACCGGTGGTGTTCGAAGCCCCGCGCACAAATAGGTTGATGGAACCGAGGACCTCGGAGCGTCCGGTATTGATCACTTCCGTAGGGGCGCCGACGACGTCGAAACGGACCGCACCACGGGTACTGCCGGCCAGGACGAAGAGCACAAAAGACACACTCGCAGTCAGGTAGAGCGCAGGCTTCCTTGAGGCTTTCGAAGGCTGCGATGAATGATTTTTAAGCAGCGACATGGCTTCCTCTCATATTTCGAATGCTTTGATCAAACCTGGAGATGCCGCCCGGTCTTGATACGAGATGAGAAGTGGTTCAGCCGTTACGCCCCATCGACGGAGGGTTATAGCTTAGAGGCCAGCTCCAAGAAATCACGAAATCCGCCTGCGAGGAATCATCCGAAAAACTCATACAACACCGGGGGTCATCTTTTTTGGCTCCTAACGCTTGCCGACGCCATTATAGCGCAACGAACTCGCTGTTGTCCCAGGTGGATCGCGTGCGCCGGGTCCACCTGTCCTTTACCAAAACCTCGTCTGCATTCATAACGTTGACGTTCTGGTTTCGGGATGGCAGGCTGGGCAGCCATGATCAAAGCGCTTTTCTGCATGGTTGCCCTGGCGAAGGTCGGTTTCAGACAACGGCGATGAGTTCCGGGAGCGCGTGGAATCGATTGGCATTGAGGATCACAAAAGCAATATATTAAGAATGTCGCGCAACTGTCAGTAACCTACAAGCCCTGGGGTTGATTTCTTTGAGACAGAGGCTTGGGGTGCAACAACCTGTTACCGCAGGCCAATGAATTCAATTCATGAGTTTGCAGCAGAACTGTTCAGTGGCACTCGGCCGCTATTCCTTCACACCCTCCTGATTCCGGCAAGGATGAGCATCGCGGTTTTGGCACCCCATCCTGATGATTTCGATGCCATCGGCGTCACGATGCGTTTCTTTCGGGATAATGGCAACCGAATCGATGTGGCAGTTCTCACCTCGGGAGGCAGTGGTGTCGAGGACGGATTTGGCGGGTCATTCACCGCCGCTGCCAAGGAGGCGCTTCGGGAAGGCGAGCAAAGAGCCAGCTGCCGCTTCTTCGGACTGCCGGAAAGCCGGCTGAGTTTTCTGCACTTGGCCGAGGATGAGCATGGGCATCCGTCCTCGGGCGCGCTAAACCTCGAGCGCGTTCGGGCATATCTGATAGAGAAGCGGCCGCATTTCGTGTTTCTGCCTCACGGGAATGATACAAACGCGGGGCACCAACGCACTTATACCTTTTTCAAGCAGGTCGTGGAAGAGGAACACTTGTCACTCGTGGCCTGCTTGAATCGGGATCCGAAAACCATCGCCATGCGCCATGATCTTTATTCAGTTTTTGACGCCGAGGCTGCGGAATGGAAAGGGCAATTGTTGCGATTTCACCAGTCGCAACATCAACGCAATCTGAATACGCGGCACCACGGCTTTGACGAACGGATTCTAAGCATCAATCGGCAGACTGCACGCGAGCTGGGTATAGACGCGCCTTACGCTGAGGTATTCGAACTGGAGCGTTTCGGGCAGGCAGTCTGAGCCTGGTCATCCCCATTGCGGTATCTCCAGCTATGACCACAACGCCCGCAACCGACAGGCAATTGTTGTCGACCAAGCTCAGTCTCGCATCTACGGTCGGATCAGCCATTCGGGCAACGGTGCCGATGGATATGTTTCTAGGAGACGCGGGACTCTCCAAGGCAGGTCTTGAGCAATCTTCAATCCTTGGCCGACTTCCGCAAGCGTTGAATCGGAGAGCGCCCCCAGCCTCCTCGTGAGCTTTGCACGGTCGAGGGTCGTAACTTGGTGACAGAGGGCGATGCTATCACGCTCGAGCCCGGCAGCGCCCCTTGGAAGCAAAACGGCAGTGAGTCCGCGCCTTGCTTGTTTCGGCGAGGTCGAAACCGGCACGACAATAACCGAACGCCAGTGGGGCGTTTCGTTGAACGCGTCGTGGGAAACCACGATCACGGGACGCTTGCCGCGCTGCTCGGAACCCGAGCAAGGTTCAAGGTCCGCCAAATAGACCTCGCCGCGCCTCATTTTCTGGCTCTCTTCCGACCCTTCGAAATGCCTCGAAGGTGCTCGATGCCGGACGCCTCCAGCGCTGGATCGAGATCGGCGGCGCTACCGGCGACGGCTTTCGCGTAATGTCCGATCTCCTCGTGAATCGCCGCTCGTTGCGCATCGGCAAGCCAACGGTCGATCGCCTCGCGCGCGAGCGCGGTCGCAGGTCTGCGCGCGCGCTCGGCCTGGACCTTCAGCCTTTCATACAGACCCTCCGGCAAGGGGAGGTGAAAGTTTCGCATTGGTCTCTGAGACATGTCACAAGCTCCTGACAAAATCCTATGGCAGAAAATCAGCCACTGCAAATGGTAATTCCGCCCTTTCCACTGGTCAAACGCTACCCGCGGCGTGTGTGCAAGATTCCAGCCGGCATCGTCTCTGAGAATCGACCGGCCCGTCGCCGACAGAAGCGGAATGAGGCGGTCCTCCGGCTCGTAAAGGTTCACCGGTCTGTTGTTAGGATTCCAACAACAAACCAACTACGTCCCGCGCACCTTCGACGGCAGCCTTGACGGACGAGCGCTGGATTACGCGCTCGGCCTGTCGCTGCTGACCGGGATGGTTTTCAGCCTGGCGCCCTCGCGACAAGCTTCCACACCCGATTTCGTCGCCGCTCTCAAAGAGGACAGGCCGGGGCTTGGCCGCCGGGCGCGGCGATTGAATCTGCGCAACCTGCTGGCCGTGACGCAGGTCGCCTTGTCGCTCGTTGTGCTGATCTGCGCGGGATTGTGCGTGAAGAGTCTGCGGGCAAGGCGTGCTGCGCTGCGACCTGATCTCGCGACTGCCACCTGGCTGACCTGTACGGAGAACAGGCTTTTCTGCAAGCCGCCGGCCGGGCGCAGGACTAGCGCGGCTTCAACGCCGAGGGTGTCAGCCTCATCCTCGAACGCGAGTGCCCGCTCCCCGACCCTCCTCTGGTAATCCCAATATCGCCAGCGGCGCGGACCCTGGCGTTATCGATCGAAGTCGAGCCTGGATCTCTGGACATTTTCGCCGGCCTGGACAAGACAGAGGCGTCTATCCCGGACGGAGAAACCAAAACCTCAGCACCGACCGGTGAGGGAGGTTTGACTGAGCTTGGAACCTATGCGCGTCTCCTGACGAAGAGTGGTACAGATTGAGCGCTCCGGGACGACCGATAGGCAACTGTTTGCATGCCGGGGAGAGGATGCCACGGTTTGGACCTTAATTCTCCCGCCGACCCGGTGAGCCGGCCTAATCCATGGGATCCCGAGCTGATCGAGTATGATCAAGAAGCTGACCTGGAGTGGCTGTGACAGTGCGAACCTTTCCAGCAACGAGGTCACTCTCTTGGGCTCGCCAAATTTACAGCGAGTTCGAGGGCGTGGATGAGACTGGTTGTCAAAGCTACACCCTGGCCGGCAATATCGAAAGCCGTGCCGTGATCCACCGAAGTCCGGACGATGGGTAGTCCCAAAGCCACATTAACCCCACCCTCGAAATCCAGAAGCTTGAGTGGAATGTGCCCCTGGTCGTGATACATGCAGACGATCGCGTCAAATCTTTTTTTTCGTACCGCCATGTAAAACACGGTGTCGGGAGGGATGGGGCCTTCGACCGGCATCCCCTGGCTCTGAGCCCATTCGACGGCCGGACGGATTTCCTTGATCTCCTGGTCGCCGAACAAGCCGTTTTCACCGGCGTGCGGGTTTAGCCCGGCCACTGCAATGCGCGGATTTTCGCGCAATCTCCGAACGGCATCGCAGGTGAGCCGGATAATGGTGCAGATCCGTTCCTTCTTAGCTATCTCGATGGCGGCGGTCAGAGAAACGTGGGTGCTGACGTGGGTCACGATCAACTGGTCGGAGACCAGCATTATGGTCACGTCCTTCACGCCGCACAGCGCACCAATCAGCTCAGTGTGACCGACGAAGCGGGGATCCGACATCTGGGTTGCTTCCTTGTTCATGGGGAGCGTCACCACTGCCGCAATCTGCTTCGCCAGGGCCGCGCGCGTTGCAGCAATGACGTATTCCCGGGCGGCGAGTCCCGATTTTTCGTTCACCTTTCCGATGGTCAGATCATCATGCCGCAGAATGGCGGCGTCGATTACGTTTAGATGACCTTCTCGGCGTTCCGTGGGTGAAGAGATTTTCGCCAGTGGGACGCCATATCCAAATCGATCGTTGTAAAACTCGAGGACGCTCAAGTCCCCATAGGCGACTATGGGATGCCGGATCTCACCCTTTTTCCAGGCCTTGAGGAGAATCTCCGGCCCAATGCCGCTCGAGTCTCCCACCGTGATAGCGAAAATCTTCAGCATGGCCAGTCAACTTTCTAGCAGTCGTTCTCGGACCAGCGTCAGGAGGTCCGGAGTACCGAAACCTCCGGCTTTGGTTATCAGATAGAAATCCTGTTTCCTCATACGGCGGACCGATGCAAGCGCGACTGCTTTAACTCTTGTGACCGGAACGCCCGGCAGCACCTCGCCTATGGGCCAGACGGAATTTAAGCCAATGGCTTTCAAGATTCCGTAGACTGTGTCGCCGCCGAAGACAACCATAGCATCCAGGCTAATCTGTTTCAAAATGTTGCGGACGAGTTCGCCCAGCCGCGCCACGAAATCCAGCTCGCTCGGCGAGTTCAACGGCGGATTCCGGAGGATGACCCACCCTGACGGAGCTGAAGAGACCGATGTGGTGTCGATCACCAGCCAACCTTGAGCTTCGGCATGTTGAATTTGCGCTACGGACATTTCATGCCTGCTGCCGTTGATCACCAGACACGATCTGATCGACGGCATCGGGGGCGGAGCCGAGCGCGGCAGATTCACGAAGTCCGCGAAGTGGGGTGCGAATCCGGCTGGTCCCGCAGCCAGGCTCAACTGCCGGGTCACCGCAAAAAACCGAGCAGCGGATCGTAGATCCTCCTCAGTGGTACCGTCCAGCACGTAGACGGCCGCCGGCATCGGCTCATGCAAAGCATCGGCGCGGATCGAATGCACAGGGAGACCGGCCGCCTTCAACAGTGCGGGAACATGGCTTTCCAGGACAGGATTCAACTTATCGTCGGAGTACGATGTCTCGCTGACAGGAACGCCGTTCACATAAAGCTTTCCGTCGATAATCGTCCGACCCAGCCGTGGATACGCAGGGACATAAACGAGCGGGAAGTCCGGGAAGGCGGCTGCAATGGCGCTGAGTTCACTGGCGATGTTGCCGCGCAGGGTCGAGTCGGTTTTCTTGTAGATGTAGCGGATTCCCTTATCGCGGGCCGCCCTGGCAATCGTGTGAACAATGCGGAATGCCTCGTCCGGCGCAAGGTGCCGTGTTTCCGTGTTGATCACGTGCACCAGGACTGTCTCTTCGAGGCATTCCGGATCAAGCCGCGTTTCCATCGTGACTAGCGCGGGCAAACCTCGGCCCGCGAACAGCGCACCCACCTCGAGAGCTCCGGTCAGGTCATCCGCCAGCACTAATACCCGCATGTTCATCCTGCCATCCTCTCCCGCGCGGAGGCAGCATTGCCGCCAGCGCAGACTCTGGCATTCTAGTTCATCGCTCAGGAGCCCTGTCAAAGATTCACCGAAAAAAACCGCAAAGATCTAAGAGAGTTGCTCAGAGACATGGCCACCCTTGTCCGATACACGATTTCCGAGCGATCTGAAGTCTCCGATTCAACAAGCAACCAACCTACTACACATTCGGTCTCTGGTTGAAATACACTGAATTCTGCCGCGGACTGGCAGGGGAATGCTGCGTCAGCATGAGAACCCTGGATCGGGCACTGTGGCAGCTTTCTGCCGAAAACCAACAGTAGTTTCTGAAAATAGGGGAGGCATCTCTATGTTTTGACTGACATGAAATCATCATATATCGTGGTAGCAGCTTCGGCAAAATATAGGGAAGCGTCCCCTGTTTTCCAGCCGGCGCCGCTCGATAAGGAGGTCAGCTCAATGTCTCGCGTGAATCGAAGGAGTTTTCTGCTCAGTTCTGCCGCCGCGGCGGCAGCGACCCTGCCAGGCGTTTCGCATGCACAAGCCGGGATGCGGGGCGTAAAGCCGCTGAAGGTGACGGGCGCCAGGATCTTCATTGTTGCGATCGGCGGGCGTTACCCCATCCTGGTGCAATTGTTGACCGACCAGGGCGTAACCGGAGTTGGCGATGCGGCCGTGGCTTACGGAACCGGCGCGGAATCCACCGCGGCGATGATCAAAGAACTCGTCCAGCAGTTCGTGGCCGGCAAGAACCCGTTCGCCATCGAGGCGATCTGGAGCGATATGTATGATCACACCTTCTGGGCGAAAGGAGGCGGCACCATCATCTTCGCCGGAATCAGCGCCATCGAGCAGGCGCTATGGGACATCAAGGGTAAGTGCCTTGGAGTTCCGGTCTACGAGATGCTCGGCGGCAAGATGCGCGACATGGTGCGCGTGTATCCAAACGGGTGGTCGTATCGGTGCGTGAAACCCGAGGATTTCGCTCGCGAATCGGAACGAGTGCTGAAGGACGGCTACACCGCCATAAAGATCTATCCGCTGGCAATACCCGAACTGGACCCCGACTCACACCTCCGGCACATTTCGCTCCGAAGCATCGACTCTGATGCCGAACGAAAGGCGGTGGAGATCGTAAAAGCAGTGCGCAGCGCGATTGGCCCCAAGGTGGATCTGCTGGTGGACGTGAGCGCGGAGCTAACCACGGACGTTATTATCCGGCTCGGCCGCAGGTTCGAAGAATGGAATATCGCCTTTCTCGAAGAACCGGTAGACCCGTCCGACCCAGACGCGTTGAAGAAGGTCTCCGAGCACGTGAACATGCCGATTGCCACCGGCGAGCGCATTTACACACGCTACGGCTTCCGCCGCATCATGGAAATGCACGCTGCCGACATTCTTCAGCCCGACATCGGCAACACAGGCGGGATCATGGAGGCCAAGAAAATCGCGGCCATGGCCGAAGCCTACAACATGCGGATCGCACCGCATCTTTGCTCAAGTCCCGTTTGCACCGCAGCCACGCTGCAATTGGATGCGACCATCGCGAACTTCTATATACAGGAGACGTACCCGTATCGAATGCCAGAACATTTTGCGGTTGTGAACAACGCGCCGGAACTGAAAATCCGGCAGAGTCACATACCCATCCCGAACGAACCGGGCTTGGGTGTTGAACTGGTCGAAGAACGGGTCCGCCAGTTTCTTTGGTGCAAGGTGTGATAGAGCCCATAGAGATGCTCACTTGAGAAGCAATGACGCCTTTTTTTCATCCTCGATGATCAGAATCCTCACAGTACACCTCGGCTGTGTATCTCAACCGATGAAGGTGCTGAGTAAAATGTATGCCTTGCAGTCTTTGCGGTGTCTGCTGATTGCAGTTAAAATCAAACCGCAAAGACCAAAGACCGCCAAGAGGGACAAAGCGCAGGAAGAGTGGAGCTAAGGAGCGCAGCAATGAATGGTCACGAGTTTGTCACGGCGTTGCACGAGGACCGACGCGTTTACGGCACAATGATCGTTTCCCATTCGCCCGAGTGGCCCGCTGCAGTCCAGCAGGCGGGCCTGGATTTCGTGTTCATCGACATGGAACACGTGGCGCTCGATAGGAGCCAGATTTCATGGATGTGCCGCACCTACTCCGCGCTCGGGCTGGCGCCGATCGTCCGCATCCCAAACCCCGATCCCTACCAGGCCTCTATGGTACTCGACGGCGGGGCCGAGGGTGTGATCGCGCCCTACGTAGAATCACCTCAGGAAGTCCGTAGCATGAGTGGGGCTGTCAAATATAAGCCGCTCAAGGGAAGGAGGCTCAACAGGATTCTGCAGGGCGACGAGGTGATGGAACCCGAATTGCATCAGTTCCTCGAAGGGGAGAACAAGGACCGTTCGCTCATCGTCAACATTGAGAGTGTGCCGGCCGTCGAGGCACTCGACGAGATCCTGGCTGTCCCCGGATTGGACGCGGTGCTCATTGGGCCACACGACTTGTCCATCAGCCTGGGAATTCCGCTGCAATACGATCATCCCCGGTTTGTAGGGGCGGTGGATGCGATCATCCGGAAGGCCCGCGCTGCCCGCGTCGGGGCCGGGTTGCACGCCATGTACCCCGATCCGTTGCAGCAGGAGATTCGGTGGGCCGGACTGGGTGCCAATCTGATCGTCCACGGCGCGGATATTCTTGCCTTCCGATGCGCCATGCAGAAGGACATCCGCATGCTCCGTGAGGCCCTGGGTGACCGGCAGGAAAAGGAAATGGCGCGCCGCGATCACCCGCATTTCTGATCTACTGCGTTATCAACTGATGCCGGTGCGGCTTCAGTTGTGCCGCAGCACGCTGCTGCTGGACCAATTCGGCCTCCAGCACGTCCAGCTACGCATTTGCTGCTTGGGCGAAGCGCTTGACCGCGCTGCTGACGAGGTTGACGATCTCCTCGTCGAGCACTCCCTTTTTCCGGTCTGCAAGCTTAATGAAGTGCTGATAGACGATTTCCAGCTCCTCGCTGGCCAGCGGGTATCCGAGGTGTTCGCACCGATCCCTGAGCGCATGCCGTCCGCTGTGTTTTCCAAGCACAAGTCTGCTGGAAGGCACGCCAACCGTTTTGGGATCGATTATCTCGTAAGTCGTCCGTTCTTTCAGAAATCCGTCCTGGTGAATTCCTGCTTCATGAGCGAAGGCGTTGCGGCCGACGATGGCCTTGTTGGGCTGGGGGCCGAAGGCGATTATGCCCGCCAGCAATTGACTGGAGGGGAAAAGCTGCTCCGTGATAATGCCGGTTTCGAAGGGGTATCGGTCCTGTCGGGTCTTGATTGCCATGACAACTTCCTCGAGCGAACAGTTGCCGGCGCGCTCCCCGATGCCGTTGATAGTGCACTCGATCTGCCTGGCACCGGCCTGAATAGCAGCGAGTGAGTTCGCCGTAGCAAGACCCAAATCGTCGTGGCAGTGCACACTGACCACGACATCGTCGCCGAGCGCGCAGACTATCCTGGCGATCAGAGCCGCAAATTCGTCAGGAGCGGAGTAGCCTACGGTGTCAGGCAGGTTAACTGTGCTGGCCCCTGCGGCAACCACAGCCTTGCAGACCTGCTCGAGGTAATCGGGATCGGTACGCGTTGCATCTTCGGCCGAGAACTCCACATCATCCGCATACTGACGGGCCAGTCTTACGGCCGAGACGGCTTCATCCAGCACCTGCCGGCGCGACTTCTTGAGCTTGAACTGCAGGTGAATGTCGCTGGTGGCAATAAAGGTGTGGATCCTAGGCCTCTTGGCCTTGCTGAGAGCGGTAGCGGCCCGCTCGAGATCGATCGTGCAAGCCCGCGCAAGAGCCGCCACGCGCATCTTGGGGAAGCCTCGGCTAATGGCGCTTACCGCTTCAAGATCTCCTTCCGAAGCGATGGGAAAGCCGGCCTCCAGGAGATCCACGCCGAGCTCTTCCAGCTTTGCCGCCATCCTTACCTTTTCCTCGACCGTCATACTGCAGCCGGGTGACTGTTCACCATCCCTAAGAGTCGTATCGAAAATCACAATGCGGTTGTCCATAAGCAGCTCCTGCCTGATCAGGCTCTCCTTGTTTGTCCAGGACGATTAAGTGTGTTGCAGCATTATCGGGTGCTGTAGGTCATCTAGCAAATTGATAATATTCGCTTGCAATATAAATAGTTCTGATAGTATAAGCTCAATATTATGAACAAGCTTAAAAACATCAGCACTCTTGATCTCTATCCGATCCAGGTTTTTTATACGGTCGCTATGGAGAGGAGCTTTTCCCGGGCCGCGGAGAAGCTCTTCCGCACGCAACCGGCGATCTCCATGATGGTCAAGCGTTTGGAAGCCGAGCTGGGTGAGAAGCTGATAGATCGTTCCGGCAGGGAATTGATGCTTACGGACGCTGGCCAGATTGTGCTCGAGCACGCCCGGCGTCTGGGGAATCTTCAGATCGAGCTGGAGAACTCACTTGCCGAGCTCAGAGACAATGTTGCCGGCCGCTTGATCATTGGGGCAAATGAATCCACGACTCTGTACTTACTCCGGCATTTGCAGAAGTATCGCAGGCTCTATCCTAGGGTGCGAGTGCAGGTGCGGCGGAGCCTTTCGAGCAAGATCCCCAGCCAGTTGGTAGAGGGCGACCTGGAGCTTGGCGTCGTCAGCTATGACCCTGAAGACAACCGGTTGAAATCAAGGGTCATTTATATCGATCATCTGGCGTTTGTGGTGTCCCCCCAACATCGGCTTGCCAAACAGGAGTCGGTCTCGATCACGGAGCTGGGGATGGAGACTTTTATCGCGCACAATGTTAGATCCCCTTACCGGGACATCGTGCTGAAGGAATTTCAGCACCATAAAGTGGCGTTGAATATGGACCTGGAGATGCCTACTGTCGAATCGATCCGGAAACTTGTGCAGAGGAACGAAGGGGTGGCGTTTTTGCCGCGAATGTGCGTCGAGCAGGAGCTGGAGCAGGGCACGCTGTGCGAAGTAAGGGTGATCGAGCTTTACGTGGAGCGCAAGATCCGACTGACCTACCCGGCCCGCCGGGTGTTGAGCCATGCCGCCCGCTCTTTTCTGGAATTGGTTGAGGAGATTCGCTGAATGGATGCCGGGATCATCTTAACCGCCAAGACCTCAGAGACATCTAAATGATTATTTCAGATTCTCTGTAGTCTGCGAGGTCTGGGGGGTTTGCTTTAGCGGGACGTTGGCGTGCGCTTCCGCTTCCACCTGCGCCTGCATCCGGGCCGCATCCCGCCTCACGAAAAGGAAGATTCCGGCAAGCAGCAGTATTCCGGAAGCCAGATAGACCAACGAAGCGAGCGCGATCGCCAGGCTGAGACTCTCGCGCTGGGCGATGATGCCGATCACCAGAGGCGCACTGCCGCCGCCTGCCAGCCAGCCGACCGTATTCATGAATCCCGCAGCGGTGCCGCGCGCCTCCGGGCGAATCACGTCGAACACGGAAGCAAAGATGTTCGCGTCGTAGAGCCCCTTGAACAGACCCCAGGCCGTCAAGGCCACAATGAGCCAGGCTACAGATTGGGTCATCCCGCAGAGCACGACAAACGGTGCGCCACCGAATACTCCGATTGCCTGCACTATGAGGCGGCCGCGGGCAGTCTGTTTTCGCAGCGCATCGGCGAGCCAGCCCCCCAATGGCGAGCCGACCATGCTGGCAAGCTGGACGAAGATCGTTGCCGTCAGTCCGGCCATGGCAAGCCCCATGTGGAACTTGCTGTACAGAAACTTCGGCATCCACGACAGAAGAACCACGGCGACGAAGTTGGCACACATGAATGCGCCCATCAGCACGAGCACAGTCGGGGTTCCCCAGACCACTTTCAGGAATTCCCATAGTGGTAGGCGCGTGGCGGCTTCGGCCTGTGCGCCGGCGCCGACGTCGGCGAAATCGGCGGCGCCCCGCTTCGGTTCGATGAGCAGATTGTGCAGCACGAAGCCGAGCAGGATGCCTAATCCGCCAAAGACGATGAACGACCAGCGCCAGCCGTAGTACTGCCCGATGGCGCCGGCGAAAAAGCCGCCCGCGATCGTTCCGATATAGACGCTGGTCTGATGGAGGCCCATCGCACGCGAGCGCGTGGCCTTTCCGTGGTAATCGCCGATCATCGACATCGATGCCGGGTAGTAAAACGTCTCGCCCATTCCTTCGGCCGCGCGGAAGAGGAAGAGGTGATGAAAATTGCGCGACAGCACCGTGGCCATGCAGATCAGGCTCCAGAAATGAAGGCCTGCAAGAATCGCAGCTTTTCGCCGGACACGGTCGACGATGGCCCCGGCAAACGGTGCACCCAGACCATAGACCCAGGCGAAGGATGAGCCGAGCAGCCCCAGTTGCACGGCCGTTAGGCCCATTTCCTTCTCGAGCAGAGGGAAAACTGAGAAGATGGCTTGGCGGTCGGCGTAATTGAAGAAGGAAATTCCCCACAGCATTGCGACCACGTACCACTTGTACCGATTACCGCAAGAGGTCTGCCAATCGTATCCACGTTGATCCATTTTCATCCGCGTCCTAACGCATTACAGCGGGACCAATCACTTCGATGAGACGGAGACCTCGAGAGGAGAATTGATTCTCTGCGCGAATTGAGCAAGGTAGGCTTCCCAGGCGGCGGCGTTGGGAAAGTCGCCGCTTTTGTCCCAGCCAAAACCTGCATAGTACGTCGCAGGTCGTCCGGAAGGGGCGCGGGCAATGATCAGATAATTGCCATCTGCTTCGGTGCTGTCGATCAACAGCGCCGGGTCCAGCGAGATTCCACAGCCCAAGTTGCCTGCAGTTCCAGGCCTTAAGGGTTCCCATGTGCGCAGCCAGCCGGCCTTTTTGTCAACAACAACGGTCGATCCGGCGCTCTTTTTGATTCCTGCGGCATAGGTGATGTCGCTTTTCCCGTCTGTCTTGTAGAAACTCTCGAAACGGTCCATGTTCTGGCCGGCATCCAGCGTCACGCGCTTGACTTCGGAGATCTTGCTTCCGTTCACGTCCCACGGGGCATAGGTCAGCTCAAACACGATCCGGATCGGGCCATTGGCAATCACTTTCGAGTTGGTGAAGTTACGGGAGACAAAAAGCTTGCCCGCCTCCCAGATGCCGCTGCCGCCACAACCCCGGCTCTTGCCGGCCGAGTAGAAGTCGCCGCCTTCGCCCATGTCCTCGTGGTAGTTGTCGACCATATACCAGTCGTTAATGACCAGCTGCCGGACGCGTTTGCACCACACATCGACGGCGCTGCTGGTGAGTGGTTCCTTCTCCCAGGTCTCCAGCGCCGTGCCGTACATCCGGTGGGCGATGCGGTCGTTCTCCCAGGCGAAGTCATCGTAGCGCTCGCGGACGAAACGTCCATAAGCCTTGAATTGGTCTTTGGAGGGAATCTGCTTCGCACCCACGGTCAGGGAGAAGCTTTTGATCTCGCGCGGCTTGAAATCGGCCTGGAAGATCAGCTCATCCGTGACGGAATCGCCATTCATGTCGATGGCTTGGATGAGCAGTTCACGGCCAGACTCCTCCTTGACGTGGATCTTTCGGAGGTCGTCGGTTTTCAGGACCTGCAGGAGGTCTTTCGCGGCAAGCACTATGGTCTCGGCGGGACGCGCAAGGTCGAGTTTGTTCCTTGCAGTAACCGTTAAAGGTCGTTCTTCAGAAGGGGATCCTGCCGGCAGCAATAAGCAAATGAGAGCTATAGTTAGAAAAAACGCGATTCTGTTCATTTGGGATTATCCATGGATCGTGTTTTTATTGTGCTTCTTCGTGATCTTTGTGTCTTCGTGCTGTCTTTTAGAAAACAACGCGAAGACGCAAAGATCACGAAGAATGCCGCGCTCAGGGCCGAGCCGTGAAGGCCCGCGATATTTCACGGCAGGCTTTGGTGAGATCTGTCACGAGCCTGCGCGCGCGTGCCATGTCCATCCGGAAAATCGGGGATGAGATGCTGAGCGCACCCACGACGCGGCCTCCGGGTCCGACGATCGGTGCGCCGATGCAACGTCCGCCCGGTTCGTTTTCCTCATCATCCATAGCATAGCCCTGTTCTCGGACGCGCAGGATTTCGGCCATCACTGCCTGCTTTGTGACAAGGGTGTTGGGAGTCAGTCGGGGAAGCTTCTTGAGCCGGATCAGCCGCAGCACCTCCTTGTCCGAGAGCCAGCTGAGCAGCACCTTTCCAAGGGCCGTCGAATGGAGATAGCGGCGGTTCCCGATCTTTGAGGACATCCGAATCGACTGCGGGCTCTCAATGGTGCTAATGACCACGACTTCGCCCGCATCGAGGATTCCGAGATTAACGGTTTCCCTGCACGATTCGACCAGGCGCTCCATAGCCGGCTGAGCGACCTTGGAGAGCAGCTGCTCGTCGGACTCCTGCCGCTCCAGTTCGAAAAACTTTCGGGTCATTTGATAGTGCCCTGCCTGGTTGCGCGCCAGGTATCCCCGCGCCTCGAGCGTGGAAGCGATGCGGTAGGCCGTGGGCTTGGGAAGGCTCAATGCGCGAGCAAGGTCCGCGAGCCCTAGCCCCGCGCGCGCCTCACGAATAGTCTCCAGGATGTCGAGGGTCTTGTGTAGAACGAGTATCCCCGAATTGCGTCGTTTCGCTTCAACTATGGTTTGGTTCATGGTCTCGTATTATACAACAGGTCGTTTCAGAATATGATCAATACTGCTTGACTTCCAATCGGCGTAGAGCTAGGCTCGTTTCCGTAATGTGAAGACCTTTGTTTCACATTACGAGACATCGGAGAGCCCAGGCCGGCACTTTCCCCCGCTCGCGCGTGACGGTTCGTTCCCGGCTGGAGACCTCGATCTGAAACGGCAGGACACTCCATGAACGGCCCGCAGGCTTGCCTTCCCTATCCTGCAAGCTTCACCAAGATGAGCAGCGCTAAGAATTGCAGAGCATTCCTTCTCGACAACCTGTTCGAAGCCGGTCGGAGGTCCCTGTTTCCCATTTCCGGCGACCGCGCCGTGATCGGAGCAACTTTAAGCACACGGCGGTGCCGTGACGGTCAGTATCGAATCAAATGGATGGAGGAGAACCTATGCGGTTTCGAACAAGCTGGACTTTTCTATCAGTTTTGCTGGCCTGCGCGGCGCTGGTGGCGCCGTGGCAGCAGCAGCTTTATGCTCAGGAGACCCGCGGCAGCATCGTGGGCAAAGTCACCGACCAGAGCGGCGGGGTGCTTCCCGGCGCTGCGGTCGAGATCACCAACAAGGCCATGGGAACGAAGACCTCGCTGGTGGCCAATGACCAGGGCTTTTACCAGGCAACCTATTTGCTTTCCGGCCTCTATCGAATTGAGGTGCAGGTCGCGGGCTTCAAGAAATTCGTGCGCGACGATGTTGAGGTGCGGATCAACGACCGCATCCAAATCAACATTGTGCTTGAAGTCGGCGGAATCGAACAGACTGTCACTGTCACGGGAGAGACTCCGCTGCTGAACAACACCTCAGCCTCGCTGGGGCAGGTGGTCGACGGGCGGCGGATCACCGAGCTGCCGCTGGCGCACGGGAACCCCTACCAGTTGATCGGGCTATCGAACGGCGTTGTGTTCAACCGCGATCCCCGGCTGGACCGTTCTTACGAGCCGACGCACATCGTGGGCTACACGGTGGACGGCTCGCGCGCCAACCGCAGCGACCTGACGATCGACGGCGCGGCAAGCACGGCGACGGCGAACGCCTTCGAGGTGATTGCGACCTACGTACCGCCCGGCGACATCATCCAGGAGTTCAAGATTCAGACGGCGACCTTCGATGCCAGCTTCGGCTCGACCGAGGGCGGCGTCACCAACATCAGCATCAAGTCGGGCACGAACAATCTCCACGGCACGGCCTATTACTCGGGCCTGCCGCCCTGGACTGCCAATGATTTCTATGCCAACCGTGTCAACCAGCCGATAGCGCTATTCCACGAAAACCGCTGGGGCGGATCGGCGGGCGGCCCGTTTTGGATTCCGGGGCTGTATAACGGCAAGAACAAGACTTTTTGGCTGTTCGGCTACGAGGGGGTTCATGACACGCGGCCGCGCAACGACTCGTCGTCTTCTACGGTACCCTCTGCCAAGATGAAGAACGGCGATTTCTCGGAACTGCTGGCCATCAATCCGAATTACCAGATCTACAACCCGTTTACGGCAACCCCATCGAGCGGCGGCCGTTATACGCGACAGAAGTTCGACGGAAACATCATTCCCCCATCACTGATCAACCCTGTGGGTAAGAAGATCCTCTCTTACTGGCCCGACCCGCGTTTCACGCCGAGCTCTCCAGACGGCACGAACAATAACTACGATGCTAGCCTTCTGGAACTGGCCAAGTACTACAACTGGACCTTCCGCGTGGATCACACGATCAGCGACAAGCAGCGGTTTTTTGTGCGCGGCAGTGCCTATACCCGCAACAGCACCTACGACAACTATCTTGCCAACACGCTGCTGACGGGGAGCAACTTCCAGTTCTTTGCGCGCAACGGCGTCATCGACGATGTCTACACCATCAACCCGACCACGGTGTTGAATGTGAAGTTCGGCTACAGCCGCTTCATCCGGGGAGACACGATCGACCCTACAAAGGTAGGGTTTGATCTGACGACACTGGGATTCCCGGCCGCTTACAACAGCGCCATACCGGCAGAAATCCGACGTTTCCCTGCCATCAGCATGTCGGGATACCAGAGCAGCGGGGTGGCCGGCGAATTCCGGCCGGTCGAGGTTTACTCGGTTCCCGTGACGCTGCAGAAGGCGATGGGCAAGCACTTCCTCAAGGCCGGCGTGGAGTTCCGCTCTTACCGCGAAACGGACTCGTTCGGCCAGAACAACCAGACCGGTCAGTTCAACTTTGACACAACCTACACGAAAGGTCCGATCGACAACTCCACCGGTGCGCCGAACAGCTACGGGCAGTCCGTAGCCGCCTTGCTTCTTGGGTTACCGACGAGTTCCAGCTATGTCCGGCGGGCAGCGAGCTACGCCGAACAGTCGACATCGTGGGGCTTTTATCTTCAAGACGACTGGAAGGTCAGCGAGAAGCTGACCATCAACATCGGTTTGCGCGAGGAGTTCGAGGGTCCGCTGACGGAGCGCTACAACCGCAGCGTGCGCGGCCTGGATTACAACGTGGTTCAGTCGATCGCCGCTCAGGTGATCGCGAACTACGCGGCCAATCCGACGCCGGAAGTGTCCGCTGCGCAGTTCAAAGTGAACGGTGGCTTGACTTTCGCCAACGTGAACGGACAGCCCCGAACGTTGTATGACACTCCCAAGGTAAATCTCCTGCCGCGCTTCGGGTTTGCCTATCAGATCGACAACAAGACCGTGGTGCGCGGTGGATATGGAATGTTTTTGGGGTTCCTGGGCGAACGCCGCGGGGATGTAATCCAGACCGGATTCACGCGGGACACAACTTACATTCCATCCAACGACAGCGGATTGACCTTCCTGACAACACTGAGCAATCCCTACCCGAACGGAATTCTGGAGCCTGTTGGAGCCGGGCAAGGCGTCCAGACCTACCTCGGGCAGACCATTTCCTTCTTCAACACGAGTCCGGTGCCTTCGAACGCCCAACGCTGGCAGATTGGCTTTCAGCGCGAACTGGCGCATGGGATAGTCATCGAAGCCACTTACGTCGGAAACAAGGGAACGCACATCGAGATCAACCGCAACCTGAATGTGACCCCGCAGCAGTATTTGAGCAAGAGTCCGGTGCGCGATCAGAAGACGATCGACTACCTGACCGCCATGGTGGCCAACCCGTTCTACGGGGTTACGCTCCCTACCGGCGCGGGCTCCAACTGGACGTCCAAAACCATCGCGCGCGAACGGTTGCTGCGCCCGTTCCCACAGTTCGACAGCGTAAACACCACCTCCTACGACGGCTACTCCTGGTATCACGGCATGCAGTTGAGGGCCGAGAAGAGGTTCTCACACCACTACTCGGTCATCGTGAATTACGGCTGGTCGAAGTTCATGCAGGCCACGGAGTTCCTCAACCAGGACGATCCGCGCCCATATAGAACGATATCGGACTACGACGCCCCTCACCGGCTGTCGTTCAGCGCCATCTGGGAGTTGCCCTTTAATCGCATATCGTCGGGGAACCCGGTGGCATCGAGGATCCTCGGGGGCTGGCAGCTGTCGCCAATCTGGCAATTCCAGTCCGGCGCGCCCATCGGTTTCGGCAACCTGATTTATTACGGCGACACCAGTAACATCTTGCTTCCCGCCGATCAGCGGACACCGGAGCGCTGGATCGATACCTCCTTGTTTGAGAAAGGGTCGACAAAACAACTGGATCACAACGTCCGGACCTTCCCGCTGAGGTTCTCGTCTATTCGCGCCGACCGCACCAACGACGTCGGCCTGACGCTTATCAAGAACACGAAGATAACCGAAGGGAAGAACATCCAGTTCAAGACCGAAGCCTTGAACCTGTTCAACCACCCGGTAATGCGGCCGCCAAGCACAACCGCGACGGCCAGCAGTTTCGGTTCGACGGTTGGCGCCAACCAGGTGAACTACGCTCGACGCATCCAGGTGAGCGTGAAGTTCATCTTTTAATTCGGTCAAGGAACGATCCGCCTTTCCGCCTCGGTTGAAGGGCTGAGGATGGCAGTGGAAAAGCAGAATGTCACCATTTTCACTATTGGAGATCCCTGGCAGCGCAGGCAGGAGTGCGGTAGGCCGCGCTCCTGCCTGTGATTCAGGCTCGACCGTGCGATAAAAAGCATCTTACGCTGCAGAGCCAAGCTACATTACTGCGCGTGCGTAGCATGTCCTTCCTGACCGGGGACCTCTATCTGAAGAGGCAGAACACACCATGAATAGCCCGCGATCCTACCTTCCCGATCCTGCGAGTTTCGCCAGAATGAGCACGGAAGAGATTCGCAGAAGTTTTCTTCTTGACGATCTGTTCGCATCCAGCCGCATTGAGCTGTTTCATACCGACCTAGATCGCGCCGTGATTGGAACAGCAGTTCCAAGTGGCGGACTGCTCGCACTCAAGGCGCCGTCCGAACTAGCCTCGGAATACTTCCTGCAAAGGCGCGAACTGGGCGTAATCAACATCGGAGGCGCAGGCTTCGTCCGCGTCGATGGCCAGGACTACCGGCTGGCACGTCGAGACGGACTGTACCTCGGCAGGGGAAACCGGCAGATCGAATTTGGGAGCTTCGACCCAGGAACTCCCGCACTTTTCTATTTCGTAAGCTATCCGGCACACGCCTCCCATCCGATAAAACATATCTGCGCGGGTGAGGTGGAGGCGACCAGCCTCGGTGGGCAGGAAACGGCCAATTGCCGCACCATCAACAAGTACATCCGCCCACCAGCCGTCGAGACCTGCCAATTAACGATGGGTCTCACGGAGTTGAAACGAGGAAGCGTCTGGAACACGATGCCTGCTCACGTTCATTCCCGGCGATCTGAGATCTACCTGTATTTGGATCTGCCGGGGGATGCGGTGGTGTTTCACTGCATGGGTGAACCGGATGAAACGCGGCACATCGTGGTGAGGAATCGGCAGGCGGTGCTTTCGCCCGGCTGGTCCATTCATTGCGCCGCTGGCACCGCGTCCTATTCATTTATTTGGGCCATGGGCGGAGAGAACCGCGAGTTCGCCGACATGGATGCCATACCGATGAACAAGCTTGGCTAATTATGAAGCGTTTCTTTCACCACAGAGGCACAGGGATTGTATCCTCTGTTTCCTCTGTGGCTTGTTTTGAGACGAGCCCATGATTTTCCTACTATCGCTGCTCCTGTGTGCTAATGCTTGCTGTATTCAGACAACCTCATTTGCTTCCCAGGCTTCTGTTTCAGACAAGCTGCTCTGGTCGGAGAGGCTGGCTCTCTCCGAAATGATCCGGCGGGGCGACTCCCTCTCGTTTGAGAAGAATCCCAAAGCGAAATGGGCCTACGAAACGGGCGTGTTCTTGAAAGGCATTGAAGGGGTTTGGTCCAAGAAGGGCAGCGAGAAATACTTCGAATACGTGAAGAACACTATCGACTCTTTCATCGAGCCTGACGGTAGCATCAGAACCTACAAGCTTGAGGACTACAATCTCGACAACATCAACACGGGAAAGGTGGCTTTGAGCCTGTATCAAAAAACAAAGGATGAGAGATACAAGAAGGCAGCCTTTTTGCTCATGAAGCAACTCGAGACACAGCCCAGAACCAAGGAAGGGGGATTCTGGCACAAGAAGATCTATCCCTACCAGATGTGGCTGGACGGAATCTACATGGAAGCGCCCTTTTACGCTCAATTCTCTCAGATGTTCGATCGGCCGGCAGTCTTTGACGACGTGGCCAGGCAGATTATCTTCATCGAAAGCCACACGCGCGATCCCAAAACAGGTCTCCTGTACCACGGCTGGGACGAAAGCAAAAAGGAGGAATGGGCCGATCCCAAGACCGGCTGCTCGAAGAGCTTCTGGGGCCGATCGATGGGTTGGTATGCCATGGGAATCGTGGATGTTCTCGACTTCATGCCTCCTGATCATCCCAAGAGGGAGGCTCTCATCTCCATATTTCGAAGTGTCTGCAAAGCCGTCGCGAATTATCAGGATAATGAGACCGGTCTCTGGTATCAGGTCCTGGATCAGGGCAAGCATCCGGGCAACTACTTGGAGGCCTCGGCCTCTTCCATGTTTATCTATGCGCTGGCGAAGGGAATCAGAAAGGGCTACCTGGGGAAGGAGTATCTGCCGGTTGCCCGCAAAGCCCACGACGGGATCGTCCGGCATCTCATCAAGGTGGATCCGGACGGATTGGTGAGCCTCACTCAAATCTGCAGTGTAGCCGGCTTGGGAGGCCCGCAGCGGCGCAACGGAACTTTTGACTATTACATCGGTGAGCCTGTGGTGGCCAATGATCTGAAAGGCGTCGGACCCTTTATCCTGGCCAGCCTGGAAATGGAAGCGCTGCACGGCGCCAAGTAGGGGCACAACGCGGGGACATTCCGATTTTCCAGTTTTGCCTAACCAGCTCGGACGAATCAACTGGTTGCAGGGCTTCTCTTGTTAGCAAAGCAAAGCTGGAAAATCGGAATGTCCCCTTTTTCACTTTTCTCGACCGTCTCCCTAGAAGTCGATGTGCAGGCCCATTTCGATCCGGCGCGGCGAGTTGTATTGCGTCGAGATCACTCCGAAGGTAGTTGGAGCCTGCAATCCCATCCCTGGATCGGTGAACAGCACATGGTTGAAGATATTGAAGAACTGAGCGGTCACCGCAAAGCTTGCGCCCTCGGTGACTTTGAACCTGCGCGACAGGGTCATATCAACGTTCCACCGGTTCTGGCCGCGCAGGAAGTAATTACTGGCCCTGGTATCCTGGCTAAGCCTTACGAACCGGAAACTGTTGAATACTGCCACCGGATCCGCAAACAGATTCAGCCCTGTTCCACCGGTCGCAGGATTTCCGGTGGTGCCGATGCCGCTGCTGCCGGCGACATTCTGGTGAGCGGAATTGCCGAAAGTATTCGGTACCATCAGAATTGCGCCAACTGCCGCCCCGGTTGCGCCTTGACCGAACTCCTGGCTGGAACCGTTTGTCACTCTGAGCGGCAGGCCGGTGTACCAGCTGAAGATCGGCGCCAGCGACCAACCTCGGACGATCTGGTTCAAGACCGGGTTGCTCGCATGGAACGGCATGTTATAGAGGCTCATCAGGTTGAAAACGAACTTGCGGTCGAAAACCGAATTGCCCCAGCCATACTTCGTGTCGTAGGCATTGGGAAGATAGGAATCGATGTCCTGGTTTACAACGCCGTTGTCCATCGAATGAGCCCAGGTGAGGTTGGCATTCAGGGCAAGTCCCTTGCGTTCGCGCATCTTGACTGAGACAAATCCAGCGTTGTAACTGGACTTGCCTATATCGGAGAAGAACAGAAAGTCGTTGATCTGGGTGGCGGCAGCGGTGGCCGGACCGAACACAAACGAGCTCTGCATGCCGTTGAAGAGGTCGAACACGTACATGGTGCGGATGTTGCTCGAGAACTTGGCCACCACTCCTGCCGTGCAGTTGGGGTTGCCCTTGCAAAAACTGCTTCCCGCCAATGCCGCTTCAAAGAACGGTTGCGCAGAGATGGATGCTGTTGCTACCCCAGCCATTACCTGGTCCCTTACGGCGTCAAAAGCCTTCGCGAAGCTCTGGCCGCCCAATACCATCATGTATGGGGCCTGGTTGAGCGTTTGGCCCGCCAGCAGGTTTTTGGCATCGCGACGAATATAGCCGATCTCGAGGATGGTGCCTCCCCTCAATTCGCGCTGGAGCGTTAGGTTGTAGGAGTTGTTTATGGCCGGCCGGAAGATGGGCGCCATCTGCGTAGAGGCGTTGGCAAATGCCTGGTTGGCATTGGAAACGGTGGTGTTGCCCGGGATTATGGGGATCGGCTGATTCACGGCATAAGATGGCAGCGGAATCGTGCTTCCGTCGGTGCCGACGCGGAACCCGGTCAATGGGTTGATCCCGGAAGCACCCGTGCACTGCCCGGTAGCCGTCGGCCCCGGGCAGAGCAGAGTCTGGGTAAAGCCGAGCACCTGTTGCGGGTCGATCACTTTCTGGACACCGTTCAGGCGGTCATAGAGCCGGGCGAAACCTGCCCGGAGAACCGTCTTCCTATTGCCAAACATCTTGCCCAGGAAGCCCTCACCAAAGCCCGGGTTCCATGCCAGTGCAATGCGCGGCGCGAAGTTTCTCCATATGGGATCGTAGGGATATTTGCGACTGGAGTTGCCGATCGGCTTCCAGTTGACAAGGGGATTGAATACGGCTCCGGCAAGGGCCGCTCTTTGGCGTTGCGCCAGATATTCCGAAGGAATGATCTCCTTACCCGAGGCGTCGAATGCCAGCGCCAGCTTGCCGGCCACTTCGGTCTCAGGAACCTCCGCGCTCCAATTCAACCCCATGTTAACTGTAAATGAAGGGACTACCTTCCAGGAGTCGTTGGCATAGATGCTGTATTCATTGTAGGTCGAATCCGTGCCGAGAGGGGTACCGATAGGATTGACCTTGAAATTGGCGTCGCGCGTTGCCACCAGCGTTGCTCTGTCTACAAGGCCAAGGACCCCGGAATAGAGGTTATTCCAACTGCTGACCTGGCTTGAAGGCAAGCAGTTGGTGGTCAGGCTCGCGCTGCAGATCGGGGGCTGGTAAGTGGAAGGTATGTTGAGATATGTGCCATTGGTCAGCATGTAGACTCGCTGGGCAACTGCGGACTGAGCATCGTCTCTCCAGAACTGGATTGCATTGCGACGGACCGACCCGCCGAACTGCAACAGGTGATTTCTTTTCACCCAGCTGAGGTTGTCACTCCAGGTCCAGTTGTGCGCTCTCCACTCGCGTTGCCGGACCGTGCCGACGGCAAGGCCCAGAGGCCCCATGTCGCCGGCGATATTCAGCGCGCTGTCCGTGCCTGGAACCTGCGGTCGCGACCCATCAGTCTTCCAGAACCAGTAATCGCGCAGATAGCTGAAGGCGAGCTCGTTGGTCATTCTCGGCGTCAGGTGCCCTGTCAAACCGAGGACAAGGTATCGCGGCAGCCGAGGGGTGTATGCCGGCGAGGACGGCACGCCCAATTTGTCTCCCGGAAGCAATCCGCCGATATCGATCTGGCGGTCTCCGACATTGTGCACCTGCTTGAAGTATCGGAAGCTGGCCATGACCGACCAGTTGTCTGTCAGGTTGCGGTCGAGCCGCATCACGGCAAAATCGTCATTATTGGGGAATTTGCCGGCCGCGGTGAATCTGATGGTATTCAAGAGATCACCAGCCGACGTGTCGTTTCCCGGCGGCATGTATTTGTTCCAAACCTGGCTCACCAGCGGATTAATGCCGAGGCCGCGCGGATCGCAGGGGAGATTGCCTGCAGAGCCGCACTGTTTGGAAGTTTTCAGATCGTAAGAAACGATATTGCCGGCGGCATCCTTGTAGCGAAGAATCCCCTGCTTGAGCGTGTCCGTTGGCACCGTTCTCGAGATCTGGCTGTAATCATTGCGGCGTCGTCCTTCGTAGTGGAAGAAGAAGTACGTCTTCTGCTTGCCGCCGAGTTTGGGAATCGGACCGCCGAATGTAGCCCCAAAGCGGTTGTCCTGGGTCATCGGACGAAGCTGATGAAGCCGGTTCCGTTCATATGTGTTTGCGTTCAGAGACCTGTTCTGCAGGTACTCATAAGCGGAGCCGTGATACTTCTCTCCGCCGCGCCTGGTCACAAGCATCACCTGACTTCCTCCCGCACCGCTGAAGCTGGCCATCTGGTTGCTCGTGGCCACACGGAATTCCTGGATGCTCTCCACCGGCGTAGGAACCGCTCCTTCAGGAGCTCCAGCATAATTTGTCCAGTAATCAGAGTTCCCCGAGACCCCGCTGGTGACGTTGCCGCCGTCCAGCACGAACACATTCTGATCGCTCTGTGCCCCTGCCACCTGGCCGCCGTATCGGCTACTCACACCTTCGGCTTGCTGCGGCATAGCGCTCGGCTGAAGGAGGAGCAAGCTGGTGACGTTTCGGTCCAGGCTGGGGAGCATCAGGAGCATGTCACCGCCGAGGGTATCACCTACAGTGGCATCTAGGGTCTGTAACTCAGCCCCAGCGATTGACGTAACCACTATCTGCTCGGTGCTTTGTCCGATCTTTAGGCTGAGGTCGATTGTGTACGACTTGGAAACCTCAACCAAGAACGTAGGGACGACAGACTTCTGAAAGCCGGGAGCGGTCGCGGATACCGAGTAGGTACCGGGCCTGACGGCGACGAAGATATAACGGCCAGCCTCGTTGGTCACCGCGCCCCGCGCAGCACCCGTTGCAGAGTCAACAAGCTGTATGTCTACTCCGGGTATGACGGCACCGGATGGGTCGGTCACTACCCCAAGCACGGTCCCTGTGTTGGCTGTTTGTGCCTGCACCAGGACCGAACAAACTGCCAGAAGACAAAATCCGAGCAGCACAGTCAACACGGAGGGCCAAGCCCTCAATTCTGTGCGCATATCTTTCTCCTTTCTTACCGATGCATGGAAACCGTGAAAGAACTGGGAGGAGTTGTTTTGTGGGTTGGACTGATTTTCCTTTCCGCTCCCGCCATTCACTGGCTTCGACGAGGTTACATGCCGAAGTCGGACCGGTGAGACGTGCACCAGCATTGATGCCCGCGCATGTCTCACCGTCCGGAGGCCGATGCTACCTTTCAGCGAAGCTCAGAAGCTGAAGCTGCAAGCGACGGAGAATCAACTGTCACAGGAACCGGATCTCAGTAGGCGCTAGGCCCCCCTGGCAGCCGACTGTCGCACGAGCATGAAAGAGGAACGGTACATTTCTAGGGCTGCAGGGTGCCTTAAGTCAATGGGAATCTGGACCCCTGCGTATTCGGTTAGTCTCCGGGGGAAACCAGGTCGTCCTTTTCTGGTTACGTGGAATGTGTCAGATATTGGGAAAAAACAGGCCACGAATCTCACGAATTGAACGAAAGAAGCGGGCCACTAATTTCACGAATTGCACCAACCGCTTGGGTGAGGCCCGGCTCGGCAAGACACGCGGGCAAGGACGGTAGAAGCGCGAAGCGCTGGCCGATGTGGGGTGAGCGGGAGCGTATCCTGCCGAGCCTTCGTGTAATTCGTGCAATTCGTGGCAGATTATCCCCTAGCAAGTACGAGGATCATCACGAATTCCCCCTAAGACTAACGGGCTACAACCCTGCGTAGTGCGTTGGTCTTGCGTGGATTGGCGGAGATACTTTGTGGGCCTTCGTGTCTTTGCATCTGAGCGGTGGTTAACTCACCGCAAAGACGCAAAGACTCAAAGAGCCTGCAGAGGTTCAGGCCTATTTCCAGAGCCTGAGGGCGGCCGGACCGAACCAAGGGCGAAGGGAAAGATCGGTTAGGGTCTGTCAATGAATAACGTTTGCACTTTGGCGCGAGCGCCGGGCGGGCAGATGCAAGGCGCCGCGACGCAGGCGATGTCGGTGTGCATCGTCGAGGAGCGGCAACGAAGCAGATGCCCGCCCGCCGCCGCGCCCCTCCGGGCTGCGGCCCGCAGCAAAGTGTAAACGTTATTCATTGACAGACGCTTAGCGTTGGATGCGCGCGGAGCCGCCTTTTGCGAAGGCCCGCACCTGTTCCACAGTCGCCATAGTGGTGTCGCCGGGGAAAGTGGTGAGAAGCGCTCCGTGAGCCCAGCCGAGCTTGACGGCCTCCTCCGGGGCCTCGCCCGCGAGTAGGCCGTAAAAGAAACCGGACGCGAAGCCGTCTCCGCCGCCGACGCGATCGTAAACGTCGAGTTCGCAGTTCGGGGCGACGTAGCTTTGGCCGTCGATCCAAGCTACCGCGCCCCAGCTGTGCTGGTTGCTCGAGCGCACTTCCCGAAGCGTGGTCGCAACGATCTTGATCTGCGGGTGCTGCTGTACGACGCGGTCTATCATCCCGAAGAAGGTGCTCGGGTCGAGCTTGGATTTGGCGGCAACTTCCGGGCCGGGGATACCGAGGCCCATCTGCAGATCCTCCTCGTTACCAACGATGACATCGACGTTCTTCACGATGCGGCCGATCACCTCCAGCGCGCGCTTGTGGCCGCCGCAGCGGTTCCAGAGCTTCGCGCGGTAGTTCAGGTCGAAGGAAACCACGGCGCCGGCAGCTTTGGCCGCCTGCATGCCTTCGATGATCACTTCCGCCGTCGTCTCCGAGAGTGCCGCGAAGATCCCGCCGCTGTGGAACCAGCGGACGCCGCCGGCGAAGATCGCCTTCCAGTCGAAATCGCCCGGCTTCAACAGTGCTGCCGCTTCGTTACAGCGGTTATAAAAGACCACGGGTGCACGCACGCCCTGGCCGCGGTCACTGTAAACGGCGGCCATGTTCGGCCCGGCCACCCCGTCGTGCGTGAATCGCTTGTAGAAGGGCTTGACGCCCATCGCCCGCACTCGTTCGGTAATAAGATCGCCGATCGGATAATCGACCATCGCCGTTGCGATGCCGGTCTGGAGGCGGAAGCAGTCCGCCAGGTTGGCTGCGACGTTGAACTCACCGCCGCTGACATGGATCTGGCACTCGGCGGCCTTGCGAAAAGGGACAATCCCCGGGTCTAAACGGTGGACAAGTGCGCCAACGGACACGAAGTCCAACGCGCCTTTCTGACGGATATTCAGACCATATTTCATTATTCACTCCCTGTGATGAAGGCTTTCTGGTTGTACATGATTGCCGAAACGCGCTTTGGTCGCTCCTGTGCTCCTCCCAACATGCCGCGCACCGCCAGTAGATCCGCTAATTAGTTTCTGTCGCGAAACTCCGTCTGGGTCGAAGCCCCGGAGGGGCGTCGGAGATTAGCCGGGGGCGCAAGCCCCCGGGAATGAAACAGCATCGAGTGAGCCCCGGCAGCGGCGAAAGACCTTTTGCCGCAAGGTTTTTCTGCCGCCCCGTTGGGGCTCGGCACCCTGAAATTGGTTGACCCCGGGCTCCCGCCCGGGGCTAATCTCTTGACGCCCCTCCGGGGCTCGCTGGTCCCACGCATCGAATTTCGCGACAGAAACTAATTATCACACTGCGACCTTCTGCAGTCGATATTCTTGATGCAATTCAACGATCCCCGGCAAAAGACTGTTCCAAAAAGGATAGATGATGGCGACTGCCGGCGGTGCTCCCGGCGAGTCATCATCCTCGATAAGCAATCGACTCACTGCGGGGAAAACACAGAGCATCTGGAAATAATCGCTCGAAACAAACCGGCCCTGGGCCATGGTTGCTTGGCCGCGGGTGAACGTAGTCGAGTGGCCCAAGTCCTGGAATCCAGCAACCGATAAAAGCGGAGGGTGCAGGTCCTTGCAGACCCGACACCCTCCGTTTGAGGAAGGCTACCAGCTGACGTTCGCTTTCTTGAAGTCGCCGGCGCGGAAGTAGCTGAGCTGCGACAGATCGATGTATTTCCGCATTGCCGCTTGCAGCTGCTCAGGCGTCAGGGACATCACTTTCTTTTGCAGTTCGGAGTCGAAGGCCATCGTGCGGTTCCAGAAACGCTGGTTACCCATGCGGCTGACGAGTTCCCGGTCCTGCGCCCGGCTCACCTGCTGTGACTGGAGCCAGCTCTTTTTGGCGGCTTCGACTTCCTCGGTCTTGAAACCTTTTTCGAGGATCTGGGCCATCTCATCCTTGAACGAAACTTCCACCTTCGGCGCGTTCTGCGGCGCGCAAATAGCGAAAGCGACGAAGACCGCGCTATCGTCCTGGGTCGGGACCGCGAATTGCCCTCCGACGCCGTAGCTCAGACCCTCCTTGCCACGGATGCGGGCGAAGAGGCGCGAGTTCATGCCGCCGCCGATGATGTAGCTGTTGAGCACCATGGCCGGGTAGTCGGGGTCTGTGTCTGTCATCCGGACCAGCATCGCCGACATCCACATGGCGTTGGCCTTGTCCGGGGCCTCGAACGCTTCGGCTTTCGGCATAATCTTCTGATACTTGCTTTCCACGCGGGCATACTTCTTTGGGCTCTTCCAGCCGCCGAACAGCTCGCTGATCTGTTTCTGTACTGCCTCGGGGTCGAAGTCTCCGATAAAGGTAACCTCACCGTTCGATGCACCGTAGAAGCTCTTGTGGAACGCCTTTACCTGATCGAGGGTAAGCACTCGGGTTTCGTCTATGCGCTCTTCCAAGGTCGGCATGTAGCGCACATCGCCCTTCGGGTAGGGGCTCAGGTGGCGCTGCAGGGCAATTGCCGCCTTGGCCTGGGGCTCGCTTTTCTGGTTTTCAAGCTGGGCTAACTGCTGCTGCTTGAGTTGCTCGAATTCGCTTTCGGGGAAGGAAGGTTCCTTAAGGACCTCAGCGACAAGATCGAGTACTGGCTTGAAGTTCTCCCGTATCGTCTGGATAGTTGCCATCGCGCTGGTGGCGCCGCCAAACACTGACACCTGGGCTTTCAGGCGGTCGAATTCATCCTTGATCTGCTGCCGCGTGTGCTTGCTTGTGCCCCGCATCAACATCTGGCCGGCCATCCCCGCGGGCGTGGAAAGCCCTCTCAACGAGTTCTCGTCGCCAAACCTGAGGTTTATCATCGCGTTGACCTGCTCACCCCGGGTTTTCTTGCTAAGGAATGTGAGCTTGAGGCCGCCTTTCAGATCGGCGCGGAGGGTTCGCTTGTCGATGTTCTCCGGTGATGGGTCGAACTCTTCTCCTTTCGAGATAACGGTGTCGCCCTTGTAATCCTTCAGCAGCGCGGCTACATCGGGGGGCTCCGGGACCTCGGCGCGCAGCGGGTTCTTGTCGGGAATGAACTTTCCGATGGTACGGTTCGAGGGGATGAGGTACTTCACAGCTGCCTGCTGGACCTGCTCGCGCGTGACCTTGCGGATACGGTCGCGATGCAGAAACAACAAGCGCCAGTCACCCATCGCCTGCCACTCGCTCAGGTTGAGCGCGACCTGCTCCGAGTTATTCAGCATCAGGTCGAAATTTTTCAGCCGCTGGGTCTTCGCCCGGCTCACCTCTTCATCTGTGAAGGGCTTTGTATTGATCTCATCGATGGTGGCCAGCATCGTATTCAGAGCGTCATCGAGCGACTTCTCCATGCGCACGGTCGCCGTAGCAATCATCATGCCTGGCTCCATAAGCTGGTATGTAAACGCGCTCACGCTGGCAGCCTTTCCCGGTTCGACCAGCGATTTGTAGAGGCGCCCGGAAGGCGCATCCGAGAGGATCCGCGAGGCCATCTCTATGGCGGGGAATTGCTCATGCGACCCGGCCGGCACGTGATACGTAATACAGAGCGCCTGCACGTCTCCTACGCGGCGCAAGATCACGGAGCGCTCGCCGTCCTGCGTCGGCTCGGACGTGTACGTCCTGCGGACTTGTCGCGCCGGTCTGGGAATTGGGGAGTAGTACTGGTGGACCAGGGCGAGTGTCTTGGCCTCTTCAAATTTGCCGGCCACAACCAGCAGCGCATTGTCTGGCTGGTAGAAATGATGATAGAAAGCCTGCAGCCGGTCGATGGGGACCCGTTCGATATCAGAGCGCGCACCGATCGTTGATTTGCCGTAGTTGTGCCAGAGGAAGGCAGTCGATACGACGCGCTCCTCGAGGATGCCCTGTGGGTTGTTTTCCCCGGCCTCGAACTCATTCCGTACGACGGTCATCTCGCTGTCGAGGTCCTTCTTCGCGATGAAGGAGTTCACCATGCGATCCGCTTCCAGCTCGAGCGCCCACTTCAGGTTGTCCTCGGTGGCCTGGAAGGTCTCGAAGTAGTTAGTTCGATCCATCCACGTGGTACCGTTGGGCCGGGCACCGTGATCCTGCAACTCCTTCGGGATGTTGGTGTGATTCTTGGAGCCCTTGAACATGAGGTGTTCGAGCAGGTGGGCCATGCCGGTCTCGCCGTAATCCTCGTGGCGCGAGCCAACCAGGTAAGTGACATTCACCGTTATGTTGGATTTCGTCGGATCCGCGAATAGAAGAATGCGAAGTCCGTTTTGCAGGCGGTACTCATTGATGCCTTCGACGCTTGTCACATACGCGACGCCGGAGGGCAGCTGGACCGGCGACTGTTGCCCCAAGCCAGACGCGGCCGCAAGCAGAACCAGCGCAAGCATCATGCTGATGTAGAAACCACGATGGCGCGCGAACATTTCGATTATCCTCCCTTGGGAAACTAAAGTGGATTCCTCCACGGTCTTCGAGGTCTTTGCAGTTTGAAATAAAGAGCAAATCGCAAAGGCCGCAAAGAACGTGGAAAAACTCAGATCACCGCAATATCGTTTACTGCCGGAAAGCAAAAGACAAGGGTAAAAGTAGCGGTCATGTCTTAGCGTTTATTCTGGCAACTCTCAATGACTCTCAACCCTTCCTTTGCCAGCCGACCCGGGATTAGTGAGTATCCTCTGATAGAGCCAGCGCGAGGTCAAGCTGAATTGAATCACCGCAGACCCAGAGGACACGGAATGCATTGTGGTGAAGGTGAGCACTCCCTCAGAAGTTGTGAAAAAATCGGGGACATTCCGAATTTCCAGCTTTCCTCCTCTGAATAGAAAAGATCAACCGCTGGTTGATCCGTCCGATTCAGCTGAGCACGTCGGGAAATTCGGAATGTCCCCGATTTTTTCACAGCTGCACAGTTACGCGCGGGAAACAGGTCCCGTCCGGCGGCCGGGACCTACTTCACATCCGAGACGGTGCTCAGGACCAAGCATTGAAGTGGGCGCCGGCGGCCCAACGGTGCTCCGTCCGCGCATCCGTTTTTTGATGCATAACTCGTACAAAATGGAAAAACCTGCTTTACTTAGGCTCCCGGGCATTGGCAGAATACGCAAGAGAATAACCCCCGGGAGGAATCGGACTTGAGAGCTGCAAACCACAGTCGGTACATCGTTAAGTCCTTAGTCCACGCCTCAGAAGTCTTGAATTCGTTCCATTCGCCGGCGGAGGTGCTTCGGCTCCGTGACGTGGTCTCACGAACCGGATTTAACAAGGGCATGTGTTTCCGGCTGCTCTACACCCTGCACCAGTGCGGTTTCATCGAAAAGCTTGGAGAAAACAGTTACCGTTTGACGGCCGAGCTGGGCCGGCGCCAGAAATGTCGGCTCGGTTATGCTGCGCAGGGCCAGGACTCCTCTTTCCCTCGTGAGGTTCAGGCTGGGTTGGTGCGGGCCGCGGAGGCGGAAGGGATCGAACTGATTGTGGTGGACAACCGCTACAACCCGAAGGTCGCTCTGCGCAATGCCGACCACCTGCTGCGCGAACGGGTGGATCTGGTCATCGAGTTTCAGACCGACGAGGCCGTGGCCCCCGCAATTGCCGCGAAATACCTGGAGGCGAACATACCCTTCATAGCCATCGACATCCCGCACCCAGGGGCCACCTACTTCGGCGCCAACAACTACGAAGCTGGACTGATCGGCGGCCGCCACCTGGGACGGTGGGCGCGCAAGTACTGGGAAGGAGAGGTAGATGAGATCCTCCTGATTGAACTTGCGCGCGCGGGCTCCTTGCCGCAGGCGCGCATCCGGGGCATGCTGGCAGGGATTCACGAGGTTATCCGGGATGCGGAGCAACGCAGGACTGTATATATCGACGGGGATGGGCAGTTCCAGACAACGCTGGAGCGGGTTCGCAAGCATCTGCGCGAGTCGAAGGCCAGGCGCATTCTGGTTGGCGCCGCAAACGACCCGAGCGCCCTGGGGGCGTTGCGAGCCTTCGAGGAAGCAGGGCGGGTGCGCGAATGCGCGGTGGTCGGGCAAAACGGCGAGCCGGAGGCGCGCACGGAGCTGCGCGTGCTGCACACGCGACTGATCGGGTCGGTTGCCTACTTTCCTGAGAAGTACGGGGAGGGAGTGATCCGGCTGGCGCTGGACATCCTGTCGAAGAAGGTGGCACCGCCCGCAGTATTCATCAAGCATCAGCTGCTCACACCGGAAAACGTCGACCATCTCTACTCAAACGACAGCCTCCTCGGCATGGCAGGAACGTCAGCTCAGGTGGCGTCTCATTAGCCATTTCTGATTGGCTGAAACAGAAAGCCTTGTCCACATCGCATCGCCGTCTCGGATGGCGATGCGGCAATCCATCTCTGGATCCTGTGATCTTTCAGGCAGAGCAAGACAATCACGAACCAAGAAGCATTTGCCTCATGTTTCTGATTGCATAACGGCGGCCGAGCGTCGATCTGAAGCACCCTGACTTCTCAACTCGCACAATTCCGGCACAAGTGTTTTCGTTTCAAGAAAATACCATCGCTGATGACAAAGGCCGGACGTTTCAATCTGTAAAACCTGTAAAAAATGGAAAAACCTGATTTACATGCCCTGTCAAGCGCTCATAAAATGGAGTGCATTTAATCCTGCCTCGGCGAGGCTGGCTCGCAATGCGCAGCAGCACTTCCTGATCCGGAGGCAGAGAAATCCAAAGGCTCGTAGGGGCAAGTCCCGCCGCTGCTGCCGGCCCAGCATTGGGGGAAAACTCGAAGCATAATCTGGGATGCTGTCAGTCCAGAACGGGAAGTAAGCTGCCAACCGCAGAGCGAGTGGCTTTAGGAGGCCTGCCAGAGGGAGGCTTTGGGCTTGGTAAAGCAACGGAGGCAGCCACGAATTGCACGAAATTGCAGCCGACAACTCAAGTTTCGTGGAATTCGTGGCTGATTCTCTAATGCCGCCGGAACAGGAGACCTTTGTCGTCTCTCACCGCCCGAGGCGGCCGTTTACCACGGCGGAATTAATGAAGCAAGGGAAAATCCGTAACCATGACGGCACTGAAAATACAGGAAAGAACTTAAGGAGGCTTGAATGGTAAAGCGTTTGCCGGTTTTCTTCGTTATTTTCTTTTCGTGCTCAATTCTCGCTTTTGCGCAGTCCAACAGAGGCGGAATCAGCGGCACGGTCTTCGACTCGACGGGTGCGGTAGTCCCCGGCGCCACGGTCACCATCACAAACGTCGCCACCAATCAGGAAATGAGAGTAATTACGTCGGAGGCAGGAACCTACAGTGTTCCCCTGCTCGAACCGGTTACCTACAACGTAACTGTGGAGCTAAAGGGGTTCAAGACGTGGGTGAAGAAGGACGTGAAGGTCGACACGGCCATTGTCGCAACGGTGAATGCGACTCTGGAAACAGGAGAGTTGACCACTCAAATCGTTGTTCAGGCGGAAACGGCGGCGGTCAACACCGAATCGGGCGTCGCCGCCGACACGATCACGGAGCGACAGATCCGAGACATTCCCCTGGTGAACCGCAGCGTGCTGGATTTGGCCTTGACGCTGCCGAATGTCTCGGGGGACGCAGGCACCGAGAATCCCGCCATCGTCGCTGTCACTACCTGCCCCGGCTGCAACCTGAGCCTGAATGGCGGACGTCCCATGAACACGCTGATGATGGCGGATGGCGCCAACAATACCGGCGTTAGCCTGGCTCGAACCATGGTGAGCTTCTCTCCGGAGACGGTGCAGGAGTTCACCGTCCAGACGTCAACCTATTCCGCGGAGTTTGGCGGCACCGGCGGCGGTATTATCAATGCTACCACCAAATCCGGCGGCAACCAGTTCAAGGGTACGGTACTGTGGTATAACCGGTACTCTGGGCTCGCCGCCGCACCCTGGACGATGGCAAGCTCCAACCGGCCAATGCCCACCCTGAAATACAACTACTTCTCGCTGGCCGCAGGCGGTCCGGTTTACATCCCGAAGATTTACAACGGAAAGAACCGTACATTCTGGTTTGCCGCGTTCGAGCCGAATTACCGCCGCGACCACCTCGACCAGTATGGCCTGCTGCCCAACGATGCCATGCGCAAGGGGGACTTCAGTGGATTGGTAAACACGACCAGCGGCTGGCTGCCACAAGACGTGGTTCAGAAGTTCCAGTCGATAGCTCCGAACGCCGTGGCCGCCACCGACAGCGCAATCTATCAGAATTACAACGTGGTCAACGGCAACCAGTTTACACTCATCCCGGCGCCGACGGGCGGCAAGACCTATACCCCATTCCCGGGAAATATCATTCCTACAAGCCTGCTGGATGCCTCGGCCCTGAAGGCGATGAAATACATCATCCCGGCCTCCAGCTACTATCTGGACAGCAATGGCAGGATTTCGAACGTGGTGGTCCCACGCCTGTTGTTGCAGGATGAGAAGCGGTACACGATTCGCATTGACCAGGTGATCAACAGCAAGAATCAGCTCTTCGGCCGCTACACAGCAACCCCCATCGTCAAGATGCAGTCAGCGCCCGTCAGCCCGACCACAAACAGTGCCGAGTATAGCTGGGCAAAGCAGGTCATGCTGGCTGATACCCACGCCTTTAGGACAACCATGATCAATGAACTGCGCCTCAACTATACTCGCGGCCGGTTCAGCAACACGGCCGCGCCGGAGTACGACGCGGTTACGGGGCAGAATCTGAACACGGAACTGGGACTCCCGAACATTACCAAGGGCGGGGTGCCGTTACTCGGTGGTCTCTTCCCCGGCTCGTCGCTGGGCGGCGGCGGTTCGACTGCCACTGGGCTCGGTTCGGGCGGCTCCACGAGTGTGGAAGATCGCGAAGAGCGCTACGGCATCACAGACACCTTCTTCTGGCAGCACGGCAGGATGAGCTGGAAATTCGGGGTCGATCTTTCAAAGGCCATTCAGAATGTCACCCCGCTGTTTGCGGCGTTGGGCGGCAGCTACTCCTTCAGCAGCATTCAGACCAACTCTATAGGTTCAGGTACCGGCGGCACCGGAGGCAGTCCCTTCGCCAGTTTCCTTCTGGGCGTTCCCAACGGCAGCGTCACCCTGCGCAGTACCATGATTCCCTACTACTACCGGTGGAACAGCATGGCCGCCTTCGCTCAGAATGACTGGAAGGTCAGGCCGAACCTGACATTGAATCTCGGCCTGCGATATAACCTCGAAATGCCGCGCACCGAAAAGTACAACAACCAGGGTGTCTTCCGTCCCGACCTGGCTCAATCGGTTACGTTGCCCAACCCCCTGACGCTCCAGAACGGGCAGGTCATCACCTCCACGTTGGCTCCACCATTTGTTTTCGCCGGCCGCGGCGGCAACTCGCAGTACCTTACCCCATCCCAGTATCTCAACTTCGAGCCGCGCTTCGGGTTCGCCTGGAGCCCCGGTTTCCTTGAGCAGTTTCACGTGACTATTCGTGGCGGCTACGGCCTCTCCCACGCCCCGATCGGCGGGATGACGCGCCTACCGCAGCCAGACTTTGGCGCTACCCAACCATTCGCGAGCACGGTTCCTTCCACCACGGTGAATCCGAACTACGTTATGAGGCTGGGTGAAAATCCGCCGTTGATCACCCCGACGACGCCCGCGCAGGCGATCAACGCCCCCTCGAATGGAGTAGTAACCACAAATAGTCTCTATTACCAAAGCAGTATCGGGGGATTCGCCGTCTCGCCAAATTACCACACGCCGTACATTCAGAACTGGAGTTTGATCGCCTCTTGGCAAATGAACCCAACCACACTGGTGGAGATCTCCTATGTCGGCAATAAGGGGACCCATCTGTTCATGCCACATGAGAATATCAACCCCAAGAACATCCCCATGCTCCAAGCGCAAATCGCAGCCGGCCTTAACACTACTGCCACCATCAATGACCCGCTGGGGCGTCTCAATCCGTCAACCGGCAGAGTCCTCACGGTGCAGAATGGAAGCCTGGGCAGCCCGTACCTGGGCTTTTCCACCTTGTACATGTGGTACGATTCCTCGGCCAATAGCGTCCGGCATGCGGGTTACATCAACGTCGTCCATCGCGTGGTTCGGGGTTTGACCTTTAGCGCGAATTATACGTATGCAAAGTCAATGGACGATGCCTCCAGCTCAGGTGGGGACAAGAACATTCTGACCCCCGTCAACGGCCAGGTCGATGGCCAGGTGTCCTTTGGCGGGACGCGCTATAACGACCGTTCCGTCTCCACTTACGACATGCGGCACGTGATCAATGGCACCTATATATACGACCTTCCGATAGGGCGGGGACGCGCGCTGGGCGGCAATCTGTGGAAGCCGCTTGACTACATCGTGGGAGGGTGGACCACTTCCGGTCTGATCCGCATCAGCAGCGGGTTCCCGATGATGGCAACCCTGAGCGACACCAACCTCTTGGGAGATCTGACCCATACGATCCGGCCCGACCTGGTCCCCGGTGTACCGCTCATCAATCCGCTGTGGGACCGCAGCTGCCCGACCGGCGGCGGCTGCCAGCCCTACCTCAACCCGGCGGCCTTCATGCGGCCGGCCCTTGGCTCGTTGGGCACCGCTCCGCGCACCTTTGACGGCGTTCGCGGCCCTTGGGCTCAGTTCTTCGATGCTACCATTCAGAAGAGCTTCAGGATCGGCGAGACCCGAAGAATTCAGTTCCGCGCGGATCTCCTCAATGCCTTCAACCATCCGGTCTTCCGCGTATATCCCAACAACTCAGGTGGAACGGATATCTTCAACAATGTGCCGAGCACGGCCGCGCTTACCGCCTCGGACTACAACACGTGGGCAACGGCCAACGGCCAGCCCCTGGCATCGACCACAGCCGGGACGGCTTTGCTGAATCAGATCAATGCCATGGTAAACACCTACAGAGCCGGCGGGACGGCCAACGGTACCCTGCCGCTGGACTTCTTCCGTGTAAAGCTTCCTACGAACTTTTGGGGACCGGCCGCGACCGCTTACAACATCACGACGATCGACGGGTACAAGCTCTTCCGGTTGAGGCAACAGTGGAACACGGCCGGCGGCGACCTTTACCAAAGCGGCTCGCCGCGCTACATCCAGTTTGGAATAAAGATATTCTTCTAGTCCTTTTCCACATGGGGAGGGATCAGATCCCTCCCCAGCCCTCCTACCAGGCGCGGTAGGATGATTCCAATGAGACTCCTCACAATCAGGTCACTGGCATGTCTCCTCGGGCTGATCGGCATCGTGACTGCAATCCAACCACAGGCCGCAAGCGAGGCTGAGATCCTCTCACTTGCCGGCAGCTGGATGTTCTCACTGGACCGCAGCGATTCCGGAGTGAATGAGCAGTGGTTTCTGCGCGCTCTGCCGGAGCGCATCAGGCTTCCCGGCGCCTTGCAGGAGCAAGGCTACGGCGACGAGGTGACCGCGAGCACGGATTGGACGGCAACCCTTTACGACAAGCGCTGGAACCTCAAGCCGCAATATAGGAAATACGCTCAGCCGGGAAACATCAAGATCCCGTTCTTCCTCCAGCCCGACAAGCGCTACGTCGGAGCAGCGTGGTACCAGCGCAACATAGAGATCCCGGATCGTTGGAAGGGCCGGCGAGTATTGTTGACCTTGGAGCGGCCGCACTGGGAGACTCGCGTCTGGCTGGATGAAAGGTCGATCGGCTCAAACAACAGCCTGTCCACACCGCACGTTTACGACCTGTCCGCAACACTCGCTCCGGGCACACACAGGCTGACTATTCGCGTGGATAATCGAATGATCGTGGACGTCGGGCTGGACGCACACAGCGTGACCGACCACACGCAGGGCAACTGGAACGGCATCGTCGGCCGCATCGAGCTGTCCTCAACCAGCCCGGTGTGGATCGAAGACGCGCGAGTGTTTCCAGACCCCGCGAAGAAGACGGCGCTCATCAGGGTAAAGATAGGCAACGCTACCGCAAATGCTTCGTCGGGAACCTTGACGGCAGGTTCGCGGAGCCTGCCTGTGAAGTGGGAGGCACGGGGCGGCGAGGCTGAGATGGAAATTCCCCTGGGTGAGAAAGCGGAACTTTGGGATGAATTCCGTCCCACACTGCAGCGGCTCGAAATCCGTCTTCAGGGAGAGCAGGCAGACGAGCGGCGCACGCTGACCTTTGGTCTGCGACAAATCGGGACGGAAGGCACCCAGTTCACAATGAATGGGCGGAAGTTTTTCGTCCGGGGAACGCTGGAGTGTGCCGTCTTCCCAAAGACCGGATATCCGTCGACCGACGTCCAATCCTGGCGCAGGATCGTCCGCATCTGCAAAGAATATGGCTTAAACCTCATCCGGTTCCACTCCTGGTGCCCGCCCGAGGCGGCGTTTATCGCTGCGGACGAACTCGGCTTCTACTACCAGGTCGAGTGCGGCATGTGGGTGCGGCGCGCCGGTTCGGTTCTCGGGAAGGGGAAGTCCAACGACCAATGGCTCTATGATGAGAGCGAACGCATCATCCGAGCCTATGGCAACCACCCGTCATTCACCATGCTGGTCCACGGGAACGAACCGACCGCCGATCTCCAGTTCCTGGCAAACTGGGTGAAGTACTGGAAGGAGCGTGACCCGCGCCGCCTCTACAGCAGCGCAACGGGTTGGGCCATGACCGAGGAAAACCAATTCCATGCAACAATGGCAGTGCCAGGCCACGATCAAATGCGCGTGCGCGGAATCGGCGGATGGAACGGGAAGGATTACCGAGAAGCCCACCAAGGCGCCAAAGTCCCGATCATCTCGCACGAGATCGGTCAGTTCTGCTCCTATCCAGACTTCGGGCAGATCTCAAAATTCACAGGGTATCTGAAGCCGAATAATCTCGTGATTTTTCGCGATTCGCTGGCCGAGCACGGGATGCTCGATAAGGACAGGGACTTCGTCCAGGCTTCAGGGCACCTGCAGACGCTGTGCTACAAGGAGGAGATCGAAGCCGCTCTGCGCACGCGGGGATTGGGTGGGTTCGAATTGCTCGACCTGCACGATTTCCCCGGGCAAGGCACTGCGCTCATCGGCGTGCTCGATGCGTTCTGGGACTCGAAGGGCTACGTGACACCTGCGGAATACCGCCGCTTCTGCGACACGACCGTGCCACTGGCCCGCCTTTCCAAACGAACGTGGACCACTGATGAGACCCTCACCGCGGATCTCGAGGTCGCTCACTTCGGCCCGGCACCGCTGGAGAACGCTGTTTTTGAATGGAAGTTGGTGGCCGCAGACGGCAAGGTCGCCTTGAGGAGCGAGATTCCAATTCCGCAGCCCCTTCCGCTCGGCAATGGGATCCCGGTTGGACGGCTTACCCTCGACCTCGCGAAGCTATCCGCCCCGGCGGAATATCATCTTGTTCTCGGCATAAAAGGAACTCCCCACGAGAATGATTGGAGCCTGTGGCTCTACCCAGCGAAGCTCGACTTGTCTGCGCCGCCGAATGTGCTGGTTTCATCGATGCTCGACGACCAGGTCCGTGCCCGGCTGGAAGCCGGCGGAAGGGTCCTCCTGCTCCCTTATGCGCAGCTCGCATGGGCCCACCCACCAGTCTCTTTCACGCCGGTCTTCTGGAACCTTCAGATGTTCCCGAAATGGAAGGAGCAGACGCTCGGTCTCCTCTGCGATCCTCGTCATCCGGCCTTTCAGCGCTTCCCGACGGAATCTTATAGCGAATGGAACTGGGCGGATGTTCTATCCCGCTCGCGCGCCATGGTGCTGGACGGCCTGCCGCGCGAACTGCATCCCGTGGTGCAGGTGATCGACGACTGGAACCGCAACCGCCGTCTCGCGCTCGCGTTCGAGTGCAAGGTGGGCAGCGGCAGCCTTTTGATTTGTTCTGCCGATCTCCCGCGCCTTGCCGAGCGGCATGTTTCCGCCCGGCAGCTGTATCGCAGCTTGCTGGACTACGCCGGCAGCGACAGGTTCAAGCCCGGCGTGCGGCTGACTGTTAGTCAGATCGGATCGTTGCTCATGGATACGGATCTAATGCAAAGGCTCGGCGCGCGCGCCTTCACTCCTTCGGCGATTGATCAGGCGCAAAAGCCCGGTGAGATTTACCTGCGCGAGGATGCCGTTGCAGTGCGCGCCGGCGCAGGCCGGCCGCTGGAGAACCTTCTGGATGGCGACCCCGAAACCTCCTGGTTGACAGCCGGCGATAAAGGCTTCCCGTACGAAGTGGTGGTAGAGTTGCCCAAGCCGGTGCGCATCGCTGGGATTCGCTGCCTGCCGACTCAGGATAGCTATGACGGGGCTATCCGGAATTACGCAGTTCTGGTAAGTGAGAACTCGAAGTCCTGGCGCGAAGTGGCGCGCGGAGTTTTTGATCTGAGCCTGGACGAGCGGCAGGTTCGATTCACGCAACCTCAAACCGTCCGCGCCTTCAAGCTGATCGCTCTATCCGGCTATGGAGACAGGCCGCTCGCCTCGCTCGCCGAGCTGTCGATAATCGAAGCGAAGTAGGTCCCGGCCGCCGGACGGGACCTCATTATTACAGGGTTTTGGGGATTCATCTGAGCGCTCACATTGAACGCTTTATGCGATCTGTCAAGGAGGAGTGCCAGAACACCATCGATTTCACTTGCAGGTGCTATCAATAGTGATTACAATTGAATCATGAAGATCGGCGAGCTGAAGCGGTGGCTCAAGGAGCAGGGCGCGGTCTTCGAGGAAGGCAGGCGCCACACGATGGCCCGCCTCGGCTCGCGTTTCGCGCCGATTCCGCGTCACGCCGGTCAGGAGATCAAGACGGGGACGCTGCAATCGATCCTGAAGCAGCTGGGGCTCAAGCCACCCCAGAAACCGTAGGAGGTTCTCGTGTTCAGCTATCCAGCCAAGTTCACGGTCGACCGCGAAGCCGGCGGCTACGTGATCTCATTTCCGGACGTTCCCGAAGCCGTGACTCAGGCCGAAAGCATGGAAGAGGGCACCGATATGGCCACAGACTGCCTGGAGATGGTTCTCGCCGAATACATCCGCCTGGGTCGCCCAATCCCGGCGCCGTCGACGCCGAAGCGCGGCCAACGTTCCATCCGCCTGCCGTTCTTCGTGGCCCTCAAGGTCGAGCTCTACAACGCCTGGTTGCACTCCGGAGTGAAGAAGGCAGAACTAGCGCGCAGATTGCGTATACCACGGGCGAACGTCGATCGGCTGTTCGACCTGAAACACTTCAGCCGGCCTGAGCAAATCGAGGAGGCTTTCGCGGCGCTTGGGAAGCAGGTGGACATTCAGGTGCGCGGCGTGGCCTGATTCCGGCTGGAGAGGTCGCAATAGGATACGGCTTCCAGATCCACAGGAAGAGAGCAGGTCAGACGGTTTCCTGGTTGGGCATTTGCTCCTTTTTTTGCCACAGCTCTGGAAGTTTCTGGAAAGATAATAGTTCGCTTTTTCCTGGCAGGAGGAGAATAGGGGACGGGAGTGTCCGGTGCGGCTACACGTGCAATCGGCGCCTCCAGATTCCAGCTGGTAATGCGACGGATCAGCAGGCGGCGAAAACTTCTAATTCGGAACTGTGGGGGATTTGGCTGGAAGCACCGGGATTGCCGTGAAGAGCCCCTGGTTCTCGACCAGCGCCACTGCGATAAATCTCTTGCCGCCCTGGCTCACCAGAACCATCGAGCCGCGGAAGTTCAGCCGCCCGGGCAAAATCTCATGCAGATACTTGGCAACCTGCTGCTGCGGCGGTAACGGATTCAGTTCCTCCGGGCTGATGGAATCCGCGACGGTGCCGTCCTGGTTGAGAAGAATCACCTTGATGTTCAGGTTCTCGGAACCTGGATTGGCAACGGCGAAAGCAGTGAACCGATTTAAGCCGCTATCGTTGTCGGCCGGAATCGTTGCGGCATCGGTGGGTTGCGAAACCGGTACGCCCACAAAAATCTTCGGCAATCCACCGTCGCTGAATTGAAAGGTCGCCACACCTCTCAGGGAGCCGCTGATCATTTCCAATCGAGCCCAACCGGTCTTGGCTGGATCCGAGGGCCCTGCAGGCAAAGCCGTTATGATCCAGGTCGCTCCGGGCCCTATCAAAAGGGGGATTGAAGCCGCAGCGGTGCGCGCTCCCGAGCCGCCGCCGGAATCAGGCGGAATCGAAGCGCTCGAAAGATTCACCGACAGCAGGTGGCCTTCGCGATCCGTCAGGATCAAGCTCCCGGTCGCCGTATCCGCTCCAGTGTTGGAAAAAGTAAAAACGGTCGAGAATCCGCCTCCAATAGCCACGTGCGCGAAATAAGTCGGAAGTCCGGCGAGTTCGGTGGTTATGTTGGGAGTCGGCGGCGCGCTCATACCGTCGCCAAGAAAGAAACCCGGGTGAGGAGGCTGATTGTAGGCCACATACTGCCAGGCGACGGCCAGTCTGTACTGAGGGTCATGCATCAAAGTGTAAATGCGATTCATCGCGGGGATCGTCGTCGTGTAGATGCGGAGAGCTGTGTTGTCGGCCGTCCTCCAGATCACCTCTTCCCGCCAGTCTCCCAGTATGTCGGCGCTCAAACAAGGCGTGGCTTTCGTTCCATTATTCGAGGCGACGCCTGCCGGCGACAGCAGCGTGGTTGTTGTACCCGTCGTCCAATTCCACTTGGAGATGGTCGTGCCGTCCAGAAGCTCGCGCAGCAGATCGGCGTCCCACCAAACGCCGAAATTCATTTGCGACGGCTTCCTGTTGGATATCTGCTCCCCTTTGGCATTGTATAAGCCTCCAGTCGTACCCGCAGCCCACGCCTCATATCCGCGATAACGGGGATCGATATCCATGGCTACCCCCCTGCCCGTGTCGCCGGTTCCCTCCTTTCCCCAGATCAGCGCCCCGGTGCGCGCATCATGGAATTCAAGACTGGCCGGGCCAGGTGTCTCATGGACTTGACATACCTCGAGACCCGGCCTGTCCGGATCCATGTCGGACAGATGCATGGCGTCTCCATGTCCCAAGCCAGTCGAATAGAGACCGCTCCCATCGTGATCGATGGCACAAGCTCCATAGACAATCTCGTCCCTGCCGTCGCCATCCACATCGCCGACGCTAAGGTTGTGATTCCCCTGTCCTTCATAGGCGAGGTTGCCGGGAGTACCATCACGGCTATCGAAGGTCCAGACTCGGGTCAGCTGGCCATCCCTCCAATTCCATGCCGCAAGAACCGCCCTCGTATAGTAACCGCGGCACATGACAAGGCTGGGCCTGCGCCCGTCCAGATAGGCGATGCACGCAAGGAAGCGGTCAACACGGTTGCCATAGTTGTCGCCCCAGTCGGTAACATTGCCCCTGGGTGGTACGTAATCGGTTGTGGCAAGCGCTGCCCCCGTCATCCCGTTGAAGATGGTGAGGAACTCAGGTCCGGACAGAACGTAGCCTGAAGCATTGCGGTAATCGGCATTGAGGTTGCCGATTATCCGACCTGTTCCGTCGATCGTCCCATCCGCTGTTTTGCAGGCAATCTCGGCTTTGCCGTCACCATCAAGGTCGTAGACCATGAACTGCATATAATGAGCGCCGGCACGGATGTTCCTCCCTAAATCAATCCTCCACAGGCGCGTACCATTCAGCTTATAGGCATCGAGAAACACATTGCCCGTATAGCCGCTTTGCGAATTGTCCTTGGAATTGGATGGGTCCCATTTCAATACAATTTCATACTCGCCATCACCATCAAGATCCCCGACGCTGCAATCGTTGGCGTTATACGTATAGGCGACAGCATCCGGGGTTGTGCCGCCGGCTGGTATCTGCAGAGGAACCGAGAGGTATTGTTGTGTGAGGGCATTGGCCTGCAGCGTGTATGCAGCGCTGGCCGCCTGTTCTACACCACCTATCACTGGCCGGACAAAGTAGGCGTTCGATTGGGTCAGGTCGGCGCCGCTATCGACGAAATCTGTGGTTGCCGTAATGACAGAGTTGTTCAGCTTAACCGGCGTACCGCCACCGGTGGAGCGATATAGGTTGAAGGCAATCTCGCCCGGATCGGTTCCCAGCAACCGCCATCCGACGTAAACCTGGGTGCTGGTTGTACGAACCGCAACTACGCCGTGCCCAAGATTCTCCATGAGTCTTTTTGGCAGCTGAGAGTGCATCGAGACTGCAGAAAGCAGAACCCCGACCACTGATGCCAGGATTATTAGTGCGCTATTTCGCTTCATATTATGAACAGCTTTCTCACACTATGGGCCGACAATGCGGCGCGGCCATTCTACACACTGCTCTGTGATGAGTTCCAGCGGTTTGGACGGACCCGAAGTTTGGTGTCCGGCGTGGGACCCTGATCTTCACGGCCGAGCTTTTCCCAGCTGGAATGTATCATTCGCTCCGCTGAGAGCACAGAAGGAAAACTGGACACGGATTATCACGGACTCACGGATCGGACAAGCTTTTGCTGCCAGCAGATGGGCGAGCGTTATGCTCTGGCAGCAGAAGCTCGTCCAGACTGATAACAGGTGGAGATCTGTGAAAACCCGTCTCCGATTATTTTGTGGTCGAGAAGAACAAATTCCCACTGTTGTCTGCGATAATAGAGGCGTTTGTAAGCGAGGGTGGAACTCGACGACCCGGCAAGGGCAGTCACACGAAAATAAAGATGCCGAACGGCCAGCTGATCACCATACCAGGACACGGAGAGATCAAAGTAGGATTGCTGCGGGCCGCAGTTAAGAAAACGGGGCTTTCAGTCGATGAGTTTCTTGAATTAATTGGGAGGCGATAAATGGATTATACGGTACTGATTCATCCAGCGGAGGAAGGTGGCTACTGGACGGAAGTTCCTGCCCTTCCAGGGTGTCTGTCCCAGGGAGAAACAATCGAGGAGGCCATGGCTAATACAAGAGAAGCCATAGAATCGCACATCGCCGCATTACGCGAGGATGGGGTGGAGATTGCCGGTGACGAAGGGTTGTTGATTGGCCGCGTCAATGTATCTGTAACGCCTGCCGCCTGACCTCTGCTCTTCCTCCATGATTTCTGTTCCTGCACTCCTCCGCTAAGGATATCTTTGAGTTTCTTTGCGTTCTTCGCGTCTTTGCGGTGGTTAAACGCCTCACCGCAAAAGCAGCGGTTAGGGTTCTTTTCGGCGGACGGACTGCAAGCGGGTTATGTGCTTCCTGTCAAAAGAGTAAACTTCGTCGATTCCTTCGCGTTCCATCACAGCGGCGACATATCCATCCACAAAATCCACATTCTGCGCTTCGTACAATTCAACCGCCCTGGCCACGAGGGCGCCATTGAGGACTTCCAGGCCGGGCGTTGCCAGGATGCCTCGGATCAAGGTGGAGATCTCCGGTTTCCCCAGCCGATATGACGATTCGAGAACCCAAACAACCTCGGCAACAACCATTTCGGCGGTTACCAGGATCACCTTCCCTCCCGCGGCATCTGCGAGCAGGCCGGCGACTTTGTCCGCTTTTCCGGGATCGTCGTTGGTCAGGTAGCGGATGAAGAGGTTGGTATCGATGAAAGCCTTCTTCACGCCATCTCCTTAAGTACCCGATCTGCCACAGAGCGTCGCACCTTGCGCCGCTCCTGTGCCAGGGTGCTGTGCCGCAGCGCGGGAACGGCACCACGAAGTTCATTCAGCGTTTTTACGGGCACCAGGACTGCGCGATCCCCCTCGATGACGAAATCCACTCGATCGTTGGGCCTTATGTTGAGGCGATCCCGTATGTTCTTAGGAATCGTCACCTGGCCCTTCGTCGTTACCGTCGCAAGCATGTATTACCTCCTCCTTCATTCCTTACTTGTCATTATAGGTAAGATTTCCGGCAAGTCAATAAACAAAACCAGAGTCCCGTTGAGGGCGGGACATTTTCCCGCCCGCGCGGGCCAAGCGATTGCGGGCTTCCAGCGTGCCCAGGGTAGCGGGGATGACACGGTGCAGCTTGATTCGTTCTTCGTGTCATCGTATTGCTTTTGTTTTAAAAGGACAACACGAAGACACAAAGAGCACAAAGACTCCCGAGTTCTACCTGTGCTGGTGTATTTTTTCTGACGCAGAATGATGGAGGCGGATGCGGGAATCAAAGTGTAGAACTGGTCAGGAGAGACTCTATGTGCCCTAGCGATCTTGCGGCTAGCCGGACTGCGCGGCCCGCATCTTCATCGCTGGGCTCGCCGTGGGGCAGCAAGCCCTCTTCCGTTGGATATCGCCCGCGATAAATGCTGTTCAGATAGACAGCATCGTCCATTGTTAACTCAACCTGCCAGCCGTCAGCCCGAGCTGTATTCAGCAACTCGACGACGTCGTGGGTACGCATGGGACGCTTCCCTCTCTCAAGGATCAGAGCCTTAAGCGCCTTCTCCACGCACTGTTGGCTGTGCAGACAAGCCCCGCGATACTTGGCGTGTTCGAGAAGTATGGAAGCACTCTCCATCTCGTCACGTGCTTCGGTAAGCCAAGCCTGGGTAGCCTTGCGCATGTAGAGTACCCTCCCGTTTTCGACTATTTCCTCGATCAATGGACTGCCGGCAGCATAAAGTCGCCGCACCTCCGCGGGGGTGTAAACAAAGAGGTCGAGCGGCACCCCTCTGTCCGCCAGCAGTCGCTCAACCGCCAGCCGCCGTTCCAGCGGCCGCAGGTTGGTCTCTTTAACAATGAGAAGGTCAATGTCGCTGCCCTCGCGCGCCTCGCCGGATGCATGTGAACCGAAGACAATAATCCGTTCCGGGGCGTAACCGGTCACAATGCGATCGACAATAGCATCGAGGGTGGTTAACATGATTGCATGGTAGCTACCGCATAATGCCGCCGCAATAGAAATCGCGGGCTTGAGGCTGAGGCAGGCTATGCCCCGGCGGTGTTGCCCACCTGGATTTCGATCCGGCCTGAAAATCTATTAGGTTGAAAAGTGAAACAACAGACGTGCCGCCGACATATAGAACAACATATGATTGCTCTGTGCCCTCCAGGTCTCTGTGGTTTTACTGAGTGAGGAAACATGACCCTCCATCGTATTCAACGCGTCCGCCTTTGTTTTCGGGTCGCTTCTGGCCTGTGGCTCGTCCTGCTGTTCTCTGCCGCGCTCAGGGCCGCCGACCCGCCTCAGGTTGTTTTGCTCGATTGGCTGGGCGGCGCGATACCTCCGTTGCCGCACGGAGTGAGTTGGGGCGTGCCCTGGCCGAAGGGCGTACTTAAGCAGAACCAAGTTTTCTCGCTCACGAGTGAGGATGGCCGGCAACTGCCAGTTCAGAGTTGGCCTTTGGCCTACTGGCCTGATGGCTCGCTCAAGTGGAGCGGCTTTGCCACGGTGGCAGGCTCGCAACTCTCTGGCCCGTTCAAGCTGGCCCCGGGCAGAGCGGAGGCGGGCGCGACGGCTGTGCAGCTCAAGGAAGGCAGCGAGGCCATCGAAATCGACACAGACCGGCTCCAATGCCGCATCCCTCGTCAAGGGGCCTTCCTCATCGAATCGATGACGATCGACGGGCGCGTCGTCGCCCGCCAGGGCCGCCTGATCTGCGTCTTGCAGAATGGCCCCGACGGCGACGCAGCCGACACTCCACAGCGGGAGAAATTCATCAGCAGCGTCGACAAGGTCACCGTGGAGCAGTCTGGCCCGGTGCGCGCCGTAGTCAAGATCGAGGGCGTTCACAAGTCCGAAATGGGGCGCCGGCGCTGGCTCCCCTTTTACGTGCGGCTTTATTTCTACGCCGGCCTGGAGACGGTGCGCATGGTGCACTCGATCGTTTTCGACGGCGACGAGCAAAAGGACTTCATCCGCGGGCTGGGTATAGCCTTCACGGTACCTATGCACGAGCAGGTTCAGAATCGCCATGTCCGCTTCTCGGGCGAGGGCTCGGGTCTGTGGGCCGAGCCGGTGCAGCCGCTGAAAGGTCGAGACGGACGATTCGTGGCAAACAGCGACGGCCGCGATGTATACCCTGATCAAATTGCGGGCAAGCGCGTACTCAACAAAGAGGCGGTTAATGCACGAGGACAACACTTGCTGGAATCCTGGGCGGTGTGGGATGGCTTCAAACTCGTACAGCCAAATGCTGATGGGTTCACAATCTTGAAGCGCACGAACCCGCAAAGCTGCTGGCTGCCGGCGGGGGCCGGCAAGCGCACCTCAGGATTGGTGTTCGTCGGCGACGTCAGCGGCGGCCTGGCCGTTGGCCTCAGGAATTTCTGGCAGTCCTACCCGGCGTCGCTGGAAGTTCAAAGGGCCTCCGGCGAGGCGGCTGATCTGCAGATCTGGCTGTGGTCACCCGACGCCCCGGCGATGGACCTCCGCCACTATGACACCAGAGCCCACGGCCTCGAAGAGGTCTACGAGGACGTGCAACCAGGTTTCAGTACGCCCAACGGCGTGGCGCGCACCAGCGAGCTGACGCTGTTTCCGAGCGCCGGAGTCCCGACCAAGGCAGAAACGGTCAAGGAAGCCCTTATCAGCCGAGAGCCGCCGTTACTGGTCTGCACACCGGAGTACCTGCATTCGGAGCGTGCCTTCGGCATCTGGAGCCTTCCGGACCGCTCGACCCCGTTCAAGCGAGCGCTTGAGGAGCAGCTCGACGCTGCCATCGCCTACTATCAGAAGGCAATCGAGCAGCACCATTGGTATGGCTTCTGGGACTTCGGCGATGTGATGCATTCCTACGATGCGACACGCCATGTGTGGCGCTATGACCTCGGCGGCATGGCCTGGGACAATTCCGAGCTGGGAACCGACATGTGGCTGTGGTACAGCTTCCTGCGCACAGGGCGCGCTGATATTTTCCGCATGGCCGAGGCGATGACGCGCCACACCGGCGAGGTGGACAGCTATCACCAGGGCCGATTTGCCGGCTTGGGATCACGCCACAACGTCCGCCACTGGGGGTGCGGCGCTAAGGAGGTACGAGTCAGCCAGGCTGCCTATCGCCGCTTCTATTACTACCTGACCACCGACGAACGCACAGGCGACGTGATGCACGAAATGGTCGATGCGGATTACAAGGCGGCGGAAATCGATTCGATGCGCCTGGCCTCGCCGATCACCGAGGACCAGAAAAAGTATCCGGGACGCGTGCGCGGCGGGCCGGACTGGCTGGCCTTCGTCGGCAATTGGATGACCGAGTGGGAGCGCACGGGGAACACGAAATACCGCGACAAAATTCTCGCCGGCATGGATAGCATCGTCAGCATGCCCTACGGGTTCCGCTCGGGGACAGATCTTCTGTTTGGTTACGATCCTGCAATCGGAAAGCTCTACCCCCTCACCAATGTCGTGGGAGACTACAACCTGGCAACGATCATGGGAGGAGGCGAAGTGGTCTTTGAGCTCAATGAGTTGATCGACCATCCCGGCTGGCAGAAGGCCTGGCTGCAATACTGCAGGTTGACCAGTGCGCCCAAGGAAGTGGTTGCCAGAGACATGATCACCGGGACGGAAGGCGCCGATGGTACCTACGCGCGTTCCGACCGCCTGGCCGCTTATGCCTACCTGCGCACGAAAAACCCGGCATTTGCCCAACGAGCCCTGAGACAATTAATGGGCAGACGCGGCGGCGCGGCATATGCGACACAGCGCGTCGAGGGTCCGGATGTCCTGAATCCCGTTGACGAGGCCCCCGGGATGGGGACCAACGGCGCTGCGCAGTCGAGTCTTAATGCCATTGAGGTGCTGGAGATGTGTGCCGACCGGCTACCCGAGTCCGCCCCACAGCGCAACGAGGCTGCCAACCGACGGTCGCGGAACTCTCAATGAGTTTTGGTATCTCGGATGAAAATCCTCCGAGGGTGTCTCATTTTGGATGGTTGTGACCCTTACGGAGGTTGTCAGAGCTGCGAGCGAAGCGAGCGGGGGAGCTGAACATGATTCGATAACCTTTCCAAGGCAGGTCAGAGAAGATTGCATATAAGAGACAACTGACCCTCATGCTTCGTTTTTCCGCTCCCTTCGGTCGCGGCTCTGAAGGATTGCCTGTAGGGTAGCAAGCACGTGGCTATCGCTCCGTATCGATCTCTATTGGTGATCTTCGTGCACAGTGGCGCAGTAACGATTCATGAGCAATTCTGTGGTGAGTTTCGCGCCGATCCGCCTGATCTCAACAATGAAACGGGGGATGTGACATGCACGGCAAGCGTCTGTGGGCTGCAATAGCGCTTCCAGGAGTCTTTGCGGGACTCGCGATAGTCAGTCCTGCGTTGAACACGGTGTCCTGGGCACAAACAAACAGGACTAGTTTCAAATTTGCTTTCGGGCCCGGGAAGGTAGAACCAGGGTACATCCAAGTCCTCCCGACCATGATTTACACCAAAGAGCTTGGTTACGGATTCGACCTTGGATCAACCGTCTCGGCGGTCGACCGGGGCGGGGACGATGCGCTGCGAAGCGGCTTCTGCACCAGCGACAAGCCCTTTTTCTTCTCGGTTGATCTGCCAGAGGGCAATTACAGTGTGACGGTCACGCTGGGAGATAAGACGGGTGAATCGACTACCACCATCAAGGCTGAATTGCGCAGGCTGATGTTGGAGAATGTGACCACAGCACCGGGAGAATTCGAGACTCGCACATTTATGGTTAATATTCGAACCCCACAGATTGCCACCGGAGGCGAGGTCAGATTGAAAGAGCGCGAGAAGACCACTGAATCCGCGGCCTGGGATGACAAATTGACTTTGGAATTCAACGGTACTCGCCCCTGCCTCTGCGCGCTGGACGTCACCAAGACGGAAGATGCCATAACGGTCTATTTGTTGGGCGACTCCACTGTCTGCGACCAGCCGCGCGAACCGTGGAATAGCTGGGGGCAAGTGCTGCCCCGGTTCTTCAAGCCGGGGGTAGTGGTTGCCAATCACGCGGAATCGGGAGAGTCCTTGAGGAGTTCGCTTGGAGCCAGGCGTCTGGACAAGGTCCTGAGTATTATGAAAACCGGGGACTACCTGTTCATCCAATATGGGCACAATGACATGAAGGAGAAGGGAGAAGGCATAGGGGCTTTCACATCCTATAAGACCGACTTGAAGCACTTTATCACTGAGACACGCAAGCACGGCGGCATCCCCGTGCTCGTCACCTCCATGCATCGCAGGACCTTTGACGACGAAGGCAAGATCACCAACTCTCTCGGCGATTACCCCGAAGCGGTGCGCGAGGCAGCCAAGGAAGAAAATGTCGCACTCATCGATTTGAATGCCATGAGCAAGCTCTTCTACGAAGCCTTGGGGCCGGAGAACTCCAAGAAGGCTTTTGTGGACAACACCCACCACAACAATTACGGCAGCTACGAGCTTGCGAAGTGCATTGTTGAAGGCGTCAAGGCCAATAAGCTCGGCATTGCCAAACTCCTGGTGGACGAAGCACAGACGGTATTCGATCCGGCTCACCCTGACCCGATTGAGAGCTTTAAGGTGCCCGCCAGCCCAATGTCCACAACGCGGGTACCCGACGGCAACTCGGTTGGCGATTCGCCCAAACCGGCTGTTGCAGGTAAGGTAGCTATATGAGAGTCCTGGGAATGCATATCTTGGACGCGGCCATTATTCTGCTGTTTCTCGCCGCCATCATCGTGGTGGGAGTCGTTACCGCCAGGAGCGTGAAGCACCAGACCGACTTCTTCCTGGGCGGGCGCAAGCTGGGACGCTGGCTTCAGTTCTTTCTGAATTTCGGCAACATGACCGATTCCACGGGAGCGGTGGTCATCTCCAGCGAGGTCTTTCGGCAGGGTGTCGGCGGCCTGTGGATCGGGTTCCAGACGCTGTTCATCACTCCCTTCTACTGGTTCTCCGCAGTTTGGTACCGGCGGGTGCGGCTGATCACCATGGCCGATCTGTTCGTAGATCGCTTCAATAGCAAGCCCCTGGCAACGGCCTACGCTCTCTTCAATATGTTCCTCGCACTTTTTCTGCTCGGCATGGGGAATGTCGTCACCTACAAAGTGGTCTCTGCGATGATCGTCAAACCGGAGGCGGATTATACGGCGCAGGAACGACAGATGGTGGAGAGATTCAAGGAATATCGACAGTTCAAACAGAGAGCGGATGCAGGTTCTCTCTCAGAGGTGCAGCGCCAGCGCTTCGACGCGCTGGACAGCATGAACAAACAGGGTGAACTCAAGTCCTTCATCTCCTACGTTCAGCCACTCCCTTTCTACTTCGCTTACACGGCGTTCATTTGCATCTACATCGTTCTCGGCGGGCTGCGGGCGGCGGCCTTCTGCGATGCTTTCCAGGGAGTGCTGGTCGTAATTATGTCCGTGCTGATGATCCCGATTGGTCTTCATCGGATCGGGGGTTTTGGGAGCCTGCACCAGATTGTTCCGGAGCAGATGTTCAGGATGTTCGGAACCGTCGCCATGAGCGAGTACACTTGGTATTCGATCGGCGCCATTGTTTTCGCCAGCCTGATACAGATTTTCGGCCTGATCCACAACATCACGATTTCAGGATCGGCTCGCGACGAGAACGCCGCGCGCATCGGCGCGGTCTCCGGGGGCTTCTCGAAGCGTTTTGTGCTGATCGCCTGGGCCTTCTGCGGCCTGATCGCCATCGCTATCTTTTCTCGCGGCATCTCCGATCCCGACAACGCCTGGGGAACGCTTTCACTTACACTGCTCGGACCCGGACTAATGGGCCTCATGCTCTCGGGTATGCTTTTGGGGCACATGCCTGCCGTTGGCGCCAGCGCCGTTTCCATTTCGGCGCTCGCCACGCGCAATATCTACGAGCCGCTCTTTCAAGGCCGAACGCAAAAGCATTACGTGCGAGCCGGGCAATGGTTTGTCAGCATTGTGCTGATGTCAGCCGTTCTGTTTGCCCTGCTCTTCAAGAGCGCCGTTAACATGATGGTGATGGTGATTACCTTCAACACGTTCTTTGGCGCGGCCGTGCTGCTGACTTTTTTCTGGCGTCGCATCACCGCCGGAGCGGTAAAGTTGGGCCTGGTAATCTGGGTTGTCCTGATCGGCGTCGTACCCTGGGCGCTGCCGAGCCTGGAATTATTCCGGCGGCACCCGGCCTTATTGGTGCAAACGAGTGGGCAAACCGTGCAAGTGATGGCCGGCGCCACGGCGCAGGATGTGGCTGCCGGGCGCGCCACGCGCGTCGGACAGCCCATCTCCAGGAGCCACAACATCCTGCCTGGCAGCGTGTTCTTCGAAAGGGTGGCGCGCATCGACCCTGAGGATCCCAAGTCGCCCCTGGAAGGACTCGGCCGCTTTCACATCGAAGCTTATTTGTTGCATATGCTTGGCATTCCCGTATCTCGGTTCACATCGGCTGGGCTGGTCACCACGCGTTGGCTTTTTGATGGCCTATTCCCTTTTTTCATGCTGATTCTTTTCAGCTATTTTACCCGTCAGGCCGAGCCGGAGCGGGTCCGGCGTTTCTACACTAAGATGAAGACGCCGGTGCTCGCTGCTCCGGAAGAAGACGAGAAGGAAATGGCGCTCAGCTACGCCCACCCGGAACGCTTCGATCACCTGAAACTCCTGCCGTCTACAAATTGGGAGTTCAGCAAGTGGGACCGAAGGGACTTCGCCGGGTTCGCAACGTGCTGGGGGGTCGTGGGAGGGATCCTGCTGTTCCTATGGACGCTGCTGCGCATCGGCGCCTGAAAAAGGGGACATTCCGGTTTTCCGGCTTTCATGAACTGATAAGAAATGGCTCTACGCCTGGTTAATAATTTCAAACAAGTCAAGAGCTAATGGAAAATCGGAATGTCCCCTTTTTCACTCCCTTTGGAGTAGGGCTTTCTTCAAGAGAGGGCACGAACTTGAAAGTTGCGATAATCGGGGCAAGCGGCCACGGCATTTTCGTCCTGGAAGGGCTGCGCCGGAAGCCGAACATTTCGGCCACGCTGGCAGGCCTGGCCCCCGGCTCCGAGGGCGAATCCATTACAGCGCTTGCCGAGGCCTGCCATGCCGACGGCCTGTGCCCGGCACTCTACGAGGACTACCGGCGGATGCTCGACGAACAAACGCCGGACGTCGTCGCGGTCAATCCATTCTTCTGTGACCATGAGAAAATCACGCTCGAGTTGCTCGAGCGACGAATTCATGTGTTCGCCGAGAAGCCGCTGGCGCTTACATTGGAGGGACTGGCGCGGTTGCGCGAGGCTTACACCCGCAGTGGCGTCCACCTGGGCTGCATGCTCAATATGCGTTACGAACCCGCTCTGCGCGCAGCCTACAATGCCGTCCGCTCGGGTGCCGTCGGCGATGTCCGCCTGGTCCATGCCCAGAAGTCCTATAAGCTAGGCCGGCGGCCGGAATTCTTTAGGCAGAGGGCAACCTTCGGAGGGCTGATTCCCTGGGTGGGCAGCCATGCGATCGACCTGATCGCCTCTATGAGCGGCCAGCGCTTTGTAAGTGTCTATGCCGCCCACTCCACACGGAACAATCGCGGCCACGGGGAACTCGAGGTTTCGGCCAGTTGCCTGTTCCGGATGAGCAACGAGGTGACAGGCACGGCCGGCATCGATTACCTGCGCCCAAGCGCCGCTCCTAGTCACGAGGATGATCGGCTCCGCGTCGCCGGCACCAAGGGCGTGATTGAAGTACGCGATCGCAAAACGATATTGTTGAATTCCACCGGCGTTAGCGAGCTGGAGCCGGATGCCTCCACTTCCCTTTTTGGTGACTTTATGGACGAGGTTCAGGGAACGGGGCAAAGTTTGGTGAGCACCGAGGAGGCATTCATCAATACCGAAGCGGCGCTGCTGGCGCGCCAGTCGGCCGATAGCGGTAAAATCGTTTTCTTCTGACGGGTGCCGCACATGCGAACCGGGAGACATGAGGTTGTGCTGGTCGGAAGCGGCGGCTATGGAAACATCTACCTTGAGGAGCTGTTGCGCGAGTGCGCGGAAGGGAAAATTGACCTTGCCGGGACCGTGGACCCGACGCCCTCCGGATGCCGCTATCTCAAAGAACTGAGCGATATGCGCGTGCCTCACTTCAGCGACATCGGGAAATTCATTGAGTGCGAGCGCGCGGACCTCGCGATTATTTCCACCCCGATCCATTTGCATGACGAACATACGTGCCGGGCGCTGGCCGCCGGCATGAGCGTACTTTGCGAAAAGCCGTTGGCTCCTACCATCCAGCAAGCTCTGCGCATGAAGGCCGCCGAGGAACAGTCCGCCGGTTTTGTCGCCATCGGCTACCAGTGGTCGTTCGCCGAGCCAATCCTGGCGCTCAAGCAAGACGTGATGGAGGGGCGCTTGGGGCGACCATTGAGACTGAAGACCCTGATCTGCTGGCCTCGGCCGGAGAGCTACTTTTCACGCAACAACTGGGCGGGTCGAATCGCACTGCCCGGGAACGTCTGGGTTTTGGACAGCCCGGCCAATAACGCCATGGCCCATTACCTTCACAGTATGTTTTACCTGCTGGGCGATACGCTGCAGAAAAGCGCCGGACTGGAGGAAGTCTGCGCCGAGCTATACCGGGCAAACGACATCGAGAACTACGACACAGTGGCTTTGCGCTGCCGGACCGACAAGGGGGTGCCGGCTTTCTTCTACGCCACGCACGCCGTGCCGGCCAACCGCGGGCCGATTCTTGAGTATGAATTCGAAAATGGGGTCGTACGGCTGGATGCGGAGCAGGGCAATCATCTATGCGTGACTTGGTGCGACGGTCGCGTTCACGACTACGGCGAGATTCTCGAGTACCCGCATCGAGGATATTTTAATAAGCTCTGGCGTGCGCTGGCAGCGCTTGATGGCGAGCTACCCATTTCCTGCACCATAGAGTCGGCCATTCCGCATGTCGTCTGCGTTAACGGGGCGCAGGGGAACAGCGAAGAGATCACAACCTTTACAGGAGATTCCTTGGAATGGATCGAGACGGCAGGAGGGAGGGTCAGGACCGTCCGTGGCCTCCAGCAGGCACTGACGGACTGTTACCTGAATTGGGAGCTGCCCGGCGAGCAGGGAGTCTATTCCTGGGCGAAACCGGCCTCTCCCAGCAGCTTGCGCAACTGTGTAAGCAGCCATAAACTCCCCTTATGATCCCTCGCGTCCCTTGATTCATTGCCGATTGCGGATTGCGAATTAAAAAAATCAAACGGGCAATCCGCAATCCAAAATTGATTAGTGTCTTCGTGTTGGCATTTTAGAAGGACAACACGAAGGCACGATGATACAAGGACTCACAAACCACATCATGGAGGTGATCACCGTGATTCTCCGAACAAGCAAGGTTTTCTCTAGCGTGTTGGTCACGTTACTGCTGGCTGTTGGGGCGCTGTGCTTTGGGGACGTCGAGCAAATGCAGCGGTCTTTCGCTCAGCCTCCGGATGATGCGCGCATCATGGTGCGCTGGTGGTGGTTCGGCCCAGCTGTCACCAAGCCACAGCTCGAGCGTGAGATGAGGTTCATGAAGGAAGGTGGCATCGGCGGGTTCGAGGTCCAGCCTACGTATCCGCTGGCCCTGGACGGTGAACAGCCGGGGCTGAAGAACCTGAAGTTCATGTCGCCGGAGTTCCTCAATGCCCTGGGCTTCACGGCCGCCAAGGCCAAGGAGTTGGGTCTACGGATGGATTTGACCCTCGGCAGCGGCTGGCCATACGGCGGGCCTCAGTTCTCGGCGAAGGAAGGGGCGACAGCAATTCAGACCCAGGAGATGACGGTCCCTTCCGGCCAGCATAGCGCAAAGCTGCCTCAGCTTCCGGATGGACAAAGCCTGGTTGCAGCCTTCATGAAGACCGGCGGCGGATATAAGGAAGTGCCGGTTGTCGACAACGAGCTGCAGATTCCTCCCGAAGTGACCGGAGAGGCAAAGGTCCAGCTGTTCATCAGCCGCGGCGGCATCATGGCGGTGAAGCGCCCTGCCTACGGCGCTGATGGGCGCGTGATCGATCACTACAGCCCAACCGTCATTGACAAGTTCATCAGGGAAATCGCTGAACCGGCGATCAAGGCGTGTGGGCCAAATCCGCCTTATGCGGTCTTCTGCGACAGCTTGGAAGTCAGCGGCGAGAACTGGACGCCGAACTTCCTTGCGGAGTTCCAGAAGCATCGCGGCTATGACCTGCGGCCGCTGCTGCCGGCGCTATTCAACGATATCGGCCCCAAGACCGCGGACATCCGCCATGACTGGGGCATGACGGCCACCGAACTGTTCAACGAATATTTCAACGGCGCCTTCAAGAAACTGGCCAACGCGAACAAGAGCCGATTTCGCATCCAAGGCTACGGAACGCCGCCGGCGGCACTGTACAGCTATGCCTATTGCGACTTGCCTGAGGGCGAAGGATATCAGTGGAAGGGATTCTCCACTTCGCGCTGGTCTGCTTCGGCCTGCCATTTGCTCGGGAAACGCGTTGCATCCTCGGAGACCTTCACCTGGCTGCACTCTCCCGTGTTCCGCGCCACACCGCTCGATATAAAGGCCGAAGGGGACATGCACTTCCTGTGCGGAATCAACCAGATCATCTGTCACGGCTGGCCGTACACGGCCGAGGGTGTCGCCTATCCGGGCTGGAGCTTCTATGCCGCCGGTGTCTTCAATGAGAAAAATCCTTGGTGGATCGTCATGCCCGACGTAAGCAGGTACCTGCAGCGCGTCAGCTTCATGATGCGCCAGGGGATCCCCGCCAACGATGTCGCGTTATTTCTCCCCAACAGCGACGCGTGGGCGAGTTTCGGCCGGAATTTCAGCATGAACGCCGCCCTTCAGGGGCGGGTAAGCAACCTCGTTCGGGTGATTCTTGATTCAGGCTACAACCTCGACTTCTTCGATGACCAATTGCTCGAAATGAGCGGCAAGGTCCAGGGTAACGCGCTGGCGTTTGGCGACGTCCGATATAAGGTTGTCGTCCTGCCCGGCGTTGAGCGCATCCCGCCGGCCACGATGCAGAAGCTCGAGCAATTCGCCCGCGGCGGCGGGATTGTTGTCGCGACGCGACGCCTGCCGGACCTTGCTCCGGGTTACCAGGCAACCGACCGTGACACCAAGACCGTCCGTGATGTAGCCCGGCGACTCTTCAAAGATGAAAACGCTCCAGGCCTGTTCATCGAGGATGAGATCCAATTCGGCAACGCGCTGGCCAAGCGATTGGCGCCGGATGTCGCGATATCCCCGGCTGCGCCAGAGATCGGCGTGGTACATCGCCGTACCGACGGCGGCGAGGTCTACTTCATCGCCAACACCAGTAACCAGCCTAAGAGCGTGAAGGCGAGGTTCCGCGTTGAGGGGATGCAGCCCGAGTTATGGAACCCGATGAACGGCCGCGTCAATCCCGCCCGGATCGCAGAGAAGTCAACCGGAGCGACGACCGTCAATTTGAACTTGGAGCCGTATGGTTCGACGATCGTTGTCTTCACAAAACGCCGCCTGCCTGGTCCAAAAGCGGCTCCGGCGGCGGCTTCCTTGCCGAAGCCGGTCGATCTGAGCACCGGCTGGACCGTCAAGTTCGGCGAGAATGCCCAGCCTTCCGCCATGGACAAGCTCGACTCCTGGAGCGAAAGTCCTGCGACGAAGAACTTCTCAGGTGTCGCAACCTACGAAAAGACGGTCACGGTTGCCCAGGAAATGCTGAAGCAGGGCTTATCTCTGGTGTTCAGCTTTGGCAACGCCACCATCCCGCAAGCCGGCGGAGGCGTCAAAGATGGCATGGGATATAAGACCGCTCTGGAAACTCCGGTGCGGGAGGCAGCAGTTCTCTACATCAATGGCCAGCGGGTTGGTTCCGTGTGGGCCCCACCTTACTCGATCGACGTGACCGGCCGACTCAGGGCCGGCGAGAACAAGATCCGCATCGAAGTGGCGAATCTTGCCATGAACTACATGGCCGGCATCAAGCTTCCCAACTACAACTATGAGGGAGTCACACGGCAATTCGGCAACCGGTTCCAGCCCCAGAACCTGGATCTGGTAAAGGTTCTGCCCGCAGGGCTGCTTGGTCCGATCCAACTCGTCGCGGCTGCAAAAACGGAGCAATAAGCGCGAGCTGCAATCGGGCTCACGAGGTTTCTTCATCCGTTTTGACTCGTCATTGGAGGATCACACATGAACGCCTATCGAGCGCTAGTCATCATGTTTGCAGCGATCGTCTGTTACCCTGTCGCAGCCCTCGAACGGCCGGACGTCACCTTTAAGGTTTTTCAGTTTCCCCCCGATAAGATTCCGCGGATTGACGGCAAGACCGATGATTGGGACATCGTGCCCAAAGACTATGTCATCGGCATCGACCAGCTCGTGGATGACAACGGCAAGCATGCCAAGCCCGAACCGAAGAACCTGGATGTTCGCGTGCGCGTTGGGTGGGTAAAGGGTCTCAACCGGTTATATTTCCTGTACGAGGCCTATGATGATTACTGGGATTTTTCCCGGCCCGATTTGCATAACGACACCTTCGAGGTGGTGGTGGACGGCGACGCTTCAGGTGGGCCCTTGATTGATCACGGGCATCCCGACGTCTGGAAATCCGAAGCGGTTGGACCGGAAATGTCCATCTTCGACAAGCGGTTGAACCCGGCGGAAGATCACTGGTCTTTCCACGGAGTGCACGCGCAGAACTATCACATTTTCACGCCGGCCAAGGACAAGGACTGGTGCATGGCTTGGAGTTCCGCGACGTGGATCAAGGAACTGCCTTATGCGAACGCCGCTTACTCGTACAATTTCAATCCAGGCGAGTCTGGAAAACTGATACTCGAATTTTGGATCACGCCTTTCGATTACGCTGGTCCTGAAGGCCCGCAACGCGCCGTGGAATCCGTGCTCTTCGAGAACAAGATCATCGGTCTGTGCTGGGCGATCATCGATTACGATGACGTCAAGGCAACGGGGAATAACGGATTTTGGAATCTTTCGCGCAAGCACACGATGTACGGGAATGCATCCCAGTTGTGTGCCTTCAAGCTCATGCCGCTGGAGCCCCAGTTCCGGAAGGCCATCGAGGCGCAGTGGTCCTTCAAAGTGGTAGATATGGACCGCCGTCTGGTTGCTTTTAAGGATCTGTCCGAAGGGAAGATCACCTCCTGGAAATGGGACTTTGGTGATGGTGAGACCTCGACGGAACAGAATCCCATACATCAATATAAGAGGGCTGGAAATATTGTCACTGTGCTGGATGTTGAAGGCCCAGCCGGCAAATCGCGCCGTGCAAAAGTCTGGGACGTTCAGCTGAAGTAACTTTCCGCCGACCTCACGGGTTCTCTGGCAGTATATGCCGGAGCTCGAGAAGCAGGAGTAGCTCGAAGAAAAAACGGGACACGGATTTGCACGGATGAACGCGGGTGCCAATCCGTGTGAATCTGTGCGGATCCGTGTCCAATTATCTATTGATAAAAGCACGGCCGACTAGCCATGGTGGTCTTCAGGCTGTACTTTGCTGAATCACTGCAATAACATCCATGCCGATTGTGTCTGCATGATCTGAGGGGTCGTTCCGACGCGAGGCATGAAAGCTGCCTGACAGACGCACGGCAGGTTAATGATCCGCGGCTAGAGAAGCCGACCAATAAAAACGGATTGTATGTTGGAGTGAAGCATGCGCCGATATATCGCCGCTCTGTTCAGCCTGCTGCTCATTGGGGCTGCACTTGGTTTGTTTCCCAAGGACACCAAAACCGATCCGCGCCTGAGGCGGTCCTTCCGGCGTCCTGATAATAATGGATGGACGTTCATTCACCTGGAGGGCACTCCTTCTGAAATCGGATACCAGCACGGATACCTTCTCGCGTCCGAGATTTTGGACATGCAAAGAGTCACGCTGCTCGAATTGACCCACGATACCAAGAAGGACTGGGCGTTTTTCCGTGATGCCGCGCGGGACATGATGTGGCCCCGCATCGAGTTGCAGTATCGCGAAGAACTTCAAGGCATCACGGCTGGTGTAAACGCGCGGGGAGGGAGGCTGGACCTATGGGACATTGTTGCGATGAACGGACTACCCGAGTGGGGATACTACGTGAAAGAATACGACAAGCAACACAAAGCCCTTTCTCTCAACTCCTCAACCCTGCCGGAGCACTGCAGCGCTTTTGTTGCCACGGGCAGCTACACTAAAGATGGCAAGGTGGTGATTGCCCATAACAACTGGACCAGTTACCTTGACGGCGAGCGTTGGACAATCATCTTCGACATCGCACCTTTGGAAGGTTATCGCATTCTCATGGACGGACTCCCCGGTCTTATTGCTAGCGATGATGATTTCGGCCTGAACTCCGCTGGCATCATGATTACCGAGACCACCATTACCGGATTTGAGGGCTACGACCCCGGCGGGATCCCGGAATTCGTCCGGGCGCGCAAAGCCATGCAGTACTCGGCTTCCATCGACGACTTCGCACGCATCATGAAAGATGGCAACAACGGAGGCTACGCAAACGACTGGCTGGTGGCCGATCGCAAGACCAATGAGATTGCGAGCCTCGAGCTGGGCCTTAAAAATGTAACGTTGGAACGCAAGAAGGACGGTTATTTCGTGGGCGCCAATTTCCCCATTAATCCCAAGCTGGCGCTGGAGGAAACCAAGTTCGATATGAAAGATGTGAGCAACAGCGCCAACGCTCGTCACGTCCGCTGGGAGCAGTTGATGGCGGAGTACAAAGGCAAGATTGGCGTCGCTGCTGCGCAGCGCTTCCTGGCCGACCACTACGACACTTATCAGCAGAAGAATGACCCGAATGAGCGGACTCTGTGCGGCCACGTCGATCTCTCGCCGCGTGGCCTGCCCTCGTGGCAACCCCCTTACGGCATTGCCGGCGCTGTACAAAACAAGGTCACCGACTCCACAATGGCGGAGCAAATGATCCTCTGGGCATCTGCGGGCCATGCCTGCGGAATCAATTTTAAGGCAGCCGCACACCTGAAGGCCCACCCGGAGTTTAACTGGCAAAAGAAATATCTCGGGGACATGCATTCCCGTCCGTGGACGACGTTTGCGATTCCCAAGTGAGTAAGCCCGAAGAACGGTGCTGATTGGGAAGTCCGCAAGCCGCAGCGTCGGGCAGGTAACCCCGTCAGACCAGCGGGTAGTGGGCCAGCAAGCGATCAACGGGGCGGATACAATGCGGGTTGGCTGGGTACGTTGGCAGCCTTCCCCGGGATTACGGGGATGGCTGTATAGAGACCGCGGTTCTGCAGGAGAGCAACCACGAGGAATTTCGCGCCGCCCTGAGCGATCAGTGCTACAGATCCATTGAATCTTGCCCGAGCCGGAAGGTACCCGGCCTCATGTAAGAATCTTGCGATCTGCCTCCCTGGCCTCAGCGGATTGAGCTCCAGCGGATTGACGGTCTCCTGAATCTCCCCCTTCTCGTTAATGGCAACAAGCCGGATCAAAATGTCGTCGGAATTGGGATTCGCGATCGCGAAACCCGTGAAGCGAGACTGGCTGTCATCGTTATCCACTGGAATGGTTGCCGCCTCCACGGGCTGCGAAGCCAGGACGCCGGCGATGGTCTCAATTCCGTTGGAATCTGCCAGCTGAAAAGTCGCCACGCCGCTGAGTGCACCCCCAAACGATTCCAGCCGCGCCCAGCCACTCTGCGACGCGTCTGCTGAATCGATTGCCGACGCTGTGATTACCTGGCTGGCGCCTGCAGGGATCGAAATCGACAGAGATGAGCCGGCCGTGGCGGAAACATGCGCCCCTGCCACAGTCAATTGCGCTATCCACGGGCTCCCGTCACGGGAAGTGAGGTAGAGCGTTCCCGCTGCCGCTGAAGCGCCCGTGTTCTGGATGGAGAAACTGGTTGTAAAGCCGCCTCCCAGGGCTACATGCGAGAAACAAACCTTCTGGACTGGATTGTAGCCGAGCTGAACCACCTCGAAATCATTTGCCGTCAACGCGTAAAAGGCGGGGTTCAGGATATCGTTGTCCCAACGCGTATCATAGGTCCCGCTGACGTACATGTCGGAACCGTTGTCCGCAACGATAAGGCCGTACTTTTTCATGGCACGGAAGATCTTCTGGATCTCAGGCCTGAAACTGGAGATGTCGCGCCCAGCCTTCAGGCGCAAGCGCGCACCCAGCGGCAGCGCTTGCGGGTTGGAGCCGGCCCGGTGAGAAGCGGGATAAACGTAGCCGTTTGTGGCGCGCACGGTTGCGCGGAATGCGTGTCGGATTTCCTCCGAGCCGAAGGCCTCGTCGTAACGGACAAGACCAGGCAGGACAGCCAGTCCTGCAGCATCTGTGGAAGTCCAGCCCTCGGGGCGGCGTTGGTTAGTCTTGGTATCAAAAAAGGCGCCTGAGCCAGCATGCCAGCCGGTGCCGTCGTAGAAAACGTTGTACAGCTCGTAGAGAAGCAGGTTATCGCGATCGAAGATGAGCATGTGGCGATCCGACTGGCTTCGGAGATCGACATTGCCCGGAGGTCCGCTCTCGATCCAGTGAGCTTGGGTGATGGCTTCGTCGGGAATGGGGTAGAAGGGATAGGATTGCCCCCTGCTGTGGTCTACGCCATCGGACTCATCGGAATAAAGAAATGTCACAACCTTCTTTTGCTGGATCGAGTCGACGGTGATATACGGAAAACCATAAATCTCGACATTCCCCGGAGAGGCGTTTCCTCCGAAATCCGGATGGAGCCGTTTGGTCCCTGTACCGTTTATAAAGCTGATGAAATCGGCCGATTTGGAATCTACCGGAGCGGAGCTGATGTCGAGGTTCCACCAGTTGTCGGGAGGGAACAGGGGTTGCGGGAGCGCACCGCCCAGGACAGCAACCCAGGCATAAATCGGGATGCAGAACAGGAGGCCGCAGGCGAGCAGCAATTTCCGCACAGGTTTTCCTCTCAAGCGGTCCGCATGCTTTTTCGCAGAATCAATTCGACAATTGCACCCCTCAATCATGCCGGAGGCCGCCGCCAAGATCAAAACAATAAGACCGTCATTTCATTCGGTGAGGAAGACTTCAACCCAGTCCAGTCAGCTTTCGGGATCTCGTCAAAGCCAGGGTAATAAACGCACCTGCCAAAGGGGTCAGGCTGCCGCCGATCATAACACGTGCAAAAGAATAGCGATCGGCAACCTGGCCGATCAGGTAGGTCGCTGGAATCGTGCGCAGCCCCGCGCCGGACAGCAAGGCGTTCGTTCTGGATTCCTGCACGTTCCTATTGTTTTCCAATAAAAGATATGGCACCCTGATATTGGAAGCCAATAGGAGTGTCATGACTGACAAAATGGATGTGTGGCAGGGTACCCTCGCATTGATGGTGCTGAAGACGCTGGAGACAATGGGGCCTCTTCACGGATACGGCATCGCGCGCCGCATCGAGCAGACCAGTGGAAATCAGTTGACGGTCCTGTACGGAACCTTGTACCCAACCCTTCTCAAGCTGGAACAAGAGGGTTACGTCTCTGCGAAATGGGGGATATCGGACAACAATCGCCGAGCAAAGTACTATTCTCTTACGCGTGCCGGCAAGAAGCAGCTCGAGAGCGAAGCGCGGCGCTGGGAGCAGAAAACGGCAATCATTGGCCGATTCCTTTCTCCATCCGAGGAGGCTTGATGAGCGCAATACGCGCATTTCTATGCCGCCTGAGTGGTCTGTTCGACAATCAGCGAAAGGACCACGAGCTGAAGGAGGAGATTGAGAGTCACCTCCAGATGCACATCGAGGATAACGTCCGCTCCGGGATGACTCCTGAGCAGGCTCGTCGCGACGCGCTGATCAGATCTGGTGGCCTGGAGTTGGCCAAAGAAGCCTATCGTGACCGCCGTAGCCTTCCGGTGCTGGAAACAATGATGCGGGATCTCCGCCACGCCCTCCGGACTCTCCGCCGCAGCCCGATATTCACGGTGGTCGCCGTGCTATTGCTGGCGCTCGGCATCGGTGCAAACACGGCCATCTTTACGCTGCTCGACCAGGTGCTGCTCCGCCTGCTTCCGGTCAAGAATCCTGAGCAGCTCGTGATGATCTGGACCACCGGGCCGAACCTGGGAGGCAACATCGGCTCGAGGGCCTCATCCTACCCGATGTACCAGGATTTCCAGCAACGGACCCAAGCTTTCTCGCACATCTTCTGCCGCTTCTACACACCGCTCTCGGTCAGCTCGGGGAACGAATCGGAGCGGGTTGCGGGCGAACTGGTCTCCGGAAACTACTTCCAGGCTCTGGGGGTTGGGCCGGCAGTTGGACGTGTGTTCTCGCCGGAAGAGGACGATCGCATGTACAAAGGGCATCCGGCCGTCGTTCTGAGCCACCAATACTGGGTGAGCCGCTTTGGGGCGGACCCCGGCGTGATCGGCAAGAAGATCCTGGTGAACAGCTACCCCATGGTCATTGTAGGCGTATCGGCGGCGGGATTCTCCGGGATGGATCCGGCGCGTTCTCCGCAAATCCGCGTTCCCATCCAGATGAAGCCGCTCATGACTCCCGGATCCGACCAACTCGGCAGCAGGCGCAACCAGTGGATCCAGATCTTCGGGCGCTTGAAACCCGGCTACACAATGGCGTCGGCGCAGGCGTCGCTCCAGCCGCTGTTGAGTGAGATTCTGCGCGCCGAGGTCACAGAGTCGTCTGTTCAATACGTACCGAAATCTGTGCTTGACCGATTTTTGGCCAGGAAAGTGCGCATGGAGCCGGCAGCCAACGGCTACTCAGATTTACGGCAGAGCTACTCGACGGCCCTGGTAGTCCTGATGTCGATGGTCGGCTTGGTGCTCCTGATTGCTTGCCTTAACGTGGCGAGCCTGCTGATCGCGCGAGCGGCGGCGCGGCAGAAGGAAATCGCCGTGCGACTGGCGATTGGCGCCTCGCGCGGCCAGCTGATACGGCAATTGCTTATCGAGAGTGCCGTTCTTTCGGTGATAGGCGGAGCGACAGGGTTGTTCCTTTCCGTGGCGATGATCCACGGATTGTTCGGCTTCCTGCCTACCAAGGGAATGCTGCTCACTTTGCGGGCCGAGCCGGATTGGCGCATTCTTGCGTTCAACCTGGGACTGGTGTTCCTCACAGCCCTGTTGTTCGGCCTGGCACCGGCCTGGCAGACCGTCCGTGTGGATCTCTCTAGCACGCTGAAGGGGGCGGAGGGCGCGCTTGCTGGAGGCACCGGTTCGGCGAGACTGCGCAAGAGCCTGGTGACGGCGCAAGTGGCGTTCTCGTTTCTTCTGCTGGTCGGCGCCGGGTTGTTCGTCAAGACGCTGGCCAACCTGAAGCAGACGAATCCGGGATTCCGCGACATCGACAACCTGATCACCTTCCAGGTTGACCCTGCTCGCAGCGGCTATTCGCTGCAGCGCCTGAAGGATTTCTACAAGCAAGTTCAAGAGAACATCCGGTCGTTGCCAGGGGTGAAGTCGGCCGGTTATGCGTGGATCCCGGTTCTGAGCGGCCGTGAAGCAGATTGGGACGTAGTGGTAGAGGGGCATCCGTTTAAGGACGGCGACGACAGGCAGGCTTTTGTTAACTGCCTGTCGTCAGGCTACTGGCAGACGATGGGCCTGGCGTTGCTCGACGGCCGCGACTTCGATGGCCGGGATGAAGGCAGCCGTTTCCATGTCGCAATCGTGAACCGCGCATTTGCCGAGCGATTTTTCGGAGACAAGAATCCGATTGCACGGCGCATCGGTTTTGACCTGGGCCCTGGGGCAATACCTGACATCGAGATTGTAGGGGTGGTTGAGAACTCCCTCAACGAGGGGGTGCGTGAGGGTGTGCGCCGCCAGGTCTTTCTGCCCTTCGCTCAGTCGAATTTCCCATACGCTTCCGCTTTCTACGTGCGCACGTCCGCCGGTTCGGGCCCAGTGTACACCGCGCTGCGGAGGAAGGTGCAGGAACTCGATCCGGCACTGCCGGTCTATGAGATGAAGACGTTGGAGAACCAGCTTGATGAAACACTCGGCACGGAACGTTTGACAGCGACGCTCTCAGCGGCATTTGGAGCGCTGGCGACCCTTCTTGCGGCGGTTGGTCTCTATGGCGTGATGGCCCTGGTGGTCGTGCGCCGCACGCGGGAGATCGGATTACGCATGGCGCTGGGCGCGCGGCAGGGCGCGGTCCTGTGGATGGTGCTGAAAGAGGCGCTTGGCCTGCTGGGACTCGGAGTCGCGCTCGGAATCCCTTGCGCATACTTGCTAAGCCGGTACATGTCGCCGCAGCTGTTCGGCGTCGCACCCACCGACGTTTGGACGGCCGCAGTCGCGGCGGTGATTCTGGCGGCGGCGACTGCGGGCGCCGGCGTTCTCCCTGCGCGGCGCGCCAGCACAGTCGACCCGATTCAGGCCCTGCGGCACGAATAGCCCATCGCGAATCCTGCCTGGATGCCGGTCCAGAGGGCGTCCCCGGAATTGCAATTCTGAGGGCAGCGTCTGCCACGTCTCCAAGCGAACTGGCCCTCACAACCTATTCAACCAGTTGCGAGGTGCAGTATGCGCAGCGCTTGGCCTTGCTCATCGACGCTTCAGGTCCGGGCCGTCCTGCAAGGATGACTCACTTTCTTCCTCGGCAAACCGTTGTGCGATGGAGCGGAACTCGTCCTGTATTTCGAGGAAGGCATCGAGGATATCAGGATCGAAGTGGGAACCTCTGCCCTGCTTCATTATCTCCACTGCTCTTTCATGCGAGAAGGGCTCCCTGTACGTGCGTCGACTGATGAGGGCGTCATAAACGTCCGCAATCGCCATCATCCGACCAGAGGGCGGAATCTCTTCACCCTTCAGGCCCTCCGGATACCCGGTACCGTCCCATTTTTCCTGGTGCGTCAGTGTCACCTCATGAGCAAGGCGCAAAAAAGAATCGTCCTGAAGAGTTCGCTCGGCCTGGAGCATCGCGTTGGAGCCCAAAGTGGTGTGTTTTTTCATTTCCTCGAACTCCTCAACGGTAAGCTTCCCCGGCTTGAGCAGGATATCGTCGCGCACGCCGATCTTCCCCACGTCGTGCAGGGGGGCAAGCCGGAAGAGAAGGTCAATGGTGTCGTCATCGAGGAATGACTTGAACCTTGGGTGATCTCTCAGACGCTCCGCCAGGGCTTTCATGTAATGACGGGTTCGCTGGATGTGTCCGCCGGTCGCGATATCCCTGGTCTCTACGAATGAAGACATGCCTTGGATGAGAGCATCCTGGGTGAGTATCAGCCTTTGTGTTCTAAGCCTGACTTCCCTTTCTCCATCCCAGTATTTCAGAGCTATCAAAATGAAGTAAGTGCCTCCAATGGTTATCAAGGGGAGCAAAGGGGAGATAAAAACGCCGCGAGTTCTCAAAATCCATATCGGTCCGTAAAGAAGCGCAGCGACTCCTGCAATGAGAAAGAGTGCTGACAGCGACGCATGCGCGCGGGTCAGGAGTAGCGTGGATGCCAATCCCAGCACGAGCACGAGGGAAAGCTCCAGAACCTTTCCTGCCGGGGGTCGGGTTATGAAATCCCCCGCGAGCAGATTATCCACGACCGTCGCATGAATCTCCGGGCCGGGTTCAAGAGGATCAAGCGGCGTCGCCCTTGTTTCCTTTAGCCCTGCGACGGATGCTCCGAGGATAACGATCTTATCCTTCAACCTGCCTTGGGGAAGTCTGTCATTGAGGATATCGGTCGCGGGAAAATAATCGAAGGTATTGCGGCCTCCGCGATAGTGCACGAGGAGGTTTCCGTCAAGGTCGAGCGGGATGGTTTTGTCTCTGAGGCGGATCGCTCCGACACGTCTGGCGGAAGCCTCGAGTACAACTTGTTTTGTGCCCAAGGCCTGCATCGCCGTCGCGAGCGCGAGGCTAGGATAAAGCAAATCCTTGTAACGGACGATCAGGGGTACTCTTCTGAAGATCCCGTCCGAATCGGGCGCGACATTGAAAAAACCCGAAAAAGTTGCTGCCGTTGACAGTGTTGTGACATTGCAGATTACGCCAGTGGCGGTGAGCAATGGAGGTTTTTCATCCGATTCCGATGAGAGTAGAAAAGCCGCGTCCAGAGGATGAATCCGGCATCCCTCGACCGAACTGGTGGCATTCGCAAACTCGAACTGGTAACTCGTCACAAAGGGACCTTGCGAGAGAATCCGCGCCAGAGCTTTGTCGTTGTCAAGAAAATCCGCAGAAGGAATCCCCGATTCGATATCGATGTTCAGATCCTTTAAGATCTCGCTGCGTAAAAAGCCGAGCGATGTGCGATCGGGCTCGGCAAAGAGAATATCCACACCGACGCTGGAGGCCCCCAGCGTTCTGATCTTTTCCAGGAGAAGGCCGATTCGGTATCTGGGCCAGGGCCATTGTCCGAACTGCTTCAGGCTAGCCTCGTCGACATCGACGACAACCGGGCGTCCCGTGGTACGACGGCTATGTGTGGTTTTCAGGAGCGTATCGTAGACCTTGTAATCCAGATATACCAAAAAGGTCGAGAGCCGCAAATGGAGTGCGGCCATGAGGAGGGTGAAGACAAAGCCGCAGATGATCACGAAAAGCTTCGTTTTCCTGCGCTTTATCCGAGGCACTTCATCTTACCGTAATCTCGACGCGCCGGTTCCTGGGTTCGTCGACATTGTCCCCCGTAGGAATGAGTGGGTTGTCCTTGCCGTGCGACGTGATCTCAAGTGACGAAGGATCGATCCCTGCAGCGATGATCAGTTGGCTGACAGCTTGAGCACGCTTCAAGGACAGGTCAAGGTTGAGTTCCCTGGTTCCCGTAGTATCGCTGTGCCCAACAACGCTGACATCATTGGAGTTTCTCTCGCGGATGGTGCGAATCACCTCCGGGATCAGCTTGTGCGACTCTGCAATCAGCTTCGTCGAACCGGAATCGAAGTAGAGAATGTAGTGCACAGGCAGGGGTGGTTGGGCTGACAGGGCATAGGCGTTAAAATAAGGAATTGACCGCACCCGTGGATTGTGGCATTCTGGTGCGCATGAAAATTCCATTGGTGCATGAGGACAAACAGTGGCCCTATATCCTTACACTGCTTCCGCCGGACC
>Ga0315279_10000259_pt1 | contig 113663 bp, 89 predicted proteins | sample YL17G06_20_MG_FD_203694 | JGI IMG/M metagenome (GOLD analysis project Ga0315279, IMG submission 203694) | Sediment microbial communities from Yellowstone Lake, YNP, Wyoming, USA - YL17G06_20 | ecosystem: Environmental > Aquatic > Freshwater > Lake > Sediment | place: USA: Wyoming | collected... | reverse complement strand
CAGAACATTGACCAGGATTGGTCAAACGCCGTATTTGGAATTTCAACCGACTTCGAGGTAGCACAGAACGTTGTATTTACACCCGGCGTTTACTATCAGATTACTATGGACAAGTCTTGTGTAATGCCTGGTGGAGACTGGGACAAAGATGAACTTTGGACGACATTAAGTATGAAGTTCAAATTTTAAGACGGCTACGAGATTATCACTTTGCACATAAGGCCGGTTTTATAAAACCGGCCTTTTTATTTGCTATTGAGCGGCCTTGAAATTTTTCGCAGCTTTCAAAATACCACTTCTACGAGGTTGGCTAAGTGGTTCTGGAGGCCATAAATTCTGCGGTTTCAATCAAGGCATTTTTGGCGGCACTATCCTTAAATTTCGCCAATGCCTGGATTGCTTTAGCGGCAAACCTATTTGCCTGTCCGCATGCATACTCCAAGCTGCCGTGACGATTCAGCAGTTCTGCCAGCTCGTCCCTCGTCCCCCTGCTTCCGCAGGGGCAAGCCTGTCCCCGCGAAAGCGGGGATATCTCGTCTCTGGTCCTATCTTGCTCAGGATAGGTCTGTGAGTTTCCCAGGTATGAGTTTATTATCGTGGCTCTTTCTTTTTCGTCAGTGACTTTTAGCAAGTGTATCACAGCTAAGGTAAGTTTATTTTTATCAGCGTCGCTGCCAAGCGTCTTGCCCGTTTTGCCTTCGTCGCCAATTATATCGAGTAAATCATCGGTAATCTGAAATGCAATCCCTGCGTTCAGTCCAAAATCGGCTAATGCCTGGGCTTCGGTTTGGCTTGCTCGAGATAACAGGCCGCCAAGATGACAGCAGCAGCCAAAAAGGACAGCAGTTTTTTCGGTAATTATATCGATATATTGCGGTTCACTTATTTGCCAATTCTGCCTTTGGGTTATCTGTCTTAATTCACCTTCGCAGACACGAACGGCGGCAGCAGAAATCACCCTGGCAATCCAGGGTTCTAAATCTGAGCACATCTTGAAGACGCGGCTTAATAAAAAATCGCCGAGCAGCACGGCAGACTGGTTGCCCCAGACACTATTTATCGTGGGTAGTCCCCGCCGGGTCCGGCCTTCGTCTATGACATCATCGTGCAGCAGCGTGGTGTTATGAATCATTTCAATAATTGCCGCCACACGGACGTGCTCACCTGTTATCTTGCCGCAGGATGCACCGGCGAGGAGAACCAATCCAGGCCGTATCATCTTGCCGCTGCGAGCATTCACATATTCAAGCAACTGGTTGATGTATGGCGTTTTGGCCGGTGCGGTCAACTGGCTTTTGATTAGCTTTTTAACCTGGCCAAGCTGGCCATCAATTAGTCTAAAGGCAGGGATTGTGCTATGCAGACTTCGACCCGATGCGTCCGTACTTGCCGGCGGCTGTATTATACTTAACAGATGCGTTATTGACTCTGTGCTACTTTTCTTTACCGTGGGCGTATTCAAAGAATCTCTTCCTAAGCAGTTTTGTAATAGGTCCGGGCGAGCCATCGCCTATGACTCTGCCGTCAATTTCGACTACTCCGATGACCTCGGCAGCCGTGCCCGTAAGGAAAAATTCGTCACAAATATATAAATCAAATCTGGTCAGATTTTTTTCAACGACCTCGATATTTTCTTTTTTAGCCAACCTGATAACAACCGCTCGCGTTATTCCTTCAAGTGCGCCGGCCTCAACGGGCGGCACATAAATCACACCATTTCTTACAATAAAAACATTGTCGCCCGTTGCTTCAGCCACATATCCTTCGTGGTTATACATAATCGCTTCAGGCACATTAGCATCCAGTGCCTCAATCTTGGCCAGGATGTTGTTGAGGTAGTTTAAGCTCTTGGTCTGAGGCGGAATTGCCAGCGGGTGATTGCGAACTGTCGTCGCACTGATTACCTTCATCCCTGTTTCATAAAGCTCTTCGGGATAAAGCTGAATGTTGTCGGCTATGATAAATATGCTGCCGCTCTCGCAGGTTAAAGGATTTAGCCCCAGGTCTCCAACGCCGCGAGTTACCACCAGACGAACATAGCCGTCGATGACACCATTGGCTTCCACAGTTTTTTCAACCGCATTGGCCAGTTTACTTTGGCTCATTGGAATATTGAGACGAATTGCTTTGGCCGATTGGTAAAGCCTCTTGATGTGGGCTTCCAGTTCGAATAATTTTCCGCCATAGACGCGGATGCCCTCGAAGACACCGTCGCCATAAAGTAAGCCGTGGTCAAAAACGGATATTTTGGCATCCGCCTCGTCAACAAGTTTGCCATCAAGCCAGATTTTTAGTGCCATAAAACACCCTTGTATATCGTATTGTTCTCGATGCCTGGTACTCGAAACGAGCATCGAGTATCGAGCTGCGAGAATCGAGTTAAGTTTTAACTTTGCCGTCTGCCAGCGCTATTATCCGCTTGGCTCTTCGCGCAATCCTTTCATCGTGGGTCACCATCACAATTGTCTGCCCGGCCCTATTTAGCCTTTCAAATACCTCTAAAATACCATTTCCCGTTGCCGAGTCAAGATTTCCTGTCGGCTCATCGGCTAAAAGCAGCTTTGGCTCATTCATTAAAGCCCTGCCGATAGCAACCCGTTGCCTTTCCCCGCCGGATAGCTGATACGGCTTGTGATTGGCCCGCTCAAGCAGACCAAGCTCATTAAGTAACTGTTTAGCCCGATTTTTTGCCCATCTGCGGCTGGCAATCCATCCGAGGATGCTTTTAGACGCCATCGCCGGCAGGTAGATATTTTCTAACACATTTAATTCGTCCAATAAATGATAAAACTGAAAAATAAATCCCACCGTTTTGTTGCGATAGTTATTTAGCTGTCTTGCATTATGCCGGCTCAAATCCAGCCCCTCAAACCTGACAATGCCTTTATCAGGCGTATCCAGAGCTCCGAGGATATGTAGCAGGGTGCTTTTGCCGCTGCCGGAAGCCCCCACTATTGCCAGGAATTCTCCCCTTTTTACGGCCAAATCGACACCTTTGAGCACCTTGACCTCTGTTGCTCCCATACGATAGGATTTATAAAGACCTTCGCAATTTAGTATTAAATCATTCTTGCTCATAACCGGCTCACACGCAAAGTCTCCACTGGTCTGGATGCAGCCGCCTGCCAGGTCGGCAGCAGCGCGCCAAGCTGGCAGGCCACAATAGCCGAACAGGTAATTATTAGCAAGACCATAGGGTCAAGCTGGTTCGGAATATCACCTATAGCATATATCGTTCTGTCCCAGAGCTGGAACCCAATTTGCTCAAAAAGCCAGTTTTCTATTTTGTTTATCTTCAACAAAAATAGCGACCCGCTAAGTATGCCGATGCAGGAAGCCAGAAGACCGACCATGAATGAAAACAATGAAAACAACTGGACAACATCGGCATTTGAAACACCTATACTTTTTAATATGCCTATGTCTTTTCTCTTGTTCTCGGTAGTGATATAGAAAACAACGAAGACGATAAAGACGGTCGTAATGCCGACAAAGCCGAACATTACAATCATCATTGCTTGCTCTTTTTCCATAGCTGCGATGAAGGCACGTCTGTAATCCTTCCAGCTTTGCACATTCACCGCAGCCAGCAGGTCCGCCTGCTGCAAGCCTTTCTTTTGCTGTAAAAAGGCCTGCCACAGAGAAGAAACCTTTTCGCAGCCATCTTGCAGTTTGACATTCGGCTTGAACTTTATGTGGAGACAATTAGCTCTTTTAATAGGCCCCGACATACCACAAAGCAGTTGCGCCTGCTCAAAGGGCAAATAGACCGTCGAGCTGTCAACTCTGGCCAGGCCGCTGTGAGAGGTGTCACTAAAGTAGAAAGTTTGCGTATTGACCAGTCCTGCACCGACTTTAGCTAAAGCTCCTTTTGCAGTCAGAGGAAAGCAGGTTATAGAGAAGGCCAGCTCGTAAGGACTGGATGGGTAAGGATAGCCGCTCTTGGAGTCTCGCTCCATCAATAGGTCGATGCCCAATATGCATCCAGGAAGATTTGGATCGTAGCTCGGACTGAATGCTTTAGACGCATCGTTTTTTCGATAATGTAGTGTTTTCTCGAAGTCCGTAGCCTGACTATGCCTGACAGGGTCGATGCCCATAATCTCAACGCCGAGGTTAAAGTCTTTGTCTCGCAGGGTGAGCAGCGAGTAACTTTTTATTACGGGTGATACGGCCTGAATAAATTCGCTGTTCTCCAGAACATTAATAAAATCTTCATAGTATGGAAAGCCCACCAGTGATTCTGTGCCGACAACGCAGTCTCCGGTAAAACTATGATTTTTTTGTGTGAAGTCGGTCACAAGACCTGTCATTACGGTCATCACGACAACAACGATAAAAACACAAAGTGCAACCGCAAGAATCGCAAAATATGTTATGCGGCGTTTGAGTAAATACCTCGTGGCAAGGACAAATTTATACATAAAAACAAAAACCTAAATGTGCAAAATAATAACTCAACCATTTGTTAATTGGTGACTGGTTAATTGGTGAGTGGGAAAAGACTAATTAACCATTTAACCAATTAACTAATTAACCATTGGGCTTCGCATTTTGGGGTTTTATATTTCAAGTTCTATTCATACCTGAGGATTTCTACCGGTTTTGTTCTTGCGGCCACAAGAGCCGGTATCAGCGCTCCGAAGCCTGCAGCTATAATTGACAATGACACAAGGAACAAAGACGAAGCCCAATCAACCTGATTGGGTATCGAACTGAACATATAGACACTGCTTCTCCATAGCTTCAATCCAAATATGGCGCTTATCCACCGCTCAACCACATTTATGTTTTTCGTAATAACATACCCCAGGATAGTTCCGATGCCTGCGCCAAGCACTCCGACGCAAAGCCCAAATCCCAGAAAGATGCAAGCCACCGAACCGGTGGCTGCACCGCAGCTTTTTACTATTGCAATATCTTTCTGCTTGAGTCTGACAATCATATAAAATATGCAGAAAACAAGGACAACAACGCTGCAATCTACAACCCCGAATATCAGAAGCAGAACTCCCATTTGTTTTCGCAGCTCAGCAACGAATCGGCTCTGTAAATGCCTTGCAGTTTCGATTTGGGTGGAGCTTATCAGGTACTGGTCCCATCCGAGCTGTTCAGAAGCAAATGCCTGCCATACGCCCCGAATTTGTGCCAGAGCCGCCTCTGTGTCACCCGACTTGTCGGGATTTAGTTTAATTTGAATCTGGTCTGCCTGACATACAGCGGATTGGTCGGCTGTCGCCTGGTCTTCGTTCGGGTACAGAATATTTCGTAATTGCTCGATTGGCAGATATACGAATCTTTTATCGAGGTCATAAACTCCCGTAAAAACAATATCTGCAATTGTAAATTCTATGGTCTTTCTTCTGAACTGCAGGCCGGTTTCATCTGCGGACGAATCCTTCTCTTTTAACACCGCTCCGGTAGTTAGAACAACAGACTGACCTATCATTTTTTTGATTGTCGCAACATCATACTGGTCTGTCTTCTCATCGGGCTCTGCCAGCACGCCAATCCCTACGAATCCTCCAATCTTGTCGGGAGAACCAGGGACTTCAAAAGAGATTTCACCGGTTGAGTTTTTTTGTCTGAGAAGCGACTTCTTAAAGCCCGTTACTTTTGCTCGCCTTGCCGGTTCAATCCACCAAACCTGAACTGCTCGCACATTGCCCTTGCCCAGATGTAACAGACCCTGTGCTGATAGGGTAGCTGTTGCCGCCTCAACGGCATTGGTAGCTTCGAGCCTCTCGATAAGCACCTGATACCTTGAAAATTTAGCTGGCGGCGAAAGCACAATATCGCCAACCGTGTCGATGGCACTTTGTTCGAATGCGTCGATAAAACCGCTAAACAGACTTGCAACAACAATCAATAGCGCAACAGAAAGGGCAGCCGCAGCGATACTCAACAGCACGATTCTTTTCTTGCGCAGATACCGAAGGGACAGAAATAATTTTAACATCCCAAGTCCACTCATCTCTCTTTGCCACAAAGGCACAAAGACACCAAGTTTTTCAATTTATAATTTCTTTGTGACTTCGTGTCTTCGTGGCTAAACAGACCTTAGAAGCGGAAACAGCACTACGTCCCGAATGCTCTTGGCTCCAGTCAGCATCATTACCAGTCTATCTATCCCGATGCCCAGTCCTCCGGCCGGGGGCATACCGTATTTTAAGGCGGTTATGTAATCTTTGTCCATCGTTCTTATCGACTCTTCCTGGCCGCGGAGCTGAGTAAGGAAATTCTGGTATTGTTCGGCAGGGTCGTTAAGCTCGGTATAAGCATTGGCCAATTCCATCTGGGCTATATATAATTCAAACCGCTCTGCGACTTTTTCGTTCTCTTTTTTCCGCTTAGTCAACGGGCACAATGCCGCCGGATAATCAATCACAAATGTCGGGGCCACCAGATTGTCCTCAACGGTGGCTTCGAACACTGCGTTAATAACCACCGCATCGTCCATACCCGTTTCATCCAGGGTGAGTTGTTTTGCTTTTGTTCTGATAGCTTTTATGTCATCGATGTCGCAGCCGCTGTATTGTTTTAGCAGCTCTGCATACTGCAGACGTCTGAAGGGACGGCTAAAATCAACCGTCAAATCGCCGAAGTGCACCTGTGTGCTGGGGCAGTGTTTTTGAACACAAAGACAGATAATCTCTTCGGTCAAATCCATCATTACATTGTAATCGGCGTAGGCCTGATACAATTCGAGCATCGTAAATTCGGGGTTGTGCACCCTGGAGAGGCCTTCGTTGCGGAAATTGCGGTTTATCTCAAAGACCTTTTCCATCCCGCCTACAAGCAGTCTTTTCAAAAATAGCTCAGGGCTAATCCGCAAATACAGGTCCAAATCCAGGCTGTTGTGGTGGGTCACAAATGGTTTTGCTGCTGCCCCGCCGGCGATGGCCTGCATCATCGGCGTTTCAACCTCCAGAAAGCCTTTCAATTCGAGGAACTGGCGAATAGTGGTAATGATGACACTACGCTTTTTGAATCGCTCCATCACCTCGGGATTGGCCCACAGGTCTATGAATCTGTATCTGAACCTCTGGTCAACATCCGCAAGGCCGTGAAATTTTTCCGGCGGCTGACACAAACATTTACTCAAGAGCGTAAGGCCGCCTTCCGCAACCCATATAGTGATTTCGCCGGTCTTGGTCTTGCCGAGCTGGCCCTGGGCCCCAATTATGTCGCCAAGCTCAAGCAGTTTGGCCAGTTGCCACTGCTGGCCCAGAAGCTTTTTGCTCAGGCCGATTTGGATGGTGCCGCTGCTGTCTCGCAGAGTGATAAAAGTAAGCGAACCCATCTCGCGCAGCAGCACGATTCTTCCGGCACATTTTGCCTGCTGAGTTTCGTCTCCGTCTTTATATCTGCGTTTAACCTCAGCAGCCGGTTCTGCCCCGTCGTATCTCGTGCCGTAAGGGTCAATGCCCAATTCTTTTATGCGGGAAAGCTTCGCCTGTCTATCCTGCTCAAGCTTGCTTACCCCTGCGTCTTCCGGTGCACCTTGGGGCAGCCCCGACCCTGCACCAATCCCTCGATTCTGCTCGGGCTTGCAGTGAGCTTGTCGAATCTGATGGTGAGCCTGTCGAACCATTGAACTATCGAGGTCAGTTTTTCGTTCGGCGTTAGAATTTTCCGGTATCGAGCGCTCAATTGGTGCGGGGGGGGTGGATTCGTTTTTATGTGCCATACTTCTATAATTTCGGATTTCGGACCTCGGATTTCGGTTTTTTCAGCCGGGCTTCAGCGAGTTCGGCCCCGACGAGCCGAGCATCGGCCTGGATAAGTTTTGTCTTAATAACCAGAAGTCCGATTGCCAGCTGCGGGTCTGCTGCGAGGGTCTCTTCAAAAGTGTGTTTTTTTATCTCTCGTGAGGTGGTGTTGCGGTCGGACTGAACGAGCACGTCATTATCCCTCTGCACATCAATCATTTTCTTTAGTTCTTCACTTGTCAGTAGAACCTCAACATTCGGCCCGACACCCCAATCTTTCCTGCCCTGTTCTTTTATAGCTTCCTGACTTTCTACTCGCTGATTCGAAGGCAAATAGTAGTAAGCCATTGTGTATTTTAACTGGGCGCCGCCGCCGGGATAGTGTGTTATTCCTTGAACACTCCCTTTGCCGTGAGTCCTCTCGCCCACGAGGTGCGCCCGTTTGTGCACCTTGTCCGCCAATGCCCCTGCCACAATCTCCGAAGCGCTGGCACTGGCCGAATTTATCAATATGACAAGAGGATAATCAGGATGGGTTCCTTTCTCCTGCGCCACGGCGTAAGTCGGCAGTCTGCCGAACCCAGGACCAGGCTGGGTTTTGACTATCAATCCTTTTTTGAGGAACTTGTCGGTTACCTCAACTGCGCTGTCTAAAAGCCCACCTGAATTGAACCGCAAATCTAAAATTAACCCCTTCAGTCCTCTCGCCTCAAGCCCGTTCAAAACTTTTTCTAAATCCGAAGAGGTTTCCCCCGAAAAGCTGGTAACACGCACATAACCAACCCCGATTTGCTGGGATTTGTCAGAGTCGCCTTCGGCGGAGTTCGGCTCATCAAATATATATAGCCACTTGCCTTCTTGGGTTCTTTGCCAGCCGCGAAGCGTTGGAACTGTAATCTTGTCTCTGGTTAGGGTAATCTCTTTCGGTTTTTCTTCACCATCTCGCTTTACGGTTAGAGTTACCCTTGTGGCCTTTGGGCCTGTAATTTTGTGGACTGCGCAGGTGAGGCTCATATCTTTTGTTTCCACCCCATCCACCGCTTCTATGACGTCACCTGCATCAAGGCCTGATTTATAAGCCGGCGTGTCGGGCAATAAACTCGCTACTGTCAATAGCCCTTTTTCTCTGGAAATTTCGATACCAATGCCGGTGAACTCATTGGTCATCATCTTTTCAAAATCTTGCACCTGCTTGGGCCAGACCATCACTGTGTAAGGGTCAAGGGCTGCCAGTGCCGCCTCCGAAAACTGTGCGACAAGTATTGCTTGAGGCAAATCAGCAGTCGCTGAATTGAGCGCCAGAGTTTTTTCAAAGACTTCAATAAACTTATCTTTAGTAAATCCTGTTGGTGTCTGACTTATTTCGTCCTTAAGTCCCGACAGAGCTACAGACCAGGCTGCGAGCTTTTTACTATCAACTGATAGAGAAAGGACTTTATTGGGTTCGCTTGGCAGTGACTTCGAGGAAATTGTTGAATTTGGCTCATTTGGTTTTTGATTGAAAAGCGAATTTGCAGTCTGCAAAGATGTAACTTCCAGCACGTCTGCCAACAGCTTGCAGCGTTCAATGGCCTTTGTTGTCATTTGACCATAATCGATTAGGTTGACGTAATTCAAACTCAAGGCGTTGATTGCCCGAACAAACATATCCTTCTGCACGCCTTCGTATCGCTGCTGGGTGGTCTCGCAGGGACTATCCTGGAAGGAGGCTGCGATGGTAGCCTTGTCTAAAAGCTGCTCGGCGTAATCTGAATAAGCTTTGTTGTTTGGCTCGATTACCTGCAACCAATAGTAGCAATTTGTATATGCCTCGAGCCATTTGCCTTTTACCTCGAACTGGGCGGCTTTATCTATTGCTTTTTGGAAAGTTTCTTTTACGAATGTATATGATACAAGCTGCTCTTTTTGTGCCTGGCTGGCGACTTCGGATGCCCTGGCAACAACTGAAAGCAGTGCTACAATATCGTTTACGTCGTTTTGGTCCGCCTTTGAGAGACTTTTGTCATTTACATCCTTTACATCGTTAGCGTCTTTTCCCTCGACTCCGCTCGGGCTTGTAGTGAGCTTGTCGAATCTGACGGTGAGCCTGTCGAACCGTTTGGCTTTAAGCTTTTCGAGCTCGGCCAATTGCTCACGGTAAGCATTTTCCCGAGCTGACTGCCGCCTTTGATTTATAGCCTTCCATTCTTCAACAATCTTTGTCAGAGCTGACACAGACGGGGTATCTTGGTTGGATTGTTTTATTAGTTCCCCGGCAGATTCGAATTTACCCTGGTAAATCAGCTCGCAAGCTCTCTCAATAAGGTTGGGCTCTCCGACTTGTCGGGGTGCAGATTCGGAAACCGTAACAGGACTTTCACAGGGGTCGAGGGCCGGTGGTTTTGCTGTAGTTGAGCTGGTAGCACACGAAGATACAATCGCTGCGAGCCAGACTATCCAAAATAGATGTATCCGTATTTTCATAAGTTTTAAGTTTCCCCTTCTCCGCTGAAGCTACGAAGGGCTCTGTTCTCCGAAGCCATAGCGAAAAAGAAAGCTTTGACTTTTAGTTTCCTGATTACATACATTCGGCTGCTTTGCCGGCACAACCTAAGACATGCAGCTTGTGCTTGACCATTTGTTTAATGGCTTCTCTGCCCGGGCCGAGGTATTTACGAGGGTCAAACTCGCCGGGGGTTTCAGCAAAGACCTGCCTGATTTTCGCCGTCAGCGCCATCCGCAGGTCTGTATCGATGTTGACCTTGCAGATGCCCATTTTAGCAGCCTTGCTGACAGCCTCTTCCGGGACACCCATTGCATCAGGCATTTTGCCGCCGTATTTATTGATAAGGTCCTTGAATTCCTTTAACACGCTGCTTGAGCCGTGCATAACCAATGGGAAGCCGGGCAGTTTTTTTTGTATTTTTTGTATCACATCGAAGGCAAGCTTAGGCTCACTTTTGAACTTATAAGCCCCGTGGCTTGTCCCGCAGGCTACCGCCAGAGAGTCGCAGCCGCTTTTCTTGACAAACTCGACTGCCTGCTCCGGGTTAGCTAAGTGTTTTCTTACATCATCTACTCCAACCACGTCCTCTTCAATCCCACCCAGTTGGCCCAGCTCGGCTTCAACTGAGACCCCTCGCTCGTGTGCATATTCGACCACCTGTTTGGTGATTTTGATGTTTTCCTCAAACGGCTTATGCGAGGCATCTATCATCACGGAGGTAAAGCCGTCATCGACAAACATTTTGCAGGCCTCAAAAGTGTCGCCATGGTCGAGGTTTGTTGCGATAGGGATGTCGGGATTTTCCTTAACCGCTACATTAATAATCGCCATTAGATAGCTGATTTTTGCATACTCTCTTGCACCTTTGGACACCTGCAGAATAAGGGGGGCCTTTTCCTCAGCGACAGCCTCCATAATGCCCTGGGTGATTTCCATATTGTTCACGTTGAAGGCGCCGATTGCGTAGCCGTGTTTGTAAGCCATCTCAAACATCTTTTTAGTATTAACTAACGCCATAATAGTCTCCTTAAGATACGTATTTCGTTTATCGGTTGCGCCACTCGTTTCGTCTGACGTTGAACGTTAAACGCAACCGATACGAGCCGCGCCCTGAACCGTATGGTTCAAGGGCACGCAACCGCAACCGTAACTAATTTTTACTGTCAGGATTCGCATACTATTTAATAACCTGCGCCGCCTATAGGCGGGCCAAGTCCCATATACCTTTTGGGTCCGATTGAAAGTCCAGGGACACCTTCGGGCCATATACTAAACACAATCGCATGTTCGTCCAGAGACTCATCCGCACTATACGTAATACCCCAGTAAAGTCTATGATATCTCCTTATAAAAGTTATATCGCTTCGGATATTTGCCCCATAGTCAAAATCAAACTGCTGCGAGAAAACTATTGTATATCTGGGGTCGAGGACATAAGTAGCCGCAAAAGTAAACGCGTTTGAGCCTTTTTCGTCCAGAACCTCGACCCGTCTTAAATATCGGCTTCCTATATAATAACTCAAATTAGGCCATCGCAGGTGCGAAACACCAACATTAAACTGCTGGATTACGCCGCTTTGTATATCAAAATTCATATCCGACAACACTGCGAGGGTATCGCTCAGGCGCCAGATATAATCGCCATATATGCTGTTCCGCCTTGGTCCAAAAATACCGCTGCTGCGCCTGTCCTGTTGCGGCACCATCCTGCTGTATCTATTCAACAGCGGCACAAATGGCTTATTCCAGATGAACCGGTCCGGTGCTACTGGCGGGTCGCTCGAATCATTCACCCAGGTAATGTCCATATCCAGCCGCATCCAATCAACAGTTCGCTCTCTTGCGCCGATGCCGCGTTTAGTTTGCAGCCGCTGAGAAATACCTACGTTAATGGCATCCCGTTGTTCGGCGACAGAGTCACTCTCGGCGAAACTGACTGCCGTTATGTATGGCCTTACAATGTGACGCAACTGGTTCAAGTCCCAAAGTCGAGATTGGACATCCGGAAAGACCTTCCAATAAGGCTGAGGAGACGCACGAATGCCGGCTTCGCCAATTAAAATGTTATCTTCTCTTTCTTCTGGTGTGCCGTCAATATCGGTTCGGAAGCCGCTGCCGTCTTCATAGCCTACCGTCCCTGCCACGAAAGGCACCAGCTTTGTTGAGCCTATGGTCATTGGCAAATCAAATTCGTTTCTTGTTGACCCGAATGTAAAGAAATCTTGCGACAGGGTTGAGGTGCTCTCTGAAGGTAAACGCTGACGGAACCGGCCAAGCAAATTATCGCTGTAGAATGTCAGCCTATCATCGAGAAGTGACTGGCCCGTCCAGTGGAATTCTGCGCTCGGTAATTCTTCCAGCGTATTGGCGAAATCATTTATTCGCCACTTACCCAAGAAAGCAAGACCCCAGTTATCCTCGATGCGCTTCAAATGAACAATCGTCTCCGGCTCCTTGCCGAGATTGAATTCATTACGATAATACGACTCCAGAAAGTTCTTATCGGATAAATAGCTAATCTCGGTTGTAAGCTGCCAATTATAGGGCAGAAATTGTCTATGCTGCCAGCCAAACCGTCCGCGAATCTCATGTGGCGGCTCGATGTTTTTGTGCCTGCCGAGTTTGTCTTCACCATGGTCGTCAATCACATAGCCAATGATCTTGCCGAAATAATCTTCTCTCTTGTAATCAATCTCTATCCCGCTGCCGACGCCTCGCTTGCTATAATAGTCCAGCCCAAAAGTGCTCTCCGTCCCCTCCGACTCCTGCAATCCCAGCAGACGAGCTAAATACCATCGTGTCTCCAGCATCGTTCCCAAAGCGCTGTCATGACCGGCCTGGATACTCTTGATAGGGATGTCAGGCCTCTGCAGATTACTTCGCAAGAATGGCCAGTAGAAAATTGTCGTATCATACATTTTCAATCGCACATCACGCATCCGGGCATCATAACTACTTTTGGAGACCGCCCCCTTTTGCTGGTCGGCGCTGGTTGTGTCGATAATATTTACTTCCGAAACGTTAAGCGAAATTTGTGGCAGGTAAAATTCGCTGCTCGTTATGGTGATATTTTCGGCTGAAAATCTATTTTCCGCCTCCTGCCTTAATTTCGCGGCCTTGACGTAGATTGGGATACCTTCGGTTACATCGAAATTCCGCATCACCGCATTTATTGCCAGTGCTTTTTTTCTTTCGAAATCGTAGTAGATTTCGTCGGCTCGAATCGAACGCAATCCTTCGGTCATCACGACGTCGCCCGATAAATAGACGCTGCTGATATTGCTCCCGGCCAGGATATCTTGCGGGGAGGTTTCTACCTGATTTTGGTCTGCCCGAAACTTTTGGCTCGAATAAAATATAACCGCGTTGTCAGCCTGCAGCTCCAGCAGGCCGCCGACTTCATCTTGTTTTTGCCACAGGTAGAATCTGCCAATCACGGTTGCAATATCGTTCCCGTCCGGCGCCTTGGCTGCTTCTATGTTAAGTGCAGCCTCACCCGCAGGCGATATATTAACCGGATATCTAAAGAAAGGTTTTTTTTCCTCCGGCTTTGCGATAACCTCAACAGGTTTTTCGGGCGGTGCCTTCTCAACTGGTATTTCTGGTGTTACCTCTTCGGCAGCAGTCTTTACCCTAAGAACACAATCCTTGGCCTTTCGGTAGAGTTCTAATCCTTGAGGGTCTGCATCCTCTCTTCTATCAGCCGTTACAAAGACCTCTCCTGTAACATCGAACCGGACAATCATTGCTTGACCATCCTCAACTATCGTCTGGTTCAGGTCGGTGGTCTTCGCTCCATCGGCCTTTTTCACGGATACATTGCCCTCCAGATAGACAATCGCTCGATAATCGATACGGACCACCTGGGCCTTTGGGCGACCAAATTCGGTCCTTACACTTTCCAGCCATATTACTCCGCGGTCGGCAGAAAAATGATTGGCCCCAATTGACATCGACAAGCCGTTTTGGAAAACGAGGGTGTACTCGGTGGCGCTTAGCTGGTAGTTTATAACTTCCTTTCCGGCCAGGTGCAGGTCCTGGCCAATAAAGGGGCGGGCCCTGTCACTTTCGATAGCCCCACTGCTTTCTTGCAAAAGCAAGAAGAGGGGCACTACCAGAACCGAGAAACCCAACATAAGTAATGTCCGGTTTTGCATGCTAATACTCGTCCCTTGTTTTCTAATTCACCCGCCCCTCGCTTCTGCTTTCGCAGAAAGCTGGGGGTGGCGGGTAGTCAAGCCTACAATCAAGTTTCCGCTGCAAATTATAGCTGCTTATTGCTGCAAGGCCAGAGTAAAAGCGTTAATTTCTTTTGACAATTTACCTTCAATAAGGTATCCTGCTGGTTTTACGGTTTTGCCAATAATCAGCTTTATATCTCTGCGAAATTGGCTTATATAAAAATTGTCAAAATAGGGGCAAAGGTAGGCTGCCTGAGCCTGGTTTTTTGAAAGATTTTTTATGAGCAACTATATAGTTCTGGTAAAACAGGTTCCTGATGTAACGCAAATCACCGACAATGCGTTCGACCCCGAAAGCGGCACGCTTATCCGAAGTCGCTTAGCCAGCGTAATTAACGAGCTGGATTCACAGGCGTTGGCCTTTGCAAACTATATGAAACGCCTGAGCGGCAACGGCGATGGGAAAGTTATATGTCTCAGTATGGGCCCTCCAATGGCTGAAGAGGTCCTGCGATATAGTCTGGCCAGGTGTGCCGATACGGTCATTTTGCTTACCGACAAAGCCCTCGGCGGCGCCGACACCTGGGCAACCGCAAATCCGCTCGCGTATGCTATCAGGAAAATAGCCAAAGAGATTCTTAAGGAAAGTAGTGACTATTACGTGGTTTGCGGGATGCAGTCGGTAGATGGCGACACTGCTCAGGTCCCGCCGCAGATTGCCGAAGAGTTGGGTTTGCCCTGTATTGCTTATGTTACGGGTGCTGAATTCAAAAATGGCCGGTTTGAATTCACACGAATTATCAGCGGCGGCAGCCAGGTTGTTGCCGCTAAAAAACTACCGGCGGTGGTAACTGTTGCAAAATATGAGTATCCGCTTTTTGCAACGTTTGCGAGAACCAGATGGGCAAATAAAACACAGCTTTATAACTGGGGCAGCAGCGCCATCAACGCAACCTTTATCGGCGTTCCCGGCTCCAAAACAAGCGTGATACGCGTTTTCCCGCCGGGTAAAAGCTCACGAAAATGCAAGCAGGTTCAGGACGTAAAGTCCTTGGCGAAATTGCTTGTCGAAAGTTTTAAGAGCGGAAATGGTCAAAGTAGCAAAGGCAGCGACACGAAGGTCGCTCGCTATGCTTTGCCGAACCGGCGAGCAGATAAGTTCGACCGTTCCTTCGAGGGAACAAAGAAGGAGAAAGAGGACTACGAATTCCTGACAGGTAAGTTCAGAGAAATCGGTATCAAAGACGTTAACCGGATTGACCAGACAAGTAAGGAAAAGATTCTTGCTACATCGGGCGAGCGTTTTCATAAAAAGGCCCTGGAGGATATGATTGAGGGCTTTAAGCTGGCCGAACCGGCTTACAAAGGCGAGGTCTGGGTTGTCGCAGAACACGCTGATGGCGTTGTTCATCCGGCTACCTTTGAGCTTATCGGCAAGGCCCGTGACCTTGCAGATTCCATCGAAACAAATGTGGGGGTGTGCATAGCGGGCTACAATGTTGAGCAGATGACAAAAGAGCTAATTTACGCCGGTGCAGACAACGTCTATATCATCGAAGATAAATTGCTGCGTGTATTCGACCCCACAGCACATCGCAAAGCCGTCGCCGATGCAATAAGCACATACTGGCCGCAAATTGTGCTTTTTGCAGCGACCCCGCAGGGCAGGATGCTGGCGCCGATGGTCTCATACAGAGTCAGTTGCGGACTGACCGCCGACTGCACTGGGCTGGATATTCGGGACAATTCGAGAAACGGCCTTATAGGTATCCTTATGCAGACAAGACCGGCATTAGGCGGAAATGTTATGGCCACCATTCGCACCAAAAATTCAAAATCGCAAATGGCAACAGCCAGGCCGGGCGTTATGAAAAGGCTGCCCCCCGACAACTTGCGGACAGGCAAAATCATCAGGCACAATGTCCAGCTTTCCGAAAGCGATGTCAGTCTGCAGATTATAAAGACAGAACTGGGCACCGGGCAGGTGAACTTTAGCGCCGAGGTGGTTGTCAGCGGCGGCAAGGGTATGCAAAGCAGAGACAACTATGAGCAGCTCGTGGGTGCGCTTTGTGAGGGCCTGCAGAAGAAGCTAAATACAACAGTTGAGAGGGGCGCTTCGCGTGCGGCTGTAGAGCAGGGATTTATCGAACGCGTGCATCAGGTAGGCCAGACGGGCACCTCAATTGGGCCAAAACTTTATGTTGCCTTAGGGATATCCGGCGCCATTCAGCATATGATAGGCGTTGCCAACACCGAGACTATTGTCGCCATTAACAGCGACCCGAATGCGCCAATATTCAAACAATGCGATTATTACATCGTCGCGACAGTGGAAGATACGATACCAATGCTGGTTGCGGAGCTGGAAGCCAACTAAAAACTTAAAACTCAAAACTGTGGAGTAACCGGAGTAAAAAAGTGCTGGGCGATAAAGATTATAGCAGGGCGTCTGTTTTAGTAGTCGGTGCGGGGCCGGCAGGCCTGGCAACCGCAATTCAACTCAAAGTTCTAAAGCCACAAATTGATATTTGCGTCATAGAAAAAGGTGCCGACTTAGGCAATCATAATCTCTCCGGGGCGGTTCTGGAGGCAGAGCCGTTACATTCGCTGCTGGATTCGGCGGCGCCGGGGTGGCAGAATACCGATGTCGCCAAAGATGTTCTGGCAAATAAGATAGATAAAGACGACATTTTATTCCTGCTGGGCAGCAAGCTATCGTTCAATATCTTTTTTGCAATCAAGCTCGCTAAATTCTTTCGCCTCGGCTTTGGCCAGATGATACATAAGGGGGATTATTCAGTATCGATAAGCAAGCTGACCAAGTGGATGGGACAGATTGCAAAGAACCTCGGCGTGGAGGTGCTTACCGGTTTTGCCGCTGAAGACATTATTCTTGACCACTCACAAAAAGCAATAGGCGTAAAGCTCGTTGACCGCGGACTCGATAAAGAAGGTCAGGCACAGCCTAACTTCCTCGAAGGAGAAATCATAAACGCTGATTTTGTGGTGCTCGCTGAAGGTTGCGACGGCCTTGTAACAGAAAAGTTCATCGAAAAAGTGGGCCTGCAAAGAGAAAGCCCGCAGCTATTCTCGGTAGGCGTAAAGGAGCTAATAAAGGTTCGTAGTGACCAGTACAATAGTTTCACAGCAGGCCGGGTTGTCCACGCTATGGGTTATCCAATCTGGACGCCGGTCATCGGCCCGGGAATGTTCGGAGGAGGCATCTTATATGCCGGCGCTCAAGACCTTTTGTCCGTTGGTATGATTGTCGGCGCCGATTGGAAATACTGTTCCTTTAACGTGCAGGATGCCCTGACGAATTTCAAAAATCACCGTTTCGTCAGGAAATTCATCGAAGGCGGCACGGTTGTGGAAGCCGGTGCAAAAATGATTCCTGAAGGCGGCTTCTATGCCATTCCCAGAGACCCGCAGACGGGCAGCATTGGCAAAGGCAACGCGATGATTCTGGGTGATAGTGCCGGCTTTGTAAATATGCTCAAAATTAAAGGTCTGCACAACGCCATAGACTCAGGCATTCAGGCGGCAAAGGCAATTGCTGAAACCAGCGATAGGCCGCAGGATGCGGCATTAAAATATACCCAGCTAATTGACGGCTCGAATATCGCCAAAGAGATGAGGTCGGCTAAAAACTTCCGCCAGAGCGTTGCCAAGTTTGGGCCTTTGCAGGGAATGCCGCTTTCGGTTCTTGGGGGACTATTGCCGAATTTTAATATAGAATCTGACTATGAGGCAATGACAATCGCCCGATACCGGCTCAAGCCAAATCAGGAGTTTGATAAAGACACCTTTACTGCAATGGCAGCGACGGAGCATCGTGAGGAGCAGCCGTCACATCTTAAAATTCTTGACCCAACTATTTGCACCACAAAGTGTGTGCCTCTATTCAACGGTCCGTGCATTACATTTTGCCCGGCAGGTGTATACGAAACAATCCACGGGCAGGTAAAACCAGCCAACCCATCTAACTGTCTGCACTGCAAGACCTGCCAGATAAAATGCCCATTTGACAATATCCGCTGGACTGTGCCGGAAGGGGGCGGCGGACCAAGATACAAACGGATGTAAATCCGCCGCACGTCTGGCGGATAAAACGCAATTAAGCTTGGCATACCGCTTTGGACAGGTCAAATGCCTGAAACCAAATTAGTCATTCCACTGGCGGATATTAAGGATTGCGATGGGTCTATCGTCGGTGCTAAAGCTCTCGGTCTTGCCAGGATGGGCCGTATCGGCTTATCCGTTCCCGCTGGTTTCTGTGTAACTGCCGCCGCTTATCGTGAGCATCTAAACTGCAACGACATAATGCCCAGACTCGCCGCTGATTTGGCAAAACTTGCAGACGCAGAGCACCAGAGAAAACGCGATGTTCTGGCCGGTGTCAGGCAAAACATAGTAGCGGCCCCGATGGCGAACGAGCTTGTTGAAGAAATAAGAAGTCACTACGTGACACTGAAAGCTGACCGCGTCGCCGTCCGGTCGTCAGCTACTGCTGAGGACTTGCCGGGACAATCCTTTGCGGGTCAACATGATACCTACCTGGGCATTACAAATATTGATGCCTGTGTTGAAGGTATAAAGAAATGCTGGGCATCGCTCTGGACAGAGCGTGCCTACAGCTACCGCGAAAAGAACGGATTTGACCATTTTGCTGTCAGCATGGCTGTAATTGTTCAGAAGCTTGTCCCTGCTGGTGCTTCCGGTGTGCTTTTCACGGCTGACCCTGTTACGGGCCGGACTAACCGAGTAATAGTTGAAGCGACTTTCGGACTTGGAGACCTCCTGGTTTCCGGCAAGGTAACCGGCGACCGCTTCCTCATAAATAAGAAAAATCTTAGAATTCTGTCTCGCACAGTAGCCGAGAAGAAAATAGAGCATATTTTTGACGATCGGGGATTGGTGATAGAGCAAGCGGTGCCTGCCGAACAATCACACAAACCCTCCATTGACGACAGGACTGCCCAAAAGCTGGCCAAGCTTGCGAAGAAAGCTGAAATTCGGTTCGGCGGCCCACAGGATATGGAATGGGCGCTGGATGGAACCAAAATATCTTTTCTTCAATCCAGACCGATTACTACTCCTGGTCAAGCACAGTTATCACGCGACCGCTGGATTTGGAGTAATTTCCTTGCCCAGGAAGTTATGCCTGATGTCGTCACGCCCCTCACGAAGTCACTCATTGACAATGTGGCAGAGGATATGTTCGACCCTATCTTTGACATTTTTTGCATCAACAGGAGAGGGACGCCCATATACGACTATTTCGCGGGGCGCGTTTACTTCAACGCAAGCTTCTGGGCAGCTGTCGGAAGACATATTCCGGGTTTTATGCGGTATGACTTCGCCAGATTCACTGGAAGCAACCCGGCTTTGGCTAAAGTAGTTGAAATACTCAAAAATGTGACAGAGGACGACCTGCCGAAGATAAAAGTCAGCCGAACACGATTCATCCTGAAACTCCCTATTCTGACTGCCGGAATCCTTTCTTGCACCCCCCGAAAAGGGCAAGCCATACTCGCAGAAACCAGAGCCAAAAATAAAAAATGGGAACATCCTGACATTGCCGGTATGTCCACTAGGCAGCTTGCTGGCTGCTGTGCAGAGGTCATCGCCGCCTTCCGTGATATGCTCGGCTATGCACCATGTCTATTTGCCGTGATGATTGCGTATTTTGGTCTTGAATTTGTGTGCGCAAAATGGTTTTCAGATACAACTTACGCAGGCAGGTTATTAGCTGGCGTTGGCGATATGGATGATGCTCAGGCCGCAATGGACCTCTGGCAACTGGCCGTAAAAGCCCATCAAGCCCCCGAAGTAGAGCAAGTCATCCTGTCAGAGCATAATTGGCAGTGTGCCAGAGAGAAACTAATTACCATCAAAGGCAGCGACCAGTTTCTCAAAAGCTGGGATGAATTTATGGCTCGCCACGGCCACCATTGTCGCGGCGAAATTGAAGTATATAACCGACGCTGGTTTGAAACACCCGATTACATCCTCAAACTCGTGCGCGGCTACCTCGCCGGCATAGACAGGACAGACCCCGTTCAAAAATATAGTGAGCAGACACAACGGCGGCGGCAACTGGAGGAGCAATGTCGCCGGCAATTGAGGAATCCAATAAAGCGAAAGGTATTCAATCATCTCCTTGTTCGTTCCCAGCACAGTGCTGTCTTCCGTGAGAACATAAAAAGTGAAATCGTAAAAAAGTTGCTGGCAGGGATGCGGAAATTGCTCCTTGAACTCGGCAGGAGACTGCATGCTGACGGCGTGCTTGCCAGCTCTGATGATATATTCTTTCTAACAATCGAAGAGATTGGACTTGTGGTGGGCAGGCTTGCCAAATTTGACATCAGGAATGTCATTGCCGCCCGGCGGGCAGAACATGATAAGTGGAACCAGGTGACACCTCCTGACGTAATCGTAGGCAGATTCGACCCCGACAGATGCGTACCTGAAGAGGTCAAGACAGACTCTAAAGTGCTGAAAGGGCTGGCTGTAAGCCCCGGAGTAGCGACCGGAAAAGCACGGGTAATTCTCCGGAGCGACAGTAACACCCAGCTCGAAGCCGGCGAGATTCTCGTAGCCCCCTTCACCGACCCGGGCTGGACACCTTACTTTCTTCTTGCCGCTGGGATAGTAATGGACCAGGGTAGTCTGCTGTCCCACGGAAGTATAGTCGCCCGTGAATACGGCCTCCCCGCCGTGGTCAATGTAGGAAGCGCAACCAAAATCATAAGAACAGGCCAGACCATACAAGTCGATGGGAACCAGGGTTTCGTAAGGGTCCTTAGCGAATGACAGATTTTCTCGAAAATGATAGGCGCATAAAAAAACCGCTCTGACAGAAGCGGCGGTTTGGATACACTACTGGGCGGGTATTATCTCCGACAAGTCGGAGCTGATTTTATTTTTACCGCTTACGAACTGACTTGGGGACAGGCTCCTGGGACTCTTTTTCCGGCTCTATATTGCATTCATTTTCCGTATTGTTCCCGGAATTGTTCCCGGATTCCTTTGCCATTTTCTTCTCACGCTGTATCGCATCATATACTTCCCTGCGGTGCACCGGTATCTCCTTCGGAGCCGTTATGCCCAGACGAACTTTATTTCCACGGATATCAACGATAGTAATTTCGACGTTGTCGCCTATCATAATCGACTCATCTTTTTGCCTGCTCAGAACCAACATTTTTTAACTCCTTTTGTCGGCTGACCTTACTACATTTGTCACGTAAAATTCAGCCCGGCTGTTCGTCCTGCTAAAGAGCTAAAAACGCAAAGTGTAAAGTGCAAAATTGTTGAAGAGGAAATTCCACAGTTGAACATTTTTAGCTTTACCCTTTTAGGTATCTTTCAATTATATTTTCGGCTAATTTCGAGACTGAAAACAGCAATTTTGCTTTTTTCCTATGGTGAATACGGTTTATAGGACTCTGTAGATATAACCACTTGAAATAAAGGCATTTATGTAAGCCCAGATGCGGAATCCTGCACTAATTGTTCACTTAAAATCAGGCATTATCGGGTCTGGGGGAAGAAACGCTCTCAACATTTCAACCCCGTTAGGGAAAAAACCGCCTTTCTAACGGGGTCAATGGTTCGACAGGCTCACCATCCCGCCCCGCTTCGCTAAAGCTACGCGGCGGCGAGAGCGAAGTCGAGGGATTAGTGCGGTGTGCTTTTTCGCCAATATTTGTACCGGACTGCCAGCCAATAACCAGCCACTGCCCCCAATGTGCCAAAAGCGACCATTTGCACCGGCAGTACGGAGATAACCGCATTAGAGAAAAAGGCCGCAGGCCAGCTTTTAGCGAGATGTTCCAGCAGATTTTGCTTGCCGTAGATTGTTATACCTAATGCCGTCACCAGGCCGCTGGCAGCCGACGACCAGATATAACCGGCATTGAGAATTGCTTTTGATAAGAAGGCGGCGAGGCCAAACGAAACTAACACGGCAAAAACGATTTGCCCTATAGCCGGCTGGCCAACAACAAAACCCAGCTTGTTGTCGAATATTTTGACGTCTTGTGCTAATAGCCCGATACAAAAGTGAGCTATTACAACCGAACCTGCCAGGGCAATTATCTGATTTAAGTATTTGCCTGGATTAGCTTCAGCCTTTTCCGGGGCTTCGTTTGGTTCCGACTTTGACCGGGTTTTTTGCGCCGCTAACACGCCAGCAAATCCCGCAGCCACAACAACCAGCCAGAAGACCGGTTCCCATTTAAGTGCAGCAAAAAGCTCCTGGCGTTGTGTAACGGACGGATTTAGCGCAATTAGGCTCGCCATACTGCCTGAGCGTATAGCCCAGACCGTTAAACCAAAGGGAGCTGCAAGGATGCCGATTTCACGACCATAAGGCCAGGAAACAAAGTAAGCGATATAGCCGGCCAAAAATGCTACAACAAGAAGGATTGCTGCATTGCTAAAACTTATATCTACAGAGCGAACAGCGCCGGCGGGGTCAGGCGGTGCGGCCAATGGCCAGGCAAGAATTCCTATCAGTATTACACCAACAGCCGCCGCAGCGGCGATTCTCAATCTCATCAGCCAGGTTAATTCCATAACGTAGCTCCTTAATAATTCTTATGTTGCGGCAAGATACCATCAAAACCGTCAATTATCAATTCCTAATCTATCAGTTCTTTCGTAACTTTTTCGACCGGCCTGCCTGCTGGATTTTTTGTATTGAAATTGGCTTTGTTTGGGTTTGATTGGGTTTGTTTTTATTGGTTCATTGTTCATAGTTATTTGTTCATAATACTTTGTGAGACTAAAGCTTATGTTCATTTGAGTATCCAGCAAATTGGCTTTGTTTTGCATAAATCGTTGCTCGATTCTGGATACTTGATTCTCGTATAGCGTGTGGCGTATAGCGTGTTTCGTATTGCGTATAAGGTATAGAACATACAAGAATATGGAGAAATAATCAATAATTCTGTCATTCTGAACTTTTTTGTGGCCAAAACTGTCTGATTCATGGAACTGCCCTTCGACTTGGTTCGACCTTGCTCACCACAGGCCGCTCAGGACAGGCTGTTCGTTAGCGTGCGGTTCTCCGCGAGCTTGCCCCTCCTGGCGGGCATCATTCCCCCCAAATCTCATCTATATTATACCAAATCTCGCCTTTTATTCAATAAAAATCTAATTTTTTAGGCAAAAGTTTTTTGGTTTTGTTTGTAGGATTTTGGGGCCGCGAAAAGACACAAAGGTAACCACAGATCGCGCTGACTTACACAGAAAAACAGCAACCCTCAAAATCAGGACAAAAATAAGGGTCGAAAAGTCAAGAGAGAAAATTCAAAAAATTCAAAAAAATTTTAGACACAGATTTGTTTTTGCTGTGAAGGACAAAGTAAGTTTTGACAAAAAGGTAAGAATGGTAGAAAATGGACACGGATTAACGCCGTGTTTTTTAAGACACGGATTAACACAAGATTTACACTGTTCAGACGGAAATTTAAAACAGAGAGAAAATGACAAAAAAAGCAAATAATCGTATTTCCCTGATTCAATTGGCAGATTTACTTGTTGCCGAAATAAAGCCAAAAATAGGACGGATGCAGACCGAAGAGGATTTAAGAATTGCTTTCGAAAAGATTCTTGCCCCTGTATTAAAAGAGTTAGATATTAAATCAGAGCCGAAGTACGAAAAATCTATTTACCACTCTCGCCGTGCTGATGCATTGCACGGGCAGGTGGTTATTGAATATGAAGCACCTCAGGCATTTAGAGCAAAAAAATGGATACAGCACTCTTTTGAGCAGCTTGTTGGTTATATTCAGGGCTTATCCGAAGAAACTAAAGAAACTTTGTTTTTGTTCGGAACAAAATTTGTCGGTGTCGGGTTTGACGGTGAAAAAATATTTTTTGTTAACTATGTCGGCGATAAAAAGCCAAAAACTAAGTTAGACGAGTGCGACTTTGCTATTCACGGCCCTTATGATTTTACACCGGAAAGTGCCAGAACTTTATTGATTCATCTTCGAGCATTATCTCTCCTTCCCTTAACCGCAGAAAAACTAGCAGAAAAATTCGGACCGAAAAGTGAACTTGCCCCCAAATCTGTGTCCGCTTTTGCCGATGCTTTGGAGAACTGGGGCGGAAAAGAAAACGAGAGAGTTAGAAGCGTTTTTTACAATGAGTGGAAACGGTTATTTGGAATCGTTTACGGTGAGCAGTTTAATAATTTTCAGGCCAAAGAGGCGGAAGTACTTTCAAAACTTTACAAGGTCGGCAAAGAAACCGACTTTCAGGAATTGCTGTTTTCTGCCCACACTTACTTTGCGCTTCTGATGAAACTCATCGCTGCGGAGCTATTGACCTTAAGGGAGACTTCTTTTCACTCATCATTTGCTTCTGAATTGGCTAATGCCAGTGAAAATGAACTAAGGCAAAAACTTGCAGATATTGAAGATGGAGGGATTTACACCCGACGAGGAATCACCAATTTTTTAGAGGGCGATTTTTTCCGCTGGTATCTCGATGCCTGGTCGCCTCGATTGAAAGAAGCAATTCAGGATATTGCACAGGCACTGTCACATTTTGAGCCTGCCACCAGTACTTTATATCCGAATGTAACCAGAGATTTGCTGAAAAAGCTATATCAGTATTTGGTTCCTCAGGAAGTACGCCATCATTTGGGTGAATATTACACGCCGGACTGGTTGGCAGAGTTGGTTATTAACGAGGTTGGTTACAATGGCAATACCTTAAAAAGCGTCTTAGACCCTGCCTGCGGCTCCGGAACTTTTCTGGTTTTAGCAATTCAAAAAGCCAAGGAGCATGGGGCAAAAGAGAAGTGGCCTCCATTGGAAATAGCTAAAAGAATTGTGTCCAGTATCTGGGGTTTTGATTTGAATCCTTTGGCTGTTATTGCCGCCCGTACGAATTATCTTTTTGCATTAGGTGATTTGGCAAACGAACTGTCCTATCTTGAGATTCCTGTTTATTTGGCGGACTCTGTTTTATGGCCGCAACAAGGTACTTGGCAGATGGAATTAAATTTTGAGGACGGCGATTACGTCAAAATCAAAACCTCTGTCAAGGAATTTAATGTCCCATTGATATGGATAAAGAATCAAGGCTTCCTTATGAAGCAGGCGGCGCCCTTGATAGAACAATGTATCAAAAGCGGTTTTGAACCGGAAATCGCAATGAAACATTTCAAGAAAAAAGGACTGGTTTTCCCGCCGAATGAAAGTGTTGTTGAAAATTTTTACAAGGACATCCTTGAACTCGAGAGGCAAAACAAAAATGGTATCTGGGCACGCTTTCTGAAAAACGCTTTTGCTCCAATGGTTGCCGGACAATTTGACTTTGTTATTGGCAATCCACCATGGATTAGGTGGGATTATCTTTCACAGGATTATCGTAATGCAACATTGAAACTTTGGAAAGATTATGGACTTTTTTCTCTTAAAGGTTTTCAAACTCGTCTGGGCGGAGGGAAAAAGGATTTTTCTATGCTTTTCACCTACGCTTCGGCTGATTACTATCTGAAAAGAGGAGCGAAACTTGGATTTTTGATTACACAGGAGGTCTTTAAATCAAAAGGCGCTGGCGAAGGATTTAGAAGGTTTAAATTGAGAGAAGATAATTTCATAAAAGTTTTGAAAGCACACGATTTTTCATCTTTTCAGCCGTTTGAAGGTGCGGCAAACAAAACCGCAGCGATTATCCTAAAGAAAGGCGAAAAGACTGAATATCCATTGCCTTATTATGTTTGGACAAAGAAAAAACGCGTCGGTAAAATTCCAGCGGATAAATTGTTAAGTGAAGTTTTACCATCCCTTCAAAAGAAAAAATTTATTGCTAAACCGCTTAATACACCTGAAAGTGCCTGGCAAACATTTTCTGATGAGTTCCAATATTTGTCAAAGATAAAAGGCGAAAATTATTACAGCCCACACTCTGGCGCCTATATTTCCCCTTATGGCGTTTTCTGGTTAAAAATCAAACAGGTACTATCAGAAAAAAACTTGTTAATACAAAATTTAGTAGAAAAAGGTAAAACACAAATTTATTCTGTGGAGGATGTGATTGAGAGCAATTTGGTTTATCCTGCACTGAGAGGTTCGGATATTCAAAGATGGGGTTATATTTCGAGCGTTTACATATTGCTAACTCAAGACCCTTCCAAGCGTGAGCCATATTCAGAAAAAATGATGAAGTCAGAATGGCCTCAAACGTATAGTTATCTCACAAAATTTAAAGACGTTTTACTTAATAGAGCATCCCGAGTGCTTAAAGATTTAATGAAAAAGTCAGCTTTTTATGCCGTTTTTGGGGTGGCAGATTACACAATGTCTAATTATAAAGTTGTTTGGAAAAGGATGACTAACGATTTAATAGCTTGCGTCGTTTCTCAATACAAAACACCATTTGGATACAGAACTCTTATTCCATTAGAAACAACCGCCTTGATCGCAACTGAAAAGGAGCTCGAGGCACATTATCTCTGTGCAATTATAAATTCAACGCCTGTAAGGGATTTTATAAAATCATTTTCGTCTGCAGGCAGAGGTTTTGGTACGCCGTCGGTGATGGAGAATGTAGGAATACCAAAATTTGATTCGAAAAATAAGCTTCACCAAAAACTTGCGGATATTTCCAAAAAATGCCATCAGCTAAAAGCAGAAAGAAAAGATGACAAAGTGGCAAAATTAGAAAAGGAAAATGATGAATTGGTTAAAAAGCTTTTTGGATGTTAAGATAGCAATTGAATAATGGCGGGCAAGCGGGGGGAAAAACAGCATTTTTGCGGAATTTATGAAATACGCGGGCAAATTTTCCCGAAAACTATTGACAGGCTGTTTCGTAGTTTATATAATTACTGTGTATTTGCACCAAAAGCTGCAAATGTAATCCTGAAATCCCCCTGAGGCGGAGTTACGGGATTATGGCAGGGTTTGAATCTTCGGACGGCTCGGTCGCTTTTCTGGGGAAAAGCGGCTGGTTCTCCGGAAGAACCCAGTAAAGCTGTATGTAACCGGAATAACAAGGGTGTTGCCTTTTTGGAATGCCAAAGGCAGCCCGGTAATGTTTATCAGGAAAGGAATAAAAAAAATGACAACTAATTCTACCACTCCTGCTTCTACACCTGCACAATCTGCAATCAAAAGCGGCGCTCAAATTGTTGTGGATACCTTGATTGAACAAGGCGTCGATACAATGTTTGGCTATCCCGGCGGTGTGGTGCTGCCATTGTTTGACAAGCTGTATGATGCGCCAATCCGCTTCATAGTTCCGCGGCACGAACAAGGCGGCTGTCATATGGCTGATGGCTACGCCCGCGCCAGCGGAAAAGTTGGCGTTATAATCACCACAAGCGGGCCCGGCGCCTGTAACCTCGTTACCGGTCTGGCGACGGCAATGATGGATTCGATACCTATAGTTGCTTTGACGGGACAGGTCCGCACAGAGCTTATCGGAAACGACGCCTTTCAGGAAGCCGACACTACCGGAATTACCAGGCCGATTACAAAATACAACTCTATCGTCAAAGACGTCAAAGACCTGGCGAGAACCATTCGAGAGGCATTTTATATTGCTTCAACCGGCCGGCCCGGCCCGGTATTGGTCGATATACCTGTTGATGTTGCGGTGAGCAAATACAGCGCCAATGGGCCGGTTGAAATGGAGCTACCCGGTTACAAGTTAAGGACAAAAGGCAATGCCAGGCAGATTTCGCTGGCGGCACAGGCAATAAATGAGTCCAAGCAGCCGGTCCTTTATGTCGGCGGCGGCGTCATCATTGCAAACGCAACCGACCAATTACGAGAGCTGGCGAAAAAGGCACACATACCCGTAACGATGACGCTCCTGGGATTGGGCAGTTACGACCAGAGAGAGCCTGAATCTCTGGATATGCTCGGTATGCACGGAGCAGCATACGCAAATTATGCCGTCCAGGAATGTGATTTGTTGATTGCCGTAGGAGCGCGCTTTGACGACCGGGTTACGGGCAAGGTCTCGACCTTTGCATCGAACGCTAAAATTATTCATATTGACATCGACCCAACCAGTATATCGAAGAACGTTCGCGGAGATATTCCGGTTGTAGGCGATGCGAAAGAGATACTTAGTGAGCTGATTAAGCAAGTAGAGTTCTGCGAGCGGAAAAGATGGTTTGCCAGGATTGCCGGCTGGAAGAAAAAGTTTCCGTTCTGTTATGACCGTGATGCGGCGACGATTAAGCCGCAGTATGTCATTGATGAAATCTGCCGTCAGACTAAAAATAGTGCGATTGTAACTACCGGCGTAGGCCAGAACCAGATGTGGACCGCTCAGTTTTACAAATTCATCGGGCCCAGGCAGCTAATATCTTCCGGCGGTCTTGGCACAATGGGTTACGGGCTTCCTGCTGCGATAGGTGCGCAGATAGCAAAGCCGGATGCTACAGTTATAGATATTGATGGCGACCACAGCTTTAATATGACGATGACGGAGCTTGCGACGGCGGTTGAGCATAATCTGCCGATAAAGGTCTGCATTATGAATAACGGCTATATGGGAATGGTCAGGCAGTGGCAGCAGCTTTTCTATAATAAGCGTTACTCCAAAAGCTATCTGCATAATCCCGACTATGCAGCCGTTGCCCGTGCGATTGGTGCGACTGGAATTACGGTCGATAAGAAAGAAGATGTCCCCAAGGCAATCAAGACAATGCTTTCGGAAAAAAAACCTTGCGTTGTCGATTTTAAAATCGAGCGCGAAGAGAATGTCTGGCCGATGGTTGCTGCCGGCAAAAGTATAAGTGAAATGGACGGCCTTGATGTCCTTGAGAGCTTGGCATAATGTTCGTGGCTCGTGACTCGTCGCTCGTATTTCGGGTCACGGGGCACCAGTGACAAGGAACGAAAATGAAACATATAATAAGCGCATTAGTTGAGAATAAACCCGGGGTTCTGGCCCACGTTGCAGGGATGTTTGCCGCACGGGCGTTTAATATCGATTCGCTTGTTGTCGGCCGAACAGAAGACCCGAAGCTAAGCCGGATGACAATCGTTGTTGTCGGCGACGACAGGGTTCTCGAGCAGGTTCGAAAACAGTTGGAGAGACTCATTCCTGTCGTCAAGGTCCAGGATTTTGCCGGCAAGCCTGTGGTGGCCCGTGATTTGATGCTGATAACGATTTCAGCAGTGCCAGACAGACGGCCAGAAATTTTAACGCTGATAGAGATGTTTAAGGGCAAGGTTGTCGATATTGGTCAGAAGTTCATTATGGTTGAGGTCAGCGGACCTGAGGAAAAGATTGAGGCTTTCATTGAGATGTGCAAGCCTTACGGTATTAAAAACGTAGCCAGAACCGGCACAATCGCAGTGCCCAGACAGGCAAAAGAAACGTAAAGCGTAAAATTCAAAGCTAAAAACTGTTGAATTTCCCTCTTTGCTCTATAATTTTTTGTTTTTGCTTTTAGTTTTTCACTTCCGTATATTTCTTGCTTGAGAGGTGGTTTTTTATATAATGTGAGGGCGATAAATTAGTTAGCTAACCGACGGATATGCGCTTTAGAATCTCAGCAGCGTTGAACCGGACTCGGCCCTTTATAGAAATTCAGGGAAGATATTTGTCGTGAAAAGCAAAACGATTATTTATTGTTTATCTCTTGCTTGGTCGGTGTTTGTTCCGGCCTGGATGTGGTTTGCGGGCGACAATGCCAAAGCCAGAAGCACCGGGGATGAAATCCGGCTTATTGCGCGGGCCGATGACATAGGGTCCTGCCACGCTGCCAACGAGGCCTGCATTAAATCATACCGGGATGGAATCGTGCGGACGGTAGAGGTGATGGTTCCGGGTCCCTGGTTTAACGAAGCAGTGAAGATGCTGCGGGAAAATCCGAGGCTTGATGTCGGCGTTCACCTAACACTGACCAGCGAATGGGAATTCTATAAGTGGGGGCCGATAACAGAAGCGCCAAGTCTGGTTGATGAACAGGGCCATTTTTATCCGATGACGAGCCAAAGAAGCAACTTTCCGCCTAATACCGGCTTTCTGGAGGCAAAACCAAAGATAGAGGAAGTTGAGAAAGAGCTGAGAGCACAGATTGAGCTTGCGACCAAGAATATTCCAAACGTATCGCACTTGACCTGCCACATGGGGACGGCGGTCAGCACGCCGGAACTGCGGGCGTCGGTGCAAAAGCTTTCGCAGGAATATAAACTTCCTTTAGAGGCACCGGCCACGGTGAAAACGGCTGGTGATTTCGGGAGCAGCAATGCAACCGCCCAGGAAAGGGAGGAGGCCCTGGCAAAAATGCTCGAGAAACTCGGGCCGGGTACCTGGCTGCTTGTTGAGCATCCGGGAATGGATACGCCTGAGATGGGGGCGATGGGACATATCGGCTACTGGAATGTTGCGGCACACCGCGATGGGGTTACAAGGGCCTTCACAAGCCAAAACGTCAGAAAGATAGTTGAGAAACGAGGGATAAAACTGATAAGTTACCACGACTTACAGACAGATTAAGAAAAGGAGAACCGAATTATGGCAGCAAAAATTTATTACCAAGAGGACGCTCCGATAGATGCACTAAAGGGTAAGAGAGTAGCGGTTATCGGCTACGGCAGTCAGGGACACGCCCACAGCCTGAATCTACGCGACAGCGGCATAGAAGTGGCGGCGGCTGAATTGAAAGAGACAGATAACTTCAAATTGGCAATCAAGCACGGCTTTAAGCCGACCGATGTAAAAACCGCTATGAACGGTGCAACGCTGATTATTATAACTGTGCCGGACCAGGTTCAGGCAAAAGTCTATAAAGAGGAAATTGCCCCCAACTTATTGGCAGGCCAGACGCTTGGCTTCTGCCACGGCTTTAACATCCACTTCAAGTATATTGTGCCGCCCAAGGATGTTAATGTTGTGATGATTGCTCCGAAAGGGCCGGGCCGCCTGGTTCGCAGCGAGTTTGAGAAGGGTGGAGGTGTGCCGAACCTGGTTGCAATCTACCAGGATGCGACCGGCGATGCCAAGAAAATTGCCCTTGCCTGGGCAAATGGCATCGGCGGCGCCAGAGCAGGTATTATCGAGACCACATTCAAAGAAGAAACTGAAACAGACCTGTTTGGCGAACAGTGCGTTCTCTGCGGCGGTCTTACATCGCTTATTAAAGCCGGTTTCGATACGCTGGTGGAAGCCGGTTACCAGCCTGAAATCGCCTACTTTGAGTGTATGCACGAGGTAAAACTTATCGTTGACCTCATTTATCAGGGCGGCATAAGCTATATGAGACACAGCATATCCGACACCGCCGAGTATGGCGATATGACTCGCGGTCCAAGAATCATCTCTGAGAAGACCAGAGCCGAAATGAAAAAGATACTGTCGGAAATTACTTCCGGCCAGTTTGCCAAAGAATGGGTCAGCGAATACCAGGAAGGACTTAAGAATTTCAAGCAGCTTTATCAGAAAGACCATGACAGCAACATCGAACAGATTGGAAGGAGATTACGCAAGATGATGAAATGGATTGATGCAAAAGAAGTTTGATTGGCGATTTGCACATAACTACAGTGACACGAAGGAGAAAGGCTATGAAGGCGACAAGACTATTTGAAGGTAAAAAATTACAAGCAAAGAGTTTTGCACTTTGGCTGCTTATCTTTGCTTTTACTTACGGGCTTTATGGCTGTTCCGTTGTGTCCCCTTATGTAGGGTTTCAGAGAGAAGAACCTTCTTACAACGAGGAACTTTTATCTGCCTATAATCGAACCCAGCTAAATAAGAGTATTACCCTGGATGTGTTGCCTATGCTGCAAAGCTCGCGACACGACCAGCTTTGCCACAGTGACAGCGTTGTTGCCGCATTAGGGCAGGGAAAGAAGGGCTACAAGACCTGGTTCACTACGGTTGCCTTCGATGAAAATAAGCTGACCGCGAAACGAAAGTATTTTTGTGTAATAGATGAAAAAATCACCCGTTCGCCGGTTAATCGCATTCGCGTGTTCTTTGAGCCTAAGCGGGGCCTTGCTTTTGATTGTGAGGCGGTTCTGGAAAAAGAGCTGCTCGATGAATCGGACACAACCGAGTTTGCAAAGCAAAGGACAATACTAAAGCAGGTTTCAAGGGACCTTCGCAGGGACATCAGTGAGCTTAGCGAGGATATAGAAGCGCCCGGTTACGATAATAAAACGCTCAATGCTTGTGCGATGCTCCTCAATCAGACATTCGAGATGATTTTGCTTACGTTGGAAACATCCCCTGCCCTGACAAACAGACTAAGTGACACTGCCGGCATTGAGTTCGACCACATCAATTTTAACAAAGGCAGGATCCGAATGGCCGCAGATGGTGACATTGTCAAAGTCAAAATCCGCTTAGGCGCACTTACTGAGACGTTCAAACAGTAGCCATACAAAAAGTGGAAACTGCCGGAATCACGACTCGTGCCGACCCAATTTTAGATTTTGGATATCAATCGACAATCTGCAATCTAAAATCGATACGGCTGTCCCCAGATCTCCTCGGTAAAAATAAATAGGGCAGATCAGTATAACCAATGGCTCACAAAAAGAGAAAGATCCTTCATATCAACACAGTGATCATTATTTAAGTCACTTTCAATCGCATCTCCAGTGTTGTCCCATTCATTTGCCAAAACAGCAAAATCTATAAAATTAATTTCTCCATCGTTGTTTAAATCATATAACCCTAAAATATTTCCCGAATTCTTCACAATCAAATTGTCAAGAAATACTTCATTGTCTTGGGTTCCTGATACATGGAAAATAAGGTCCACATAAGAATTACCCAGGTTAAAAGGTGTTAAATCAACCATCAGTTTAGCATGGGACATGTCTTGCGTCGAAGACATACTATACAACGGAGATAAGGGGCCTCCCTGAAACATTCCTATTTGATGAGTATTTATATATACCCGCAGCGTAGATAGAGGGCTTACTGTGTAATCAAAAGATATTTTTGCCTGAGATGGTACAAACGTTGGGAATGTAACCTCTGCCCATGAAAGAGCAGGAGCAGAAATACGTAGTCTGCCATTCTCATCATCATTCGGGTCTTGAGGTTCTTCATAGACAATTTCCATCGCCCCATTAGGGCTGGAAAGATCAAAAATTTCTTGCTCATCGTATTCATCTAAATCCCTATCAAATGATATATCATCTATAATGTCAGAGCTCTCGTCGACTTTTATTAAACAAGATGGCGAAAAATAATAATTCGTAGATGGAACATATAAGACGAAGTAGAGTAGTGTTTTCTCAGGATTGACGTTCCACCAATTCATTCCATCAAGATTAAAGTTGGTGTAATTTTCCCAATCATACCAGTATTGCGATACTATTTTCTTATCGTCTGGCCAAGTATCACGAACAGCAAACCAATATTCTTTTGAACCTCCCTTTGGGGTTGTTGAACAGGAGTACATTCCATCAAGTACAATGAAGTGTCCAGTCTTAGGAATCAAGTCTCCTATTGCATCTGTTCCACTACCAAAAACGATAATAGGGGCAGTGGAAGACTTCATGGAATTCAATTTGAGGTCCAATCGGACTGAATTAAGAGGAACCCTTCCCCCAGAACGACAATTATTTTCATTTTTGAAATACCTGTCAAGTGCTACACACATTTCACCTGCACTTATTCCCCGTTTAACAACATCTCGACATTTATCAAACGCCTGATAATATGCGTCTTGGGTAGGTTGTTTTAATTCACTATATTTTTGGGCCCAGTAATCTACAATCATAGCCATTGCTGCGTAACCGCATCCATGATAAGGAGGCACACCTGTAAATTCCCTTCTATCTTTCATTGGTATTTTTTGGCCAAATGGTTGTATACTGTATTCATTCGTCGATAACGCACGTACATCCACTTCATTAGAATAATAAAAACCTAATTCTGATGTTTGATAAGAAGAAAAATAAGAACCGGCTCCACTTGCTGCACCTGTGCCGAAATGGATATTATTGCCAATTTGAGTCATCACATAATCTGTCCATTCGCGCACGCAGAGATTCCAATTCGTGAAATTTGCCCACTCAGGTCCTTCTACCTGCCAGATTTTAGGTGAATCAACCATCGGCCATAAGGGGTCACTATTTATGTTTACATATATTGTTACCGGAAGAGCTTTGATTTTGAAATAAACCGGCGTACCTTCAGAATATATATCAGACTTTATTCTTATAGTCGGTTCAGGCATCATATAACCTGATGATCCTGAATCCGAAACGGCAACAATCACTTCTTCGTCACTTATTTGGTATATTCCACCTTGCGCTCTCGCCAATGCGTAACAGTCGATAGTAAATACGTTTTCATTCCACCAACACGATGAATATGCTTTTCCATAATTACTTCCATAGGGCGGATAATCACTTTGCCAAATTGCAGTTCCTGTCCCCCATGTCATAGGCGATATTTCCTTCAACTCTTCTTTGACTTCGTCATGCGATTCATCAAATAACGTTACACAACTTTTTGGCCCACATTGTGTTACGTTTAAACATGTGGTAACCTGAGCAGTAGCTGGCGTACATTCATCAATTTCACAATTGGTTATAAAAGAAAAGTACCCACCTTTAGTTATTTGTGATATTAAAAATAGTAACAATAAGACAAAAGGCGCCAAGACTTTTAAAAGATAAGTGTCGTTATCTGACAATTTCATTTTGAACCCTACTCTTATTAAACTGCCATTTCCCATATTAATCCACCATAGGTAGATAAAACGCTCGGCTGCGCAACAAAGCCTTTCGATTCCATCATAATATCAAAATCTTCCTCGGATTGCAATAATTTTCATGGCCAAACTTAATCCGCGGGTGTGCTTCACGTTTATAGGTACAGAAAGCGGCACCGTCATCCCTTCGACTACGCTCAAGACAGGCTTGGCCGTGTTTGCACGGGCTGGAAGCCCGTGCTACGATGAATCGCACCCTTAATCCACCAAACGAACCCGCCACACAGATGGCGGGCAAGTGGCGGGTAAATCCGCCAGAGGCGGATGAATATGGGAAATCCGGGAATAATCAATCAAATGAGTGGGTCTGTAAGCCGAGTTCTGTATCCCGCCCGATTAGGACAGGCGGTGGCCATTTATCTAGACCGACTGTTACCAGTCGGCTCAAGCGACCTACCTGCTGGCAGAGTCCGCCGGTCAGCGGGCTCACGCTCGGGCCGAGCAACCAGCTTCTTGGTCTTGCAGGCGGTGGGGTTTGCCCTGCCGGCGATGTCACCATCGCTGCGGTGCGCTCTTACCGCACCATTTCACCTTTGCCCCGTGAGATAACGAGTCGAAGGTCTTTATTACCGACCCCGGCGCATTATCTCACGGGGCTGTGTATTTTCTGTGGCACTTTCCCTAGGGTTGCCCCCGGTGGCCGTTAGCCATCACCGTGCCCTGCCCTGCCCGGACTTTCCTCCCCCGCTGCTTCGCAAAGTATGTGTTTAGCCATATAATTGGTTAAGTAGTTTCCTAATGTAACACGGGCTTCCAGCCCGTGAAGGCACGGCCAAGATGGCCGTGCTACCAGGAAATTTCCACAGGCTAACACATGCTTCGCAAAAGCGAAGCAGCGGGGGCGACCACCCGACCCACTCATTTAATTGATTATTTGCCAAAGAACTACTTCTCTGTTACTCGTCAAATGATGGGTGTCATCCCTTCACTGCGTTCAGGGCAACGTCTGAGGTGCAGCCGAAGAATCTCGCTGACGCAGGCCAGATCCTTCGCTTCCGCCTTCGCTAAAGCTACGGCGGACAAGTCGCTCAGGATGACAATTCATCAAATCAGGGGTAACAAAACACTACGAATTATTATAGCAAAAGTTTAGATTTGTTTCCAGTTTTCAGCGTTTTATTTCAATATGTTTTTTGAAGCGCTGGTCATCGGTTTGCGGGAAATCACTCCTGAAGTGGACGCCCCGGCTTTCCTCTCTTTTTTGAGCCGCCTGTGCTATAAGCATTCCATTAGTAAGCATATTCTGGCATTCCCAGCCCGGCGGCAAGTCAAAGATTTTGTCCATTACATACCGCTGCCAGAATTTGATGCGCTCCTGGGCCTCGCCGAGCAGGTGAGCCGTTCGCATAATGCCGACGTTCCACCACATAAGTGCTCGCAGCGAGTTTCTGACGTCGGCGGTATCCAGACGGGTGCGCTCAGAGTGCTCGATTTTATAATTTATTTTTGGGTGCTTGATATGAGAGCCGGTTTCTCCTTTGCGCTCACAGACAGCTTGTCCGGCTATTTTGCCGAATACCAGTCCTTCGAGCAAGGAATTGCTGCCGAGCCGGTTCGCTCCGTGCAGGCCGGTAGAAGCGATTTCGCCACAGGCATACAGGTTTTCGATGTTTGTCCTTGCTAACGTATCGGTTTTAACGCCGCCAACCATATAGTGGGCGCTGGGGCGGACGGGAATCAGGTCTTTTCCGACATCTATATCAAAACTTTCACAAATCTCGCTAATCAGCGGAAATCTTTTTGCAAAATATGTCTTATCGAAGTGGCGAATATCCAGATAGACGTGAGTGGATTCGGTTTTGCGCATCTGGGCGAGTATGGCCCGGCTGACAATGTCACGCGGTGCAAGCTCGGCGGCCTCGTGATAGTCTTTCATAAAGCGATATCCTTTGTTATCCAGCAGGACCGCTCCTTCACCGCGAAGCGTCTCGGTAATCAATGCCCGTGTAGCGCCTGCGACGTAGAGAGTCGTCGGATGGAACTGGACAAACTCCAAATCCTGCAATACCGCGCTGGCACGATAGGCCATAGCGATGCCGTCGCCGGTCGCAACCTCCGGATTTGTAGTTTCACGATAAAGCTGTCCTGCACCACCAGTCGCTAAGATTGTATTTGCCGCCCGGATTATTTGCAGACCTTTGCGTTTATCGAGACCGATTATACCGATGCAACTGCCGTCACTTGTGAGCAGGTCGATAGTGTAAAAGTTTTCGATTATTTTTATATTCGGATTACCCCTGACCTCTCTTATCAGTGACTCTGCGATTATCCTGCCCGTCTCATCGCCGTGGGCGTGGGCAATACGAGGATGACTGTGACCGCCTTCGAGCGTGGTAGCAATTCGGCTATCTACCAGGTCAAACTCAACTCCCCAGCGAAGCAATTGTTCTATTAGCTCAGGCCCTTGGCGAACGACCAATTCGACTACGCTTTCATCGCATATCCCGCAGCCGGTAGCGAGCGTATCGGCTATGTGCGACTGGAACGTGTCCGCTTTGTCAAGCACTGATGCGATGCCGCCCTGTGCCTTCCAGGTGTTGCTATTTTCCAGAGCGTCTTTGCAGACGATAAGGACATCGCAGTGGTCTGCTGCCTCGATAGCGGCACGCAGGCCGGCGATGCCGGCCCCTATCACCAGGCAATCGGTGGAAATCTGGTCTGTCGAGGCAGAGTCAATATTTATTAAGTAGCGCCTGAACTCCGGGTTACCGAACATAAACTATACGACCTATTTATTCTGTTCTTTCGAGCTTTCGGTGGGCTTTTGCGAAGCAGAACTTTTCTCGGTTTCGGCTATCCTGCGGCAAAGAACAATCTCATCGGCAAATATTTTTTTATCATCGGCATATTTAAGGACAAACGCCTGAAGCTTTTTAGTTGGCGCCGTCAGAATAAGCCGCTCTACATCGCCATCTTTGATTATTGTATGTTTTACGACCTTAGGCTCTTTTTCAAGCAGCTCTTTTAGTTTATCATAGTTCATCGGCAGCAGCTTTAACTGTAAACCTATCGAGGACACTTTTAAGAATGTGTGTGCCGGAATCCAGAACAGGGAGTTATATTCCCACTGCACCTGTTTGTTTGGGTCTTGCGGTTCTGATGGCAGCTTGTCGGGATAAATATCTAAGAAAAGTTGTTTCTTAAGTTTGACCAGATGTGCGACAAACGAACCTTTTTTGTTATCCTTGTCTGAAAAAATCAGCCTGTATGCATTTGGTGGGTCGTCAGAACGCCTGAATTCCCAGATTGTCTGTGGCTCATTAGGCTCTTGAACCCACACACCTATCAGTTTCTCTTCAAAAACAATGTCCTTATCTGTGAAAAGCGGATGAAGCGATACCGGCACACAGCCGCCTAATAGGACAGCTAACAAATAGAAAAGCAACTTTTTCGTGCTCATTTTGCTCTCCTGAAGATTCTTTGAAAGTTATTAATACTCTGTCGCAGTTAGTTTTGGGAATTGTCATGCTGAACGAAGTGAAGCATCCGGCCATCGCACGCCAGATTCTTCGCTGCGCTCAGAATGACATCATTCATCATTTAACCTGCGACAGAGCACCAACCTGCCGTGATAACATCACGCACCCAGTAATATAGCCGCTATGACCGGACAGTCAATTATAAAATGCGGGTGAGCAAAATGTTGCAAAGCCGGTCTAAAACCGATAGATTGCGCGGGTTTAGCCGGCAGTAAAAAAAGGTTAACAGGAATAAAGTATGCTGGAACTGGATGTGGTTAGCTGGATTGTTGTTGCACTATGTGCGCTTATGGTAGGGATTTCAAAGACTGGGATTCCTGGCTTTGGGATTTTAGTTGTGCCTTTAATGGCAGCCGTTATGCCTGCGCGGGCATCTACAGGCGTGCTGCTGGGCATTTTAATACTTGCAGATTTATTCGCCGTTACTTACCACCGGCACAATGCCAGGTGGGGGTATGTGCTGCGTTTGCTTATCCCTTCTTTGGTCGGCATCGTGGCGGGGTATTTCGGGATGAAGGTCATAAGCGACCGGCAGCTTAAGCCGATTATCGGCGGTATTGTGCTGGTAATGTTAGCGGTCAATTACTGGCGGACAGCGACCAAAGGCAAAGATGCGCCGGTTCCAACTCAGTGGTGGTTTGCAGGCGGCCTTGGGTTCTTAGCAGGGCTTACAACGATGATGGCCAATGCAGCCGGGCCGATTACAACTATTTATCTATTGGCAATGAGGCTGCCTAAAGTCGAATTCGTGGGGACGGCTGCGTGGTTCTTTTTCGTTATTAACTGGCTAAAAGTTCCCTTCAGCGTCCGTCTGGACGTGATGACCAAAGAGTCGCTTAAGCTTAACTTATTGATGCTGCCATTTATTGCCGTCGGGTCGGTTATGGGGATATTTTTTCTAAAGCGAATTCCGCAAAAGGCCTTTAGTGCTGTTGTGCAGCTTCTTGCCGCCGCCGCAGCTATCAAACTTTTGTTTTAATTGTAAGTCAAACCGGCCGTTTACTGCTACGATGAGCCTGCCAAAATAAGAGGGCAGATACTTTCTATTTATCTGCTACATTATTTACGTTATTTCTGTTCCAACCAGTGTGAGGTCATAAGTGCCAGGTCCCAAAAGTCCACCTTGCAGTCACCATTTATGTCGCCTGCGACAATGGTTTCACAAACAGGTTCGCCGAAGTATGATTTACTTGCTTCTTCTGTGCCGCCGTAGGCGCCGATGTTGATAATCCCACCATTGGGAAATGGCTCTAAGCCGATAGGACTTGCCGGGTCGCCGGCATCAATGCACAAACTCGTCACGTTGTCTGTCGTCCATCGTCCCTCGTTTGCATCCCATCTTCCGGCCTGCGATTTCAAGTGATAATCGCCATCACGCCAAACATCATCGTCCCAACGGCCGGGCTCAGCAAAACAAGGGTCAACATCGATGTTGCCTTCGCCTGGCCAGCCGCTTTGCACATTACTATATTTTACCAACAAGTCTCCCTCTAAAGCATATAGTTGATTCGGTGAATTCCCAAAAACAATGCAGTTGGTTAATACAGGACTGCAGTCGTATGCGTACATTCCGCCACCCTCAGAAGCAGAATTTTTATAAAATACACAATTTGTTAATACTGGATAACCTACGTTTTGGTATATCCCACCACCATGCCAAATGGCTGAATTGTTACTGAATACACAATTTACTAGCGTTGGGGAGGTTCCTTCACTTACCAATCCCCCACCAGCGCCTGCAGAGTTCCCAACAAAATTGCAATTTCTCAAGACCGAGTTATTAGCACTGATTCCACCACCTAATACCTCAGCAAAATTTCCTCTAAAGATACAATTTTCTATTATCATAGTACCATCGACATGCATTCCACCGCCATATTCCCCTGAGTTATTGTCGAAGACGCAGTTATCAATTGTAGGTCCTATACTATATGCGATGCTCGCGCGGTAGTTAATTCCTCCCCCGAGATGAGCGCATCCGTTAGTAATCGTAAATCCACTTAAAACACAATTTACATCTTCGCCACTATTGAAAGTCACAACAGATCCATTTCGCATGCCATCGATAATTGTCGAAGCTACTATATCAGGACTATTTGGGTCTGTGCTTCTTAAAGTAATATTTTTGCCCCTAAAGTTGATATTTTCGTAGTAAATATCAGGAGCAACTACAATTTCATCGCCATCATTGGCATCATCAATCGCGGGCTGATTGGTGTTGAAATCATAACCTTCGTCTTCCGGCCCTACCGTGATTATCCTCGCCTGTAGAGGCTCTGCTTTCGCCAGAAGGAATCCCAACAACGACAATCCGCATAAGATTATCCATTTCCGCTTCATTTTCCCTATCTCCAATTATTGATTTTCTTAAGCCAAAGAGCAAAAATCAATCGGCGTGTTCTTCCAATGATTATTTTCTCACAATACCATTTAATCAAAAACAGATAGCCAGGTCAACTAAAAAATCCCCGAAAATTCCTGAAAAACAACAAACCCTGCATAATTTCTCTAATTTTTCTAACGAAGGTGCTTCGGATGGCAGGGCAAAATTGATTTGCAAAAGTGTGTTTTGTAAGCGATTATTACGGTTATGCGTAGCCGCGAGAATAAGGATAGGTTTGCCAAGGTTCGGGAACGAATGCTCGAACAGGACTTGATGGGACGTGATATAACCGACCTAAAGGTCCTGAAGGTGATGAGCGAGATTCCCAGAGAGGAATTTATACCGGATGCATACAAATCGCAGGCGTATGCCGATGGCCCGGTGCCTATCGGCTTGGACCAGACCATTTCTCAGCCATATATCGTGGCCTTAATGACGCAGGAGCTGCGGGTCAATAATGATTGCGAGGTCCTGGAGATTGGCACCGGCAGCGGGTATCAAACTGCTGTGCTAAGTTCGCTGGCAAAAAAAGTCTATACAATAGAAAGATTTGACCAGTTATCGGAGTCGGCCCGGGCGGTTTTAGCCAGACTGGACTTAAAAAATGTTGAGTTTTATGTTGGCGACGGCAGTTGCGGCTGGCCCAAGGAGCGGTGCTTTAACAGGATTATGGTTACTGCTGCCATACCGAAGATGCCGCAGCCGCTGCTAAAACAGCTTGCCGATGGCGGCCTGATAGTTGCACCGGTCGGCTATGAAGGGGTGCAGGAGCTGATACTCGGCGAAAAAAAGAAAGATGCGCTCATCCAGAAAGTAATTTGCGACGTCCGCTTCGTCAAACTGCTCGGCCTATACGGCTTTGAGGAATAATAAGCCTTGAAATCCGAAATTCAAAAATCGAATTTCGAAATCACCCTATCAACACCGGTCCAATTTCTGAAAGGCGTTGGGCCGGTCAGGGCAGAGGCGTTTAGTGAGCTAGGGGTGCACACAGTCGGGGATTTATTGGAGTATTTTCCACGCGACTGGCTATTTGCGCCACAGGCAATAAAGATAAAGCAGATGCGGCCAGGCCAGACGGTTACCGTTGTCGGTATGGTCGAGTCCACAGATTATCAAAGCTATCGCCGGCCGCCGATATTTGAAGCGATAATCAGCGACGAGACCGCTATATGCAGGATTATCTGGTTTCACGGGGGATTTCTTCACAATCAATTAAATGCCGGGCAGATAATAATGGCCTCCGGCAAGGCGAGTTTATACAAGCATCAACTGCAATTAACCAACCCAAAGTTTCTAATACTGGATGAAAAACATCCACAGCCCGACCGGTATTTCAGCGGCGGAGTTTATTCTGCCAGCGCCAAACTCGGCAGCAGACAAATCAAAGGGATAATCGCACCGCTGCTTGGTAATCTAAACGAGCTTGTGCCGGAATTCTACGGCGAAGATTTTCTAAAAAAAGCACAGCTTATTAGTAGAAAGGATGCCTTCGCCTGGATACATTTGCCGCCGGACGAAGAGAAACTTGCACGGGCAAAACGCAGGCTAAAGTATGATGAATTGTTTTTAATGCAGTTGGGATTGGCGCTTCGCCGATACCGGGCACATCACCTTTGCGAGGCGGTCCAGTGTATTTGCACGGATGAAATTGACCGGCGAATTAGAAGGCGTTTCCCGTTTTTGCTTACCGAAGACCAAAATATTGCCATAGCTGAAATTGTTGAGGATATGAGCAAATCGAAACCAATGAATAGGCTGCTTCAAGGGGACGTCGGGTCAGGTAAAACGGTGGTGGCGCTTTATGCGGCCCTGCTGGCTATCGCCAACAAAACACAGGCAGCAATTATGGCGCCTACGGAGATTCTGGCCGGCCAGCATTTTTTGAGCATCGAAAGATATTTGAAAAATAGCATGGTTCGAAGGGTGCTGGTAACAGGAGGGATAACCGGCAAACAAAGAACCAAGCTTCTGGACCAAATCACGCGGGGAGCGGTTGATATTGTTGTCGGAACGGTGGCACTATTGCAGGAAGATATAGAATTTCACAAATTAGGACTTGTGATAGTTGACGAGCAGCACAAATTTGGAGTTGCGCAAAAGGCACAATTGCGAAAGCAAGCCGCTCCGCACTGTCTTGTTATGACAGCGACTCCTATCCCTCGAACGCTTGCGATGACGGCCTTTGGAGACCTCGATGTTTCTATCATCAAGCACTCCCCGCCGGGCAGAGGCACCGTTATCACACGCTGGGTTGACCACAATAACCGCCAGAAGGCATACGAATTTATCCGTGAACGCCTCAAGGCAAAAAAACAGGCGTATTTTGTGTATCCGCGGATTACAAAAGATGAGGAAAACGCCGTCCTCAAGGCAGCAACCGCCGAATGGAAGTATCTATCCACGATAGTCTTCCCGGAATTTACCGTTGAGCTTCTGCACGGCCAGATGGCTGGAGCAAAAAAACAGCGGATTATGGGGGAGTTTCGCAGAGGCAAAATCGATGTGCTGGTCTCTACCGTGGTGGTAGAAGTGGGGCTGGATGTGCCGAACGCAACAATAATGGTCGTAGAAGGAGCAGACAGGTTCGGCCTGGCACAACTGCATCAGTTGCGGGGACGAATCGGAAGGGCTGAAGCTAAATCGTTTTGTCTTTTATTTACGGAGACAGAGAACGAAGCCGCTAAAAGCAGACTCGAAATAATGACAAGAACAAACGATGGCTTCGAGATAGCTGAGTTCGATTTGCGATTGCGGGGGCCGGGAGAGATGTTCAGCACCCGCCAGCACGGCTTGCCCGACCTGAAACTTGCAAATATCGTAGATGATTTTGAGCTTCTGGCTATGGCAAGGAGAAACGCCTTTGAGCTGGTCTCACAAGACCATACGCTAATAAAACCGGAGCACAAAAATATTCGGCTGGCGCTATTGGATAAGTTCGGCGATTCGCTGGGACTGGTAGATGTAGCTTAGAGCATAGCTTTTACCATAATCCAGATTTGCACAGAATATCCAAAAGAGGCCGCAAATTGTGAAACTCTGGAATTTTTCAAAGGGACTATGGAGATTAGACGATAATTGTGGTAAGCCCTTTATTGTAATTTACTTACGTTCGACTCTATTGTTGAATTTTCTGGATTTTTTTGGCTTGAGGTAAATTTTCCTTGACATTTTTGTCCTTTGCGGTTATGCTAATTTTTAGTTTAAGAAGAGTGGTGAGAAAGCTTTCCTTCGCTTCCCGCCAGGCTTTCCTCCCACAGAATAGTTATTCTCTGAACAACAAAAGTACATAGAAAATAGTGACAATGATAGCTCGCTCGTGTGACAAAAACGGGAAAAACAATCATCTTTATTGTCAAATATCCTTATTAGGAGGATGAAAAATGAGAAAGCAAGTCAGTTTTATTTTTGCAACGGTAGTGGTTATCGTGTCTCCGATTCTTGCAGTATTGCCGGAGGGGTCCAATAGCACTATTCGTTCAATAAGCAGCCAGGGCCTCGTAATCCCGCCGCCCACTGCCGGCGCAATTATAAATGCCCCAGCTTACTTACCAGGCGAGAGCAACCAGAATCTGATAACCGCGGCGGAGGCTGGCAGAGCATTGCAGCAGTTTACTTCGCAGGCAGGCCAGGGATGGATTATCCGATGGAACCCAATTACGGGTGCACCCAACCTGATTGCCAGCCGGGCGATGGCTTTGCAGGGCGTAAAAAATCTCACAAAGGAAAATGTGGAGACCGCGTGCCTTGATTTTGTAGCTGCCAACGCGAACTTATTGAGGGTACAGCCAGGACAACTGCGGCTGACTAATAAAATAAAAGCCGGGGGACGATGGTTCGTAACCTTCCAACAGATGCACAAAGGCATCCCTGTTTTGGGTGGTCGGCTGACCACCTCCTTCACCAAGGACGACCGCCTGATTATGCTCACTTCGGATATATACCCGGACATAGCAGCAGAGACAAAACCGACAATAGATAAAGAAAAGGCAGCGCGCACCGCTTTAGATGACTGTGGTCGCGCACCAGATGGCCGCCGGATTAGCGATGTGCAACTGTGTATTGTGCCCTTCCGCCAGCCGGACGGCTTTAATTATATCCTGTGCTGGAAATTGTATGTCTTCCAGCCGGCAGCCCATAAGAAATGGCAATACATTGTTGATGCCGCCAATGGCAAAATAATCAGCAAATTAAATGTTTTGGTGTATCAAAATGTGACCGGCACCGTCCAAGGCGAGTACAAGCCTGAGTTTGCCGGTGATTCCAGCCAGGTAGCTACTTTCCCTTATGAAGATGTTAGTGGCCAGGGCACCGAGGTCATCATCAAATCGTGGAACTTCGACACTAACCCGGGCTGGGCAACAGAAGGTCAGTGGACCTTTGGGCCGGCTGTCGGAGGCGGCAGTAACTGCGGTGACCCCGTTTCGGCATACACCGGCACCAACGTTTACGGGTATAACATAGGAGGCGACTATGCGAACCTTATACCGGCGTATTACCTGACGACGGGGGCCATTAATTGTTCTGCTTACGAGAATGTGTGTCTAAATTTTATGCGTTGGTTAGGGGTAGAGTACGGATATTTTGACCAGGCCTCTGTCGAGGTATCCAATGATGGATTCAACTGGGTAACTGTGTGGCAGAACCCAACATACTCGGTGCTGTGCGATACGCAGTGGGTCAGCATCACTTACGACATCTCTGCCATCGCTGCCGGACAATCCACGGTATATGTTCGATGGGCTATGGGACCTGCCGACGATATCGTGACTTATCCGGGCTGGAGCATCGACGATGTCAAAATCGTGTCAATCTTAGGAGGGACCAATACTGTCCAAACGCAAGCGGATGGAACCTATAGTGTTGTGCTGCCCCGGCAGCCAAGCATCCTCTTCCCGTGCAGCATCATATCTGAGCTTAAGGGGCTTTATTGCGACATCAATTATGCCTGCGGCTCGGATGCGCAATTCAAGCGGTTATTGACATCCCCTGAGCAGGTGGTGGATTTCACCTGGAACAGCTCCCTGTATAACGCAATTGCAGAATCGAGCGTATATTGGCACGTTAATTATATCCATGACTACTATTTGGCGATGGACCCCAGTCTCTCGGAATCTTCGCCTTATTCTTATCCTGCGGGCTTAAACTACCCAATGCCGGTGATAGTGCAGGAGGGCTGCGCGACTGGCTATTGTAACGCTTACTGGGACGGCGAAGGTCTGACATTCGGCGCACGCAGCCAGTCCTGCGATGATTTTGCTCTTTATTCAGAGGTGGTTTACCACGAATACACCCACGGAGTGACAGAAAAAATCTATGATGGCATTAACTTTCCTTACGCTATGGAACAAGGCGCTATGAACGAGGGGTGGAGTGACTACTTCGGATGTATTCTCAGCCCGAGCCAAAATCCCTTGGTAGGCGACGGTGGGCTTATATTCGGTTATCCCAACGGTTTCCGCACATTAGAAAATTCCTATCGGAGAGAAACGGATTGGTATAACGAGGTTCACGAAGACAGCCAGATGTTCAGTGCCGGCCTCTGGCAGGTGCGGAAGATGCTCGAAAACGAAATCGGTGCAGATGCCTGGGACCAAATGGTGCATTTTGCCCGCTACGCCCACCCGCAGTCCTTTGAAGAATACCTTCTGGCTATCCTGCTCGAAGATGATATTCGATACGGCGATAACAATCTAAGCAACGGGACTCCTCACGCAGAGGTAATTTTTACTGAATTTGGTTACCACGGCATCGGTGGAATGCAATACGCTGCACCGAGTATTGTGGTTGATGACGCCCAAGGAAATGCTAACGGCAAACTTGAACCCGGTGAGACGGTTAATCTGTCACTTACACTAACTAACGGCTGGGCTAATGCAACCAATGTCACCGCCAATATAAATAGTAACGACCCGCTTGTGAACATTATTAAGGGCAGTGCTAACTTCCCCTCAGCTAATTATGGTGGTCGGGTCAACAATGCAGCCGACCCATTCATCATCTCGCTCGACGCCGGCTGCCCGGAGACGTACACCATCAACTTCATACTGGATATAGACGCCGATGGCCCTTACAGTTACTCGCGAAGAAGCGAACTTTCTTACCTTGTTGCCATAGACCAGTTAGGCTATGGGGACGGACAGGCTGATGCGTACTTAGGCTACGGAGGCAGCGGCGGTGGACTGGCTGTCCGCATGACACCACAGAACTATCCATACTATCCGTCAATAGTGCGGCTCTTCCCGTCCTCCAACGGGGTTTCCACGATTGCCGTCAAAGTGTGGGACGATGATGGACCCCGCGGCACGCCAGGCAGGGTGTTAGGCAGTGTCAGTGTTGATGTGCCCCCCACGAACGACTGGTTCGAGGTCGATATGTCCTCCCTCGACCTGAAAATTAATAGCGGCAGCTTTTATGTAGGATGGGTCGAGGGTGATACTGTATATTACAACGGCATTGACAATGACCCACCTTACTATGGGCGCTCATGGGTTTATTCTGGGGCGTGGTACTCTTTTGAATACTATGGAATACTGGCCAACCTGATGATTCAAGTTCGCGAATGTTCCATCGCTAACAGAACAATTCAGAACCTAACTACGGGGGAGACATATTGTTGTATTCAGTCTGCCATAAACGAAGCCGAAAACGATGATGAAATAGTAATCGGCAGGGGAACTTATTATGGAAGCATTGATTTCAAAGGCAAAAACCTGGTGGTCAGGTCAACAAACCCCGAGGATTCTGCAATCGTGGCAGCCACTGTTATCAAAGGCGGCAATCGGGTGGTAACCTTCTCGAACGGCGAGAATGCTAACTGCGTGCTGACCGGCCTTACCATTACCGGCGGAAACAGGGGTATAGACTGCGACAATAATTCTGCTCCCACAATTACAAATTGTGTCATTGCCGAAAATAGAGATGAGGGCATTTACGCTTACGGGAGCTCTCCCACACTTGCCAACTGCATACTTGCCAACAACGGCGGCGCAGGTTGTGTGGCGGACAGTCAGAGCAAACTATCAATCACGAATTGCACCTTTGTCGCAAATCAGGATAGCGGTCTCAAGCTGACCAAAGCCGCTGCAACGGTTGATAACTCGGTGCTCTGGAATAATTTGCCTATGCAAATTTCACGCTCCATTTTGTTTAGCACTATCACACTCAATTATAGTGATATTCAGGGAGGCTGGGTGGGCGGCCAGGGCAACACAAACGTTGACCCGTGTTTTGCGAATGCCGATAATGGCGACTACCACCTGCGGTCCGCCGCAGGCCGGTGGGAGCCGAATCAGCGCGAATGGGTCTATGATGTCAACACAAGTCTCTGTATTGATGGTGGTAACCCCAATTCAGATTGGACCGCCGAATTGTGGCCTAACGGCAGGCGCATAAATATGGGTGCTTACGGCGGAACCCCGGAGGCGAGTATGTCGCTCTCCACCGTAGGCAACATAGCTGATTTGAACAACGACCATCTTGTTGACATACGCGACTTTGCTATCTTTGCTAATCGATGGCTAAACGAATTGGCTCTGTCGGCAGAAAATCTTGACCGCACCGGCTTAGTTGACCTCGATGACCTCGCCATCTTTATAGAGCACTGGTTGTGGCAGGAGCAGTAGCTTATTGCCAATGAACTGTGGGTAGGGTGTGATTCACGTTTGTAGGTAAAGAAAGTAGCACGGCCATCTTGGCCGTGTTTGCACGGGCTGGAAGCCCGTGCTACGTCGTGTGAAAATAATCTACCTATAAAGATGAATCGCACCCCTGTGGGTGCATACCTGAAATTTTTGCTACCCAATAGCCGCTCCAAACCGTATAATTGAACACGCTATGGAGCGTGCTGTTTACAGAATTATCGATGCCAATTTCAATCGTGCCCGTGAGGCGATTCGAGTAATAGAAGATTTTTGCAGATTCGCCTTAAATTCAGCGCCACTTTTTGAAAGAGCCAGGCAGCTTCGGCACCAGCTTTCCGCAGCTATCGGCAAACTTGATGCCGGCCAACTCATCTCAAGTAGAGATACCTTCAGTGACGTCGGTGCTGGTAAACCGATTAACGAAGAGCTGTCGCGTAATAGTCTTCAGGACTGTGTTACTGCCGGCTGCAAACGCCTGACAGAGGCACTGCGAACTTTAGGCGAGATGTCGCAAATACAAAACCGCTTGGTAGCCGAAACAATTGAGAAATTACGATTTGACGCTTACGCACTTGAAAAGGACATTGTCCTTATAGGTGTGCCGACAGAGAAATTCAAGAAGGTGGGGTTGTATGTAATAATCACAAGTAACTTGCCGGCGGATATTTTTTCTTTAGCAGGCAAATGCTCTGCCGGCGGCGCCGATTGTATTCAACTGCGGGCCAAGAATATTGATGATGACAGGTTCTTTGCTACTGCTGTCGAATTTGTCCATATATGTAAAGATGCGGGTGTTCTAAGCATAATAAACGACCGAGTTGATATAGCGGTCGCTGCCGGTGCCGACGGTGTCCATTTAGGGCAAAATGATTTGCCTGTCGAGCAGGTTCGCAAGCTTGAACTTTCGCCGTTGATTGTCGGCAAAAGCACACATTCACTCAAGGAGCTTTCGGCTGCCTGCAAAGAATCTCCTACTTATGTTAGTCTCGGCCCTGTCTTTGCCAGTCAGACAAAACCTGATGTTAAAGTTGCAGGTCTGGATTATATCAGGCAGGCGACAGAAAAACTCATCGACACCGGCATCGCTAATGTCGCCATCGGCGGCATAACATTAGAGAATATCCAAGAGGTTCTAAACGCCGGCGCTACAGCAGTTGCGGTTTGCTCGGCGGTGGCTAAATCAGCAGACCCGGCAAGACTTTGCCAAAATCTAAAAGAGAAAATCAGCACAGGGAAAAACAAAAATTAAAATGAAAAAATCGAAAATACAATGCAAGATTCGAAAACTTGTCAGCCTTACGTTTTGCGCTTTAAGCTTTGCATTTTCTGCGGCTGTTTTTGCTAATAATCAGTTGCCTGAAAAGCCGCCGGGGAAATTTTTCCAATTGGAGGCAAAAGACCATAAAAACACCGATTCATTCAAATGGGGCCAGCCAGTTGTTGGAACAACGTATTTCTACTGGTATGACATCGACACAAAAAGTCACATTATCGACCACGATGGCACAGATGCCCTGACGACTCATCCCGCCGATATAAATGGCCTTAGTTTTAAGCGCATCTCCTGGCACAAAACGCAATTGATGGATATGATTGAAGCAGGCATCGATTTTTTAATGCCGGTTTACTGGGGCGTGCCGGGAAAATACGATGGGTGGAGTTTTGTGGGACTGCCGCCGCTGGTGGAAGCGCACGATGCCCTCGAAAAAGATGGTCTCGACCCGCCTGCGATTGGCCTTTTCTACGATACATCAATACTTTTGTGGAACGGCTTCAACAAGAACGGCAGCAGCTACCATGTCGATTTGACAACGGATTTTGGAAAGGAGTGGTTCTACACAGCGATACGCGACTTCTTCAGTCTGATTCCTCCTTCAAAATGGGCCCGCGTGGACGGCAGGCCGATTATTTTTATATACGAGGCGGCCTTTGCCAAAAAGCAGGACCCAAACCAGTTTGCATATACTAAACGCAGATTCAAGGATGACTACGGCGTGGAGCCATTTATCGTAAAATCCCCTAATTGGATTGGCGAAACCGATGCGGTATATTCCTGGGGCGGTGCAGTGAGCGGTCCGCTTATCTACAAATATGTTGCCGCCCTTGGCCCGGGATATGACCATAGTGCCGTTCCGGATAGAACTCCGCTCATCGTTAAGCGGCTCGACGGCAAAACATACATCGAGCGGTGGCTGAAGGTGCTGCAATTAAAAAGTGAAAATAGGCCCTGGATAGTGCACGTAGAGACCTGGAGCGAATGGCACGAAGGCACCGACATAGCCGCCTCGCGCGAGTATGGCCGAACATATATCGTTTTGACTCGATTGTTCTCCGATATGTGGCGAACAAAAACACAAATTCGACTTCCGTCATCATACCTGGATGGAAATTCTGTTAGCTGGATGCCGGGACAACCTAAAGGCATTACGCTTGCTGATGGCGGCGACGGTATGTGGAAGAAAGAAAAGTTCGATGATGTCGAAGCTATTGTTTCGGCGCCAAATCCACATTCAGACAACCGCTATCTTTATTTTAATGTCGATGATGCCTTCGCTTATGAGCTATTTGACCAGACAGTTTCTGTGTCCGTAACATATCGAGATGCAGGCTGCTCATCTTTCTTGCTGGAATACGACAGCAGCAATCCGCAAGCTGGTCTATATGAAGGCGCCTTCCGTCCTGTTGGCAACGTTACTATTTCAGAAACCGGCAAGTGGAAGACAGCCGAATTTACTCTGCCGCAGTGCCGATTTGCCAACCGCTGCAACGGCGCCGACTTTCGCATCTCTGTCGCTGGCGGTGATTTGGAACTGGCGATAACTAAAGTTGCACTCACAATCGCCAGGATGGCTGACGCCAAAACAAAATAATTAAACGTATATGGAGCGAAAAAAATAATCTTTTAGACTAAGAATCTATCTCAAAACGTAGTGTGTCATTCTGAGCGCAGCGAAGAATCTCTCTTTCTGACAGGCCAGACCCTTCGCTTCGCTCAGGGTGACAGTTTTGAGATAATGTCTAAGTTATGTAAATAGTTCAGGAGAAAGACTCAGATGACTAATTTAAGATATTTGAGATATTCTTTTACTGTTGGATTGTTGGTCTTGTTAATGGCCTTACCTTGCCGGTCGCAATCGTTATGGGATTTAGCGAATGAAAATAAGGGGCTTCTAAAAATTTCCACTCTTTTTACGGCCCAGAACGTCAGAGACCTTTTATCCACTGATGAAGGCATAAATAGCACAATCGACTGGTGCAAAAAGACCGCTGTTACACACGCCTTCATCGAATCCTATCGAGACGGCTATACCGCTGAAAGAAAAACTCTCGAATACGCCAGAGACCGCTTCAAGGCCGAAGGATTTGAGGTTTCGGGCTGCATCACCACCACAGGCATTGGGAAAAGGTCAACCGGCTGGAACGGTATCTCCTGCTATACCGACCAGCCAACACAACAGCAGCTCCAGAAAATCTTTGAATACACCGCATCGATGTTCAATGAGATTATGATTGACGATTTTCTATTTACCGATTGTAAATGCGATGAATGTGAAAAGGCTCGCGGCCAAAACTCGTGGGTAGATTATCACTGCGACCTTATGGTAAAAGTGAGCAGGGACAGGATTCTCAAACCCGCAAAGGCGGTCAATCCTAATGTCAAAATCATAATCAAATACCCTCAATGGTATGATGACTTCCACAATCGCGGCTATGAAGTCATACGCCAATCAGCAGACTTTGATAAAATCTGGGTCGGCACAGAAACGCGGGATTATACCGACAAACGCTGGGGCGGAAAGGTCCAGTATGAGGCCTACTACATTATGCGATGGCTGGGCAAAATAGGCGACGCAAAAACAGGCGGCGGCTGGTTCGACCCATTCGGAACCACAGAAAATACCTACGTCGAACAGGCAAGACAAACCGTCCTTGCAGATGCCAAAGAAATGCTGCTATTTTGTTATGGCTCGCTTCTGCGTGAGACCGGGCCGGCAAATATCGAAAAATTACGAAAAGAGATTCCGGGTTTATTCCAGCTTGCTAAGTTAGTCCGAAACAAACCCATCAAAGGTATCCTCGCACCCAAGCCGCCGAATAGCGACGCTTACGATGAACAATACATATTTGACTTTGTAGGAATGCTGGGATTGCCTCTTGTTCCGACTTATGAAATCGACACCAATGCCAAATCTGCATTTTTCCCGGTTCACGCCCTCAAAGACCCGCTCTTTGCCGGCAAGCTCAAGAAGATGCTCGATGCCAAAAAGCCCATCCTGATAACAGATGGCCTTGCCAAAAGGTTAAGTGATATAAACCTCGATGACGAAAACCTGACAGTCTTAAAAGTTGGCGGCAATCCGCACAACCTGCTCAAGCTGACACCAGAAGAGCTAAAACCCATTCGGACTAAATTGCTTGCACCTTTTGGAATAAAATTCGATGCCCCTAACAAAGTAGCTCTGTATTTAATCGGCGAAAATTGCATAATTGTAGAAAATTTCAATGACCAGAGCATCGATGCAACTATAGAATTTTCTAAAACCATCGAGGCGCGAAAAACGCTTGTGCTGCCGGTCGATGGAAATGTTGAGTTTTCCTGTAACGGCGGTAAAATAGTTTTACAAAAGTATCGCCGCGAACTTTAGTAGCAGTTGAGCTTGGAAATTAACTTTCAGTTATTTACTCAAACTGACCGAGTTTATTGTCATGCTGAGCCGAAAGGCGAAGCATCTGGCCGTAGCAGCAGAAAAAGCCATTTGTTCGGTAGCCAGATTCTTCGCTTCACTACGTTTCGCTCAGAATGACAAGGGGCTATATTCTCTTACAAATAAAAGACTTATAATTATTGATGTCATTGTAATGGTCAGTTTGAGTTATTTACCTAATCGTTTGAATCAGGAGATTAATTATGAATGCGCTATTTAAGAAAAGATTTTTTGGGGCACTTTTGTTCCTGGCTGTCGGCTTTACGATTGTTTTGCAATCCTTAGCCCGGTCCGAAAGCACCGGCCAAAATGTCACCACAATCCCTCGCAAGGTTATGACGTTTTATTATCCCTGGTATGGCGTGCCAGATGGGCCGGGCGGGGCGGGCAGGGTAGTGCACTGGGGACATATCGACCAGGCCAACAAAAACATCGAGGCGAGCACCCACTACCCGGCGCTTGGCGCTTACGATTCGCACGACCCAAACGTAATAGACCAGCACTGCCGCTGGGCAAAGCGGGCCGGCATTGACACATTTATTGTCAGCTGGTGGGGCCACGGCGATTATAGCGACAGAGTAATGCCCAAAATCCTCGACTTATGCCAGCGTTATGGCCTGACCGCTACAATTTATTACGAAACCATTCCCCGCCCACAAAACGCGCAGTCAGCCGCCGATGACATCGTCAAAGTCCTCAATAAATACGCAAAACACCCGGCCTTTCTTAGGCTTGGCGAAAAGCCAGTGGTGTATATATATGGCCGCACCCTGCAGGAGCTCGGACTGAATGACTGGCTTAAGGCCATCGAAATTATCAACGCTAATTACAAGCCGGGATTTGTAGCAATGGGCGACCAGTTCAGCCGTGGTGCAGTTCGCGCCTTTGACGGCGTTCATACCTATAACACCGCAGGCCCGCTTCGGGGCCTTGAGGTTTCTGCCGCACGCAAATGGGCGAAAGAAACTTTCACCTCCTGGGTGGAGCTGGCCGACCAGGGCGGAAAAATCAGCGCCCTGACGGTGATACCCGGCTACGATGACACAAAAATCCGCAAACCCGGCCTTGCCGTGGAGCGTTATGACGGCGAGCTTTACCGTGCGCAATGGGAAGAGGCCATCAAAGCTGACCCGCACTGGATACTGGTTACCAGCTTCAACGAATGGCACGAGGGAAGCGAAATAGAACCCTCGATGGAATACAAAGAGCAATATATTGACCTGACTGCCGAATATGCCAAACGCTTTAAGGCCAAAGACCGTATTGTCCGCCCTCGCCCGGTTAGCGGGGCGCTCTCCAGCCAGCAGAAAGCTCAACTGCGGAATAAACTCGAAAAGATTAAAATCGGCGTTTTGCCGGACGCAGACTCGCCGGCCTTTTGGTGGCTGTCGGATATCGGCGTCAATATGAAAGTTTTGACGTGGGATGAAATAGCAAAGGGTAATTTAACGCCGCAAACGTATCAGACCTTGCTCTATTGCGCCGGCGAGCATTATCGCCGCAGTGTGAACAGGACCGACGATGTCGATGATGCGATACTGGCCTATCTAAAAGCAGGCGGGTGTCTTGCATTTTTGCCTTCGCTTCCGTGGCCTTTCTTTTACGACCAAGGCGGGCAGACAGTCAGCCGCAGCAGCGAGTTCGGCTTAACATTAAAAGGAGCATGGGAAAGTCCGCCGGCGGATGCTAAACTATATTTTATTCAGCCGCAGAAATTTTTGCCGAACGTCCCACAGCAGTTTCCATTCCCCGCATCAGGAGACCTTCGCTGGAGACCGTTTTTCCCAACGAATCAGACAAAACACATTTCGCTGCTGCAATTGCGAGATGGCGAAGGAAAGAATCTCGGCGATGCTGTTATGTATGCTGAAATTCTCGGCGGAGGCCGAATCCTCTATGTTTGGTTCAGTTTACTCGAAGGTCCTTACGCTGATGCGTTGCTCTACGATGTCTTTGACTTTTTAGCTGCCAGGCTGGGCTAACAAAAAAGACCTTTGACCGGCTATTGTCTTTTTAGTTTTTGGCCCGGCGGCAGGATTTCTATCCCGACCGGGTTGCTTATAACCTCGATTCCCTCTAATGAGAAAGCAATACGGATAATATGTTTACCCTGCGTAAGATTTATTTTAAATTGTTCCTGCAATGTTATGCCGATATCAGCGAACTGAGCACCCGGCGCCAAAGGCCAGACCATACTATCAATCATAATAGGCTCAGGCCATTGATGCCATTTACCGTCGAACTGAATCCGGCAGAGCTGTAATTGGTGAGAAGGAAATATAGCGAATATGCGGCTGCCGCGGTTGCGTATGTCCAATTTGAAACTTGGTTTTTCGCCCCACTGCCAGGTGCGCTTATCGGGGTGCAGTCGAGATTGCAATCCTTCGGTCTCCTCGCCCCATACAGGCCCGCGCCAGGCGGCCTTCTCTAATGCGATAGGCTTAGCCGATGGCGCCTTGCAGCCATAGCCGACAAGTAAGGCGGAAAGCAAAATCATTAAGAAAATAGTTTTGTAATCTTCCATAGTTCGACTGCGCTCACTATCAATTACTGGTTGTTCATTGTTAATTGTTCATTGTTAGTTGTCAATAACTACAAACCCGTAGTGATAAACTATTAGCTTATAAGCCTGGGCTGAGGCCGAACATAAATGATTTTTGTAAAATTGTAATTTAGGCTGGAGACCACACAATTTCCACGCCTTTCAGGCATGACTTTTTGGGGAATTATCCACCGCCGATATAACCTTTCAATAACCTGTTGGGAATTTAGGAAAATTTTGAAATGTTAAAACGGATAGACTTGCACATAAATCGGCCAATGAAACTATGGTCAGGATTTAGCTACGTTTATGAATATAACCTGCTTTAATAAAAGAGGTTGTGAATAAGTGAGATTGACCTCAAATGATGTCAAGATAGGTTCTTGTAAAGGACGTTGGTTATTTCCTTTGTATCTTTTGTTACAGCAACAAGCGGCTTCAAAGATGTGCTTTTAAGTTATCAACAGGTTATCCACAAGGTAGAGGCCGTTAAATGTTAAAGGTCTGTTGGTTGCTCCAGCACCTCAAAATGCAATAAGATTATGTAAGTATTTGTAAATACAAGCTATAAATAAAAAATAGTAGAGCGGCGGTATATTTGGTATCTTGTCGAAGGACGAAGTAAGAAGTGAAAAGTAAAAAGTACGAGGTATGAATCTCGAACTGTTTGTTAAGAACTCAACAATGAAAAATCCTTTGATTACAATCGGCGAGTCAATCCATGCTTCTATCCCCAGGACAGGCAACATAATGAAGCAGCTAAGCGAGCTTGGACCCACGGCATATTCGGTACCGAGCAAGTCTTTGGATTATATCAGAGCTTTGATAGAGTTGCAGGCATCCGAAGGTGCTGATTATATAGCGGTCAATCTTGATGCCTTCGGCGAGCAGGGCGAAGCCCTGCAACGAGTCAATCCCGCCTTCGGCAGGCCGCAAGCTGCCGTTGATATGATGGTTGAATATGTCAGGTTAGTGAGAAAATGGGGCAAAGGTGTGCCGATTTGCATCGACAGCAGCAACGACGATGTTCTAATAGCCGGCCTGAAAGAATGGTATAACACAGGTGGTGAAAATCCAAAATCCGAAACCTGTCCTGAGCGAAGTCGAAGGATCCAAAATCCGAAATTCCCAATGCCTCCTCTTATAAATTCTGTAAAGGTTTATACGATGGATAAAATCCTGCCGATGAAGAAAGATTTTGATTTTGCATTCATTGGCCTTTTACTTAGCGAACAGGCATCGGCCAGCCTGGGTGGTTCGCATTCGGTTGACGAGTTTCACTCTCTGGCAAAGCAGATTTTTGAAGAAGCGGTCGGAAAATATGGTTTTCGACCCGAAGAGATTTTCTTTGACTCAACCGTTTTTCCTCTGGCGATAGATATGCCGATGGAACCGGGTGTGCCCGGCTATACATACCGGACGTTTGAGACAATAAAGAAAATCAAAAGCGACCCTGAAATGAAAGGTGTGCACTGTTGCCTGGGCATCAGCAACTGCGCCCATGATTTGCCGGGCCGAAAAGTCGGCGTATGCAGGGCATATCTGGCAAAGGCAATAGAATATGGCCTTGATGCCGCCATTGTAAATGTTTCGCACCACTACGGCCAGGTTCCGCCGGACCCAGAATTGCTGCAACTCGTTGATGCTTACGCAAAGATGGATGGTTCTGCTGAAAAACTAAACGTAGCTTGTGAGTTGATGAGCAAATTCTGCAGAGAAAGTAAAAACTTAAAGCTTAATCCGCCTTCGGCGGATAAAAGCTAAAAATTAAGAAATTCCATAGTTTTTAGCTTTTACACTTTAACGCAAAAGCACAAAATTAAGTATCGAACCTACGATTATACTTACAGCTATCATTATCCCAGTTGCCCCAATTAAGTATTTTAAACCCAACTCTTTCAGCAGGACTATAAACGTGGCAATACAAGGAAAAGATATAGCAAGCAATGTTGCTGCTATAAACAACTGCTTCGGAGAAAGCGACAAAGGCATAAGCATGCCCACAGCAACATCTTTTCGCAAGAATCCGATTATCAAAGCAACCACTGCCTCTTTTGGCAAACCGAATAATCCTTGAATTACCGGCGCAAATATGCCGGAAATACTATCTAATAAGCTAAAGTACAAAAGAATATTGATTACCAAAACGCCCAATAAAACAATCGGCGCCGCCTCTATCAAAAAACCTTTTATGCGAAAATATAGTTTCTCTCCTAAAATTAGTAATGGAGGGAACCTGTATGGTGGAATCTCGATTAGGAGTTCCGGACTATAGCCGGGTAAGATGCGATTCAAAATTAAACCTAATATTACCAATATGAAAAGTAGAACAAGATAAACCCCTGCAACATAAAAACTTCCAAAACTGCCCAGCAGCCCAAATATCATCGCCTGTAAAGGCACGCAGGGCACGCCAATAGATATAAGGGTTGAAGCGATAAACCTCTCTCGCTTTGATTCTAAAACACGCGTAGATAAAATCCCAGGCACATTACAACCAAAGCCAAGAAGCACCGGAATAATTGCATAACCGTGCAGCCCGAGCCGGTGCAGTAAATTATCCAATAATATTGCCAGCCGCGGCAGGTATCCTATGTCTTCTAAAAGACTTAATATAAAATAAAAAGAGACTACGTAAGGCAAAACCATAGCAAGTTCAATATAAGGCGCTGTGGTAAGCACGCCTAAGGACTGCTTAAAGTCAATTTTCCCATTGATTAAATCTCCGATTAATAAATGATGAATAAAACCCTTTTGCCCTAATGCAGAACTTAATCGCCCTAAAACGGGCTGATAAACATCAAAAAATAAAGGGTCAAATATTTTATTTATCAATAATTCGCCTAAGAAACGCACGATTTTAAAAGATACATATATAATTAGGCAGGACATAAGCAGCCCGCTTAAAGGCTTTACTGAAGCATCCTCGAGTATTTCTCTTAGGGTATGATGTCTGTGGGTAAGACGCTGCACAGTTTCTACAATCTTTCCAATCTCCTGCCAACGCTCCTCGTGGGTAAGTTTATTTTTAGGACTTGGATGGGCTTCTTTTATCCTTTCTATCAACAATTTGATGCCCGCACCTGTTACAGCGCACGTAGAAATAACCGGCACTCCCAAAAGTCCTTCTAATTTTTCCGCATCGATATGAACCCCCCTGTGCGCTGCATCATCGCACATATTCAAACACACAATCACACTAAAACCCTCTTCGATTAACTGCAGAGTCAAAAACAAATTTCTCTCTAAATTAGTTGAGTCGAGAATATTTATTAACGCACTCTTATCTTTGGGGCACTCTTTCAACGAAGAAACTACCACTTCTTCTGCCCTGGAAGTTGGCTCCAGGGAATAGGTTCCGGGTAGGTCAATTACTTCAATCTTTTCTTCGCCTATTTTTAAATACCCTGTGGCAATCTCAACGGTAGTCCCTGGATAATTGGAAGCAATTACATGAACTCCCGTTAATCGCGAAAATACCACGCTTTTACCGACATTAGGATTGCCTAATAAGAAAATCTTGTCTATCATTCTATTTCCACGATAATTTTAGCAGCTACGCCGTGGCCTAAAGCCAAGACGCTCCTGCCTACCCTTACAGCCACCGGACCTCTCAGGGCAAAATGGCTCAGTTTCGTAATCTCTCTGCCAGGATAAATACCCATACTCATCATTCTGTGCTGCAAAATTCTGCCACCAGAAATTTCCAATACTTTGGCCTTTTGGTTTTCTCTTATTCGGATTAATGATATTTTTCTCATAATATTCGACATTATATTTTATAAGTATCGATAAATCAAAGGAAGAAGTGTGCCTTGTGCGTCACGTTAGAAAAACGAGCTTCATAACGGGATGCGTATTGTGAAAAGACACAGGATGAATAGCTCATTCCGTGCCGGATAGGAATGCACCAGCAGCGAAAGACTTCTCTGAAGAACTCGTCCTCGACTATAACGCAAATGGTAACCTTGTCGGCATCAACATCAAGCAACGCAAGCAAGAAGCTCAACTTTCCTGGGTCCTGTGTTCGGTCAGTGGCACTTGTGCTCACTACAGGCGTTCTCTACGGTAATCTCCTCAAAGCTGTGACCTTTCCACTTTTCGATTGTTTCTTCAACCGTTCCCCCAACTACCTTATATACCTTTATCCCGTTTCCGTTAAGTCCTAAAACGGCCCTCGCCCCCATGCCGCCACATACCACAGCATCAATATGTTTGTCATTTAGCATTTCCAAGGGATGACACGTTCCATGAGCATGATGCTGGTTAGAGTTGTCAATCACCTCGAATGTATCTTTTTCGCTGTCGTAGATTGTAAAGTACGGGGCGCTACCGAAATGAGCATACACTATCGCTTTACGCCCCACGTCAGTTTCTGTAGGTATACATATTCTCATAGCTTACTCCTTATACACTGTTCAATTACTGTTAACTACTTTCTGTATCACCAGGGTCTGCCACAACGGCCTCGTCCTCTGCCTGGCCTGGCGTAACCTCTATCCTCTTCTGCCCTGTGAATATTTTTGCTTTCACACTGAGGACACTTCTGCGGCCTACCTGTCCCATAAGGGATATCCCATTCATGTTTGCAGTCGTAACAACTGAACTTCCGCATTTCTGCCATTTTATAAACACCTCCTTCTATTTTTATTGCTTTTACCTTAACTATCGCTTCAGCAATTTTTTTATGCGCGGAATTTACTATATTCGCAAATGTCTGCCGTGAAATCTCCATTTTTTTTGCAGACTCTTCCTGATATAAACCCTCCAGGTCAGCGAGCCGGATTGCCTCAAATTCATCTACCGTCAAATTAACCTCTTCAAGAGCAGTCAGTGGAACACCTCTTGGTTTGAAATAATTCGTTCCTGGCACGCACCGTACACATCTGCATCTAAAAGGTCTGGCCATCGGACACCTTCATAGTTATTAGCATATGCTAATAATATCGGAAATGACTTACCCCGTCAACAAAATTTTTCAAAAATTTTTACGTAAAAACAATCCTGTTCCCGATTGGGGGTCTTTGGTAGCCGGCTGGAAATGAGTTGTGAGTGAATTTTCTGGAATCAACTGCTCTACAGCTTACCTTTTAGCCAGCCGATTCGTACTCTTGTGCCTGCGGCAAACTCCGGCACGTAAGGTTTAATATCAAGAAGAGGCGTGTTGTCTATTATGTCTATCCCCTTTACGGTAAGAACGTTTCTTTTTCTATTCAATAATCTTACGACTGTGATGCCTATCTGATTAGGCCTTCTTGGATATCTGGTGGAAAAAAGACCTCGCAGGGTATCATCAAGAAACGGTTTTACCAGGAGTTTGTAACCCCGTGATTTATGGAATTTGTAAATTAGAATGAGATGGGAAAAACCTTCTATGTCCTTTAGGCCATCGCGGTACTTTCTGTAAACCTCAACTCGCCCGACCGCCGACGACTTACAGGCCAGAATAGGCGACTGCTTCTTCGTCTTGAATGGTGAGTGAATAACTCCTATCGGTTTGATTTTCATAAATTAAAACCCCTGTATTTTTTTCCAAGAATGATACACCGTCCACAACTCTGAAGTAAGACCTAACCTGCCATCGAATTTTTTATCTTTCATTATCACTATACGCTCCACGCTATCAACCTGTTACGAATGGCAATAGCGCTTCCTATACCCGTGCAAAGACCGGCAGCAAGCGTAAGCAGCAGTGCCGGAATGATATTTTCTGATGCACTCATAGACATTTTTTTTCAACCAGATGGATTTCCCATCGTGCCGAATATATTAATAGCAATAAGTGGTTTTGGCAAATTCGTTTTCTTATTAAGCTGTTCGGTTTGAATTTTGTGCTTGCCATCTTCTGGCTGTTGTTGTTAAAAATAATATCCCGCCCCCCTGCTTTCTTGCAAAAGCAAGAAGGGGGGCGTGCCGAACCATACACTGAACACTGCTCCGACCTGCGGAGTGGTATCATTATCATTTAAGGGTAAAGATAAAAGATGACAGTGTGGCTGCCAACTGGTCTTGAAGGAACCGAGTAATGACAGTCTACCGCACCGAGTCGGCCATTGCCCGCCAAAATATTGCCTCGTTTCCAAGATTGCCTGGTTTTTGAGTTGACAGCCATGGAGTAATAGTTTAATTATCTATCTAAACCTATACCACACTGGTGTCGTCGAATACCTGTTAGGCTAAAATAGGACCTTGAGAGATGATCAAAATATCACCGAAAAAGATCAAAGGAGAATGGGTTGACGGCTATGCCTTAGACTTCCATACGGCCGGCAGCGTTTATATCGGTGATGACGAATATGGTCATCCGCAGTTCGACACCACGCGTACATCAATCGGCGAGCTTCTGTACCGACTAAAGTATGGAGGAGATGAATCGGTCATAGAACCAATCGTGACAACAGCAGGTAACTTTGTGAGGTCGAGGTCATGGCCAATAGATTTAATAATTCCAGTTCCTGCCTCCCGCTCTCGTCCTTTTCAGCCGGTTGTTGCTTTAGCAAAACGATTGGCTGAGGAACTGAAGGTCGCATTTTGCGGTGGGTGCGTAGCAAAAGTCAAAGAAATTCCTGAGCTAAAGAATATATTTGATTTTAATGAGCGTACGAAGTTACTGGGTAGTGCTTTTCAGGTGAACCATCCTAAGGTTAAAGGGAAACACGTGCTATTATTTGATGACCTATACCGGTCAGGAGCTACAATAAACGCAGTATCTTCTGAACTTAAAAAGTTGGGAAAGGTTGCAAGTATTTATGCACTTACATTAACAATGACTCGGAGGCGTCGATGAAAAGGGTAGTTTTCGGCGGCTCTCGTAAGCTAGGAAAACTTAATAACGCAATTAGAGAACACGCCGACAACATAATAGCCAAAAAGTACCTCGTGCTTATTGGAGATGCTAACGGCGCAGACAGGGCCATGCAGGAATATTTGGCCCAAAAAAACTATCCACATGTGCTTGTTTTCTGTGCCGGAAGCACTTGTAGAAACAACATAGGCGGATGGGAAACTCGTCTTGTTCCGACTGGCAGAGCACACAAGGATTTTCAGCACTATGTGATTCGCGACAAGCAAATGGCCAAAGAAGCGGATTATGGTTTTATGGTATGGGATGGAAAGAGCAAGGGTACACTGAACCAAATTGCTAATCTAATAGAGATAGATAAGCCCGTGCTAGTTTACTTCTCCCCTAAGAAAAGGTCTTTTACGCTTAAAGCTATTCAAGATCTTGCTGATCTGTTGTCATTGTGTGAACGGGAGGCCATAGAATTGCTTGAAAATTCATTGAAACTAAGCCACCGGATTAATTCTGAGCAATTACGTTTGAATCTCGCTTAACAAACGCTTATAACCCGCGTAGTACCTGCTGCAACTGAAACTATACTTTACCGATAGGATCCATCGGATGACAAAACACTATTATCTCACGTTTTTCTTACACATCGCAGTGCATGCTCAGCTCCTTATCTTCGCCAATACTACCATGACCTATGCCGCAGATGGCACTATAACCTTTTTTGTTTCTCCGCTCGGCAACGATTCCTGGTCAGGTCAATTAGAAAACCCCAACCCAGAGCGAACAGATGGCCCCTTTGCCACACTTCAGGCCGCCCGCCAGGCAGCAAGAAACCTCGGTACTGCTCAGCCAAGAAAAGTCATTATTCAAACAGGGCATTACTTTCTCGACAAGCCGTTGACACTCGGTAACGAAGACTCAGGGCTGACAATAGAATCGGCACCTGGTGATAAGGTCTGTATCTATGGTGGGCGGAAAATCACCCCCGTGCTTTCTTGCGAAAGCAAGATTGGGGGGAAAAAAGATGGCGAGAACTTTTACTCAGCTTCACTATCGGATATTAAAGACCACAAGTGGGACTTCCGCGCACTTGTCGTCAATGGCCGCTTTTGCAAACGTGCCCGAGTGCCTGAAAAAGGCTTCTTTGAGCACCTAAGCAGCTTCAATGTCCCCTGGATGAGCACAACAGGCGGCGGATGGAAGCGTCCGCCAACTAATGAAGAATTGACTAAATTGAAATATCGCTCAGAGGACCTCGGCCCCTGGCTGGATGTCAATAACGCCGAGCTTACCATTTATCATATGTGGGATGAGTCGCTGGTCGGAATCGCTTCTATGGATGCCAACTCCCAGACGATTACCTTCGCCAATCCAGCCGGGCATCCGGCAGGGGCGTTCGGCGTCAAAAAGTATGTGGTCTGGAATGTGCGAGAGGGATTGACCCAGCCGGGACAGTGGTATCTCGACCGCTCAGCCGGCAAATTGGTCTATTGGCCTCTGCCAGATGAGGATATGAGCAGTGCTGAGGTCATCGCCCCAACCATCGAATCTATCATCAGAATCGAAGGAAGCAAAGCCAATCCTGTCAAGGACATAACTATTAAGGGCCTGGTACTCTCAGTAACAAACACCCCGCTCAAGGCCGGCGGCTTCGGCGCCGGAAATTTCGATGGGGCAATCTCAGTTAGCTTTGCCGAGAATTGCCGCTTACTTGACCTCGAAATCCTCAACGTCGGCGGACAGGGTATTAAGGCATCGGGCGAGCAATTGAGGATTGAAAAATGTCACATCCATCATACCGGCGGCTGCGGTATCAAATTCAAAGGTGGCGAGACAGTTGTTGCTGACAACCATATTCACGACGTTGGTCTTACCTACCCCAGCGCCATTGCCCTTTCAGCGGGAGGCCGGAACTGTGAAATCAACTACAATCTCATCCACGATACGCCCTATTCAGCCATCACCTGCAGTGGAGAGAATAATCGCATAGAGCACAATCTGATTTATCACGCAATGCAGCAGCTCCACGACGGTGCAGGCATTTATATAACTTTCTGCAAAGGCATAGTTCTGCGAGGCAATTTTATCCGTGACATTATCGACACCGGCGGCTACGGCGCTTCTGCCTACTACCTCGATGAGCAGGCCGAGAATTGCCTGGTCGAAGGAAATCTATCGGTAGGTGTTGTCCGCCCGTCACATAACCATATGGCCAAAAACAATACAATCCGCAACAACGTTTTTATTAGCGATAAAGAAATGGGCCTGACATTCCCGCGGTCGTCTAACTACACCTTCGAGAAAAATGTCCTTTACGCCAAAGGTGCTGTCTCGCTGGAAAATCCTGATGCGATAGCGACTTTTCAAAACAATATCCTCTTTAGCACACAGGGCCAGGTCAACTGCCACAAGCTCAGTGATTACAGCCGCACAGACACATACCAGCTTAAACTTGAGAATGGTAATGTTTCTGCCGACCCGCTCCTTATCCAGTTTGAGAAAGGCAACGTCAACTTCGCCCCGGAATCGCCTGCAATAAAACTCGGCATAAAACCGATTGATGTTAGTAGTGCCGGCCCACGTTTGTCTGCTTCTGGCAAAGTAGGAATGTAATTTATCTTTTGAAATTATTCTTGACTGCCAGTCCAGTATTTGTTAGAAAAGTGCGAAAGTTAACTCAAAACAAGAAAGTTTCAATTAAAAGGAGTTAAACTATGGCAAAAAAAGAGGAAATCCCCCAAGCCCCAGAAACACCGACCAGTAGCACACCGGCCGAAACTGTCCAGCAGTTAGAGCCCAACAAAGATGCCCGCACAATGGCGTTGCTGTGTCATCTCCTGGCTATATTTACCAGTTTTGTGGGGCCATTGATTGTCTGGCTTATCAAGAAGGACCAGTCTCCTTACGTTGATAAGCAGGGTAAAGAGGCACTGAATTTTCAGATTACCGTTGTAATCGCGTATTGTGTCGCGTTCTTGCTGAGTCTTCTATGTATTGGGCTGATACTGCTGCCAATTATTTGGGTTGTTGACCTGATTTTCTGCATTATGGGTTGCGTAGCAGCGAACAAAGGACAGAATTATCGGTACCCGGTGTCACTACGGCTCATTAAGTAGCCCAGTCTGGCTAAATGCCAGACATTTTGCAGAAGCGTAAAACGCAAGACCGAAAGTGCGAAAACTCTGAAATTTTCTCTTCAATCCGCCACGAAGGGTGGGTGGACTTTGCGCTTTAGGTTTTAAGCTTGTTTTTATTACTGGCAGGAGGAATCTGCTTATGAAATCAAAGCTTAGCAGGCGACAATTTATCAAAGCTGTTGGTGCAGGTGCGGCGACACTGAGTATGCCGGGATGTCTGAGCGACTCTCAGAATCCAGCGGACAGGACAGGCAAAGCTCGCCTCCCGAACTTTATTATCATTCTTACTGATGACCAGGGCTATTCCGACATAGGCTGCTTTGGAGCAAAAGATTTCCAAACGCCCAATCTTGACCGAATGGCTGCCGAAGGTGTGCGTCTGACAGATTTTTATGTTGCTGCCTCCGTATGCACACCCTCGCGGGCGGCACTACTGACCGGCTGCTATCCGCAGCGTGTAAGTCTGCCGCACGTGCTTGGGCCGAAAGCCGAAATCGGGATAAACAGCCAGGAGCAAACAATCGCCGAAATTCTCAAGCCTCTCGGTTACGCTACTGCTTGCTATGGAAAGTGGCATCTTGGCCATCACCCGCAGTTTCTGCCCACACATCACGGCTTTGACGATTACTTCGGCCTGCCTTATTCGAACGATATGTGGCCTCGCCACCCGACCGACGGAAATTATCCTGCACTTCCTCTTATAGAGGACGACAAAGTCATCGCATATAATCCTGACCAGACGAAGCTGACTGGCTGGTACACCGAGCACGCTGTCAGCTTCATCGAGAAAAATAAAAATAGACCCTTTTTTATATATCTGCCACACTCAATGCCGCACGTGCCTCTGCACGTCTCGGATAAGTTCAAAGGCAAGTCTAAACAGGGGATGTATGGCGACGTGATAATGGAAATTGACTGGTCGGTAGGACAGATTCTCTCGGCGCTAAAGCGGTCAGGCATCGACGAAAACACTTATGTAATGTTCACATCGGATAATGGGCCGTGGTTAAGCTATGGTGAGCACGCCGGCCGAGCTAACCCTCTGCGCGAAGGCAAGGGTACTGCCTTTGAAGGCGGCCAGCGGGTCCCCTGTATATGCCGCTGGCCTGGCAAAATTCCTGCCGGCAAAATCTGCAGAGAGCTTACTACTACTATAGATATCCTCCCAACGATAGCCAAACTTACCGGCGCAAAATTGCCTGCTCTTACAATTGATGGCAGGGACATCTGGCCTTTGATGTCGGGCCAGAGCGGCGCCAAAAGTCCGCACGAAGCCTTTTTCTATTACAATGGCTGGGCGCTCGAAGCAGTCAGAAGCGGCAGGTGGAAACTGCACCTGCCTCATAATTACCGCACACTGTCCGGGAAACCAGGGGGGACAGGTGGTCAACCAGCTAATTATGATCAGGCCAAAATTGAAGCGGCGTTATTCGACCTCGAAGAAGATGTAAGTGAACAACACGATGTTTACGCACAGCATCCTGATGTGGCTGCGAGACTTTCGGCTTTTGCCGATAAGATGCGTGAAGACATCGGCGACTCAGCAAAAAATATGACGGGTAAAAACAGGAGGCCGCCCGGCAACATCGATTAGAAACTATCTCAAAACTGTCACCCTGAGCGAAGCGAAGGACTCAGAATGACATTCTATCTTTTGAGATAGTTTCTTAGTCAAAGGTTAAAGGGTAAAAAACAGAAAAATTTTGTTTTTTTGCCTGCAATCCTTCGGCCTGGTTCGGCTCTTTCGACTACGCTCAAGACAGGTTCGCTCACCACAGGTCGCTCAGGACAGGTTTTGATACTTGCATTCCTGTGCGGCACTCTTGCAAAATCCTCGTTTTGCTGTTATCATAGCGCAAATGACAGCAAAATCACGCCAGGACAAAAATAAGCAAACGGCGGTAACGGTCAACAAAAAGGCCTACGCAACCTTTGAGCTTGTTGAGAGGTTCGAAGCCGGCCTGGCACTATTGGGCAGCGAGGTAAAATCTCTGCGGGCGGCCCAAGCCGACCTTACCGGCTCGTATGCACGAGTAGATGGCGGCCAGTGCTGGCTGGTCGGTGCAAAGATTGCCCAATACGGGGCTGCCTCAGGCGAAGCTGCTCTCTACGAACCGGCCAGAAAAAGGAAACTTTTGCTGCACAAATCCGAAATCCACAGGATGAAAACCAAGCTTGAGCAGCGTGGTTTTACACTTGTCCCCCTGCGGATTTACTTTAACGATAAGGGCCTGGCAAAAATAGAGTTGGCACTGGCCAGAGGAAAAAGGCAATATGACAAGCGAAGAACAATTACTGAACAACAACAAAAACGTGATACCGATAGAGATATGAAAAAGTATCGCAAAAGGTAATACAAAAAAGCTGATTACATAAGGAGCCTTAGTATGGCTGAAGAAGAAAAAAAGATTATTATCGATGAGGACTGGAAGAAGGAAGCTCAAAAAGAAAAAGAGGTGCTGGCTGCGCAGGAAAAAGCTGAAAAGAAGAAAGCGCAAGCTTCTCGCCGAGCCGGCGGGTCTTTGCCAAAGGGTGATTTTGCCGCTCTGGTAAATATGCTCACCACGCAGACCCTATTTGCACTGGGCCTATTGGAAATAGAAGGACAGCAAAGAGAGCCCGACCTGCATCTGGCAAAATATAATATAGATATGCTCGAGACCCTTCAGGAGAAGACCAAAGGCAATTTAACCAAAGACGAAGCAAAATTTCTCGAAAATACTCTTCACGAGATTCGTATGGGCTACGTTAAAATAGCAGGGTAAGCACATTGGCAACCATATTGGATAGAATAATTGCCGATAAGCGCGCCGAGGTAAGCCATCGGAAAACGCAGGTAAGTCTCGAACAGCTCGAAGAGAGAATTCCCGGTATGCCAAAGTGTCGCAACTTCTACAAGGCCGTCACCAAGCCTAACAGTCGCGGCATAAACGTTATCGCGGAAATCAAAAAGGCCTCACCATCTGCCGGCGTTATCCGCCCTGATTTTGACCCGGTAGCAATTGCGCAAAGCTATAAAAAATGCGGCGCTGATGCGCTCAGTGTCCTGACCGATGAAAAGTATTTCCAGGGCCGGCTGGAATATATAGAGCAGATACACCAGGTGGTGGATTTGCCAATCCTTCGCAAGGATTTTATCATCGACATCTGGCAGGTCTATGAATCCCGTGCCGCCGGCGCCGATGCAATATTGTTGATAGCAGAAGTCCTGAAACCGGGCGAACTAATGGACCTGATGATAGCCGCAGCAGAATTGACCCTAACTGTCATTCTCGAAGTTCATCAGGCCGATTTCTTGCTGGCTGTCCGCAGCATGGTGGGCTTCCCAAAAAAAGGATACAGCGTCCTCGGAATCAATAACCGGGACCTTGAGACAATGCAGGTCGATTTGAATACGACCAGCCGACTGGCTGGACTTCTCGACAATAAAGATGAGCTGGTTGCCGAAAGCGGAATAAAAACAAGAGCCGATGTGGAGAAGCTAAAGAAAGTCGGCGTAAAAGCGGCCCTGGTCGGCCAGGTTTTGTGTGCAAGCCCCAACATCGAACAAAAATTTGCGGAGCTTTTTGGATGAAAGCTTTGCGTTCATTTTTCTTGGCGAAAGGAACAGCTATGAACGTCATTGCCTATTTATGCCTGGGACTGGTAGCCGGTATCTTCAGCGGCATACTCGGCCTCGGCGGCGGAATAATCATTATCCCGGCTATGGTCTTTTTATTCGGTATGTCGCAGCATCAGGCACAGGGAACGACACTGGCTTTAATGGTGCCGCCGATTGGTTTGCTCGCCGCCTGGGCGTATTATAAACAGGGACTTGTTGACCTTAAAATGGCCGCTTTTATATGTCTGGGCTTCTTTGTCGGCGGCCTGCTGGGCGCCAAAGTCGCCTTTGGAATTCCCGAACCGATTTTGAAAAAAGTGTTTGGAACGATGCTGCTTCTTATTTCACTAAAAATGATTCTCGGCAAGTAGAACTAATCTCAATGTAAAAGTCATTCTGAAAGGGCAAAATTAAGGTTGCCATCGGAGATTGTTGAAATCTTTGGTTTTTACAAATTTGACACGACCATCGCCAAAAACCATCAAACTGCCTCGACCATAATGCCACCATGCTGATATATCTTTAGGGCCACCGATATTACCCTCATCATACGGAACATTTGATTCAAAGATTACTACAACATTATCGGCAATCTGCGATGGTTTTTTATTCAACAGATTCGCGTTCAATACAAATTTGCCATTTGTGAGGGGAAGCATAATATCGGTTAAATTTTGCTCAAGCCAGTGCTGTGTAAAAACCATATCTTTATCGTTTTTTGATAGGTTCAATTTTAGTCCAAACTCTTTTAAAGCTTCGGCTCTTCTCAAATTGTAATTAACGCAACGTATCGAATCGGGTTCTGGCTTGCATTTAAGTATATCATCCCTTAAATAAAACCTGCCATTAAAGCTTGCTACTGCAATTACGACAGCAATAACGGTTAGCAAAATATTTATGGGTTCATCAATCTTAATAAGAGCTACAATGAAACATATTGGAATCAGAATGGGGAGCAGGAGGAAAAATCCCATGAACCCATAACAGGACCAAAGAAATATTTTCCCCGAAGTAGAGTCTAAACCACCAGAATTAACATTAATATAAAGCGAAACGACTTCGACAACATCCAAAAAGACAAAAAGAACAACAGCTACTATTAAAATCTTGACACAAAGACATACCTGCTTCCAAACAGAGCCGATATATTTGACAAAACGATTTCCCACTTTTTAATCAATCCGTTTATTTATTTTGGGTTTTCTGGATTTTGGCCCATTCGTCACGCAGCGTTGCAGTGCGATTGAATACGAGCTTGCCACCTGTGCTATCGGGGTCAACGCAGAAATAGCCCAGCCTTTCAAACTGGAAACGCAGGTGCCTAAGCCTTTTTCCTTCCGAATCCGAATCCCCACCAGGCCATTCGGCTGGTTAGCCAGTATTGCACACCAATCAATACCGGCACCGCTATGACCACCAGCACAGCTCGACCGGAAGCCGTAGCGCCCAGACTGCTCATACCCACTAACATCAGTATGTGTTGCATCGTACGGGCATCCTGCACAGCCAAGATTCCCATTGCCAGTGAAACAAAGCCGGTAACTATAGACGTAAAAACACACACCTTTAGCACATATTTCTTAAAGCCGTTTGTCGTCATCCCTGCGTGGTATCCTTTGCGCCCGGCGTAAAAACCTGCAAGTAACCCCAGCGTAACGACGCCGATGGGTAATCCCATAAAGAAGGCAAGGGCGATAGCCGACCAGAAAAGATACAAAGGCACCGTCAAAATTTTTCCTGCAGAGTAGAACCTGGACAACCATGTTCTTAATCCTGATATCACAACCGCGATTCCCACACCCAGTCCCGCAAAGGCACAAACAGGAATGGCCTTTTCCGGAGTTGATAACATTAAGCTACCCCACCAGGCGAGTACGAAAAAGGTAAATGGGAAGGCAATGAACAGAAAAACCGCTATGATGACTGATTCTGTTTTGCCAATCATAAACTTTCGTACCTCTTTTGATTATTTTAGAGTTTTTTTTGGCTATTTTCCTGGGTCTTTTGGATTTTGGCCCACTCGTCGCGGAGCGTTACTGTCCGATTAAATATGAGCTTGCCTTTGGTGCTGTCCGGGTCAACACAAAAATAGCCCAGCCGCTCAAACTGATACCTGCTAAGCGGCTTTGCCCCCGCCAAAGACAACTCAACCCGACAGTCCGTAAGTATTTCCAGCGATTTCGGATTCAGCGTTGAGGTGAAATCCTCCCCTTCCGGCACATCATCAGGATTTTCTTTTGTGAATAGATTATCATACAGCCGGACCTCCGCCGGCAATGCGTGAGCCGCTGAAACCCAATGAAGCGTTGATTGAACCTTGCGGCCATCCGGCGCATCGCCTCCCCGTGTCGCAGGGTCATAAGTGCAGTGCAATTCAATGATTTTGCCGCTCGCATCCTTGATAGCACTTATGCAGCGGACAAAATATGCGTATCGCAGCCGAACCTCCCGTCCCGGCGCCAGCCGATAAAATTTCTTTGGCGGAACCTCCATAAAATCATCCTGCTCGATGTAAAGCTCCCGTGAGAAAGGCACTTTTCGTTTGCCTGCGCTTGGGTCTTCCGGATTATTTATGGCCTCCATTTCCTCGACTTTTCCAGCAGGGTAATTGTCGATAACCACTTTAAGCGGCCGAATCACCGCCATCACACGAGGTGAGGTTTTATTCAAATCTTCCCGCAGGCAGTGCTCCAATAAGATAATATCGACAGTGCTGTTGAATTTGTTGACGCCGATGACTCTGGCAAAGCTGCGAATAGATTCCGGCGAATAGCCCCGCCTGCGAAGCCCACATAACGTCGGCATCCGCGGGTCATCCCATCCCTTGACGCGGCCTTCCTGCACAAGCCGCAATAGCTTGCGCTTACTCATCACAGTGTAGGTTAAATTCAGACGGGCAAATTCTATCTGCTGCGGATGATAGACGCCAAGCTCATCGAGAAACCAATCATACAATGGCCGATGGTTCTCAAATTCCAGCGTGCATATCGAATGGGTAATTTTCTCGATGGAATCTTCAAGCCCGTGTGCCCAATCATACATCGGATAAATACACCATTTATCGCCCGTTCGGTGATGACTTGCGTGCAGGATTCTATACATAACAGGGTCTCGCATATTCAGATTTGGATGCGCCATATCTATTTTCGCCCGCAAGGTCCGCGAGCCATCGGGAAATTCCCCTTTCCGCATCCGCTCAAACAAGTCCAGATTCTCCTCAACCGAACGGTTGCAGTATGGGCTGTCTCTGCCCGGCCTGGTCAAGGTGCCGCGATATTCTCTAATCTCGTCCGCCGTCAGGTCGCAGACATAAGCTTTTCCTTTTTTTATAAGCTGCACAGCATACTGGAACATCTGCTCGAAATAATCCGAGGCATAATATAATCTGTCCTGCCAGTCGAAACCCAGCCAGCGAACGTCCTCTATAATGGCGTCGATATATTCCTGTTCTTCCTTTTCGGGATTGGTATCGTCGAATCTAAGATTGCACAGGCCGCCGAAATCTTTGGCGATACCGAAATTCAGGCATATACTCTTTGCGTGCCCGATATGCAGATACCCGTTCGGCTCAGGCGGAAACCGCGTTACCACCCGCCCGTCCCATTTATTGGTTTTAAGGTCCTCGGCAACAATCTGCCGGATAAAATCCAGCTTCACTGAGCCTTCGCCCGCATCTTTTCCATTACTATTCTGATTACTTTTAGGCATATTCACATCCTGTCGTCCAACTCCTATATTGCCGACTTTCAATTGCTGTCAATCCATTCTCCGTAGTGCTACAAAGGATGAATTGTAAATCAAAAATCGTAAATTGAAAATTGAAAAATGGGCTTTTAACAGCAGGTAATTGTTGATAAAATCCGGCTATTATAAAAATGTAAGTTTAGGAGACCCTTATGGATATACTTTCTACTATCGGCAATACTCCCTTAGTGGAGTTAAAGAACCTAAACCACAACTCCGAGGTCAGGATTTTAGCCAAGCTTGAAGGCAACAACCCCGGCGGCTCGGTTAAGGACCGCCCAGCCCTTTATATGATTACTAAGGCCGAGCAGTCCGGCCAGCTTACAAAAGACAAGACCATTCTCGAACCAACCTCCGGCAATATGGGCATCGCCCTGGCGATGATTGGCGCAGCCAAAGGCTATCGCGTCAAGCTTACTCTGCCGGAATGTGTAAGCTCCGAGAGACGCCACATCCTCGAAGCGCTCGGCGCCGAGGTCGTTCTTACCTCTGCACGTGAAAGCACCGATGGCGCAATAAGAATGGCCCACAAAATCCTTAGCGACAACCCCGACAAATACTTTATGCCCAACCAGTTCACCAATAAAAATAATCCCCTCGCTCATTACGAAACAACTGCTCCGGAAATCTTCAAGCAGACAAGTGGCCAAGTCGATGTCTTTGTCACAGGTATGGGCACCACAGGGACGCTTATGGGAGTGTCACGGTATCTTAAAGAAAAATCAAAAAACATCAAAGTCATCGGCATCGAACCTCCTCCCGGCCACGCCATTCAGGGCCTAAAGAATATGACCGAATCCATTGTGCCCCAAATTTACGACAGGTCCCAACTGGATGATGTAATAACTATAAATGATGAAGAAGCGTTTGAAGTGGCTCGGCGTCTGGCATCTGAAGAAGGCATTTTCGCCGGCATATCCAGTGGCGCCGCCGTCGCCGGCGCTCTGCGTGTTGCCGAGGGGATGAAATCCGGCACGGTCGTTACCATAATACCCGACCGCGGCGACCGCTATCTTAGCACGATGCTCTTCCGCTCCGCCTGCGCCAAATGTCCCCCGTAATTCGTCGTGCGTATTGCGTATAGCGTTTTGTCATTGCGAGGCCGCAGGCCGAAGCAATCTCAATCCAAAATCCGAAATCCGCAATAAGAAATCGGAAATGGTCTGTATCCATTCATTTACTCTTTCCTGCACAACGATCGCGCTCAACCTTACCGGTGAAGCGCAGCGGAACCGGCTTAGTGGTGCAGCGCATTGTTCTATCATTTTTTCAGCAGGATAGCTCGGATGCTTTTCAACACTTGATCCAGCTTAATTCTCTTTCTCTTGATCATTACATCTGTCCACACATCAGGTTCCATCCAGTAGCTACCCTTCATGAAGCATCTATCTGCGAGATCAGGATCAATATCGCGCAGGGGTACACTGGCATCATGCCAGAGTTTTGCGATTGCGTATTCTTTCTTCCGATCTCGCCGTTTTCCGGATTCGAGCGTTTCAACGTACGCCTTGGTCTCGTTTAGTGCCGTGTATAGTGCAAACAGTGCCTGATCTATTCTCTCGTTCCTATGTTTTTTGCCCTCTCTGATCAGACCAAGCGCTGTCAGACAACGGTCGAATATTCGGAATGCGACTTCAGGTGATGACATAATTTCTCCTTTGATCAAACCTCTATTCTCCCGCACTATTCAGGCTACGGCCCGTCAATGCTCGGACCTGACAGGTGCGGTTTATTCTTGCATGGTTTATAGGCGATTGGCGCATCTCTGTCAAGTCCAAAACCTGCAATTCCGGGATGCGATTTGTCTAAAGTCGGCTCTTCGGCACTTGACCGGCGTTGTCGATTGTGGTAGTCTCTTACACAGTTTTTTCCGCCTGTGGCGGATTGTTTTCCGCTTTTATCTTTAAATTTTGAGGTTTTGGATGGTCATAACACGTTTTGCACCATCGCCGACAGGTTATCTGCACGTAGGCGGATCACGCACAGCCATTTTTAACTGGTTGTGGGCCCGCAAAACAGGCGGCGTGTTTGTCCTCCGCATTGAGGACACCGACCAGAAACGCAATACGCCGGCCGCCACCCGGCAGGTAATAGAAGACCTGCGATGGCTGGGTATCAACTGGGACGAGGGCCCCGAGGTCGGCGGCCCAAACGGGCCATATTTTCAATCTCAGCGAATGGATTTCTACGATAAATACGTCCAGAAGCTGCTTGATGAGCAAAAGGCCTATTACTGCTTCGATACCGAAGAAGAGCTTGATACGCTTCGCGGCCAACAGAAGGGCTTTGTTTATTCCCGCCCCAAAAATTTTCCTGATGCCAAAGACGCTGAAAGAGCCAGGGCCGAAGGCCGCTCCGTCACGGTGCGTTTCGCTATGCCGCAGAATGAAACTATTATTGTTAGCGATATTGTCAGAGGCGAAGTTGCATTCGATACCGCCCAGATAGGCGACTTCATCATACAAAAATCAGATGGTATGCCCACCTACAATTTCGCCTGCGTCGTCGATGATTATATGATGAAAATCACCCACGTCATTCGCGGCCAGGAACACCTGATGAACACACCCGCCCAGCAGGCATTATGGCACGCACTTTTTCCTGATGCACCTCTGCCGCAGTATGTCCATATGTCAGTTACCGTCAGTGACACCGGCGGAAAGCTCTCCAAACGCGAACGCCCAACGGCTCTTCGCAAGACAATCAAAACTATTGCAAGCATCAACCTCGAAAAACTTGCCATCGCAGGTAACATCTCCCGCGAAGAACTGCAGGATTTTATCGAGGCCAAAACCACACCCGATATGCCTTGCGTCGATGCAATGGCCGAATACCTCGGCGTTCACCTGCCGGAAATAAATATCGTTGATTTTTTCAAAAGCGGCTACCTGCCCGAAACAATGGTCAACTTTCTTGCGCTCCTGGGCTGGAATCCCGGAGATGCGAGGGAAATTATGCCGCTTGACGAGCTAATCGAATCCTTCGACCTATCGAGACTGACAAAAAGTAACAGTCTTTTCGACCGCAAGAAGCTGCTCTCCTTCAACACCGAGCATATTCGAATGGTATCCAAAGAAAAACTCCTGCTGCATTTTAAGAGGTATCTCAATACTATAAACTCGCCTCTCGCTTCTGCAGATGACAAGCTTCTTTCCAGAATCTTAGAAATCTGCACGGGCGCAAGAACCTTAGCCGAAATCGAGCGCAAAAGCAGATTCCTTTTCTTACCCAACGATAAAATCGAGTATGACCGAAAGGCCATTGAGAAGGTCTTGGTGAAAGATGGCGGCTTAGCCATTCTGCCAATCCTGCGGGATAAATTGGCAGCAATGGAGCCGTTCACTCAGGCAAACATTGAAAATATGTTGCGTGCTTTGGCTGCAGAAAAACAGGTTGGCCTCGGCGAAATCGCCCAGCCCCTCCGTGTCGCTATATGCGGCAGCACAATCAGCCCACCAATCTTCGACTCAGTCGAATTGCTCGGCAAGAAAAACACGTTAGCAAGAATAGATATAATCCAGAGTAAAGCTACGGCTGGAGGTTATTAAGTGTCATTATTGGTAACCGGCTCAATAGGAATTGATACTATAAAGACGCCTTATGGCGAAAGTAGAGACTGTCTGGGCGGGTCATCGATATATTTCAGTATGGCCGCCAGCTTTTTTACGCCGGTCAGACTGGTAGGCGTTATCGGCGCTGATTGTCCGTTTGATTTATCTAAAGTTTTTGCCGGCAGAGATGTTGACCTGACAGGTCTGGAGGTAAGGCCGCACAGTAAAACCTTTCGCTGGGCCGGCTCTTATCACGACAATATGGACGACAGAACCACAGATTGCCTGGAACTAAATGTCCTCGCTGAGCACCCGCCAACCGTGCCCGCCCAGTTTCGGAATAGTGAATTCGTGTTCCTTGCAAACACCACACCCAAGCTGCAGCTTGAGCTGCTCGACCAAATCAAATCGCCTTTTTTTGTCGCTGCTGATACAATGAACTGCTGGATTCAGGACCGCCGCGATGACTTAAATACGCTGCTGAAAAAAATCGATTGCCTGATAATCAACGAAGACGAAGCAAAAATGCTGGCAGCCGAATTTAACCTCATCAAGGCCGCAGAGAATATTTTAGGTATGGGGCCAACTGTTTTAATTATTAAAAAAGGCCAGTCCGGTTCAATCATGATACAGTCAGACAGTAATGTAGCACGGGCTTCCAGCCCGTGCAAGCACGGCCAAGCCTGTCCTGAGCGAAGTCGAAGGGATGGCCGTGCTACTAATATCAATCGGTTATTTGTTTTGCCTGCCTATCCAGCCGCCGATGTCAAAGACCCCACAGGCGCCGGCGACAGCTTCGCAGGCGCTCTTTTAGGTCACCTGGCGCAGACCGGCAAAATAGATTTTGACTCCTTAAAAAAGGCTGTCGCCTACGGCACAGTGGTCGCATCATTTACAATTTCCGACTTTTCTTTACAGGGACTTGCTTCGATTACCAAAAATGATATAGATAAAAGGCTCGAAACTTTACGAAAACTTACTAATTTTTGAGCAAATACAAACAACTAAAAATGCGTTGCTTTATAGCCATAGATATAGATGATAGGATAATAGCCGCTCTGAGCGATTTACAGGAAAAGTTCGCAAGCAGCGCTGACATCCAGAAAGGAGATGTCAAGTGGGTCGGTCCACAGGCGATGCACCTGACGCTTAAATTCTTAGGTGAAATTAAAGACGAGCACGCTGCCGATGTCTGCAACATCACTAAAGATGTCGCCGGCAGACACAAAAGATTCGAATTAGAGGTCGAATCTATCGGCCACTTCGGCGGCAAAAGTGCAACAGTTTTATGGGTTGGAGCAGGTCAGGGCCGCGAAGAATTGTTGCAGCTGCAAAAAGACCTTGAACAGCAGCTTGCTTCTGCCGGCTGGCCAAAGGAAGAAAGAGAGTTCACCGGGCATCTGACGCTTTGCAGGATAAAAAACTCAAAGGCAGGCATTAAGATTGCGCAACTTGCCAGGAATCATAGTAGCCTTAAATTTGGAGCGACGCCGGTCGATTCGCTCTCGGTCTATCAGAGCCAGTTGACACCGCAAGGCCCAATTTATACCCTGTTGTGCAACTGCAAATTGCAATAAAGAAACGTAAAAACTTAATCCGCCATACGTCTGGCGGATAAAAACGCAAAACCAAAACCCAAAACTTAAATGTGGTTGATAATTTGAAATCTAAAATTTAATGAAGCTTACGTTTGAGGATGGAGAATAGAAACTATGACAAAAATAAAAAAGGCCGAAACTGACACAGTAGTAACCGGCAGGGAAGCCGTCCTGCAGCGTGTGATTGCACAAATCGAAAAGCAATATGGCCAGGGCGCCATTATGCAAATGGATGAGCACAAATACGCCAAGGTCGAAGGCATCAACACCGGCTCATTATCGCTGGACATCGCACTTGGCGGTGCAGGCATTCCTCGCGGCAGGGTTACCGAATTATTCGGCCCTGAGTCGTCCGGCAAGACAACCGTCGCCCTTCACGTTATCGCCAACGCCCAGCGTGCAGGCGGCGTTGCCGCATTCATTGATGCCGAACACGCCCTCGACACAACCTGGGCCAAAAGACTGGGCGTCGATGTCAGCAGCCTCCTTGTAAGCCAGCCCGACACCGGCGAGCAGGCCCTCGACATCACCGAAATGCTGATAGAATCCAACTCCGTTGACCTTATTGTCATCGATTCCGTTGCCGCACTGACGCCGAAAGCTGAGATTGAAGGAGATATGGGTGACAGTCACATGGGTCTTCAGGCACGACTGATGAGTCAGGCGATGAGAAAACTTACAGCCGTTATCAGCAAAAGCAAAACGGCGCTTGTATTCATAAACCAGATCCGTATGAAAATAGGCGTGATGTTCGGCAACCCCGAAACCACTACCGGCGGAACGGCGCTGAAATTTTACAGCTCCATCCGTATCGACTTAAGACGCATAACAACTCTAAAGGATGCTACTGGTGCCGTCGGCTCCAGGATCAGAGCCAGGGTGGTAAAGAACAAAATCGCACCGCCCTTCCGCGAGGCCGAGTTTGATATTATGTTCGATAGCGGCATCAGCTACGAGGGCGATGTATTAGACTTGGCCCTTGCCTGCAACGTGGTCGAGAAGGGCGGAGCGTGGCTAAACTACGGCAACATCCGGCTCGGCCAGGGCAGGGACAACGCCAGAAAATACCTGTCTGAAAACAAAGACCTTCTCGGAGAAATAAAAAATAAGGTTCTCGCCGCAAAAGGGCTGGCTTTGAAATCGCCCTAAAACTGTCGCCCTGACCCTGAGCGAGCCGCGGGCGAGTCGAATGGGGAAGGGCCTCCAAAGTTTTGAGTTTTTAGTTTATTCTTTACTGTGCTTACAGCAAACCAAATAAGAAACGGCTTTATAGACTTTTTCAAAAGCAAGGACCACCAGTTTGTCCCCAGCTCGCCGCTGGTGCCTATCGGCGACGAGACTCTGCTTTTCGCAAACGCCGGAATGAACCAATTCAAGGATATATTCCTTGGGCTGGTGTCGTCGCCATACCAGAGAGTCGTCAACAGCCAAAAATGCCTGCGCGTAAGCGGCAAGCACAACGACCTTGAGCAGGTCGGCAAAGATACCTACCATCACACCTTTTTTGAGATGCTCGGCAACTGGTCCTTCGATGATTACTTCAAGGCCGAGACAATCCAGTGGGCCTGGGAGCTTTTTACAAAAATCTGGGGCATCAACCCCGACCATCTCTGGGCAACGGTCTTTGCAGGCAGTCCTGCCGACAATCTGCCTGAAGATGACGAGGCTGCAAAGCTATGGACCAAAGTAACACCAATCTCCGCCGAGCGGGTTTTACCCTTCGGCAAAGAAGATAATTTCTGGGAAATGGGTGATACCGGCCCCTGCGGACCCTGCAGCGAAATACATATTGACCTTGGCCCCGAAATGTGTGATATGAAAAATGTCCCGGGTCATAAATGCAAAGTCAATGGCGGCTGTGCAAGATTTATCGAGTTGTGGAATCTTGTTTTTATACAATTTAATCGCCTGCCCGGCGGTGAGCTTGTGCCACTTTCAGCCAAATATGTTGACACCGGCGCCGGCCTCGAAAGGGTAGTCGCCGTCCTGCAACAAAAGAGAAGCAACTACGACACCGACCTATTTATGCCAATAATTGACGCTGCCGCCGATATGACCGGCCACAAATACACATCCAGGCTGGGCAGCAGCACCGATAACGCCTTCAGAGTTATAGCCGACCATATTCGCGCTCTTGTCTTTGCAATAACCGATGGCGCCATTCCTTCTAATGAGGGACGCGGATACGTGATACGCCGGCTGCTTCGCCGCGCAGCAAGATTCGGCAGAGAACTTGGGATGCACGAGCCGTTTATGTATAAGCTCGTCCCTGTTGTCGTTGACTGCCTCGGCGACGCCTTCGGCGAGATAAAGCAAAGGGCTGATTATGTCTCGACTGTAATAGAATCTGAAGAAGCTGGCTTCAGCAGAACTCTCGACAGAGGCATTGAATTGTTCGAAGACGCTTATCGTCGAGCCATTGGTCAGGTAAGTATTTCAAGGCCAATACCTTATGGATCGCCTTCACGAGATTTTAGAGAGGAATTGAACTTGTGTATTAGGCAATGGGAAGAACGAACTCCCAACATAATATGGTCAGGTCAACCCACCATCAGTGCCGAAGATGCATTCCAGCTTTACGACACTTACGGCTTTCCATTAGACCTGACCGAGCTTATGGCCCAGGAACGCCGGCTCAAAGTCGATAAAGCCGGGTTTGAAGAACTGATGGACCGGCAAAGAGAGAGAGCAAGGGCGGCACAAAAAACCACTTCTCTTCTCGCAGCCTTTGCTGATACAGAGCTGCCGGAAACTGAGGATATTCATAAATACCATACCGACAGTTGCGATGCCAAAATAATAGGCTGGATTGATAACGAAGGCTTCAAAGACCAGGGTCGAATCGAGCCTGGTGCCGAAGCCGGAGTTATTCTCGATAAGACCTGTTTCTACGCCGAGGCAGGCGGCCAGGTCGGTGACTCTGGACACCTAAAATCAGAAACCGGGCAATTTGTCGTCGAAAATACCACCAAAGTAGGCAATTGCGTAATCCACCAGGGCAAAACCGCCGAGGGCTTCTTCAACGTTGGCCAGAATGTAAAGGCAATCGTCAGCAAAGATAGAAGCTCCACAAGGAAAAACCATACCGCTACTCATCTTTTGCAGTGGGCGTTACAGCAAGTGCTCGGCAAATCGGTAGCCCAGCAGGGTAGTTTCGTCGGCCCGGACTATCTAAGATTTGACTTTACATATCCGCTTGCACCAACCGCCGAGCAGTTAAAGAAGGTTAAAAATTTAGTTAGAGAAAAAATTGCACAAGACCTGCCCGTAACCTGGGTTGTGATGCCCAAAGACCAGGCACAGAAACTCGGCGCAATGGCGCTATTCGGCGAAAAATATGGCAACGATGTCCGGGTTGTTTGCCTCGGCGCCAACAACAAAAATCAAATTAGTCAGGCATTCAGCCGGGAGTTCTGTGGCGGCACCCACGTTGACCAGCTCGGTTCAATCGGCGGTTTTAAGATAATCAAAGAAGAGAGTATCTCCGCCGGCGTTCGCCGAATTACTGCACTAACCGGCAGCGGCCTTAACGCATATCTTGAAAAAGCAAGTAACATTGTCGATGAGCTTTCAGTGATGTTGAAAGTGCCGTCCGAATCAATAGTTGAGAGGGTCGGCAAACTGATGGAAGACAACAAAAAGCTCACCAAAGAGCTAAAGACGGCCGCGAAAACATCCGGCACCGACACCCTGTCCGAGGCAAAGCAGCTTCTTGATAAGTGCGAAAAACTCGGCTCATCTTCTATAATTGTCGGCCGGCTTCCAAAAGCCTCCATAGAGCAGGCCCGCGAGGCTGTTGATATGCTCAAAAAGAAGGCTAAATCCGCAGCCATCGTCCTGGCCTTCGACGATAATGGCAAGGTAACACTTCTGATAGGCGTTACAAACGATTTGATTGAAAAGGGCTTGAAGGCCGACGACATTATCAAAACAATCGCCCCGATTGTCGATGGCGGCGGAGGAGGCCGTCCACATCTGGCACAGGCAGGCGGAAAAAATCCAGAAAAAATCCATGACGCCCTCACCAAAGCCAAAGAGCTAATAAAGGAAAAACTTACTGAAAAATAACGCAGGGTGGGCTTTAGCCCACTAATCGCGAGAGATATTTAGCCGCAAAAAACACCAAAAGATTCCCGACTTGTCGGGACTGATATATATTCTTTTGTGTTTTCTGTGCTTTTTGCGGCTAATGAAATAACCGATCAGAAATTGCCTTTGCCTCAAATCATGGCGAAAATAGATGTGACAAAGATGAAGTTAAAAAAAGAAGAAAGGGAAATTCTTCGGTCCGTCGAAAAAGGCCAGTGGCGCAGTGTACGCGACGCCAAGAAAGAGATTCGGCGTTATCGCGAGTATGCCCGTGCTACCGTCCGAAAAGACAAACGTGTAAATATCCGTATGTCGGAAAAGGACCTGGTTCGTTTCCAGAAAGAGGCTCTGGAACAAGGATTGCCCTGCCAGACACTGATATCCAGTGTGCTGCATAAATATGTTAATGGCCATTTGGTTGATAAGGCATCATAGTGCTCTGTCGCTGATTATTTGAGGAGTTGTCATGTTGAGCCGAAGGCGAAACATCTGGCCTGCGCAAGAGAGCTTCTTCGCTTCGCTCAGAATGACATCCATCATTTATTCATAGGCAGAGCAATAGTAATAAATGGTGGGCTGAAGCCCACCCTACTGAGCCTTTGTATTTTTATGCCTTGTTGTGACTGACAAATAATTTCGGCAGCGGAGTAATTTTATGATTAAGTTCCACTGCAAAAATTGCGGTCAGAAAATAAGCGCCCCTGAAATCCACGCAGGCAAAAAAGGCAAATGCCCAAAATGCAAACAAATAGTCCTCCTCCCGCATATCGAACCAGCAGCCCCTCTCATAGCTAACGAGCACACGGGCGAACCAAAGGTCGGCCCTGAAACTTCGCCCTTCGACCCGACCCTCTTGGACCTTCCGCAAGCTAAAGCTCAAAGTCCCCCGGCCGAATATGACGTCCGCAGCGAAACTGCCGAGGACAAGCTTGAACAACAGTTACAAGAAAAAATAGAGCAAAGCGAAAACGTCGGCAAACGAAACCTGCCGTGGATTATAGATATATTTCTTTACCCTATAAGCACACCCGGCCTGATAACCCTCGGGATTATCATTATAATACCTTTGCTAATTGACATTGTGGCTGCATTACTCGGCCCGTTTGCTACCGCCATAGCTTTACCGGGCTTTATTATAAACTCTGTCATCGGACTATATCTATATTGGTATCTCACCGAGTGCGTTCGCGATAGCGCCGCCGGTGGATTGCGAGCGCCTGAAACATTGGGCAGCACTCCGGGACTCGGTGATATGTCGCTGCGGGCGCTCAATATCATTGCCTGTCTGATTGTCTTTTGGGGACCTGTCGGCTTTTATTTCTACTACACTCACAAAACAGACGCAATTTTCTGGTCGCTCCTTGTCTATGCAATAATCCTTTTCCCGATGGGTTTGTTGGCCGTGATTATGTTCGACTCTTCTACCGGCCTCAATCCTCTCTTGGTTTTACGCTCAATATTCAGCAAATTTCTTCCTTACTGTGTTATGGTTATTGCATTCGTTTTAATAGGCTCTTTGACCGGCATCGTCTCTTTCGTCGCACTAATATCACGAATTCTTTCCTTTGTTATTCACTGCATCAATCTCTATCTTGCGTTGGTCGGCGCGCATCTTTTAGGCAGGTTCTATTGGCGTTATCAGGATAAACTTAAATGGGATATGTAACCCGTTTCTCGCAACGCCCTGATTGATAGCAGCAGGCAAAAATGAAAATACTTGAGGAAGAACCACCGTTAGCAGATGAATGTAAGCTGCCCTGGCTTATAGATGCCTTTCTCTATCCGGTAAGCGCATCTGGTATGATACATCTTTTAATATTTGTATTTCTACCGCGACTTGTCTGGTTCCTATTTGGGCTGCTAAGCTCATTCGCGCCCATCGATTTTGCCCTCGTTGTTCCTTTTTACGTAGTCTTCTACGGCTATGTGTTTTATTATATTGCAGGTTGTGTTGTTGACAGTGCAAGGGGCAAAAGACGTGCGGCTGATGTTACAATGCCGGAGACATTCAAAGCGGGCGACCTCATATCACATGTAATTCTTTTGTTTGGCTGTATTGCTATTTGTTTCTGGCCAACCGCTATCTATTATGTCTTCACACAACGGACCGATTTATGGTTCTGGGTATTGTCGGCCTGCGGAGGTTTCTTTTTGCCAATGTCCTTTTTAAGAGGCGTCATGTTTGACTCATTTGATGCTCTGAACCCAATATTAATCATCCGCTCCATACGCAGCACATTTTTGGCATACTGTGGGCTGGTTCTGTTATTTTATGCGCTCGGCGGATTTATCACAGTAATTTTACCACGCCTTTCTCTTTGGGCAGTTTTATCTGATGGAATCAAAATTTATCTTCTCTTTGTCGTGGTGCACCGGATAGGCTGGTTTTACTGGTGGAACAAGGATAAACTTAAGTGGGGGATTTAGATTGCTGGCGGACTTGTCCGCCTCCCTTTTTGCTTTCATAGAAAAGTAGGGAGGCGGATTTTTATACTCTTTGCGTGGGCATCCAGACCCTCAGCCTCTGCTAACCGAATAATATCCTCCGCACTCTTATCAAGCTGTTCTTTACTATATTCGATAATGCTTGTCGATTTGATAAAGTCGTTGGCACTTAACGCACTGAAAAATCTTGCCGTCCTGCCAGTTGGCAGCGTGTGACTCGGCCCAGCCCAATAATCCCCAACCGCAACCGGCGAATAATCACCTATAAATATCGCACCGGCATTTTCTACCCTATCAGCAATCTTTCGGCTTTCTTTGCCGCAGTGGATTTCCAGATGTTCTGGTGCAAATTCGTTTGTCATCGCAATCATCTCCTCCATATCTTTGCAGCGGATAATTCTTCCAAATTCTATAAGGCACTTACAGGTTTGCTTTGCCCGGCTCAATTGCGCAAGCTGCTCCTTGAGTTCTTTAAGGATATTGGTTGCGAGTTCCTGCGAATCTGTAAAAACCACCGCGCTGCCGGGGTCGTGCTCTGCCTGACTTAGCATATCCGCTGCGACCCAGGCCGGATTTGCCTTTTCAGTTGCAATTATCAATACTTCACTCGGCCCTGCTACTGAATCGATGCCAACATATCCAAATTCAATCAGCTTAGCGGTCTGCACCCATTTATTACCTGGTCCGACAATCTTCTTGACCTTAATGATAGTGACCAAAGCAGCCACCCCTTGCGCACCACCGACCCTGTAAACCTCGTCGATTCCCAGTTCGCAGCAAACTCCTAAAGTAACTGGATGTATGTCCTTGTTGTGTCTCGGCGGGGAAACTACAACAATTTCCCTTACACCAGCTACCTGAGCAGGAACTGCTGTCATTATCACTGTAGAAGGCAACGGAGCAGAAGCACCTGGCACACAAATCCCAATCCTTTGTATCGGTGTATATTTGATTCCGGGATGCTTGAAATTGCCGATGTATATTTCAGTTTGATATTTCCTTACATTTTTAATCGCCTGACGAATTAACGCCAGTAGCTCTTTGTCAATTTCTCTGTGAGCTTTTTCCAGAACTCTTCTGCTCACACGAAATTCTTCGGGGGGTATATCCACTCCATCATATTTGTTTGTATATTCCCTTACGGCTTCATATCCACGTTTATCAACATACCGAACGATATCCAAAACTTTCTGGCGATTGGCCTTGCTTTCTTCATCGAATCCCCCAAATCTGGCTTCATACAATAACTTCCTGTGCAGCTGTTGCAATTGTTCCCCAAAATCTGGGTCTCGCGTAGAAATCAGGATTTTGTCGAGTTGGTTTTTCACAGGCCTCTGTGCTCTCTGTACTACAATCTTTCAACTTCTTGTTTTTTCTGCGTGTTTTTATGTTGATTTACCATAACCTCTTTATATGCAATGTGCTGCCTTTTGTTTTTGTCCTTGAGTTTTTTGTATATCTTTTTATACACAGTGTTAATCGGTGTAAATCAGTGTCTAATTTTTTGGGTTGCGGCCAAAGGCCGCGCCGGGGACTCTGTGGCCTAACTTACCTTCCGAAGTTGCCGTGGTTATAAATCCGAGTTGCCTTCTGCAACAAAAGATAATGCTTGCCTTTATAGTTAGTCATAATACCTGCTATTTTGAACAGCGCTGCTTCGGCTAAAGCAGACTGCCCTCGCTCCGTCATCTCCAGAGCCTCACACGGCAACAACTGTAAAGAGGCCTGTGGAGCATTTCTGCCAAGAGCATCAAGGATAAATACAAGCCCCCCGTCATCTTGTTTAGCCAAAAGAGCAGTTCTATCTGCCAGAGTAGAGTCCGGCTTAAACTCCGGCCTTTTTGCAGGTTGGGTTTGTTCAGGGCTTTTTATAGCATTGGAATCCTGCGGAGAAATTTTTACTTCTTGCGGCGCCTCCGGCCGCCTTTCGGGCTGAGCAACGCGTCTTGTCTTAAGCTTTTCTATAACTTCCTTTGGTATCTCTAATATGTCGTTCGGCCCGCTGATTTGCTCCGGCTCACCTTTTTTCAGAGGGATATTTACATCCGGCCGGCCTTCCTGTTTCTGGAGCTGCTCTGTCTCTTTTGATGGTTGTAGTTTCTCAATTTTACTTAAAGGTAAAAAGTAGGTTGGAAATATAAAATTCTTGCCCTTGTATTTTGTCGCTCTGCCCCACAGCCGGTAGTCCCTGACAGGTCGTTGGTTGACATCGGCTATTATCTTCTCTAACGTCACCGATGGTAATAGTTCCAGAATTGCCCCTGCTTTGATGAAACCCTTACCCTCGTCATTTACATCAATATTAAATTTAAAAAACCATTTATCGCCTCTATCCGGTCCATTAACCTCGCCGTCGATACTCATCAGGATAAAGCCGTCTTGCAGCAAAGATTGCTCATCCGCAGCTGCTCCGAACACGACGGCGCTTATAGAAAATCCCATAGCCACAATTAGAAGTTTCTTTACCATTCCCAAAAACTCTATGCCTGTCTTTTTAATAATCAATCCGACTTCACTAAACCTGCCCGTCCGGCAGGCGGGGCTACGCCGGACAAGTCATCAATAATCAATTTTATAGCCTGCTCTGGCCCATCTGCGCATTTGACATACCGGCCGCTCTCCGGGTCGTCAGTTGCAACCAAATCAAGCAAAGGCTTCCAGAATTCGCCTACAAGTATAATCGGCTTTTCTCTTTCAATAAAGCCCTTATTCTTTAATTCCCATACTTTTGCCAATTCAAGTAGCGTTCCCGTTCCGCCCGGCAGCACAATATAGGCCTGCCCCAGTTTTATCAACGTATCGAGCCGCTCATCGAGCGAGCGGGTAACAATTTCACTGCTGATATATTTATTGGCACAGCTTTCCTTAAAAGCCGAGCATGTAACGCCAATAATTTCGCCGCCTGCTTCTGCCGCCCCTTTCGCCGCAGCCAGCATTGTTCCGCCATATCCGCCATTGGCAATTGTAAAACCCGCCTGTGCCAATAGTTTACCAGTCTGGTATGCGAGCTTATAAGCAGCATCGCCGGGCCCGGCCCTGCCTGTCCCGAAGATAGTTACCGTCTTTTTACTCAACTTGTTTTCTTCCGCGTATAATTCAATAGCCCCGCTGAAAGCAAAATCTCTCTGTCTCTTCTGGAAAGCTTCAGCAAACCTGTAAATTCAAACGACCTGGTCTTATTGATAATCTTCACCTCGTCCCTGCTTTTTATTGCCTCCAAGAGATTATCAATTACCAGCTCATCATCGCATTCAATTTTATCATAGTCAGCCGGCTCGGCAAATTCTACAGGCACAATGCAAAAGTTAATCAAGTTGGCCTTGTGGATTCTCTCGATACTTTTCGCCAGCACCATCCACACTCCCAGATACATCGGGCAAAGCGCTGCATGCTCTCTCGATGACCCTTGCCCGTAGCTTTCGCCGGCGGCAATGATACCGGCCATCGCCTTGTTTTTTAACGCCCTTGCTCGCTCGGCAAATGTCGGCTTATCCTTTTCGTTAAACCGATTGAAAACCACCTTCGCATATTCAGGCACATTTGACCGCAGTTTAAGATACGCCCCAGCCGGCATAATATCGTCCGTCGTTACCTTATCGCCGCACTTAATCAGCACCTTGCCTTCCAGTTTTCCCGGCAGCGGTGTCGGCATCTGCGGCACAACAATCGTTGGCCCCCGCAAAACCTCCACTTTTGCCGCTTCCTCCCTGCTCAAGGGTTTTTCTATAAGATTGTCATTGATGATAAATTTTTCCGGCAGCCCTATTTCTGGATATTCTATATTCAGCAACCCCGGCAAATCACGAGGATCGGTAATTTCGCCTGTTAAAACCGAAGCGACCGCCGTCTCCGGACTGACCAGATACACCTGGTCGCCTTTTGTCCCGCTTCGTCCCGGGAAGTTTCTGTTGAAGGTTCGCAGGCTTACCACATTATCGCCCGGTGAAAAACCCTGGCCGATACAGGGACCGCAGCCTGATTCCAGAATCCTTGCGCCGGCGCTAATCATATCCGCAAGGGTCCCCTTCTCTGCCAGCATATTCAAGACCTGTCTGCTGCCCGGCATAACCGCAAATTCGACTATGTTGCTGATACGCCGCCCTTTTAACACACGCGCCGCCATCATCAAATCGGCAAAGCTCGAATTTGTGCAACTGCCTATAACCACCTGCCCTATTTTGACGCCGGCGATTTCTTTAACCTTTTTGACATTATCCGGCGAGGATGGACATGCCGCCATCGGCTCAAGCTCATTCAGGTTTATCTCAATAACGCGGTCGTATTTTGCATCGGCGTCTGCTGCCAACGGCTGATAATCCCCCTCTCGCCCTTGCGCCGCCAGAAACCTTCTGGCTTGTTCGTCGCTGCCGAATATACTTGTCGTTACGCCCATCTCCGCTCCCATATTGGTTATGGTCGCCCGCTGTGGAACGGACAGGTTTTGTGTGCCTTCGCCGAAATACTCGATCACCCAGCCCACATTGCCTTTTGTTGTGAGTATGCCAAGCAACTTGAGAACCACATCTTTGGCTGCCACCCAATCGTTTAATCTGCCGTTAAGTTTTACTCCTAATACCTTCGGACAGTTTAAGTAAAATGGCCCGCCCGCCATAGCCGCCGCCACATCCAGTCCGCCGGCCCCTATAGCCAGCATACCGATTCCGCCAGCGGTTGGTGTATGTGAATCACTGCCCAATAGAGTTGCGCCGGGTTTGCCAAACCGCTCTAAATGAACCTGATGACAGATACCGTTGCCCGCCCGTGAGTGATAAACGCCGAACCTCGCGGCTACCGTCTGCAAATACAAATGGTCGTTATGGTTCTCAGGTCCGAACCCAGCCATACTGTGGTCAACGTAGCTGACCGATAGCTCGGTCCTGACCCTGCTTATCCCCATTGACTCAAATAGCAGAAACGCAGTCGTCCCTGTGGCATCCTGTGTGAGCGTCTGGTCAATCCGAATGCCAATCTGCTCACCAGCTTGCAATTTGCCATCAACTATATGCGAGCTTAAAATCTTATGAACAAGTGTCTGTCCCATTTCTGCACTCCTTGAAAATCCAGAGATAAAATCTAACATAAATTCCCTGCAAATGCAAACTTCTCGAATCCGCTATTTCTCCCGCCCCCGCGTCTTCCTGTCGGCTGCTGCCTCGATTTGCGTCAAGAGACCATAGAGGCAGTGAAGACAGGAGCGGGGGGCCTGTCTTTTAATCATCAATAAAAAAAGCGGCCTGTGCAATCTTGCACAGACCGCTTGTGAACAACCAAACTGATGACTATCTTAGCACCTGTCAGCTTCCCGGTAATAAGGCGCCATCGTTATAGATGACTACCTGCCGACCAAACACATCAATAATCACGCACAATTGCTGCATCCTTGCCAACAAAATACTTCTCCGAGCCTCTAATCTTCAGGTTATATACCTTCCCAACGACAGGCATCGCTCTCTTTATAGCGTGCTTGATACCAATCGGGCCACTAGCGCACTGCAGCTTCAAGCCGCTTCTCAAGTTTTGCGCCGCAACCCATTGACCGCTATCAAGCAGGAAAAGGTGCGTATCCACTACGCCGATGCAATTCCCATTCTCAAGCACTATATCCCGACATTCGTATATCCCTTCGTGCTCTTGGACGGTTTCAATTTGCTCTACGCACGCCGCTGCCAGACAATTAAGCCTGCCTGCCGTTTGTCCTGCTGCGACCTTCGAGATTTGCATAAGCGACCCATCTACCCACACAAGCGTATCCGCAGGGAAACAAACCGTCTTTCCTCCTGCCGACGGGTCGTTCACAAGGAACGAATCGGTTCTTCCTCTGGGCGACCACCCAGTTTGAGCACCAGTAGGAAACGTACCTAGTTTCTTATCCCAGTTAGGCGCAGTTCCAGCCCACATTGTATAAATGTTATCATCATCAATGCCGCAAAAAGCCCTCTTCTCAAAATAGACGTGACCATCCAGGAACAACACGTTTTGCCCGTCTTCCCCGTGGGCAAGAGAGTTTCCTACCTTTTGCTCCTCCGGCGTGCCGGTGGGAATAAACTTTGGAGGGCCTGTAGGACTTTTAGCCAATACACCTTGAGCAGGAGGGGCTATCCAGGGGTTCCGGTCTGCTGCCACTGCCATACCGGGCTCGCTCGATGTCGTCAAGGCATAAGCATACGCTGTGCCAGTTCCCGGCAGAGGCTGATGATATGCGTAGCTGCAATGCTTCATCGGCCACGGACCTGTCGTAGGAGTCCATGGGCCAAAATCCCAGAGGTCAATAAGCTCCCTGGTGCTGGCATAAGTGGAGGGCTTAAACTCCGAAGTGTATGTATCGCTCTTACAAACAAACGACTTAGGTGTTACTTCAGCAAACTTTACCAAAAGATAGTGGCAGGATGTAATGGTCGCCTGACCGCCACCGCCAGCCGGTGTCATTCCATAGGCAGTGTATCGGTCGGTGGCGTTCCAGACTACAGAAGGTCTTAAATTACTTTCCCTGCCTCCTGCCCGCGGAAGCTCATCTTCGTAATCATTGGCGTAGATGAGCATTGCCTTACCAATGCCGGACAGGTTTGACCCGCAGACCATACGGTAAGCAACCGCCCTTACCCTGGCCAAAGCGGGCATCAAAATACCCATCAACAACGCTATGATCGCAATAACGACCAATAGCTCAACTAATGTAAAACCTTTTTTCTTCATTTTCTTTCTCCTTCTTACTTTTCGAGATTCACAAACTCAACCGTTCTTAAGCCACTTTGATTAATGTTTCCGATAATAATTTCTTTATTCTACCATACAAATCCAAAATGTTCAAGACTTTTTTGCGAATCTCTTATGTTTTTAATATTTTCGCTCAAAAACGGTCAATTAAAGAACATTCGAAAAACCGATTTTGCCAGTAGAATTCATTGTTATTGCGCCTCAACTGATGTTTCACACAGCCGCCGACCCAGCAGTCCAATAATTTAAGCGCGGTAATAAAGAATTTTGCTTTGGCAGGAAGGTCTAAGATATGATAAAAGACCTAAAATATGATGACATTTGATAAAATTATAATATACGCAGTAACTTTTAAACCTACCTGCTAATTTTAATGTTAACATAAGCCGATTCATCTGTCAAGTAAATTTTCGTCAAATTTCTCAAGTACCTTGAAAATTTACGAAATTTACTTAAAATCCTTGTTTTTAGCTTGAAAAAACAGGTATGGTCGCTCAGAAAAACCTTGAAGAAATAAAAAAACTGCTCGAAAAACACCACCAAAGCCACCTTCTGGCCTTTTGGGACCAGCTAAATGCCGCCCAACGGCAGAGCTTACTGGCCCAAATCCAGCAGCTTGATTGGTCACAAATAGATGGCTGGGTAGTTGATATTGTCAGAAAAACCGCCCCTGCACAAATAGATGCCGGTTTTACCCCTGCACCCTTTTATAGTTCTACCCCGGTCAACCCCCAGCAAAAACGTAAGTTCGACCAGGCTATCGAGTTAGGTAAAGACCTTATATCTGCCGGTAAGGTCGCCGCTTTTGTAGTCGCCGGCGGGGAAGGCTCCAGACTCGGTTTCGATGGGCCAAAAGGAAATTTTCCCATCAGCCCCGTCAAGAATAAAACTTTTTTCCAGATATTTGCTGAAACAATTAAGGCGGCCTCAAAAAAATACAAAGCTGTTTGTCCCTGGTTCATTATGACCAGCCCTTCAAACCACGCTCGAACAAAGGAAATCTTTTGCTCTAATAATTACTACGGCCTGGACGCCAAAAATGTCTTTATATTCCAGCAAGGCACACAACCAACCTTTGGATTCGACGGCAAAATCCTGCTCGCAGACAAAGCCGATATTGCCTGCTCGCCCGATGGTCACGGCGGATGCATCAGGGCCATCTATAAAAGCGGTGCGCTGGAAGATATGACAAAACGCGGCATAGAATTCATTAGCTACTTTCAGATTGATAACCCCCTGGTAAATGTCTTTGACCCGCTCTTTATCGGCCTGCACGCCCTCGATGGGGCTGAAATGTCCTCAAAAGGGCTTATCAAAACAGTCCCAAAAGAAAAACTCGGAAACTTCGGTTTAATCAACGGCAAAGTAACCGTCATTGAATACAGCGACCTGCCGGACGAAATCGCCGAGAAGCGAAAGCCCGATGGCTCGCTGCTTTTCCAGCTCGGCAGCATCGCAATCCATATCATTAGTCGCACCTTCATCGAAAAATTAAATGCAAAAGGATTTGCTTTGCCCCTCCACAGAGCTATCAAAGAAATTCCTCACATCGACCAGTATGGAAATCCTGCGCAGCCGGACCAGCCAAACGGTATCAAACTCGAAAGTTTTGTTTTCGATGCCTTGCCGTTGGCTTCAAAATCAATAATTCTGGAAACCGTCCGAAGTCAAGAATTTGCGCCGACCAAAAATGCCGCCGGTATCGACAGTGTCGAAACCACAAGACAAATGATGGTTGCCCGCGCTGCCGATTGGCTCCAGTCTGCCGGCATCACCATTCCCAAAAAGCCGGATGGCTCCCCCGATTGCCTTATTAAAATTGCTCCGAGCTTTGCTCTGGAAAAAGATGATGTCAAAGCAAAATTAAATCAAATACCCACAATCAATCCAAAGGACAAAATCTACCTCGCTTGAGCCTCCACCCGAAAAATTCAAATAGCCCCAATGAAGCTCCCTTTTTACCTTGTATAAAATTTGTACGAAGTAGTTGTCTTACACTTCTGTCCTGGCTTAAGAACGGTGGATGGAAACTGCGGCTTATTCGGCGAATCCGGAAAATGCTGTGTTTCTAAGCAGAATCCATAGTGCTTCTTGTATGCCTTGCCGGATTTGCCGATTAGAGAACCATCAAGAAAATTCCCGGTATAAAGCTGCACCCCCGGTTCGGTAGTATAGACTTCCATCACTCGCCCGGTAGTCGGCCCATAGGCCTGTGCGCAAAGGGATAGTGTTCTGCCTCCACCTTTAAGCACGAAATTATGGTCGTAACCATTACCAACCTGAGCAATTCGAGAACCAATGGTCGCCGGTTTTGTAAAATCCAGAGGCGAATCTTTGACGCTTCTAATTTCACCGGTCGGTATCAGGTCTTTATCGACCACGGTATATTTGTCGGCGGTCAGCATAAGCTCGTGCCCGAGAACATCACCATTGCCCTCGCCTGCAAGATTGAAGTAGCTGTGATTTGTCAGGTTGACTATGGTGGTTTTATCCGTCGCGGCCTCATAGCTAATCTTCAGCTCATCTTTATTAGTAAGCGTATAGGTAATTGTGCACGCCAGATTGCCGGGATAACCTTCCTCGCCATCCTTGCTAAGATAACTCAACTGAACTTGTGCTTTATCGCCTTCGGCCGTTATGTCTTCGAGTTTCCACACAACCTTATCGAAACCCTTCCTCCCGCCGTGAATGTGGTTTGGCCCATTGTTAGCCGCCAGCTTATACTCCACGCCGTTGAGCACAAATTTTGCCCCGCCGATACGATTGGCATATCGCCCGACCGTCGCTCCGAAAAAGGCCCCTCGCTTAACATACTGGTCAAGGTCATTATAACCTAACGTAATATCCGCCAGCTTGCCGTCCCTATCCGGGACCTCCAGAGAAACTAAAATCGCTCCATAGTTTGTAATCTTCACTCTAATCCCTTTAGCATTGGTCAACGTATATAAATCAACTTGTTGCCCATCGGGCGTTTGACCAAAAGATTCTTTTCGAGCGCTCATTGGTCTGGCCTCCTTATCCTGGGATTCGCTTGAGCTTGATTCTCCTTTTCCACAGCCGAAAAAATTTGTCGCCATTAACGCCAAAACAAAATCTAATAGAGCTACTTTTCTCATTTTTCAACTCACTGCTCTAAAATCTTGACACTTGTATGGGTTACACTCTTTGAATATAACGCTAAAAAAGATAGAACGTCAACAACTTTATTAAGTGTTCATCTTGGCAAATTCAGCGCCTCGGTATAGTGCTTTAGTATTTAATGGCAGTATTTTATGATGTCTTTCAGCAAATACATCGGATAAAGCTGCTGCCGCTACATCCACTGTAAGGACTCCCCGCCTTTGTAAATATGCCCCAAGAGCTACCAAATTAGCTGCTCTCAGACTGCCCAGCTCGACAGCCAATTGGTCGGCCGGCACCGCTATTATGTCAATTGTTGGATTGATGTCGGGCCAGGAATCTATCAAAGAACTATTCAGCACCAATAAGCCGCCATTTTTGAGGCGAGGAGAGAATTTATCCAGCGAAGCTCGGTTCATTACAATCAGTGAATCCGCCCTGCCGACCACAGGGCAGGCAATAGGCCCATCTGCGATAATAACCATACAATTAGCCGTTCCGCCTCGCACCTCGGCCCCATAAGAGGGTATAAAGGTTACTTCTTTACCGGCCTTCATCGCCGTCTGCGCCAGCAGCTTGCCGGTCATAATAATCCCCTGCCCTCCAAACCCGGCAATTATAATCTCTTCAAAAAATTCGTCTTTTATCTCTCGCATCTTGTATCTTGCGTCTGGGCCACGTCTTTCAAACAGCCCAACGGAAAAACCTTTGTCATTTCTTTTTCAATCCATTTCATCGACTCTGCTGGGGTCATTCGCCAATAGGTCGGGCAGGGTGAGAGCAATTCAACAAGTGATAGACCCGCAGCGCCGCCAAGCTGCAGCTCGAAGGCGTGTTTGACGGCCTCTTTGGCCTTGCGAATCCGAGCAGGACTGCTCAAAGCACAACGCTCGACATAGATTGCCCCTGGCAGAATCGCCAGCAGCTCCGATATCTGCAGCGGATACCCCTCGTGTGCAGCAGTTCGGCCCTGTTGTGTTGTCGCTGTTACCTGGCCCAGAATAGTCGTAGGCGCCATCTGCCCGCCTGTCATTCCAAAGACAGCATTATTGATGAAAATGACTGTTATCTTCTCTGCCCTGTGAGCGGCGTGAATAATCTCGGCTGTTCCAATCGCCGCCAAATCACCATCTCCTTGATATGAAAAAATTATTTTGTCCGGGTTGGTCCTTTTCATACCTGTCGCCACCGCAGGGGCCCTGCCGTGTGCGACCTCAATCATATCAACATCCAAATAATTGTATGCCAGCACCGCACAGCCGACAGGCGCTATTCCAATAGTTCGGCCGTGTATGCCCAGCTCATCGATTGTCTCTGCTATCAAGCGATGTGCAATGCCATGCCCGCACCCAGGACAATAATGCGTGGCGATGTCTTTAAGAGTAGGAGTTCGGGTAAATATCTTTTGCATAAATAGCTTATTTCTTCACCGATACTTTTCTTTGCGGCACAGTCAATTGCTTAATTTTATCGAAAATTTCTTCAACGGTCGGCACACCACCGCCAGGCCGTCCATAGAATACTACCGGCGCCTTTCCGGCAATAGCTAATTTCACATCTTCGACCATCTGGCCACAGCTCATCTCGACGACAAGAAAAATCCTGAATTCTTCGGCGGCCTTGCCGATGTGCTCTGTCGGAAATGGCCAGAGAGTAATGGGACGTATCCAGCCGACCTTTATTTTTTCTTTTCTTGCTCTGGTTACCGCGCCGCGAACAATTCTCGCAGCAATGCCATAAGCGACAACTACAATGTCGGCATCATCAACCTCGTATTGTTCACAAAGCACTTCGTTCTTTTCGACCTGCTCATATTTGACTTTTAGCTTATAGTTTAGCTCTTCCAATACCCCTTCACCGAGCCACAGCGACCGGATGATATGTTGGGGCCTATCCTTGGCTCCGGTCAACGCCCAATCTTTTGAAGGAAGTTTCCGCTGTGTCTTTTTCTCAATCACTACCGGCTCCATCATTTGGCCTAAAATGCCGTCGGCAAGAATAACGACAGTCATTCGATACTGGTCGGCTAAGTCAAACGCCAGCGGCATACAATCGACCAGTTCCTGAACGCTTGATGGCCCAAGAACAATGGTGCGGTAGTCGCCGTGTCCGCCGCCGCGGGTGGCCTGGAAGTAATCAGCCTGTGATGGTGCAATATTGCCCAGACCCGGCCCGCCTCGCATCACATTGACTACCACTGCCGGCAGTTCCGCACCCGCCAGATAACTCATTCCCTCCTGCATTAGACTGATGCCGGGACTCGATGAGCTTGTCATTGCCCTTTTGCCTGTGGCTGAGGCACCAAATACCATATTTATCGCCGCCAATTCGCTTTCGCTCTGCACAAAGACCCTGCCTTCCTCAGGCATCCTTCGGGACATATAGGCGGGGATTTCGTTTTGCGGCGTAATCGGATAGCCAAAATACGCATCACACCCGGCAACGACAGCCGCCTCCGCCAGCGCTTCATTACCGCACATTAAAACTCGTTTGCTCACCTTTCTCCTTCTTTTTCCATCTGCTTTTCAAGATAATTTTCCAACTTCCGGACAAAATTCCGGGCTGTTTCTAACAAATCTTTTGCCTGCTGGTTGCTAACTGTAAAACCTACTCCATAATCCCCGACAAGCCGTTTATCATAGGCATCATTAAGTGCTTTTCCCGATTCTCTCTCAAGAATTTTTGTTTTTACAAAGTGCTCTCCAAACAGACTTATCACGCCTTTATGCGAGGAGGCAGTTAAACTTTTGGTAAGAAGCATAGCTTCTGCCATAAAGAACATCGCATAATAACACCTTGAAACACAGGAATCGTGATCTCCAGTATTTAGTGCCTGTTCGGCTGTGCTTAGAAATTTCTCGGCTTTTTCTATTAAATCCCTTATTTCATTCACGTTATCACCCCCTCATTCTTTACACTCAGCATAAATGGTGAGTTGTAATTTTCAAAGAGTTGTTCAGGAACTGCGATAACTGAAATAAGTTCGCCTTCCTCAAGAAGTATGTCAAATAGAAGGTCGCTTAAGCTTTCTCTGACTTCAAAGGGATTTACGGACTGGTCAACCAATACAAGTATATCAATATCCGAATCCCTCGTTGCTTGGCCCCTTACATAAGAACCATATAGTATAACCTTCTTGATATTGTCCCCATACATCTTTATCAGATGTGCTTTTATTTGAGCTACTAATTGTTGTATTCTTTCATCCATTTGAAGACCCCGTTGTATTATTTATGTGCTTCGTAATAGCTTCAATGAATTTATCTCCATAATTCTGAGTAAATTTTTCTCCAATGCCATACACAGAAAGGAGAGAGGTAGTATCTGCCGGTTTTTGTTTAGTTAATTCTCTCAAAGTAATATCTCCGCAAATCATAAATGCTGGAATGTCTCTTTGTTGTGCAATTTCTCTCCTCAATTTTCTAAGTTCATCAAATAATTCTTTTTCAAAATCGTCGAATTCTGGAATGTTACGATCAACAAAATCTTCAAGAAACTGTACTTTAATTTCATACTTACCAGTAATAAAATCTCGACCTTTTGCTGTAATTTTGAGTATTGGCATGTTTTCGTATTTTGATACAAATTCTACCTCAAATAGTCCGGATTTAATAAGAGTCTCTATGATAGTTCTCAATTGTTCTCGTGTGAACGTTGGAAAAATCGAATATGTCGCAAGGTTATGTAGCCCATGGTTGATTATGAAAGTTGATTTTGAACCTTTTAGTACCGAGATTGTTTTCTTGATACCCAGAGGAAAAGGCAATTCCGTGACACAACAAAGAATAATCTTGCAGACTGCGCTTTCGTAATCTTGAATCAATGTTTTTATATTTATACTCATGTTAAGCACCACATCAAAATTCAGATAACGTTCTGCATGTCTACGACATGCCGAATGTACGAAACCGGATACGCTCTGTTAGGCGGGGCCAGCTGATACGCCTTTTCGAATCCTCGCCCCAATCTCTTCTGCCAATCGGTCAAACTCAGCTTGGGATGATGCAAGCGATTGAATCAGTTTCCCGCCATTTTCCCAAATTTCGTCAACGAGATTGCTAGTCCCTGGACCATACCGTATTTGCGTAGCCGCTGAGAAATAATCAGTTAGGCCTTTCCGCTCACCAGGACTCAGGCGACTCAAAAGCTTTTTCACCCACTCATCTGGTTCCTTCGTAGTTCTATCTATGATCTCAATATCAGCTACACAGGGAAAGAACCACGCCATAGTCTCTGAATCTAGTAGTGAGAAAAGGAATGGAACCTCGTGGTAGAGTTGTTTACACCAAGAACGTATCTCAGGAATATCGAAGAGACCTCTGGGGTCATCATCATACCCGTCAATTCCGAAATGTATAGGGATCAGATTTCGGCTTGACCTGAATTCCCTGAGTGAATCGTCAACCGCGATTTTTATTCGGCCAGTGTTACCCTCAATGACTTCTTGACGGCTGATTAGGTGTATTATCATGGTCGCCTCTTCTCCTCTGCTAAGCGTGGCTTGCCCTTTCTGCCCGATTTGCCCCCTCGGGGGCGGATTTCAATTTTGTCTGAGCCGTCCCGTCGCACCTCGATTGCCACGTCCGGGCAAACAAGGGCACAGACGGCACAGCCGGTGCAATCCACGTTGATTGCTTCGGCAGGGAAGTAACCGCTTTTGTTGGATTTTTTCGAGATGGCGATGCCGTTTTTCGGGCATACCGCCACACATAAGCCGCAGCCCTTGCACCGCTCAATATCTATAATTATCTTGCCAGCCATTTTTCGTATCGCTTTTTTTACCGCAGAGTTCGCAGTCCTCGGGACTCCTTACGGAGAGCACGCTGCGGTTACTTTTTACATTTTCTGTGAGATTTTACTTAGAACTTCTGGAATTGTAAAGTGAAAAGGCAGGCAGTTAATATCCCGTATAGGCCTATTTTTCGAGGTAAAAAACCTGACGCTTTTCGTCAAAGTAAATTTCTTGCTCACCGACCACATCTTCCGGCTTAAGGCCTACTAACTTTAGGGGATTATAGAAGCCCATCGCAATCAATTCGTCCAGGCTGGCGAGATTTAGCGAAGCCAAGTAATTCATACATTGCAGCATTGTCGCCGATGAGCCGCACAAGTACCCAGTTTGCGGGTCGGACAATCGGCCGGTTTCTTCTAATATTACCTTGTGCCCCAGCGTTTCATATCTGCCTGGAGGTAATCCCGCCAGCGATGAAGCATCGCTTATCACGATGCACCGCTGCGAACCTTTTGTCCTGATAATAGTTTTTATTACTGAAGGCGGCAGATGATGGCCATCGGTTATTATCATTGCGGAAAGCTCGTCAGCAGCCAGGCCCGCCCATATAGGATTATGGTGTCTATTTAGAACCATTGGCACGCCATTTCCCAGATGTGTAAGCGATACTGCTCCTGCTCGCGATAGCTTCTCCAAATCTTTTTCAGTCGCCATTTGATGTCCCAGCGATACTGCAATCCCCCGCTTTATAGCGTCTCGTGCTAATTCTTCTGCTCCTTCCAATTCCGCTGCTATGGTTAAAAGTTTCACTTTCCCTCCAGCCCAGCCAATTAACTGTTCCAGATAGTTTATATCCGGTTTTGTTGTCCACTCTGGATTATGAGCCCCACATGCTCCTTCCTGTGCCGAGATAAATGGACCTTCAAGATGTATGCCCGGCAACCGTCCGCGGAACTCCTCCCTCTCCATTGCATCGGACATTATTGCTAAATTGCGTTTATAGACATTTTCCGTGCTTGTGATTATTGTCGGCAAAAATGCTGTCGTCCCAGCCCCAAGCAACTGTCGGCAGGCGCGAATAAAATCCGCCTCTGTTAAGGTTGCACTCGAAAAATCCACCCCTTTGTAGCCATTGACCTGCAGGTCAACTAATCCTGGCACTCTCATTTGGTAACTTTCTTTTGTATTGAGGAAAGTAATGATGCCGCATCTTCATCTAAGAAGATTTTGCAGTTTTTATGCTGTTGCAATATCGACGCCGGGCACATATTCGTCACCTGCCCTTCGAGAGCGTTCTTTACCGCCTCAGCCTTGCGTTTTTCCGGCACAGTAACAATCAGGCAAGCACTTTTAATAATCTGCCGAATGCTCATAGATATTGCCAGCCTTGGCACCTGCTCTAATGTCGCAAACCACCCCTCGCCCAACTGCTGCCTTCTGCACCGCTCATCCAGCTCCACAATTATATAAGGCTGCTCTGTCTTAAAATCTGCAGGCGGGTCGTTAAATGCAAGATGTCCATTTTCTCCGATTCCCACCATTGCTGCATCAATTGGATGCGCAGCGATAATAGTCCCCAACTTGTGGCATTCCTTTTTCGGGTCATCGGAGTCGCCCTGAACAAAATTTACTGCCTTTAGACCCGGCAGCTTATCAACAAAATGCTCTTTTAGATACCTTCTGAAACTGGCCGGGTGATTCGCCGGCAGTCCTATATACTCATCTAAGTGAAACATCGTTACCTTCAGCCAATCTATTCCTTTTGCAGCAACTAAACTATCAAGCATCTCAAGCTGGCTTGTCCCTGTGGCCAGAATGATATTCGCATCTCCATTTGTTTGTATCGCTTTTTTGATAGCTTTTGCTGCCTCAACCGCTGCCGCCTTCGACGCCTGGAGTTTTGTTTTGTAAATAAATTTTTCCATAGCCATTTCTTTCCAAACCAAAGTTGCAGCAATCATACGAAATCCGTATAATCCTGTCAAACAAAGACCGTTACAGTTGCCTTTTGCATATAATTTATAGCAGATAATCTCCTGATAGATATGGGGACAATCAGCAATAGGTGCTATAGCCGGTTAATAGTTAATAGAGGTGAAATATGAGAAACAAAAACAGAATTGCCGTGTCGTTTGTGGTTTCAATTTGTATCCTGATAAATTTGGCACAAGCCAAAGAGGTGGTAACTGATTCTTCTGCCATCCTGGCGACACTTGATAAGAATCATCCGCGGTTGATGTTGAAGGACAAAGACCTCGAAACCCTTAAACAGCAATACGCAACCGACAAAGTCCTTCAAAAGTGTATAAAGGATGTGCTACAAGATGCAGATTTGCAGCTCCAGAAGCCGCCACTCAAGTATGAGAAAATTGGCCCTCGCCTTCTTCACGTCAGCAGGGACTGCCTCAATCGAACTTACGCCCTCGGCCTTGCCTACAGGTGGACCGGCGAAGAAAAGTATGCCAAAAAAGCGGTAGAGAACCTGCTTGCCGTCTGTGCATTTGAGGACTGGAACCCTTCGCACTTTCTCGACACAGCCGAAATGTCGCACGCGGTCGGCGTCGGTTATGATTGGCTCTATTCTTACCTCGATGCCCAAACGCGTGAGAAAATCAAGGCAGGTCTAATCAAAAATGGTCTTGAGCAAGGACTTATTGCATACGAAAAACAATGGTGGTCGAAAAGCGAACACAACTGGAACCAGGTCTGCAACGGCGGCCTGGTCGCCGGCGCCCTCGCCATCGCTGATTCCGACCCAAAGTTCGCAGAGCGTATCGTTGCCGCTGCAATCGAGTCGCTGCCTCTCGCCCTCAATAGCTACAATCCTGACGGCGCGTGGGGCGAAGGACCCGGCTACTGGAGCTACGCAACGCATTACACAGCTTACGGCCTGACAGCTCTGCAAACAGCTCTTGGTAAAGACTTCGGACTTTTGCAAATAGAAGGCCTTGCAAAGGCAGGATATTTCCCGATATACACTGCCGGACCCACAGGGCTATACCTGAATTTAGCTGATTGTGGAGATAAAAGCTCCAGAAGACCTATGCCCTGCATGTTCTGGCTTGCTCGTGCCTTTAACAATCCGTTATACGCCGAAGATGAACACGCTCAAATCCGCCAGCGCAGCGCCGAACCCGAACATATAGTCTGGTATGTCCCTGTCGCGAAGGAAAAGCCTCCGGCAAAGAAACTTGACTATTATTTCCGCGGTCCTGTCGAAGTTGCTGTGTTCCGCAGCGCCTGGGACAATCCCGATGCCTTGTTTGTAGGCGTCAAAGCCGGCTACAATCAAGTCAATCACGGCCACCTCGACCTCGGCAGCTTCGAGCTCGATGCCCTCGGTGTGCGATGGGCACGTGACCTCGGCTCGGACAATTACAATATGCCCGGCTACTGGGACGGAAAAGAAGGCGGCCAGCGATGGTCCTATTATCGCCTGAATTCATTTAGCCACAATGTCCCCCTGCTGAATGGAGAAAACCAAAACGCGTATGCAAAATCAAGTTTTATGAAAGTCCAGACAGAGACATCACAGCCTTATGTCCTTGTTGACCTGACAGACGCCTACAAAAAATTTGCAAAAAAGGCGGTTCGAGGCGTCGCAATGACAGAGGGCCGGCAGGCGGTGCTTGTGCAGGACGAGCTCCTATTAGAAAACCCCTGCGCCGTCACCTGGGGTATGACAACGGATGCCAAAATTCAGATTAAAGAAATCGGTTCCGCGGAGCTTACCATCGGAGATAAAAAACTTGTTGCGAAAATCTTATCACCTTCGGGTGTGGAATTCGTGGCAGAATCAGCCGAGCAGAAACCACCTGAAAAGTCCAACGAAGGCGTCCGCCGCCTTGTGCTGCGCCTGCCCGATGCCAAAGGCAGCGTGCAAGTAGCAATCCTGTTATCACCGGTGTGGAAAGACGGCAACACCGTTAAAACAGTTGAATTAAAGCCGCTGGAAAAATGGCAGTGAAAAAAAACTAAAAACTATCGAGGATTCAGATGCGAAAACAACCAGTCAGTATTTACAAGGCGTTTATAATCGGCGCGGCAATACCTGCGATTGCGTTTTTTAGCAACGTCTTTGCCCAGGACCCCAATAGTAAAAAACCAATTCTTTGCCAGGGAAATTACCTAACCGAAGAGGCAGCAAAAGAGCAGCTCGCGCGATTTGCCAAAAGCTATTCCAATCTGGCCGAGTGGAAATATCGCGCCAAAGGCATCCGCGAAGGTATTTTACGCGGGGCAGAACTATATCCTCTACCGAAGAAATGCCCGCTCAATCCCATCATTCACAGCAAGCGCCAATACGATGGATACACCGTTGAAAATGTCGGATTCGAGAGCCTGCCGGGCGTCTTTGTAACAGGAAGTCTGTATCGACCGCGAGAGGGGAAAACGCCTTTTGCCGCCGTCCTGTGTCCCCACGGGCACTGGGGCGACCCAAATGACTATGGCCGCTTTCGGCCAGACCAGCAGAAACGATGCGCAACCCTTGCACGTACGGAAGCGGTCGTTTTCTCTTACGATATGGTCGGCTGGGGCGACTGGAAAAATGCCGGCTGGCAGCATAACCGCCCAAAAGTCCTTAAACTGCAATTATGGAACAGCATCCGCGCAGTCGATTTTCTCTCCTCGTTAAAAGATGTTGACCCAAATCGCATCGCCATCACCGGCGCATCCGGCGGAGGAACACAGTCGTTTATGCTGACGGCTGTTGATGACCGCATCGCCGTCTGTGTGCCGGTGGTTATGGTCTCAGCCCACTTTTTCGGCGGCTGCAACTGCGAAAGCGGTATGCCCATCCACAAAAGTGACACGCACGAAACCAGCAATGTCGAAATCGCCGCTCTCGCTGCCCCGAGGCCACTGCTGCTTATCTCGGACGGCAAAGACTGGACAAAAAACGTCCCCGATGTAGAGCTGCCGTATATCCGTAACATTTATCGACTGTATGGAGTTGAATCCAACGTCGAGAATCTGCACCTTCCCGATGAAGGCCACGACTATGGCCTTTCAAAGCGCACCGGTATGTATAAGTTTCTCGCCAAGCACTTACACCTTTCGCTCGATAAAGTCGCCAAGCCCGATGGCTCAATTGATGAGGATTTTGTTATCATCGAAAAAATAGAAAATATGCTCGTCTTCGACCCCAACCACCCCCGCCCAGCTAATGCCGTAAGCGGCGATGCGGAGGGACTTCCGTGGGATTAGACATTGTCCTGCATCAACTGACCGTCGTGGTTTATCGAGGCAGCATAGGATCTTTACAGTCCAGTCATCTGCTGGTTTTTTGCTTGACAAGTTTATAGGGTTGCCAAGATAATCTCTGTTGGTAGTAGTCTTTTTGATGATAAGTGTTGTGTTGTGACAGCATATGGCACAGGGTAAATGTCGGTTTGGGAGAAAGGAGAATGCCAAATGAGTGATTTATGGGTATCATTTACGAAGGCTTTGTTGCTAGCCTTAGCGGGACTGGTGTTTCAGGGATGTCAACCAGAGCAAGGACCAAAGACGGTTATCATCCAACTGGTCGAACCTGAAGTCGTAGTTACAGAAGAGGGTGTAAAGCTCGAAACTCGTCCGGGGAAAACCCTTGCTTACAAAGAGATAATCGAAATCTCCCCTAATGTTCAAAGCGTTACGCGCATGACGGAAAATGAGGACAAAAACATAGTTGTTGGGTCCCCCATTTTGTCTCCCACAGCAGACGTTATGGTCTACTGGGAGATGCCCATCAGGATTGAAAGTGATGCTTCTTATGGCCCAAGGTTGACCAGGCACAGTAACATTTACAAACAGGAAATCGGTTCGCCTGCGAAGACACTAATAACCTATGGTAAATGCACTGATTTGCATCCTGCATTTAGTCCTGATGGTAATAACCTCGTATTTAGTTCCAATCGGACGGGACCTAATCCCACATTGTGGCGAATCAGCCTTGCTGGTGGGAGTGGAATCACCAAGATTACCACCACGTTGGCGGAGGATTATGCTCCATGTGTTTCGCCAGATGATTCATCTATCGTATATACTTCTAATCCTCCAGGTGCCGAGGATCCTCAGATATGGAAAGTGAATTCTAACGGGCTTCTGCCAACCCAGTTACGAGTAGGAAGATCACCGCAAGTTTCGCCAGATGGCAAGAAAATCCTCTTCATCCGCACAGACAAAGATAGTGGCAAAAAACAGCTATGGATAATGAGTATCGATGGTTCCAGAGAAACACAGCTAACAGGTAACACAGACTTTAATATAGACTATGCAAGGTGGTCACCTGACGGGCAGAAAATAGTATATGCTTCAGATGAGGGCGTTGATTCGCAGAAGAGACATAACTTTGATATTTGGATGCTGAATGCTGATGCCACAAATAAAACTCAGTTAACAACCAATGGTTCACACGATGACAGCCCTTGTTGGGATCGGCAAGGTAAATTCATATATTTCCGGTCGAATCGCGGAGGAGCATGGAATATTTGGCGGTTTGAACCGATTATGCCTTGAAAAAAGCGAACCAGACAAATTTTATGGACGATCCAAACTAATGCAAGGATGGTTTCGTCACTCTGGTTTTTTGAGTTCTTCAACCTTCGGGAGGTCTTTGAGAGAGTTTAGGCCGAAGATTTCGAGGAATTTCTTTGTTGTGCCGTAGAGCATCGGCCTGCCGAGGACCTCTGCCCGGCCAACAATCTTAACCAATCCTTTATACATTAGACTACGGATTAAATCACCTGCTGCGACGCCTCTTATGGACTCAATATCGGCACGCATAACCGGCTGTTTATATGAAATTATCGCAAGCGTCTCTAATGCCGCAGGACTTAATTTGCTGTCGCTTCGGGCGCGAAGCAATTTCTCCAGCCAATAATTGTAAGGGCTTAAGGTAAGCATCTGGTAGCCGCCGGCAATTTGCTCAATTCTAAAGGCGCTGCCATTTGTCTGGTATTTATTATTTAGACTCTCTATATGCTGGCGAACCTGCCGAACGCTCATCTCAACGATATTAGCCAGGCGTTCCGCCGACAACGGCTCATCGCTTGCGAATAAAACTGCCTCTACAACCGACTCGACCGTCGGCTCATTGCTCGTCTCTCGTCTCTCGTCACTCGTCACTCGTTCGTTTTCTTCTGTCATATATTCTTCCACTTAAATGGCTCTGCATCTTTTTTGCTTATCCTGATTGTTACCTGTCTTAATTGTTTTTGCAACTGTCTGGCTAACTTTTTTAGCATAAACCGTTCCGAGACGGTGTGGCTCAAACAGATGCAGGTCAGACCTGCCTCCTGCGCAGCCAGCCCCTGATGATGCTTTATTTCGCCGGTAACATACAAATCTGCCTTTGCAGCGATGACCGAATTTATAAGCTCGCCGCACGAGCCGGCACAGACCGCCGCCGTTTTTACCAACTTTTTTGCATCGCCGATTATGCCGATAGCCTTCGCGCCGGTGTGCCTTTTGATTTTTTTGATAATCTCTTCTATCCGCAATGGCTGCGCCAATTTGCCAATCCTGCCCAACCCGAATTTGCCCTGCGGATTGTATAGCTTTATACAGTCAAAAGCAGGCATCTCATAAGGATGTGCCTTCTTCATTGCCGCGATACAAGCATCCAGTTTCACTGCCGGCACAATCGTCTCAAATCTCACCTCAGGCACCTTTTCTAATTTTCCTTTTTTGCCTATAGCCGGCCTTGCACCTTCCAAAGGCAAAAATGTCCCCGTCCCTTCAGCCTGGAAACCGCAATGGCTATAGTTCCCAATCTTACCAGCGCCCGCGGCAAAAATAGCATTTGAAACCTTTGCCGCCGCATCCACTGGAACAAATACCACCAGCTTGTAACTATCGCCAAAACCGGTATCTACATAGTCTCCTATCGGCTTTCCATCCGTAATGCCGACGATTTCCGCAAGGCCGTCATTTACTCCGCCTAAAGCCGAATCGAGAGCGGTATGTATCGTAAAGACCGCAATCCCACCGCTAATCAGCTCATATACAACGCTCGTTGGCCCATCGGAAGTAATTTTTTTTAAGCCCTCCCATATCACCGGATGATAACTTATAATCAAATCCGTTCTTAATCTTTTTGCCTCAGCAACCACAGCTTTTGTTACATCGATGGTCAATAGAATATTTTTTACATCCTGCTGGGAGCTGCCGATAAGCAATCCCACATTGTCCCATCCCTGCGCCAATTGGAGCGGAGCTATTTTTTCAACTGCCTCTGCAATATCTTTTATCTTCATTTGCTTTCTCTGTGATTATTTCCCCTCTTGTATTCGGCACTCATCTTTTACAAACTCATCGAATTCCTTTTGCAATCTTTTAGTAATCGCCCCAACTTTACCCTCACCTACTGTGTGCCGTTCTACGCTTGTTACCGGCATAACCTGCATAATTACATTTGTCAGAAAAATCTCATCGGCGCCGAGCACATCATTTATATAGAAGTCTTTTTCGACAAACTCAATCGAATTTCTTAGTGCAATCTGGCAGATAGTTTTTCTCGTTACGCCCGCGAGAACCGGCGTTGCAATCACTGGAGTATAAAGGATAGATTTCTTGACCAAAAACACATTACTTATGCAGCCCTCAGCCAAACGATTATCCACCGTGAACCACAACGCCTCGGCTGCCCCTTTCTGATGCGCCATTTTCAGCGCAATCATCCTCGAAAAATAGCTTGTCGTCTTATGCCCGTAAGTAGGGTCGCTGGTATTTTGCTTAAATGGGCACAGCACTACCATCACGCCCTTCTGGTAATATTCCGCCGGATAAGGCGTCAATTTCGTAGCGGTAATAAGCAGAGTCGGACGGCGCTGCTCTTCGGATTCTGCCATCGGGCCGCCGGTCAAAGTCAATCGCAGCCGCGCATCGGTAAATTCGTTTGCCTGCATAAGTTTGTATATGGCCTCAGTGATATATTCTCGGCTGTATGGGTGAGTTATTGATAGACTATTTGCACTGAAAAAAAGTCTATCTAAGTGGTCTTTCAGGCCGAAGACCACGCCGTTATAGCTTCGCATCGTCTCGAAAAGCCCCGCCCCATACAAAAACCCGCTATCACTCACTGATATGCAGGCCTTGTTGGCATCGACTAATTTATCGTTCAAAAAAACTTTTTCAGCCATCTGACTTTATAAAAATCCGAATATCGAATCTCGAAATTCGAAACAATATCAAAGTTCAAAATTCAAATGTCCAAAACATCCTGTTTTGAATTTTGCACTTTAGTCATTCGTATTTGTTTCGTGCTTCGGATTTCGAATTTCGTGTTTTGTATAGCCCTTATTCCTGCTATTAATGCTCTTGCCTTTGTGATTGTCTCATCCCACTCGGCCTGTGGGTCTGAGTCTGCGACTATGCCGCCGCCTGTCTGCGCAAAGGCCTTCTTGCCGGCGATGATAATCGTTCGTATAGCAATATTCAAGCAGACACTTCCATCAAGACCGATATAGCCGATACTGCCGGTGTAAAGACCTCTGGCAGTCGGCTCGGTTTCGTTTATAATCTCCATCACCCGAATCTTTGGAGCACCGGTGATAGAACCGCCGGGGAACATTGCTTTCAGGACATCGCAGAATGTAATATCTTCACGAAGTCGCCCTCCCACAGTCGCCACCGCGTGAAAGACGGTCGGATAAGTTTCGATTGTCCGGGGCTGAATTACCTTTCTCGTCCCGGGCCGGCAGATTCTTGCCACATCGTTACGCTCAAGGTCGATTATCATATTAAGTTCCGCCTGCTCTTTTTCACTATCAAGTAATTCATCGAAATTTTTCGTGTTGATTTCTTTGCCTTCTCCTGTGTCACTTAGTCGTGGCCGGGTGCCTTTTATCGGCTTGGTTTGTATGAAGCCATCTTGAATCGTAACAAACATCTCAGGCGACGCGCTTACGATATGAAACTTTCCGCCATCTATATACGCAGCATAACCGCTCGGATTATACCGGTTCTGCCAGTGGAAAAGGTCTATCGGATTGGTTCTGAAATCGCATTCAAATCGCTGCGAAAAGTTAATCTGATAGACGTCGCCATCGTAGATATGCCGCTTTATCTTTTTGACTGCCTGTAAATAATAATCTTTATCCATATTGGTCTTTATTTGTGAGAAATCTACCTTCTCAATGTCGGCAGCAGTTGGCTGCGGCACACGAACTCCTTTGGATTCTGTTAATATCTGCTCCAGTCCCGCCAACTTTACCTCAGGCCTTTCTGCATCGTTCGGCAATTCTAACGCGATTAGCCAAAAAATTCTTTTGATGTGGTCGTATGCAACCACTTTGTCATAAAAACACAGCCGAATAAGTGGCATTCGAAGGTTAGTATCACGGGCTTCCAGCCCGTGATACCACGGCCAAGATGGCCGTGGTACGCTTTCCGGCAACTTCTCGATATATCGCCCGAGGTCGTAGCTAAAGTATCCAATCCACCCACCCCGAAAAATCCCCTCCGTCAAATCGTTAATATCCTTGTCATTCTGAGCGGAGCGAAGAATCTCTTCTTTCTTGTCATTCCCGCGCAAGCGGGAATCCATATCAAAATCTTCTGCAAATTTGTACCTCGCAAGAGCTTTTTGCAGCTTCTCGAAAGGGTCTTTTTCTCCAGCCCAAAATTCAAACACTTCTTTCGGCTCAGCCGCCCAGTAGCTAAATCCATCCGCATCTTTTTTGGCTATGTTGCCGCCGAGAATTGATGGTAACCTTCGGCTGGCAAATATCTCGCTTACAGCCGCCAGATCTACCTCCCCTTCTTGCTTTTGCAAGAAAGCAGGGGGGCAAACCTTTTTATAATGCAGCCTGCAAAAATTAGACTTACTCGCCCTAGTGGCTATTCCCATCGCCATTCAATTGTCCTGCCCGCAACTGTTTTATTATCTGCACCCCCGAGGAGGTGCCTATCCTTTCTGCCCCTGCCTGCAACATCTCAAGTGCCTGCTTCGCGGTCCTGATTCCGCCTGCTGCTTTTATCTTACAGCTTGGGGCAGTCTCCTTCATTAGCTTTATATCTTCTATTGTCGCTCCGCCGGCAGGATGCAAGCCTGTGCTTGTCTTCATAAAATCTACGCCGGCCTGCTCGGCGATTTGGCAGGCAAATATCTTTTGCTCTCTCGTTAGGGCAGCCGATTCGATTATCACCTTTAGTAAAACAATCGGCCTCATCGACCGGCAGACCTTCAACACTGCCTGCAACTGATTCAATAGATATGAACTGTCACCTTCAATTATCGCCGCTATATCAGCTACCATATCAATCTCATCCGCACCGGCAAATATGACCTCTTTCGCCTGCGCCAATTTGATTTTAGTTGTGTCCGCCCCCAATGGCAGACTGACCACGCCGCCAACTGCAACCTTTGACCCCGCAAGTAGCTCCGACACAAGTGCCACCCATCGCCCGTTGACCGACACCGTATGAAACCCGTAGTCCTTCGCCTCCTGACACAGTTGTTTGACTTGCTCTCTTGTCGCCGTAGCGCTTATGAGCGTATGGTCAATATAGCGTGCTAATTCCTTATCTGAAATCTGCTGTCCGATATTGAGCATTAGATACTCAAGATTTAACTCTTACAGTCTGCGTATCCGTCCTTGAAATTTCTGCCAAAATGTCGATGTTGTGCCATAATTCCGACTTCTTTCATGTAAATTTATATGCCTGTGGCGTAAACCTAAAAGAACTATAACACAACTTACCACCTTATATGCCGGTCTGATTTTTGGGGAGTATTATGATAAAAAATACTCTTACTCATAATTCTCCTTCTCCAAATAAGTGCGGTCTCAGGTCAATGAATAGATAATCTAATCCAACCAGTATTCGAGGAAGATCAGCAAGTCATTCAGATCGATTACATCATCATTCACCAGGTCGCAGACCTCCAGGTATCCAGCTTGCCCGGCACTAAGCAGCCAAGTTTGAGCAAAAAAGCTGTAATCGGCCAGGTTCACAATGCCGTCATGATTGAAATCAACGTGATCGAAAAACCGGGACCCACCGTCGAAATCAAGATATACATTGCCTGATATAGACTCCCATTGCCCGGCCCATCTTGAGTTTGAGCCGCTGGTGTAGACGATGAAGAGCCAATCGCCTGACCCAAGGTTGAATGAGGTTGACCCAGCATAATTTCCGGTATAGGGATACCAGCGGTTATAATTCTGGGGTACCCACCAATCCCGATAGTTACCCATGGAGTCATATATCCGCAACTTTATCTGTTGACCAAAAAAGTTGAGGTTCAAAAACTCGCAAGGATCATTTATGCCCCAGGTAAGGTCCCAGTAATAGTTGACCGTGAAGGCAGTGTCGGAGTGGTAATTGAAGTGGACCTCTCCAGCCTGGCCCGCAGAGCTATATGCGTCTGAAGCGGGGGCCTGATAGAACGTGTTTATGTTGACTTGAGCTTCGTTCGCGGTCAACGGACTGATTGACCAGGACGAGCTCACCGCTCCATAGGAATCGGCAACATAGGCGCTGGCACCCGTACTCCCCAGGCCAGGGGTTTTAGAATCAATTTGAGTAGACACAACGTGCATACCATTATCTGTGATACTGGCCATTACCTTGTAAACACCATAGTCTATAATAGAAGCATGTACGCCGCAATTCGGCAGAAAGGAGCTCACTACCAGCAGGAACGCTACAACGAATAGTCGTGTTTTCATGTTACTCTCCTCCAATGTGCTTTTAACTGGGATTTCCCATTTAACATAGTATATTCTTGCTCATCTACGCCGCTGAGCCTCATTTCCAATAGAATATCAAAACTATTTTAGAAAGTCAATCGAACCGTTTCCGGCTTTAGAAGCACATCTCCGCACACTGAGCAAACTTCTGCCGGGACGTGGTCAATGACAGCCACCTGCCCTTTATGGCGCACAGTGTGCGCAATCTTGCGCTTCTAATACTCTCCCGGGCAGCTTTCGATACTACATCTCATATCTATCATCTCCATTGGGTTGGTGTTGTCCACTTCGGTGGTTTGGCTTCATAAACTGTCGCTTCCGAATAAAGAGTTAGAAACCCGCATTAACCGCTATTCAAATCGTTGCTGATTAAGAGCAAAATGGGTCTTTAGAAGATTTTTTCTGGGGCAGTTTTTGCGATAGAATTAAAGGCCTAATCAAATACATAGCGATAGCTAAGAATGCTAACAAAGATACAATCTGAAAGCACATAGATAACGGTGTTTTGACGCCCGTTGAGGTTAATATTGACAAAGCAAAAGTGATAACAACACCTACAATCGACACGCATAAAAGATAAACACCGAACATTACAATCTGATTCGTTCCCTTTTCAAGACTTTCAACCTTTACATTTGTAGTCTGTATTTCCGTCTTTAGTGATTCGATTTGTTCCTTCGCCTCCCGTAATCTTGCGACAAAGACCAAACCATGCTGAGCACTCTCATCCCTAAAAAATTCTCGTTCCATGTCTTCCCCGCTCTCAACTGGTAACTTCTCAACTGGCTCCGGTACACGGAAGAACTGTAAAGAAGCAATCTGTGTTTCTCCTGGCACCAGTTTGACTTTCTCCGAACCGAGATTCGCAACAAGAAAGTGAAGTCTTTCATCTTGTTTTGGCACCCAGGATCCGTTTCGCTCCTCCATTCCGTAACCCGGATCCACGATGAGCCCTGTAAGTATCAAAACACCATTTCGCGCAAGTCCAAATTTTATGCCAATGTTGCCTGCAAGTGTCCAAGGCATGTGGATTTTCTCATAGCTTGATATGAACGCTACGTCGCCTGGTTCGAGAACGATGAACGTGTCTCTTTTTTCGCCTTTCTTGTACTTTCTGTACCCTTTCCCATTTGGATCGTCTTTGCTGGGCACAACCAGGAAGTCATCCGCCACGCGTAGGTCGTATGCAGCTCCTCTTACATTTTTCTCATTCCAGGTTTTGTCTTTAAATATTTTCTCAGCCCTTAGCATATTCAGCAAATCGGTTCGTCCTAAGATACAAGTTTCATCTGACATTTGTGTGTCTCCTTCCTAGAATTTCCTTATATTTATCTTTGCACCAAGTACAATTAAGACCGCAAGAGAAATCACAAGGAGGATACTTTCGTGAGAACCATCTACTAAAAAAGTCTACATCCTCTAATTCCGACACTTCTATATTAAACTGCTCTTCGATTAGTGATTTTGCTGGCTTCCCAGGGTCAACCCATAGATTGACTATCTTGCCTTGATAATTTTCGGAAAGATATGTTTTGATAAGAAATGTTACATGCTCGACAGGATTTGTCCTGCCCGTGATTTTAAAATTTGATATACCAGT